>WNGI01007196.1_pt1 | contig 16551 bp, 9 predicted proteins | sample 5400621 | NCBI WGS metagenome assembly WNGI01 (sample SAMN13153374, study PRJNA577476) | soil metagenome | isolation source: 20 cm soil or saprolite under Garry oak tree replicate 1 | place: USA:California | collected 2016-06-15 | reverse complement strand
GGCTGCTCGAAATGGCCAACGGCGGCACGCTGTTCCTCGACGAGCTGATCGAGATGCCGAAGTCCATCCAGGCGAAGCTGCTGCGGGTGATCCAGGACGGCGTGGTGCGGCGCGTGGGGAGCGAGACGACCGACGCGGTCGTGAACGTGCGGTTCATCGCGGCCACCAACACCAACCCCGAGCAGGCGGTGCAGGCCGCCCGGCTGCGCGAGGACCTGTACTATCGCCTGCGGGTGGTGCCGATCCACGTCCCCAGCCTGCGCGAGCGTCCCGAAGACATCCCGCTGCTCGCCGAGCGCTTCCTCGGGCACTACTGGGGCCGGCACCGCGACCCGACGACCCCGGTGCCGAAGCTCAGCAAGGGCGCCCTGTGGGCGCTCGGCGCGCACGCCTGGCCCGGGAACGTCCGCGAGCTGCAGAACGTGATCGAGCACGCGGTCGTGCTGCTCGAGCCCGGCGCGGAAGTCCGCCCCGAGGACATTCCCTTCATCCAGTCCGGGGCCACCGCTCCGGAGAAGCTGGCCGACGAAGAGCCGGAGGGCGACGAGTCGAGCTACTACTCGGCCCGCGACCGCCTCCTGGCCCGCTTCGACCGGCGCTACCTGACGCGCGTGGTGATGCGGGCGGGCGGTAACCTGTCCAAAGCCGCCCGGCTGGCGCAGGTGGATCGGACGACGTTCTACCGGCTCATGGAGCGGCACGGCCTCCAGCGCGACCTGCTCACCGGCGGCGCGGAGTGACCGTGACGCACGCGTCCGCCACGAGCACTGTCGACGCGTCCGCGCCGCCCTCGTCGGCTCCACCCGCCGGACGGCCGCGACCCGGGCCGGCCCGGTCACTTGCAGGCGTGACATGCCCGATGCTCACCGCGGCGATCCGACGCGCGGAAGAGCGCTGGGCCAGCGACCGGGCCGACGACGACGATCCGGACGGCATCCCCCGCGCCCTCGCCGCCATCGGCCTGGCGGTGGACCGGCGGTTCCCGAGCTACCTGCTCTCGCTCGAGCCGCGGCCACCGCGGCACGTCACGCAGCGCCTCCTGACCCTCGTGCAATCGGAGCTGTTGCGCTCCTGGTCGGACGCGTCGCCCAACGCGCCGCTTCGGCTGCTGCGACATCTCAAGGCGCTCGAAAACGTGCGCGACGCCCTGGAGCAGGATGTGGCGGAGCAGTTCGGCGCGCAGCTGGGGGGGGCGAACGGGCTGGACTTCCTCGCGCAGATCGTGCATGACCTGCGGTCCCCGCTCACGTCGATCTTGTTCCTCGCGGAGACGCTGATGCAGGAGCGGTCGGGCCCGGTGAACGAGCGGCAGCAGCGCCAGCTCGGGCTGATCTACAGCGCCGCGTTCGGCCTCAGCTCGCTCACCAGCGATACCATCGAGCTGTCGCGCGGCGGCGACCAGCTGGCGGACGACCGGCCGGCGCCGTTGTCCGTGGCGGAGCTGCTCGAGTCGGTGTGCGACATCGTCCGCCCCATCGCGGCCGAGAAGGGCCTCACCGTCGGGCTCTCGCTGCCCGCCAACGACCTGCGGCTCGGGCATGCCCTGGCGCTGCGTCGGGTGCTCCTGAACCTCACGACCAACGCGCTCAAGTTCACCGAGCGGGGGTCGGTCGAGATGGTGGTCACCGAGCCGTCGCCGACGCGCGTCACCTTCTCCGTGCGTGATACCGGACCGGGCATCAACCCCGAGGCGCTGTCGAGCCTGTTTCACCCATTCCGCCGCAGCGCCAAGGCCGGCCGCTACCTCTTCTCGGGCACAGGGCTGGGCCTCGCGCTGACGCGCCGTCTGGTGCGGGCCATGGGCTCGGAGCTGTGTCTCGAGACGCGCCCCGGTTGGGGCACGCAGTTCTGGTTCGACCTGGAGCTTCCCCCCGCCGATCCCGCGTGACGCTGCCGCGGGCGTCTCACTCCGGCCCCCGCAGCACCTCCCCCCCCGCACCCGCGGGCTCGTCCGTCGCCTCGTAGCCTTTCAAATAGTAGGAGTAGTACTGGTACACGCCGCCCAGCCGCACGTCGTTCAGCACGGCGCCCAACACGCGGATCGGGAGGTACTGCAGCACCTCGAGCTTGGACTGGGCGAGCTCGCGATCGCTCACGCCCGTGCGCAGCACCAGCAGCATGCTCCCGGTGGCGGTGGCGAGCGCGAAGGCGTCCGCGCCGGCGGCGAGGGGCGAGCTGTCCACGATGATCACGTCGTAACCCGGCCGCAGCGCGGCGAGCGCGCGCGGCAGGGCCGCCGAGCCGATCAGGGCCGGCCCCGCGTGGGTGCGCGTTCCCGCTGCGAGCAACGTGAGCGTACGGTAGGGGGTGCCCTGCAACACCTGCTCGGCGGTCGCGTCCCCGGCCAGTAGATCGGTGAGCCCCGGCTTGCGGGCGAGGTTGAAGACGCGGTGCAACCTGCCGCAGCGGATGTCGCCGTCCACCAGCAGGGTCCGGCTCCCGGCGTCGGCGAACGCCAGCGCCAGATTGGAGGCCAAAAACGACTTGCCGTCGCTCCGGCCCGGGCTCGTCACGGTCACGACGACCGGGCCCGTGCCGTGGGCGTGCTGGACGTTCAGCCGGATCCCCCGTACCGCCTCGACGACCTGCATCACGCCGTCGGGCGTCCGGGTGCCGCCGTTGCGAGCGAGGTGCGGCACGGCGCCCAGGATCGGGAGCCCCATCGCCCCGGTGACCTGCTGCGGGTAGTTCACGCGCCCATCGGTGTGATCGAGCACCGCCGCGCCCGTCACCCCCGCGCCGAGGCTCGCGAGGATGGCGAGCGCGATCAGCAGCGGACGCCAGTTCTCGGTCGGTTCCTCCGGTTGCACCGCGGGGTCCACGAGGCGCACGTCCGGGATGGCGCTCACCTCGGCGAGGCGGGCCTCCTCGTACAGCGTCTGCAGGCTCGCCACCGCCTGCTCCCCGCGCGTCACTTCGCGCTCCAGCCGCGTCTCCTCCACGGCGAGGGGCGGGATGCGCCGCAAGTCGGTGGCCGCGGAGTCCACCCGCTGCGCGAGCTCCGCTTCCCGGAACGCCATCTCTCGCGTGAGGCTCGTGGCGAGGCCCGGGATCGCCCGGCGTTCGAGCTCCGCCACCTCGGCCGCGACGCGTCGCACCGCCGGGTTGGCGTCGGCGTAGCGGGTACGCAGGGCGCGCAGCTCGGCCTGCTTCACGGTGAGATCGTGCAACGCCTGGCTCAGCTCGGTCGACTTCTGCACGGCGCCGATGGTGGCGAGCGCGTCCACCGCCAGCCCCGAGTCCGGGCGCTGCGCGAGGATGCGGCCGATCGCGTCGCGATCGCGGCGCAGCTCCTCACGATTCACCTTCATCCCGAGCAGACCCGCGAACGCAGGATCGCGGGGGAACTCCATGTTCGGAGTCACCGGTGCCGCGCCGTCCGCGTATTGCGTCACGGCGCCCACGCGGAATCGCTTGAGCCCGGTTTCGGCGCTCTGCAACTTGTCCCGCGCCCGCTCGAGTTGCCCGCTCAGGATGCGGGTCAGCTGCTGGAGGTTCTCCTTCTTCAGGTCCGCCGCGATGGCGACGAAGCGCTCGGCCACCATGTTCACGACGGCCGTGACCTCGGCCGGATCCGACCCGCCCAGCTCGAGCCGCAGGAAGTTCCCGTCCGCATCCGCCGACGTCTTGAGGCGCTTCGCGAGCAGCTTCGCGGCCTCGTACGGCGCGACCACCGTGAACTCCACCATGCGGCCGGGCGTGAGCGTGCCGGACGCCGGAACCCAGGCAAACCCCAGTTCCGCCCCGATCGAGTCCCCCACCGTGCCGTGCAGCTGCACGAGACGCTTCTTGTCGGTGAGCGTGAAGGTCTTCCCCGTCGAGTCCACCACGAGCCGGTACAGGGCAGGTCGCACGCGACTCTTGATCCCGAACGTCAGGAGCGCGTCCGTATCGCCGGGCTGGCGCGGGGTCAGGTAGAGGCGGTGCCGGCGGACCACGTCCTCCAGCACGACATTCGTTTGCAGCAGGTCCGTCCAGCCGGAGGAGATCGGCAGCTGCCCCTGCCAGATGGGCCCTCGGTCGCGGACGTCTCGCACCCGCCCGGAGGGGACCTGGATCCAGACGGTGGCCCGCGCGACGTAGGTCGGGGGGAGCAACAGCGACAGCCCGACGCCCGCGGCGGTGCCGAGCAACGTGACGCCCAGCACCATCCAACGGTAGCGCCGGGCGGCCAGCAGATAGCGCCGCCACTCGGCCAACGGCTCGGGGTCGGGACGCAGTGGCGGCGGGTAGCGCGCCACAACCTCCGTTCGCGCGGGCTCGAACGGGACGGGTAGATCGCCGGTCGTCATGCCTCTGGGGGTCTCCTCGTTAACCTGTCCCAACCACCGCAAGGTCGATACCGCGGCAGCCGCCGCGCGCTCGTCCGGCTTGGGTCGGCAAAGTGTAACGCGGCAGCTACAAGGTTACGTCACCCCAGCAGCGACGCGGCGCTCGGCAACCCGGCGCTTTACCCGGCGGCGGTCGGGTAGCACCCGCCGCTCGCGGGGCGGCAACCGGAGCATCGCAAGGTGTCCACGCAGTCGCTCGATGCTCGGATGGCCCCGGTCGTAGCGCTCCCACGTCCCTGGGTCGAGGAGCAGCTCGCGCACCGGCGCGATGTGAAAATCCTGCGAGAACACCACGCCGTCGCTGGCCAGGCTGGGAACCACCCCGAGCAGCACCTCCTGCGTTCCCTTCGCCGAATCGCAGTCGATGAACACCAGGCGGACGACGTCGGCCACCGGGCTGCGGGCGAGCGTCGCTGCGAACCAGCCCTTGTGAATGGCGCACACGTCCGGCGCCCCGAACCGTTGGAGGGTGGCTCGCAGCGTCGCTTCCGAGGCGGCGTACTCGCCCGAGAAGTCGTAGCCGCGCTGCTTTGCCTCGGCCGTCATCGGCTCCACGCCCTCGAACGAATCGTAAATGTGGAGCCGATAGCCGTACAGCTCGCAGACGAGACTGAACTTGGCGGACGCTCCCCCGTTCCAGCACCCGGCCTCGACCATCACGTCGCCAGGACGGGCCGGACGTTGCGCCAACACGGCGCACACACTCGCGATCTCGGAGGGCAGATGCGAATGCAACACATTCCAGTCGATCCTGATGAAGCGCGCGAGCAGCTTGACGCGATCGACCACGCTGAGGGCCGGAAGCCGCAGCAGCGGCCAGTAACCCGAGACGAAGTAGAGCAGCTTGACGCGCTGGCGATCGAGCTCCCGGGGCAGACGTGGATGGATCCAGCGGACGTACCAATCCCGGAGCCGTTGCTCGCGCGAGCCGGGCGGACTCTGGGAAGGGCGTTTCATTATGCACACGGGGCGCGCAGCAATTGCTGCTGAGCATGCGGCGCGGCGCGGAGAAACGCCAGTGGCTACCTGCTCGCGAGATATCCCCCGTCGAAAAACTCCGCCATGTCCGGCGCGCCGGCTGCCGCCTTCGGGAATGCCGACACACCGACCGCTTTGAGCGACAACCGCAGGAGACTCTGATGCTGATACACGGTGGTCGATTGATAGCCGCGCTTCGCCTTCGGGCTCACCACCACGCAGGGGATCCGACCGCCGCCCTTCGTGGAGTCGCCGAGGCCGGCTTCGTCGAACACGATGATCAACAGGCCATCCTCCTGGAACGTCGCGCTCTGCACGAGCGGATCGATGTTGTGCCGCAGCCACGCGTCCGCCGTGCGCAACGGGCAGTCGTGCGCATCGTTACACAGGTTGGGAATGATGAAGGCGTAGTCCGGCAGGGCATGCGTCCCCAGGTCGGTGGCGAGCTGGGCGAACGGCACCAGGTTCTTCGCTTGCGCGGTATCGCCCACCACGTCCGAGAAGAGGGCAAATACGTTGTGCTTGCGCGCGTAGCGGCCCACGCCGGCTCCCCGGTACCCGACGCACGGGAGATCCTCGGCGTACGACTTCCACGTCTTGCCCGCCGCGACCAACGCGCGCACCACGTTGTCGCCGCTCACGATGCCGGAGTACCCGTCATCATTGGTGATCGTGTCCCCCACGGTCATCATGAAGTAGTTGCCGATGGAGGGGTGCGCATTGGCGTAGTACTGGGTCGCCAGGCCGTACGTCCGCGCCAGGCTGTTGAGATACGGCATCGAGGAGTCGCCGATGACATTGTTGTAGTCGGCGTTCTCCTCTACGATGATGAAGACGTGCCCGAACGGCCCGCGGGCGACGGGTCCTCGCCCCCCTGCCGGTCCTGCCGGTCCTGCCGGTCCGCCTCCCCCGACGACGCAGGTGTCACGCGCGGCGCCGCACGCCGCCACCACGAGCGCCGAGAGAAGCGCCGCGCCCAGCCGCCAGCTCGTCACAAGATCCTCGTCAGTGTAGGATCCTCGTCAACGTATAGATCGTCACCGGAATGCCGAGCAGTACCGCGACCAGCTGGGCGGGCCCGTACAGGCCGCTGATCGAGCCGCCGCGCGGCACGACGATCGCGTCCCCGGGTTGCAGCTCGAGGTCATCGACCGTACTTCCGGCGGCCATGGCCCGGCGCAGCGCGTCCCCTTCCCAGATCGTCTGGCCGTTGCGTTGAATCTTCAACTTGTTGAGCTTGGTGTCGTGCGTCGTCCCTCCGGCCGCCATCAGCACCGCCGGGATGACGGCGTCGACCGGCACGCTGTAGTACCCGGGGCGGGCCAGCTCCCCCGAGAGGGCGAGGCCCACCAGCGCGCGGGCGTGCACGACGGGGTCCCGGATGTAGCGCGCGATCTCCACGGTGAGCCGCGGCTCGAGCTCCGTGCGCAGCACACCGCGCAGCGACACTACCCCGACCACCGGCAGCGTCAATTCCTGGAGCGAGCCCACGGTGAACGTGTCCGTGAGCTGCTGTTCGCTCGATTTGACGACCGGCGTCGCCGCTCCCGTCAGGGGTGGCTCCGGGTCTTCGACGGCGAGCAGGACCCGGTCGCCCACCCGGAAGTCTCCCTCCCTGAGCCGCCGCTGGATGTAGGTCGTCTCGGCGCGCACGACCGCGGCAGATACCCCGTTCTCGTATCGGCCCGTGGCGGCCATCCCGACGAGGCGCCGCAGTCGCTCTTCCAGGTCCGCCCGCCGCTGGGTCAATCGGTGGGCGGCCGCCGCCGGCGAAGCGGTCTGCGCTTCGGTCCGGGTGAGACCGCACAGCGCGAGGACGCCGAGGGCGAGCGTCACCGGAACGAATGAAACGGGTCGGGGCATGGGTGATCCTTTCAAGGGTCCTCCGGCGCGCGTAGCACCTGCCCGCGTGCCTCGTCGGGCTCGTCCTGCGTTTCGTAACCTTCCAGGTAGTACGAGTAGTCGCGGTACTGACTGCCTCCCCGGACGTCGTTCAACACGGCGCCCAGGACGCGGATCGGGAGACGGCTCATGACCTCCAGCTTCGCCAGCGCCAGCCCGCCGTCGCTGACACCGGTCCGCAGCACCAGCAGCAGGGTCCCCGTGCCGGTCCCGAGCGCGAACGCATCGGCGCCGGCGGCCAGCGGCGAGCTGTCGATGATGATCGCGTGGTAGCTCGACCGCAGGCCCGCCAGCACGCGCGGCAGCGCCGCCGAGCTGACGAGCGCGGGTCCGTCATGAGTCCGTGTGCCGCAGCCGAGGAACGACAGCATGCCGTAGGCGGAGAGTTGGACCGCCTGCTCCTTGCTGGCGCGCCCCTGGAGCAGGTCCGTGAGACCCGGTCGGCGGGGGAGCTTGAGCGTCCGGTGCAGCCGGCCGCACCGCACGTCCCCGTCCACCAGCAGGGTGCGGTACCCGGCGTCGGCGAATGCGACCGCCAGGTTGGATGCCACGAACGACTTGCCGTCGGCCCGGCCGGGGCTCGTCACCGTCACGATCACCGGGCCGACGCCATGGGAGTGCAGCACGTTGAGGCAGATCCCCCGCATCGCTTCGAGCACCGGAAGCGCGTCTTCGGGCTGCTTGGCCCGCCGCTTGCGCTCGAGGTGCGGCACGACGCCCAGGATCGTGAGCCCCATGGTGCGGGTGATGTCCTCGGGGTCGTGCACGCGCCGGTCGCGGTGGTCGAGCGCGACGGCGCTCCCGACCGCCGCGCCGAAGCCGCTGATGAACGTGAACAGCACGAGCACCGGAGCCCAGTTCTCGGTGGGCTCCTGCGGCTCGAGCGCCGGGTCCACGAACCGCACGTCGGGAATGCTGCTCGCCTCGGCCAGCCGCGCCTCCTCGTAGTGCTGCTGCAGGGTTGCCACCGTCTGCGCCGACTGGGTCACGTCGCGCTGCAGCCGCGTCTCCTCCACCGCGAGCGGCGGGATGCGTCGCAGATCGCGCGCGACCGAGTCGGCGCGCTGCCCCAGCTCCGCCGCGCGCCGCTCCAGCTCCCACGCGAGCCCCGTCGCCAGCTGCGGGATCGTCTGCCGCTCCAGCGTCGCCGCCTCCGCGGCGACGCGGCGCACCGCGGGAGCCTCGGCCGTATAGCGGACCCGCAGCGCCCGGAGTACTGCTTGCTTCGCGGTGAGGTCCCGTAGCGCCTGGCTCAGCTCGGTGGACCGCTCCACGGAGCCGATCGTCGCCAGCGCATCCACCATCAACCCGGACTCGGGGCCCTGGGCGAGGATCCGCCTGATCGCCGCCCGGTCCCGGAGCAGGTCGCCTCGCCGCACCTTCAGGTCGAGCAGGCCTGCGAACACCGGATCCTGCGGGTAGCGCATGTTCGGGGTCACCGGCGCAGCGCCCTCGGCGTATTCGGTGACGGCCGTGACGCGAAACCGCTGGAGCGCGGTCTCGGCGCTCCGCAGCCTCGCCTGCGCCTGCTCCAGCTGCGCGCCGAGGATGCCGGTCAGCTGCGTCAGGTTGTCGCGCTTCAGGTCTGCCGCCGCGGCGACGAAGCGCGACGCCACCGCGTTCACCGTGCCGGTCACCGCGGCCGCGTCCGGGCCGGTGAGCTCGATCCGCAGGAAATTCGCGTCCACATCGGAGCTCACCTTGAGCTCCTTTCGGAGCCGCGTGGCGGCCTCGGCGGGCGTCGTCACGGTGAATTCCACCACGTGCCCGGCCAGGAGTACTCCCTCGGGTGGGACCCACGCGAAGCCGAGCGGCGCGCCGATCGAATCGCCGACCGCGCCCCGGGCGAGCACCGCGCCCGCGTCGTCGGTGAGCGTAAAGCCCGTCCCCACCGTGTCCACCGTGAGGAGGTACGTGCCCGGACGTACCCGCTCCTTGATCGCGAAGCTGGTCAGCGCGGCCGAGTCGCCTGAGACGTTCACCAGGTAAAGCCGCTCCCGCCGCGCCACCTCTTCGAGCACGATGTTGGTCCGGATCAGGTCGATCCAACCCGACGAGATCGGCAGCTGGCCCGACCAGATCGGACCGGCTTCCCGAGCCTGGTGCGCCGGCACCTGGATCCACACCGTTGCCCGCGCGGCGTAATTGGGTGGGAGGGCGTATACGGACAGCTCGATGCCGGCGGCGGTGGCGAACAAGGTGAGGCTAAGCACCAGCCACTTATGCCGCCGGACGGAGCGCAGATAGCGCTGCGCTTCGGCGAGCCAGTCGGCGTCAGGCGGCAGCGCGGGAGCGAGGCGCGCCACCGCGCGCTCTGCCTTCGTTGTGTCCAGCCGTGCGGGTAAGCTGCCGGTCGTCATGCGTGAGCGTCCCTTTCAGACGGCGCACACTGCGCAAGGTCGGTACCGCGGGGCTCGCCGCTCGGGCAGGGGCAACCTCCCGTGCAACAGGGAGATAGCCGACACCGTCTGCAGCGCCTGTCCGGTTCGCTCCACGCGCTGTAAGGAACCTGCCACAACCGGGCCCGCAGACCACAGCGCTGCTCGACCGGCTCCGCGAGCCGCTCGGGGACGTGCACGTCCATCGAGCGAAGCGGGCGCGTGCGCATCGTCGCACAACGCCAGCGCAGTTGTAAGTTCGTCGCGGCATCCCTCCCCGCGTCCGCGCCGCACCTCGGCCGTAAGTCCTTCGTCTGCAAGGCGTCGAACCTGCGCACAGGACGTGCTAATGGCGGGCCACGCCGACGAGGAGATCCAGGAAGTCGTCGACACGCTGCGGTCGAGCTGGATCACCACGGGGCCGAAAGCCAAGCGGTTCGAGCAGGAGTTCGCCGCCTATCTCGGGGCGCCCGGCGCGCTGGCCCTCAATTCGTGCACGGCGGGGCTGCACACCGCCCTCGTCACGCTCGGGATCGGGCCAGGCGCGGAAGTCATCACCACGCCCATGACCTTTGCGGCCTCCGTGAACGTGATCGAGCACGTGGGCGCCCGGCCCGTCCTCGTGGACGTGGAGCCGGACACGCTGAACCTCGATCCCGGGCTCGTGGCCGCGGCGGTCACGCCCCGGACGCGCGCGATCCTCCCGGTCCACTACGCCGGCCACCCCGCCGCGCTCGACCCGATCGACGACCTCGCGCGCGCCGGCGGCTTCGCGGTCGTCGAGGACGCGGCGCACGCGCTGCCCGCCAAGTACAAGGGGCGCGCCATCGGCTCGGGCGCGAACCCGGTCGCGTTCAGCTTCTACGCCACGAAGAACCTCACGACCGCCGAGGGCGGGATGCTCACCGGCGACGCCGCGTTCCTCGAGCGCGCGCGGACCCTGAGCCTGCACGGCATGAGCCGCGATGCCTGGAGCCGGTACGACCGCGGCGGGAGCTGGTTCTACGAGGTCATCGCGCCGGGTTTCAAGTACAACATGACGGACATCCAGGCCGCGCTCGGGCTGTGGCAGCTGCGCAAGCTGGCCCGCTTCCAGGAGCGGCGCCGGGCGGTGGTGCGCCTGTACACCGAGGCGTTCGCCGACCAGGACGCGCTGGAAGTGCCCGTGGAGCGCTCGGACGTCGAGCATGCGTGGCACCTCTACGTCCTCCGGCTGCGAGAGGAGGCGCTCCGCATCGATCGCAACGTGTTCATCGACGAGCTGAAGCAGCGCAACATCGGTACGTCGGTGCACTTCATTCCGATCCACCTGCACCCCTACTACCGGGACAAGTACGGCTACCGGCCCGAGAGCTTCCCCGTGGCCTTCGACAATTACCGCCGCATGCTCAGCCTCCCGCTGAGCGCCCGGGTCTCCGATGCCGACGCGGCCGACGTGATCGCGGCCGTGCTGGACATCGTGCGCCGGAACCGCCGCTGAGATCGACGCGCATGGGTCACCGCGTGCTGGTCATTGCAGCTCACCCCGACGACGAAGTGCTCGGGTGCGGCGGCACGGCTGCCCTGCACGTCCGAGCGGGCGACGAGGTGACGGCCGTGATCGCGTGTGAGGGGGAGTCGCTCCGCTACGGGCCGGGCGGCGTCGGGCAGCCCGAGCACATCCGCCGCGCCGCCAAGACGCTCGGCTTGCGCGAGACCCGCCAGCTGGGCTTCGCCGATCAGCGGCTCGACACCCTGTCGCTGGTCGATCTCATCACGCCGCTCGAGCACGTGGTGCGCGACGTGCGCCCGGCCGTCGTCTACTGCCAGTTCGGGGGCGACGCCAACCGCGACCACGAGCTGCTGTTCCGGGCCGCGCTCGTGGCCACGCGGCCGATCGAGCCGTACCTCGAGGCCGTGTACGCCTTCGACACGGCCTCGAGCACCGAGTGGGGCTACCCGCGAGCCTTCGTCCCCGACACCTGGATCGACATCTCGGAGACGCTCGAGCAGAAGCTGTGCGCCATGGCGTGCTACGAGAGCGAGGTCCGCCCGTACCCCCATCCCCGCTCGCTCGACGCGCTGCGGCATCGCGCCCATGCCTGGGGCAATCACTGCTGCCTCGACGCTGCCGAGGTGTTCATGACGGTACGACGGAGCCTGCGCGGTGGCCAAACGCCTATTTGACGTCGTCGTCGCGGCGCTCGGCCTCGTGGCCGCTGCCCCGGTCCTGCTGGTGGCCGCGGTGGGGATTCGCCTCTCGAGTCCCGGCCCGATTCTGTACCGCGCGCGCCTGGTCGGCCGGGACGGGCACCCGTTTACGATGTACAAGCTGCGCACCATGCACCTGCACGCCCGCGGCTCCCGCAGCGTCATCACCGCGCAACACGACCCGCGCGTCTTCGCCTTCGGCCGCCCGCTGCGCCGGCTCAAGATCGACGAGCTGCCGCAGCTCCTGAACGTGCTGCGTGGCGACATGTCCCTCGTGGGCCCGCGTCCACAGCACCCCGACATCGTGCGGAGCTACTACGCGCCCGAGCATGGGGAGACGCTCCGAGTCCGCCCCGGCCTCGCAAGCCCGGGGAGCCTGTACGATTCGACGCACGGCGAGCCGCTCGTCGGCAGCGTCGATCCGGAACGGGCGTACGCGGAGCGCCTGCTGCCCCTCGTGCTGGCGCTCGACCGGGTGTACGTGCGGCGCGCGTCCCTCTGGTATGACGCCACCATCGTGGGGCGGACGCTCCTCGTGATCGCCGCCACGCTGTTCGGGCGCCGGAGGTTTCCCGATCCGCCCGAAATGCCCGAGGCCCGGGCCCTGCTAACGCGCCAGTGGGGCGAGCGTATCAGCCCGCCAGCGAAGGTGTAGGCGGCGTGCAGCAAGTAACCGGATGCGGCGACCGTGCGGCCGGGAAACCGGCGCCGCCGCTTGCGGTTAGGCGACCGACACCCGCGCATGAGTCCTGCTTCCCAGGCCCGGATGACGTGAGGGTCGTGCGCCCTCTCCCCTCGCAGTGGAGGTTGCTCCCGTGCGGCTAAGCCCCCGAGCCATTCTCGCCGTGCCCGCCGCCCTGGTGGCGGCGGTGCTGCTGACAACGTGTACCGGCGACCGATCGATCGGCCCCAGTGGCCCGGTCGGGCCGGGCGTGCTGGCGTCGGTGGGGACGGTGGTGGGACAGGTGCTGGTGGGGGCCGGGGACATTGCGCGCTGTGACCGGCAAAATGACTCGGCCACCGCGGCCATTCTCGACACGATCCCCGGCAGCGTCTTCACCGTGGGCGACAACGCCCTGGGCGGCAGCAATAATCCTCCGGACTTCGTCAACTGCTATGACCCCACCTGGGGAAAGCACAAGGCGCGCACCCGGCCCACCATCGGCCACATGGAGGGGTTCAGCCCCGGGTCCGCCACGTACTGGAAGTATTTCCGGGCCGCCGCCGGCGATTCGGGCAAGTTCTACTACAGCTACGACCTGGGCGATTGGCACATCGTGGTGCTCAACAGCGGCATCTCCACCGCCGCCGGCTCGACGCAGGAGAAATGGCTCAAGGCCGACCTCGCGGCCCACCCCCCCACCCAATGCACGCTCGCCATGTGGCACGCGCCGCGCTTCAGCTCCACGTCCGGCAACGGCCTGCCGGCGGTGAACGACGCGGTGAAGCCGCTGTGGGACGATCTATACGCCGCCGGGGCGGAGATCGTGATCAACGCGCACTACGAGGTCTACGAGCGCTTCGCCCCACAGAAGCCAAGTGGCGCCGCCGATGCCCAGATCGGCATCCGGCAATTCACCGTCGGCACCGGCGGAATCGGGGTCAACAGCTTCACCGGCGACACGGCGCCCAACAGCCAGGTGCACAACAGCGGTACCCCGGGGGTGTTGAAGCTCACGCTCGGCAGCAACGGCTACGCCTGGCAGTTCATCCCCATTGCCGGATTCACGTTCACTGACGTAGGGACCGGCGATTGCCATGGCAACACGCCGGGCCCGGCCGTCGCGTCGGTGGACGTGACTCCCAATCCCGCGAGCGTGGAAGTCGGGCTCGACGTCCAGCTGACCGCGACGCCCAAAGACGCGGCCGGCAACCCCCTGCCCGACCGGCTCGTCACGTGGTCGAGCAGCAACACCGCCGTTGCGAAGGTTACCGGCAGCGGCGACGTCTTTGGGTGGGCCGAGGGAACCGCGACGATCATAGCGACGAGCGACGGGGTGACCGGCACCAGCACGGTGACCGTGGTGTCGACGACGGCGGGGGTGCTCGTGGGCGCCGGCGACGTTGCGGTCTGTGACTCGCCGGAGGACGAAGCCACCGCGGCGCTGCTCGACAACATCCAGGGCACGGTGTTCACCGCGGGGGACAACGCCTATCCCGACGGGTCGGCGACGCAGTTCACCAATTGCTACGGTCCGTCCTGGGGGCGCCACAAGGCGCGCACCAGGCCGGGAACGGGCAATCACGATTATACGACGGCGGGCGCTCCGGCCTATTACAGCTACTTCGGTGCCGCCGCGGGGGACCCGACGAAGGGCTACTACAGCTTCGACCTCGGGGCCTGGCATGTGATCGCGCTCAACAACTACGTGGACGGGAGCGCCGGCTCGACCCAGGAGCAGTGGCTCAAGGCGGACCTTGCCGCCAGCTCGAAGCAGTGCACCGCGGCGATCTGGCACGAGCCGACGTTCAGCTCCGGTATTCTGCACGGCGACAACAACAGTTGGCGCGCGTTCTGGCAGGACCTCTACCAGGCAGGCGCCGAGATCATCATCACCGGCCACGAGCACACCTACGAACGCTTCGCGCCGATGACGCCGAACGGCGTCGCGGACCCGACGAGCGGGATCCGGGAGTTCGTGGTCGGCACCGGCGGGGCCGCCCTGGAAGCCCTTGGCACGATCCAGCCGAACAGCGAGGTGGTGCAGAACAGCGCGCACGGCGTGTTGCGCCTGGTGCTGCGCTCGACCGGGTACCAGTGGCGGTTCTTCTCCGAGGCAGGCCAGGTGTTCTCGGACACCGGCAGCGCTCCCTGCCACGGACCACCGGGAAACCAGCCGCCCGCTGCGTCGTTCACGTCCAGCTGCACCGGCCTGACGTGCCACTTCACGGACACGAGCGTCGATCCCGACGGCAGCGTGGCGGCCTGGAGCTGGAGCCTCGGTGACGGCAGCACCTCCACCGATCAGAGCCCGGGGCACGTGTATGCCACAGGCGGCGCGTACACCGTGAGGCTCACGGTCACCGACAACAAGGGCACGACCAACTCAACGTCGCAGAGCGTCACGGTGACGGCGCCCAACACGCCACCCACCGCTGCCTTCACGCAGAGTTGCACGGGGCTCGCGTGCTCCTTCACGAGCACCAGTACCGACGCCGACGGCAGCGTGGTCGCCTGGAGCTGGACCTTCGGCGACGGCGCGACCGCCACGGTCGCGAACCCGTCCCACACCTACGCCGCGGCCGGCACCTACACGGTGAGCCTCACCGTCACCGACAACGGCGGAGGCACCGGCTCCACGTCGCAGACCGTCACGGTGACGCCGGCCAACATATCCCCCACGGCCGCCTTTACCCAGAGTTGCACAGGGCTGGCCTGCAGCTTCACGAGCACGAGTACTGACCCCGACGGCACCGTAGTCGGGTGGAGTTGGAGCTTCGGCGACGGCGCGACCGCCACGATCGCAAACCCGTCCCACACGTACGCCGCGGGCAGCACGTACACCGTGAGCCTCACCGTGACCGATAACAGTGGCGGCACCGGCTCCACGTCGCAGAGCATCACGGTGACGCCGCCCAACACACCGCCCACCGCGGCGTTCACGTCGAGCTGCACGGGGCTCGCGTGCTCCTTCACGAGCACCAGCAGCGACCCCGACGGCAGCGTCGTCGCCTGGAGCTGGAGCTTCGGCGATGGCGGGACTGCTACCGTCGCGAACCCGTCCCACACCTACGCGGCCGGCACGTACACCGTGAGCCTCACCGTCACCGACAACAGCGGCGCCACGGGGTCCACGTCGCAGAGCATCACGGTGGCGCCGGCCAACACGTCTCCCACGGCCGCGTTTACCCAGAGTTGCACGGGGCTCGCCTGCAGCTTCACGAGCACGAGCACCGACCCCGACGGCACCGTGGTGGGGTGGAGCTGGAGCTTCGGCGACGGCGCGACCGCCACGGTCGCGAACCCGTCCCACACCTACGCGGCCGGCGGCACCTACACCGTGAGTCTCACCGTCACCGACAACAGCGGCGGCACCGGGTCCACATCGCAGAACATCACGGTGACGCCGCCCAACACGCCGCCCACCGCGGCGTTCACGCGCAGCTGCACGGGGCTCGCCTGTTCCTTCACGAGCGCCAGCAGCGACCCCGACGGCAGCGTGGTCGCCTGGAGCTGGAGCTTCGGCGACGGCGCGACCGCCACGGTCGCGAACCCGTCGCACACCTACGCGGCCGGCGGCACCTACACCGTGAGCCTCACCGTCACCGACAACAGCGGCGGCACGGGCTCCACGTCGCAGAGCATCACGGTCACGCCGCCGAACCAGCCGCCCACCGCGGCGTTCACGCGCAGCTGCACAGGGCTCGCGTGCTCCTTCACGAGCACCAGCAGCGACCCCGACGGCAGCGTAGTCGCCTGGAGCTGGAGCTTCGGCGACGGCGCGACCGCCACGGTCGCGAACCCGTCGCACACGTATGCCGCAGGCGGCACCTACACCGTGAGCCTTACCGTCACCGACAACAGCAGTGCCACGGGCTCGACCTCGCAGTCCGTCACGGTGACCGCTCCGAATCTCCCGCCGACGGCGTCGTTTACCAAAGCGTGCGGGGATCTGAGCTGCAACTTCACGAGCACGAGCACCGACCCCGACGGCAGCGTGGTCGCCTGGAGCTGGAACTTCGGCGACGGCGCGATCGCCACGGTGGCGAACCCGCCGCACACCTACGCGGCCGGCGGCACCTACACGGTGAGCCTCACGGTCACCGACAAT
>WNGI01002278.1_pt1 | contig 16553 bp, 19 predicted proteins | sample 5400621 | NCBI WGS metagenome assembly WNGI01 (sample SAMN13153374, study PRJNA577476) | soil metagenome | isolation source: 20 cm soil or saprolite under Garry oak tree replicate 1 | place: USA:California | collected 2016-06-15 | reverse complement strand
CCGTCGGGATCGGTACCACATTCTCGGTTGGATGGGGGTTCTTATGCGCAGTTATCACAGACTTTGGCTCGCGGGCCTGTTTGTTGCGTCGATTTCGGGCACCTCTCTTGCAGGGCCGCAGGCGCCGAACAGCGCGGACGTTCCTATTGCGAAAGGCGGCGCAGGATCTTGCACTGCGGACTTCGTGGTAAGTGACTCTTCTGGGAAAGGCATTTACGACGCCAAGATCGGCATTCAGATCAAGTACGGTTTTATGGGCCTTCACAAGCTCGACCTCACGGTCGGCACGAACTATGAAGGTAAAGCGCGTATCGAAGGGTTGCCGGAACAAATCAGGGGGCTGGCCGAGTTCAAGGTCCGTCACGGAGAGCAAAGCAAGACCGTATCATACGATCCCCTGGACAATTGCCATCCGCGGCACGAAGTCAAACTCGGCGGTAAGTAAGCGCCACGCTTCGCAACTCCAACCTGCCAGGTCTTATTATTTTTACTTGGAAGAGTGGTGCGGCTGGGGAGATTCGAACTCTCGACCTCGTGCTTCGGAGTTACACGGTCCGAGATTTCTTCATTTTATCCTACCTATCTAAGTCTTTCTTTCCATTAACGATCGGCGTATAATAGGCACAGGGTCGTTTAACCAAAGTTGCTTGGTTTTACCCTGGTTTTACCCCCAAAGTAAGGCGGAGGTAGGATGAGAGCCCGGTCGAAAGAGATCAACTTCACGAAGAAAAACATCGAGTCGCTCGCCACACCGAAGCGAGGGCGGGAGCGGTATCTCGACGCGCGCGTGCGCGGCCTCGGTCTGCTCGTGCAGCCCACCGGGCACAAAAGTTTTTACTGGCAGCGGAAAGTCAACCGCTACCCGAGATGGGAAACGATCGGGCAGTTTCCGGATTTGACCATCGAGAACGCGCGCCACGCGGCGGACAAGCTGAACAACAAGCTCGCCGAGTGGAAGGCCGATCGCTACCAAGGCGAGAATCCTTTCCTTCGCCGCGATGAACCGACGCTCGACCGGCTCGTGGATGAATACGTCGAAAAACAAATCAAGCCGCACGCGAAGAATCCCCAGGTTGCCGAGAAGCGCCTGCGCCGGTGGGTCGAAATCTACATGGCGCCGTGGCGTCCGCGCACGCTCGGCGCGATCCGGCAGGAAGAGATCGCCGATCTGCACCGGCGCGTCGGCGAGAAGGACAAGCACAAGAGGACGGCGAACGTCCTCGTCAAGCTACTGCGCGTTCTCTACAACTTCGCCGAGCGGACGAAACTGTGGAAGGGAGAAAATCCCGCGCGGTGGATCAAGTTCTACCACGAGCCGAAGCGCGAACGATTCTTGCAGCCGGATGAACTTCCGAAGCTGTGGGCCGCTCTTCGCCAGTCGCCGAATCAGGACTTCCAGGATTACGTCGTGCTCGCGCTGTTCTGCGGCGCCCGAAAAGCCGACATTTTCTCGATGCGCTGGTCCGACGTGGCGATCGAAGATCATCGCTGGACCGTGCCGAACCCCAAGGGCGGCCACGCCTACGTCGTTCCGCTCTCGCCGGAGGCGGTCGAGATTTTGAAGCGGCGGCCGAGGACGAGCGAATACGTTTTCCCCTCGCACGGCGCGAGCGGTCACATCGTCGATTTGAAAGGGCGCTGGAAAGAATTGCTGAAAAACGCCGGGCTCGATTACGCCGACGAGTCCGCGCTCCGGCCGACGCAACACGATCTCAGACGGACCTACGGCTCCACGATGGCCATGCAGGGAACGTCCATTCCCATCATCGCGAAGGCGCTAGGGCACCAGAGCACCAGTGCCACGATGGTGTACAGCAGATTGTCTCTGGATCCGGTGCGCGAGGCCATGCAAGCGGCCACGGCGTCGATGTCGAAGGCGATGAAGAAGAAGAAACCGCAGCAGCAGCCACGCTTGTTGCCCGTCGCAGCAAAGAAGGCGCGGCGTGCGTAAGAAACCGGCACGGCGCGCATCGTCCGTCGATCTCCTGTGCGACGAGTTCGGCGGCGTTTCGGCGGACGTGTTCGACGAGAATCCGATCACCCGCACTCTGGCGATACTGGCATTTTGCGCGAGGATCAAACAAAACCCCCCGCCTTGGGCCGTCAAGCGCTGGGCCGATCATGTGGGCCGGGCGCGCCTCGTCGATCGCATCCGGGCGTTGGCCGTCGAGAACTCGTCAGGCACGGTTTACCGCAGAGGCAATCGACGCGAGTACGATAAATTCGAGCGCGCGAGAACGCTGCTCGCGAGGCGCGCGATCGCGTCGCTGTCTTGCGGCCTGCCCGTCCTCGCCAGCGTGCACCGCATCCGCACGTCATTCTATGCTGCGGCGGACCGGCGCTTTCATGGGCCGTACCGATACCTCGGACTGAAAGCGTGGCTCAAAACCTATCTGCCGCTCTTGGTCGAAGCCCTGGAACAGAAGGACGCCCCGGTTCATCCCTTCTTTTGGTAGCTCGAAAGTCGTCTCAAATCACGGCGCATCTGTGGGCCAACATTCCCATTGAAAAGTAGCTAGAATCCCTCTCGCTTGAACGAGACCGCTGTTTTTTTTCGGAGGTTTTCGATGGTTACGATTGATTCCATCCCCATTTCGCCGCCGCCCGAGAAAGTTGTCGAGGCGAGCGAGGACAAACTCCTCGCTCCCGAGGAAGTCGCCGCGAAGCTGCACGTCACGGTCGGCACGTTGGCCGTTTGGCGATGCAGCGAGCGCTACCGCCTGCCGTACACGTACCTCGGTCGGCAAGTTCGATATTACGAAACCGACGTGATTGCGTTCATCCGGTCGCGCCGCGTGGTTCCAAAACAAGCGAAGCCGCAACGCCGCGCACGCGGAACGCGGCGAGGCGGCGCGCGATGACTGATTTGTCTGAGCCGGACCCGTGGAAACCGTCGCCATTTGACGACTTTGAAGACCTTGTAGACAAAGACTCTGAAGACTCTGAGTACCTGAAAACGGGGACTCTCTCGCCGGGCCAGATCGCCAGCATCAACAGCTTCGCTTGTGAGAGCCGCATGAACGTTGATGCCTTGATCGCCGTGCTCCACGCCCTCGGTTACAGAACGCTCAAGGAGATCCCACAAACCAGGTTCTCGGAACTCTGGGGCGCTGTCCTCGCCAATCTTCCGCGCGTCAAGCGATGGCGATGGCCCAAACAACCGCCTCTCCCCAAAAAGCCGCCCGCCCGCAAATACTTCGCCTGCGTGCATGCTTGGGAGGGGAACGAGTTCCCGCACTATCACCTCGGCAACGATGGAGCGGGCAAAGAATGTTTTTGGCTTCTTTGTGAATTGTGTTACGGGTTCAAGTCCGAAGCGGCGCGCGACGGCTTGCCGTGCGTGGAGATTCCTGAGGCCGAAGCGATCGAGCGCCGCTGGATTCCGCAATCTCGCTCGATGCAGTACTTATATTGGCTCGACACCGACACCAGGGGGGGCTTGGCCCTCATCTTCTGGGGCGATTCCGCGCGCAACGTGCTCTTGGACTGCGGCTTGCTTCCGTGTGAGATTGACTACATCCACAAATTTTGCGAGCTGCACGACTATATGTACACGGCGGGTGAAATCCGTCGTGGACAGCACGTGATCAGCGAAGAAATGGAAACCGAGGTCGCCCGCATCCTGGAAAAGCGGTCCGCCTTTTTGCGCGCCCGACGAGAGGGCCAGCCGTGAGCCGAGCGATGAAACTTCTCTGGCACTACACCTGGGACTATCGCATCGGGGACATCTTGCGTTCGGGTTACGTCGATGTGGCCCGCCTCGGCGTCTCGCCGAACGAGAAGGCGATCGCGTGGTTCTCGTCGAACGCCATTTGGGAGAACACCGTCCGCAAGACGAGGGACGTGATCGGCATGGAGGAGATGCTGGCGCGCGGGATTCGCCTTTATCGCGTCGGGGTTCTGCCCGCCGCCGCCCCGCTCAAATGGTCAGCAATCCGAGCGCAGAGCGGCATGTCCTCGAAGGCGGCGAACGGCCTCGCCGCGCTCGCCGCGAAGTGGGGAGCGTCGCCGTGGGAATGGTACGGAAGTTTTTCGCCGGTCCCGCGTTCGGAGTGGCAGGCGGTCGAAATGTTCGGGGAAAACGGATGGGGGAAATCAGCCAATCTGGAGTTGGAGCAAGTCCGAGCGTGAGTCGATCGAGCCTGCACGCGCTGGTCGCGGCGCTCGTGGAGATTCAAAAACTTTGCGCGAAGAGCGCGCCGCACGCCGCGATTTTCGAGGTCGCCGAGGAGGCGATCCGCAGAGCGAACGGACGGCACTGAATCTTCGAAAGGGGAAACGCGATGGACGAGGCCGAACGAAAAGCAGCCGAGCACATGCACTTCGAAGTGATCCGTAGTTTGTGGAGAGAACGCGAGCAATTGTTATTCGTTTCGCGTCAAGAACTCCACGACGAAATCGCGGAGCGCCACGGCATTCCACCGCGCGACCCCGACGACGATCCCGACGACGAAGACGATGAAGACGAAGACGATTTCGAAGACGAGGCCGCCGACCTGGTGCTGATCGAACTCGCGCACCGGGCGATCGACACGACGCTCGATTCGTTCGCAATGTCCGGGCCAAGTGAAGAGGCGTTCCAGAAAATCTCCAACGACTACGAAGAACCAGCGCGCCACTGGCGTTACAAAATCACGAGAAATGGGATCATCGGATACGCGCGCCGGGAAGATTTGACCGAGGACGAAAGCATCGCGATGCAGGGCGAGCTTCTGTGGAAGGCCGACGAGGCCCGCAGGCAAGCCTCCGCGCTCACGCGATGGATGCGAAAAGGTGCGGCCTCGGGGCGCTTGCGTTCAAAGTCGTGAGGCGCAACTTTCGACAAAGGCGAGGTGACGTGATGGCAAAAGCGGCGATGATCATACCGCATGACGTTTTTGAAAAACTAAGGGCCGGGAAAACGCCGACCAGGGAGGACCTGGACGCGATCACCTGGACGGGGCCGGTCTGCGATGTCTGCTGCAAGGCAGTCGATACGAGCAAGCGGGTCAGCGACGGCGAAAAAACCAGCGACGAAGACTTGCTGGGAGCGGAAGTCATCGTCCACACCACGGACAAGGGTGAACACGGGTGCGACAACCGCTATTACCATGCGGATTGCTATTGGAAAGAGCAGGAGGAGGGGGCTTCCGATGCGTGACGACCAGAGCAGACACTACTACGTTACGGAGCCATTGAACTGCAAACTGCACGACGTTCTGGCGCTGCTCTCCGTCGTGCACGACCGGAACACCGATCCGGATTTGCTCCTCTACGTGTTGCGCGTCACGAAACATGCTCTCGCGGGAATCAAGGCGGAGCTGGACCAAAGCACGGATCCCCGTTCGAGCGACATCGCGAGAGATGCAACGGCTGGAAAAGCCAAGACCGGCAACCCGGCTTCTTAGGAAAGTTTTTTCCCGCAGCCCGCGGATTTCGCGCGGGCTTACGTCAACCCAGCAATTCCGCATTGCTCTCAGGGCGAAAGCGTGCGGCCGATCCAAAAAAGAGGCGAGGTCGCGGTCCCCCGGGATCGTGGTGCTCGTCTTTTTTTTTCGGGCGGGCAAAAACAAAGGGCCGCGACGGTGGACGATCCTTCGCGGCCCGAACTTCAGAAAGGAAACGACGATGCTGAAGATAACAGGTCCCGCCCAGAATGCAACGCCCCGCTCCTGGTCCGACAGCGATTGCCGCCTGGCCCTCCGGTTCGCTCTTTCGCAAATCAACGCTAGCCCTCCAGGAATGTTCCGCTGGCTGGAGCGGGCCCGTCCGACATTCCACGCGCAAATCTTCCTGAACGCCGTCGCGAAGCTCGACGGCGCGTGGGGCACGAGCCGGTTCGAACCCGTCCTCGCGGAATTTATGTACGCCATCAGCGCGGCCATCCCGATATTCGAGCTGAACGGGAAGCGAGCCTCCCATGACGAGCCCGAGCCCTAACGGCAAGCGGGCCCGTCTGAGTCTGGGTTGCGTGGACGTGGCTACCGCCGCGCTCGGCGCGCCGCTTCGCCGTGCCGGCGCGGAAGTATTCTTCCGTTGCCCGAACCACGAGGACTCGCGTCCCTCGCTGCAAATCAATACCCGCAAAAACTGTTACCTGTGCGCGCCGTGCAGCTCGCAAGGGACCGCGTGGAGACTCGCCGCGTTCCTCGCGCACTTGGACCCCGGCGACACGAAGGCGGTCGCCGGATGGCTCCGCGAGCATCGAATTCTCGGCGTGCGCGCTCCGGGGCCGCGTACTTCGCCGGACCCTCCGGCGCCGCGCGCTTCTCCGGCCCGCGCCCGAGCGCCCGCTCGGACGAAAGCCGGATTTACGAGAGGCGAGGAATTCTACTATTCCGACGATCTGCGGAAAGTGCGGTTCGATCCCGCGCCCGAGAACGCCGAGGCTAGAAAATATTTCGTGTGGGAGCATCGCGTCGGCGAGACGTGGCTCGCGGGACAGGGCGGCAGAGAAGCCCCGCTGTACACGAACGAAACGTGGCGCGATCCTGACGCGGGCGATCAGGTCGATCGCGTGGTCGGCTTCGAGGGCGAAGCAAAAACCGATTTGGCCGCGGAGTTCCACTTCCCTGGATTTTCCTTCAAGAATTTGCGAGCGGATCAGTGCGACGTGTTCGGTGATCTCGATGTGGTGTTGTGGCCGGACAAAGACCTTTCCGGCGACAAGCAGATGAAGGCCGCCGCGAAACTTCTCGACGAGTCCAAGCAGCCCCGACGCATCCGCGTCATCACACCGCCCGCGGAACTTCCCGAAAAAGGCGACATCCTCGACGCCGTGAAGACGCTGGGCTGGGGGAAACCGGAGATCGACCGATTGATCGCTTCGGCGAAACTGTTTTCTCCGGAAGCAGAACCCGAACCGGAACCGGAACCACAACCCCCGCCCGCGGAACCTACAGAGACGCGCACACCTACACGCACGCCGCGAAGAAAGAGCGCCTTGAAGTGCTTCTTTGATTTCCGCAGTTTGCCGCTGGAGGCGTTCCGGCTTCCCGAGGACGGACGGCAAGCGCAACACCTTTGCCGGATGCGCCGCGCCGTGGCGCGAGAACTCAGCGGCTTCGCCAATGCGGACGGCAGTCACATCACCGTGAGCGTCGCCAGGATCGGGGAATCCCTCGACATGCCGCCCGCCACCGTGCACCGGCGCCTCGCGGACCTGCATGCGCTGCAAATGCTCGAAACCAAACGCCGCGGGTTCAAACGGACAAGCGTGCGCACCTTGAAACCCGCGAAGATGATAGATCACTAATGATCTATCATCTTCGAGCGTAAGTTGCTGAAAGGCGAGAAGATGCTAGGTGCGATGATGTCTCATCTTCGGCCAAAATCCGCGAAGATGAGAGACTACCGTAAGTACTACTACTACTTGCACAAGGAAGATCTTCTCTGTGAGGTGAATTGCTTGTTTTGAATTTGACCTGGCGGATCGAAAAAAAAGTCACCAGAAGGCGGAATCTCTGCTATTGTGCACCGCACCGTCTGCTCGACAGGCACGCGGTCCTGTGGGAATGCTGTTGATTTGCAAGAGTTTGTTGGTGCAGAATGATTTGGTTTTACCTTGGCTTTACTTTTGAGCCGGAAATCAGCAACCCCGGCGGCATCAGAAAGCGACGCAACGCAATGAAAAAGAGCGATTTACGACGAAAACACTCGGCAATTGTCGTGGCCAACTCCCGCGCGGCCAGCGCACGCCGTCACGCCATCGCAAACGACTTCCGTGAGCGACTTCGCGGTGCGTTGACGACCACAAACGGTTCGACGGAATCGACGGTTGGGCAGGACACGCTCATCGAGATCGCCGTCTGCGCCTACACAGAAATGCGAGAGATTTCCGCGTATTTTCTTCGAGGCAACGCTTCCAGCAAGGCCCTCACGCGTCTGGGATTGGCTTCCAGTCGATTGGTACGCATCCTGAACGCTCTGGGCCTCACCCACGTTACTGACGACGTGCCGGAGGAGCCAGCAGGCGCCGCGCTGAATCAGTACGTCGAAGGCTGGCGCGCCCGCCAGAAGCCGAACGGCGACGCTGCACCGGGCGATTCTTGGCCAACTGGCGGTCAATCGTGACCAACGTGCCGAACATCGTGGACCTGATGGATGACCTCGATCTCTTCGGCTGCTGGTTTCGTGGCGACAGCTGGCGAGCATGGCGCATCGCGTTAAAATCCGCGTTCGGTTTGCATCTCGAGGACGCGGAGCTTGCAATCTATCGCGGCGCGACGGGCCGCACGCACGCGATGTCCCAAGCGGTGACAGAGCTGTGGCTCGCGATTGGCAGACGCGGCGGGAAGTCGCTGATCGCCGCGTTCGTAGCCGTCTACCTCGCATGTTTCAGAGATTACTCGCCGTTCTTGGCCCCAGGCGAGCGCGCGACGATCATGCTGATCGCGGCGGATCGCAAGCAGGCCCGCGTCGTGTTCCGCTACATTTACGCCTTCCTGACCGAGATCAAAATGCTCGCGGGCCTCATCACGCGACGAACTGCCGAACTGATCGAACTCGCAAACCGCGTCACGATCGAAGTGCATACGGCGTCGTTTCGTAGTGTTCGAGGCTACACGCTGGCAGCAGTGATCAACGACGAGATTGCGTTTTGGAACGTGGAAGATTCTGCGCAGCCCGACAAAGAGATTCTCGTGGCGCAGCGCCCTGCACTCACCACGATTCCGGGTGCGCTGATGCTGAACATCTCGTCGCCGTACGCGCGGCGCGGGACGATGTTCGCGGCGTTCGAGGACTACTACGGCAAAGACGCGTCGGACGTTCTGTTTTGGAAAGCGCCGTCTCGCGCACTGCCGGAGCAACATGCGAGCGTCGAAATGAATCCGCTGATTGATCTGGAGATCGTTCGCCGGGCTTACGAGGAGGACGCCCCTGCCGCCGCGTCTGAATGGGGCGCGAATTTCCGGTCGGACGTTGAGCAACTCTTCACTTTGGAGATGCTCGAACGTATCACCGACTATGACCGTCCTGGCATCCTGCCCTACGAAGAGGAGGAAGTTGCATGAAGTATTTCGCGTTCTGCGATCCGTCGGGCGGTTCAAGTGACAGCATGACGCTCGCCCTTGCGAGCAATTCAATTCTCGGCAAGAAGGCGGTTCTCGTCGGCGCGTGGGAAAAGACGGCACCGTTCAACCCGGACAATGTGACCGAGGAGTTTGCGGAAATCCTAAAGACCTACAGAGTCACGACGGCCACGGGCGACAGGTACAGCGCGGAGTGGGTCGTCACTAGGTTTCGCTCGCACGGCATCCTGTATGTCCCGTCGGAGAAGACCAAGTCGGAAATCTACCTGGAGTTCTTGGCGCTCACGAACTCCGACCGCGTCCGAATCCCAAGCAACAAGCGCTTGCGCGCACAGCTCGTTAGTCTCGAACGTCGCGTGAGCCGCACGGGCAAAGATAGCGTGGACCATCCGCCAGCAGCACACGATGACATGGCGAACGCGGTCGCGGGCGCGCTTGTGCTGGCCGCTAAACCTGCGCAGAAGTTTTTCATGCCGCAGGTGATAGATTTGGGCGAATCGTCGCCGCCCGACCCGGGCACCTGGACCGATCCGTACGCGAATCTTTCGCCGACCGATATCGGCCCGGAGCGATGGTGGCGAAAAATAAACTGAGTTTGGCCGGCCGCGATGCCGAGGAGGGTACGGATAACGGGTTGGTTATCTGAGCATCAGCCCTCCGCGATTTGTGAAGGGCGAACCGAGCGACGCAAGGCGAGGAAACGAGAAAACGAGGAGACAAAGGATGGAAAAAATAATGGAAGCTTTGAACAAAAATGTCGACATGCACGCAGAGGACATCCTGGCGGAGTTTCGCGCGCAAATTCAGTCGAATCTCGATAACTTGCAGCGACTAGTCTCGGAACTCGAGCGGCCTGAATATCGCGAGTTCATCCGTTTCGCAGTGGCCTGGCAAAAGTTAGATCATGAACTGAGCGCACTCCGATGCAAGATTCGCGAGCGGTTGGCCGAGAAGCCAATCAGCCCGGTGGATGAATTCCTTAAGAGACTCAGGAGAAAATGATTAGCTACGGCCGAGCTTGATGCCGCACTCGTGAGCCGTGGCGAGCAGTCCGCTTCGATCAACAGCCGGATCGGCGAGCTGCACTGAAATGTAGACGCTGGCAATCTCAATCTGAGAGTCGTTAGGCACTTGGCATAAGTTCAGTTGAAGCTTGGTGGAAGAGTTTGGTTTTGCTGGTGAGCGGACGGCCGAAGCGGCGCAGCCCGCGTTGATGAGGGTCTGTTAGACGGATGGGCGGCGTTGCGCTGGGATTGCTTCAAAGTTGCCGACAATTCGCCCAGAACATCATCGTTCGCTTCCCATAAAACACTAACGTTTCTCGGGTGGTGGGGCGATTTACGCGGAACGCGGTCCAGGGATGTGCAGTTGCATTTTGTCCTCCCGTCTGCGGGCAACCCGTCATTTTTTGCTTTTTCGTCATCCTGTGTGCCGTTTCTTTCCGCTTCCTTGCCGAATTGGATTAACCTTCGTGGTAATGGAATCGACATCCATTCCCGAATATCGCTCGCCGATTGAACGCCTCGCGCTCTTCATCCGCGGTTTTCTCCCAGCTCAAAATCTCCAACTCCTTTTCCCTCTCGGCAGCTTCTTGCTTTTCCTCGGCGCCTCACACGCTTGGTATCAGCTCCGGCTTCCAGGAGTGGTAGAGGCTGTGCAATAGCAGAACTTCCCGATCGGTTCCAACGCCTTCCAGCAGTTCAATCATTCTTACAACGTCTGGGTCGTGATCGAGGAACAGCTCGCCATGGTCCTCGTGCGGTTCGCCTGTTTCGCCAGTCTGGTTCTCTGGGGCCTTGCCCCGCGCAAGATCGTTTCGAGATTCGTTGCCTGGACTTTTCTTCCTGCTGGACTTGCTCTCGCGGCTTTCTCGATGTTTCTGATCGCGACGACACGACAGCGGAATGCCTCTCTCGACGCTTTTACCACCGCCGCTCATGTTGCGCTCCCCACTACGCGCCCTTTGTTTCCGACGCTCGGCGATGGGATCTATCTCACTGTGAGTGGCCTGGTCGTTTTGGCCGTGGGTCTTTTCCTCATGCGTCGGCGGTCTCAGGACCCCGCTTCAGAACAAGAGAGGATATAAAACCATTGGAAAAGAAAAAGCAATTCTGGCAATTCTTGCTATGCTGCTTGTATTGCCCGCATCGGTAGCAAGCCACCAGCAGCAGGAAGATCTTCCGAGGGTTTTGCCGCGGTACTCCGTCGTGGCGGGAAAGACGCTGGGCGAGTGGTCGGCCATTTGGTGGAAGTGGGCGGTCGCCTTCCCGATATGGAACAGCAAAGTTTGGAAGCTGTTCCGACTTCGCCAAGCAATAGCTCTCGATGGTTTTTTAGGGTGTGCATAACCCCTCCTTTTTCATCCGCAGATTGAATTCATGATCCCGAAATGGCCGAGGGAAGTGACAGCGCCGAGATGGCCCAGGGTCCGAAAGTCAAAAGATTGAATGAATTTTGCCGAGGAAGGAGCCGTCACATCACCGAGGCGAAAACGCCTCTTACCGAGACGCGAACGCTAGTAGGCCAAGAGGCTAGGTGGATACGTCGACCAAAAGCCGCGCCCATTCTGGTGTTTCGGTGCACCGTTGTCATGGCAAGATTCTTGTACAGTGCCGGGCGGGGGGCTGTAAAAAAAACAGAATGCACAAAGGCAGCGGATGGTGGATTCGTCCACTCCCTGCACCCGCTGTTTCGCCAAGAATCGCTAACCGGCGAAAACGCCCACTGGAAGCTGGTTTTGGCGACATTTTTTCTTGACAATTCGGCGCCTGGGTGTAGCGTGTTGCCACTCAGCGGAAGCCGCCTCATTTCTACGCCAAGCCCAAGCCCGACTGAGTCGGCCTCGGTTCCGATCCCAATGTGAGAGCATTTGCAGGGTAAATAGTTCTGATGGTCCGCGTGTCGGATTTGCTGCTCCGCGAGCCGGTCAAGCGCATGTGCGTCCCACGACGAGGAGGGTTTGCCAATGCGTCGCTACTTGCTCACGACCGCCGTTCTATTCCTGGCGTCCTTGCTTGCTGCTGACGTGCCTGCGGTGGTACTAACTTCGGCTACCACGCCGAGCGGCACGGGCGTGACGATGAACACCGGGCCGGGCATCCAGACCGATCCCCACGTCAGGCAGAACCTGGCCACCTACGCGGATGTCCAATCAGGCCAGATTCGGTACTACAGCCTCCTCGACCTTGCTATCAGCAATGTGACTGCGAGCAGAGAGTTAGCACGCGATAACTTGCCCGACGCTTACAACAACAGCGTGGTGTTCGCTCGGCAGACGCTTTCGGCCCTCGACATCATGCTGTTCGATACGGTCTCGTCGACGGTGACGACGATTGATCCTTCGCCCGAGGCTCAGCGTCTTACCCCTGGCATTGGAGAGAATACGAATATGTACGCGGATTATGGTCTGCCCGGTGATGTTGGCCTGGCCGGTGGGCCGCTTGGAGAGATCGTTGCCCACGACATCGCTGCCAGCACGGCGACGCGACTGACCAACAATGCGACGGCCGATCAGAATCCCCAGGTCGCTCCCAACGGTAACTTGATCGTTTGGGAAACCTGCCCGACGCCGACCAATTGCGACATCAACCAGGCGGTGCGCAGCCGCGCGACCTGGACGGTCTCCATCCTGGCCAACACCGCCGACTCCGAGAGGAACCCGGACACCGACGCCACCAACGTGGTCTACCACTCCAATCGGCCGACCAGCGTCGCGGGCACAGACATCTATTTCAGGCTTGTCGACGGGGGCCCGGAGACGCAGCTCGAAATTGCCGGCGTTCAGTCGAATCCGTCGATCGCGGCCGGCATCATCGCATTCGAGAGTTCCTCAGACGGTGTGAGCGCGCGGGATCGGCCCGACACGATCCCCGGCAAAGGAGAACGGCCATGAAAGCTCCCAGTCTTTGTCTGCAGAATTTGCGCACCATTCTCACCGTCAGCTTGCTAACGCTTTGTCTGGTATCAGCCGGTCTAGCTCAAACGACGTACACCATCACCGACCTAACCCCGGGCGGTAGCTACAGTGTCGGTTTCGGCATCAATGCCTCCGGCCAGGTTACGGGGCAATTCGTCACGACGGACAACAGCGGCAACAGTGCCATCCACGCCTTCCTGTACAGTGGAGGCAGCATGACCGACCTCGGAACCTTGGGCGGTAACTCCAGTTCAGGTATCGGCATCAATGCTTCCGGCCAGGTTACAGGGAACTCCTACACGACGGGCAACTATTTCTATCACGCCTTCCTGTACAGTGGAGGCAGCATGACCGACCTCGGAACCCTCCCCGGGGGCAGCTATAGTGGGGGTTCCGGCATCAATGACTCCGGCCAGATTACGGGGTATTCCTACACGACGGGCGACAGCACCGTCCACGCCTTTCTGTACAGTGGAGGCAACATGACCGACCTTGGAACCCTCCCCGGGGGCAGCTATAGTGGGGGTTCCGGCATCAATGACTCCGGCCAGGTTACGGGGTTCTTCACGTCGGGCGTCGGCACCGTCCACGCCTTTCTGTACAGTGGAGGCAGCATGACCGACCTTGGAACCCTCTCCGGCGGTTCGTACAGTCAGGGTCAAGGCATCAATGACTCCGGCCAGGTTGTGGGGCTTTCCGACACGAGCAACGGCGCCTTCCATGCATTCCTGTACACTCCGGGTACAGGCATGGTTGATTTGAACACCTTGCTCCCGAGCGGCTCCGGATTGACACTCAACTATGCTTATGCCATCAACGATGCTGGGCAGATTACGGGCTACGGCACGAATCCCAACGGCGCGCCACATGCGTTCCTGCTCTCGCCGGCTAATGTGCCGTTCTCGACCTTCGCTGTAAAGCTGGAAATCAGCGGCACGCCGCCCAACAGCTTCGAGACCGTTGGCAGCTTTACCTTGGGAGCCGGCAGCAATGGCATTAATCCCGTGAACGAGATGGTTACGCTCACACTTGGCACGTTCTCCATCACCATTCCCAAGAACTCCTTCACCAGGACTTCCGAAGGGGTCTTTAACTATGAGGGCAGAGTGGATGGCGTGCCTTTGGAATTCCGAATCGCGCCGGCGGCGACCACCGGCTATACCTTCAAAGCCGAGGGCAGCAGCGCCACCGGGTTGCCGACCACCAACCCGGTCACCGTCGTGCTGACCGTCGGCGACGACACTGGCGCAAAGACCGCAAAGAGAGAGTGAGATAGAGACGGGGCACAGAGTGCTCGCTTAGGACTAGAATTGTGCGCACGTTAGTTCGATGCCGCTGGGCTGCAGACGATGTCCGTTGACTACGCGATAAGGCTGAACGTGCTCCTATCATAATGCAGAAGTTCACGGGGAACGTAGTGCAGTTACGCGCCGCGGGGACTACCGCCGTAAGTTGTGCCAGCGCCTGCCAATGCCGTGGATGCGGGCGGTAGGCTCGTCGGATGTGGCCCGCATACCAGCGGGACACACCGATCCGTGAAGCAATGGCTGAGCTTGACACCCCGACGAGCAGAGGCTGAATCTCCTCAGAATGTGCCTCGTCAGTGAGCCACGCAGGCAGGCTGGACAGTCTCCAAGACTCCCGCGTTTTCGCATGTTGACGCTGCGTCTGCGCCTGCTTGGCCCGAGCTTCGGGAGTGTGGGCAATCACCCGCCCGAGCCGGGCAGCATCGACTAGACGCTTGCTCGCGCCATCAACGGCACAATGACCACAATGGCTTCGCCCGTGTCTGATGGTCTTCCCGCAGCCACGGCAAATATTTTTGCGGCGCGGGTGAGTATAGGTGGTGGCAATGGTAAGCTACCTTTCGCGTCGCGCTTGATTTTGTACTCGATTCCACTTCTCCGGTAATGGCGTTTGAACGTAGCCACCCGGCGGCAGACGCTTCGCGTGAGCCGAACGGAGCGGTGGTTGCCTCTCGTTTGAGATATAAGTGTGGGTCACTGGGAGATTCCCGTGACCCATCTCCGCAAGTTGATGCTGCAGGACGAGTAGATGAACCGGCCCGTCCTGGAAGTTTCTGGGCCGATCTCGACTTCTGTCTCCGAGCGTTGCGAGCGGAATAGGTGAATAGCCGTTAGTTCGCTTTCAGCTGCAGCATCGTCTTGCAACAATCTCTCCAACAGCCCATCCACGCCGGGTGCTCCCGCTACCGATTGCATGCGCTTGCCAAACGCATAGACGCGGAGGAACGGAGCGAATCCCTATTGTCGACCACCTCCACGAATACTTGTGGTGCTGTGAACCCATTCGCGGCCACGAGCCTGCTCTGCGGCGGTGAACGCTCGTACTACGTCTTCAGGGGGCAATTGAACGTGTCCACCGCCCAACCAATCCTTCTCGATCTCGTCAAGTGTCCAGGGCATGCCTATTGTTATCGTATACCCGGGAACGCCGAATAGACCTCGCCTAACCCAAGTTCTTCGGTCGGGATGCCAATTCCCGAATAGTTAGCAACACGTAGAAGTGGCCCCCTTCTTACCCGGCTTATCGCCACTCAATAATGGCGAACTTTTGCAACTGTTGCGACTTGGGTTATCGTGTTCAGGGTGCTCTCATAATGAAGTACTCGGCCTTATCTCTCTGTCTTCTTTTCTCTGGATTTTGTCCGGCGCAAGCTGCGCCCCAATCGCCGGAGAGTTCGTCCTGTCAACGGTTCGCCCAACAGTTTTACGATTGGTACGTTCCATTCACCCAGAAGCGGTTGCATATGCCCGCTTCTGACGTAGCTTTACAGCGCAGGGCCGTCGTGTTCAGCCCTTAGCTTTTGCATGCGTTGAGAATCGACTCCGAAGCTCAAGCGCGGGCAAAAGGCGAACTCGTCGGGCTAGATTTCGATCAATTCTTGGGCAGCCAAGATCCCGCCGACCACTATGAAGCTCGGCGGGCGACGGTGAAAAACGGAACATGCTCCGTCGGGGTCTGGCGTGCTTCACCCACTGACACGGCGGCAAAAATGGATAGACCGGAAGCTGTGGCGGAATTGAAACAACAGAATGGCGGTTGGCGATTTGCTAATTTCACGTACTCCGTCGGAGGCTCGGATTTATTGCATCTGTTGGCGAATCTTCGGCAAGAACGTCGAAAGTACGATGCCACCGCCCCACGATAAGCGGAACAGATTTTTCAGCTGTTGCTATCAGGCGATTACACCCACAATCGGAAGCGGCAGCGCGATTTTGGGCGTATCACGGGCAAACCGGCAGTAATTCTACTTGCCCATTGTGTCTCCTTGCTACCAGAGAGAGAATCACCTGTGGAGAAAACGACTCATGGTAAACACAATCGTTGACGGAACGTTCCGGCAGACCAATTTGACCAACGAATCGTTCGAGTATCTAGCCAAGCGCGAAGAGCTTCGCCTCGCGGAAATCGAACTCATGCGCCAGCGGGAGCGAGTCGCTGAGCTGCGCCGCCATCTTCCACAGGGCGCTCCTATTCAGGACTATGCGTTTGAAGAGGGCCCGCGCGACCTTAACGGTGGTGATGCGCCTGTGCGGACCGTCCGTCTGAGCGAACTCTTCACCAAGCCGAATCGCTCGCTCGTCATTTATCACTTGATGTAC
>WNGI01003558.1_pt1 | contig 16557 bp, 15 predicted proteins | sample 5400621 | NCBI WGS metagenome assembly WNGI01 (sample SAMN13153374, study PRJNA577476) | soil metagenome | isolation source: 20 cm soil or saprolite under Garry oak tree replicate 1 | place: USA:California | collected 2016-06-15 | reverse complement strand
GATGTTGAAACCGTTGCAGTCAAGGCGATCGAACCGTCGCTACGCCGGCGAGGCCTCAAGAGTCTGCTGTTCGCCGACATCAGCGGCTTTTCCAAGATGCCCGAACGTTATGCGCCGGATTTCGCAGAAATGTTCCTTGGCAGCGCCAAACGGATTCTCGACTCGCTCGCGCATCAACCGGTTCATGTCAACACGCATGGCGACGGTCTCTTCCTTGTTTTCGAATTGCCGAGCCATGCCGCCGAATTTGCCGTCCGCTTGCAACAAGCGCTAACCGAATTCGACTGGCCTGCATTGGGACTGTCCGCGGAAACCGGCGTCCGGATTGCGCTTCACACCGGTCCGCTCTTCCGCATCTTCGACCCGGTCACCGAAAGATTCACGTTCTACGGGACGCACGTCAATCGGACGGCGCGGCTGGAGCCGATCGTTCAACCGCGCCATATCTTCGTCACCGAAGAATTTGCGGCGTCGCTCATCGCGGAAAATCAGGATCGTTTCCATTGCGATTACATCGGCAGCATGCAACTCGCCAAGCACTTCGGCGAGGCGCGCCTCTACCGGCTACGCTGGACGGTAGAGCGATAAACAAAACGGCGCCGCGGCGCCGTTTGTTTTCCGGGCACTTTTCCGGCCATTTATGCGGGCTCGGCCTCCGCGGGCGTTTCCTCGAACACGAGCTTGACCTTTTCGTCGTCGCCCAAATCGATCGTCACTTTGCCGCCGTTGGCGAGCCGCCCGAACAACAACTCGTCGGCGAGCGCTTTGCGGATCGTGTCCTGGATCAACCGCGCCATCGGCCGAGCGCCCATCTGCGGATCGAAACCCTTCAGCGCGAGAAATTCCTTGAGCTTCGGCGTGAACGACGGCTCGACCTTCTTCTCGTGCAACTGAGCCTCGAGCTCGAGCAGGAACTTGTCGACGACGCGCAGGATAATCGCGTGGTCGAGTTGCGCGAAGGAGATCGTTGCATCCAGGCGGTTGCGAAACTCAGGCGTAAACATCCGCTTGATCTCGCCCATTTCGTCGCCGGGCTGCTTGGTGTGCGTAAAGCCCATCGAGCTCTTGGCAAGTTCGCTCGCACCCGCGTTGGTCGTCATGATGATCACCACGTTGCGGAAGTCCGCCTTGCGACCGTTGTTGTCGGTCAGCGTGCCGTGGTCCATCACCTGCAGCAGGATGTTGAAGATATCGGGATGCGCCTTCTCGATTTCATCGAGCAGCAAGACGCTGTACGGATGCTTGGTGATCGACTCCGTCATCTGCCCGCCCTGATCGAAACCGACGTAGCCCGGCGGCGCGCCGATCAACCGCGATACCGCGTGGCGCTCCATATATTCGGACATGTCAAAGCGGATCAGCTCGCAGCCGAGGCAATAGGCCAATTGCTTCGCAACCTCGGTCTTGCCCACGCCGGTGGGACCCGAAAACAGAAAGTTGCCGATCGGTTTGACGGGATTGCCAAGGCCGGACCGGGCCATCCGTATCGCCGCCACTAACGCGTCGATCGCCTTGTCCTGACCGAACACGACGTTCTTCAGGTCGCGGTCGAGCGTGCGGAGCGCGTTACGGTCATCGGAACTGACGTTCTTGGCCGGAATGCGCGCGATCTTCGCAACGATCTCTTCGACTTCCGCTTTGCCGATTACCTTTTTCTGCCGAGACTTGGGCAGAATCTTTTGCGCAGCGCCCGCCTCGTCGATGACGTCGATCGCCTTGTCGGGTAGATGGCGGTCGTTGATGAAGCGCGCGGCAAGCTCCGCCGCCGATGTCAGTGCAGCGGGCGCGTACTTGACGCCATGATGCTGCTCGAAGCGCGTCTTCAATCCCTTGAGGATCTCGATCGTTTCGGCGACCGACGGTTCAGGCACATCGATCTTCTGAAAGCGCCGCGAGAGCGCATGGTCTTTTTCGAAGATCTGCCGGTACTCCCCGTACGTCGTGGCGCCGATGCATTTCAGCGCACCGGTGGACAATGCGGGCTTTAGCAAATTGGATGCGTCGAGCGTTCCGCCCGATGCCGCGCCCGCGCCGATGATCGTGTGAATCTCGTCGATGAAAAGAATGGACTTCGGATTCTCCGCGAGCTGCTTCAGCACCGCTTTCAACCGTTGCTCGAAATCGCCGCGGTACTTCGTGCCCGCGAGCAGCGCGCCCATGTCGAGCGAATACACCTGAAACTCACGCAGCAACTCGGGGATGTCGCCTTCGTTCAGGCGCCGCGCAAGCCCTTCGGCAATGGCCGTCTTGCCGACACCTGCTTCGCCGACCAGCAACGGATTGTTCTTGCGACGGCGGCACAGCACTTGGATCACGCGCTCCAGCTCGTGCGCACGACCGATCAACGGATCGATCTTGCCGTTCTTGGCGAGATGATTGAGGTTGATCGTATAGGCATCGAGCGCGCCCTGCGATTCGCTGGCGCTTTCGCCTTCTTCTTTCGATTCGGCAGATTTTTCCTGCTTGTGCTGCGGACTCTTGGTGATCCCATGCGCGATGTAGTTGACCACGTCGAGGCGAGTCACGCCGCGTTGGTTCAGGAAGTAAACCGCGTGCGACTCCTTCTCGCCGAAGATCGCAACCAGCACGTTCGCACCCGTCACTTCTTTCTTGCCCGACGACTGGACGTGGAGAATTGCGCGCTGAATCACGCGCTGGAAACCTTGCGTGGGTTGCGTATCGGCGTCCGAGTGAGCCGCGAGGCGCGGCGTATGTTCGCTGATGAAATCGGCGAGCACACCGCGCAATTCTTCGAGATCGACTCCGCAGGCTTTTAGCACTTCGGCTGCCAACAGGTGCTCGACGGTGATGAACTCGTGCTGTTTCTGCCTCGCTTCCACGAAGGCCATGTGTAGCGAGACTTCCAGTTCCTGCGCAATCATGATGCTTCCTCGACTTGCCAAACGCCTGCCGGAAACCATTTCCGGCGACAACGCCTTAACGCTTAAGTCTCCTCCATCGTGCACTGTAACGGATGTTGGTGCTTCCGCGCGATGTCGATGACTTGATCTCTTTTAGCCGCCGCAACCTCGCGCGTGTAAGTTCCGCACACGCCCATGCCCTCGCGGTGTACCTGCAACATTACCAGCGTCGCTTTCTCGCGGCTCATGCTGAACACAGTTTGGAGCACGACGACGACAAAGTCCATCGGCGTGTAATCGTCATTCAGCAAGATCACCTTGAACAGTGGCGGAGGTTTGACACGCGTCTTCTCGACTTCGAGAACGCTGCCATTGTGCTCCTGAGCAGACATCGCTTCGCCGGACCCTCTGGAACTTGGGGTCAATGTTTGATGATTGCAACAGATTTTTCAAGGGGAAAGCCGATGGACGGCCCTCCGCTTGACGCGCGGGCGACCGCACGCGTAAAAGTTCCATTGTTTGGCGCCCTCTCGCCCGGCGTTTGGAGTCGTCCGCGTGTCCGGTTGTCTGACGGCACGTAGGAGGCAACGTGCAGCCGACCGGTTCGCCAAGCGCATTTGTTCATTCCTGTGAGGAACATGTTGTATGGCAAACGGTACGGTTAAGTGGTTCAACGATGCAAAGGGCTACGGTTTCATCACCCCGGATGACGGCGGCGAAGACCTCTTCGCGCACTTCTCGGCGATCAATATGCAAGGTTTCAAGAGCCTTAAAGAGGGTCAGAAAGTCAGCTTCGACGTCACACAAGGTCCGAAGGGCAAGCAGGCCGCGAATATCCAGGCGGCGTAATCTTCCCGTGGCAAAGTATCGTGCGAGCCGTGGAAGCGGCTCGCACGATACTTTGCCACGTTCAAGCTTCCGCAATCGGCTTGGGACGGCCCGGCGCCGATTGCGCGACCGAAGCTGAAACGCGCGGATCGTAGGTCGCTTCGCTCCCCGCTCAGTAGCGCGCGCATGCGAGCTGCCTTCCTGGACAGGCTGCTGCGCGCCGCGCGCGCTCCGGCCATGTGAGCAAACGAGCGAAGCGAGTGACGCGAGCGGAGCCGCGGCGCGCTTTTCAGCTTTGCCCGCGCGGAAAGCGAAGGGCCGCCCCGAGCTTTCCGCGGAAGCCTCACCCGACCCAAAGTATCGTGCGATGGGCAGGGCCCATCGCGAAACTTTCGGGCGATTGTCCACTACATCCGTTCGATCATGGCATTGCCGAAGCCGGAGCACGAGACCTGCTTAGCGCCTTCCATCATGCGGGCGAAATCGTACGTCACGACTTTGTCGCCGATCGCCTTTTCCAGGCTGGCGGTGATGAGATTCGCCGCTTCCTTCCATCCCATGTGCACCAGCATCATCTCGGCGGACAAAATTTCCGAACCCGGATTGACGTAGTCCTTACCGGCGTACTTGGGCGCAGTCCCGTGCGTCGCCTCAAAGTTCGCCACCGAATCCGACATGTTGGCGCCAGGCGCGATGCCGATGCCGCCGACTTCCGCCGCCAACGCGTCCGAGATGTAGTCGCCGTTCAAGTTCAATGTCGCGATGACGTCGTATTCCGCAGGCCGCAGGAGAATCTGCTGGAGGAACGCGTCGGCAATCATGTCCTTCACGACAATGTCGCGACCGCTCTTCGGGTTCTTGAACGAGCACCACGGGCCTCCGTCGATGGGCTTGGCGCCGAATTCCTTTTGTGCAAGCGCGTAGCCCCAGTCCCGAAACGCGCCCTCGGTGAACTTCATGATGTTGCCCTTGTGCACCAGTGACACCGATTTACGGTCGTTGTCGATCGCGTAGAGGATCGCCTTGCGCACAAGCCGCTCGGTGCCTTCACGCGACACCGGCTTGATACCGATACCCGACGTTACGGGGAAGCGGATCTTCTTGACGCCCATCTCCTTGACCAGGAAATCGATGACCTTTTTGGCGCCGTCGGATTCGGCCTGCCATTCGATGCCGGCATAGATATCCTCGGAGTTCTCGCGGAAAATCACCATGTCCACCGCTTCCGGGTGTTTGACCGGGGACGGCACACCACGAAAATAGCGCACCGGGCGCAAACACACATAAAGGTCGAGCTCTTGCCGCAGCGCGACGTTGAGCGAGCGAATTCCGCCGCCGACGGGCGTCGTCAGCGGCCCTTTGATCGATACGACGTACTCTTTGAGGATCGCCAGCGTTTCTTCGGGAAGCCACACATCCGGACCATAGACCTTCGTCGATTTTTCGCCGGCGTAGATTTCCATCCAATGAATCTTGCGTTTGCCGCCGTAAGCTTTGGCAACGGCGGCGTCGACGACTTTGATCATCACGGGCGTGATGTCGACGCCCGTCCCGTCGCCTTCGATGAACGGAACGATCGCATTGTCGGGAACGGTGAGGCTAAAGTCCTTGTTGACCGTTATCTTCTGGCCGCCGGCCGGGATATTCACGTGCTGATACGGTGGCATGAGTGCTCCTGCTGGATGCGAAGCCCGGATGGGCTCGCCACGAAACCTGCGATTATAGCCGCCGAGGCAGCGTGCTATCATCCGCGGCCGTTTGCCAAAGCGCGCCTCCAGGCGGTAATTCGAACCGCTCCGCCCCCCCAATGATTCGCCGCCTGCTTGCCCGCCTGATGCCCGGTCGGGCAGCGCGCAAATCGCGGGTTTACGGTCCCGACCAGCATTCCGTGCGGCGGGACCGCTTGTCACATGCAGCGCGCACGGTGATCCGCCGGCTGCAAGACGAAGGCTTTCACGCCTACATCGTCGGCGGCGCCGTACGCGACCTACTGCTGGGAATCGATCCCAAGGATTTCGATCTGGCGACGAATGCCACGCCGGAACAGATAAAGCCGCTGTTTCGCCGCGCGTTCATCATTGGCCGGCGGTTTCGTCTCGTTCACGTGCATATCGGCGCCGAAGTCATCGAAGTCTCGACATTTCGCGCGGCGCAAGTCGGCGGCGACACCACCGATGAGCATGGCCGCCTGCTCTCCGATAATGTTTACGGCTCGCACGCGGAAGATGCGTTACGGCGCGACTTTACGATCAATGCGCTCTATTTCGATCCTTCCGACGAATCGATCTGGGATTTCACCGGCGGTGTGGCAGACATTCGTGCGCGCCGGTTGAGACTGATCGGACCACCGGTTACGCGCTATCGCGAAGATCCGGTGCGGATGTTGCGCGCGGTGCGACTTGCGGCAAAGCTGGGGCTTGCGATCGAGCGCAAGACCGCCGAGCCGATCACCCGCCTGGCGTCGTTGATGCAAAACGTGCCGCCGGCCCGACTGTTCGACGAAATGCAAAAGCTCTTGTTGTCGGGGCACTCAGTCGAAACGTTGAAAAGCTTGCGCGCGCACGGGCTTTCGCATGGCTTGTTGCCGCTCTTGGACATGATCCTGGAACAACCGCTCGGGCAGAAGTTCATCGAGGTTGCGCTCGCCAACACCGACGCGCGGGTACGTGAAGGCAAAGGCGTCTCGCCAGCTTTTTTGTTCGCGACGCTCCTGTGGCATGAGGTCCTGGCCAATTGGACGCAAGCGAAGGCACGCGGCGAGAAGCCGTTGCCGGCGCTGTTCGAAATGATGGACAGCGTGTTGTCGCGCCAGGCCGAGCGGATCGCCATTCCACGTCGCTTCGAAGCGACGATCAAGGAAATCTGGTCGCTGCAGCCGCGTTTCGAGCAGCGCGCGGGCGCGCGTCCGTTTCGGCTGCTCGAGCATCCGCGCTTTCGCGCCGCGTACGATTTTCTCGTGCTGCGCGGTGAAAGCGGTGAAGTGGCCGGCGCGCTGGTCGAATGGTGGACGCGGTTTCAAACCGAGACGCCCGAAGGACGCGCCGCGATGCTGAAGCCGGAGGAAGCGCCGAAGAAAAAGCGCCGCCCGCGTAGCCGCGGCCGCAAACGCACTGCGGCGCTCGCCGATGCCGCGAAAGACGGCGCATCCACTGATGAGCCGTCGCCCGATTGACACGCGTGATCGCCTACGTCGGTCTCGGCAGCAATCTGGCGCATCCGAGACGTCAGCTCGCGCGCGCGCTCGTACGTCTCGCGAGGATCCCGCGCACCCGCATCGTCGCGATATCTCGCAATTTCGAGTCGGCGCCGATCGGCGCGCCCGAGCCGCAACCGGATTACATCAACGCCGTAGCCCTGCTGTCGACGTCGCTGTCGCCGCGCGCGCTGCTCGCAAGATTGCTGGCGATCGAACGGCGGCAAGGACGTCGCCGCGTCCTCGGTATGCGACCCAACGCTGCGCGGCCGCTCGATCTGGATTTGCTACTATACGGCCGCGTTCGCGTGCATCTGCCTTCGCTTGTGTTGCCGCATCCGCGGATGCACGAACGGGCGTTCGTGCTCCGTCCGCTCGTCGACGTTGCTCCGACGATGACGATCCCCGGCCACGGACTCGCACGGCGTCTCATTCGTAATGTGCGCGGCCAGCGCGTAGCCGTGACCCGCGCTCACGCAATCCACTAAAGCGACGATGGAACTGGATCGCTGCCGCTACATCGTCGTGGAAGGTCCGATCGGCGCGGGCAAAACGACGCTCGCGCGTGAGCTGGCGATCAAGCTGCACGGCGAAACGCTGTTCGAGCAGCCCGATGAAAATCCGTTCCTCGCGCGCTTCTACGACGACATGGCGCGCTTCGCGCTGCCGACGCAACTCACGTTCCTGTTCCAGCGTGCCGACCAGCTGCGAGGGCTCGCCCAGCTCGACTTCTTTCGCCGGCCGACGCTCGCCGATTTCCTGCTCGACAAGGATCCGCTCTTTGCGCGTCTCAATCTTTCCGATGACGAATATGCGCTCTACGAAAAGGTCTACGCGCATTTGAAGCCGCAGACGCCCACGCCGGATCTTGTCATCTATTTGCAGGCGCCGGTGCCGACGTTGATCGAGCGCGTGCATCGGCGCGGCGTTGATTTCGAGCGCGCAATCCCGGCCGACTACCTGGCGCGGCTGGCGGATGCGTACACACGGTTCTTTTATCGCTACGAGGATGCGCCGTTGCTGATCGTCAACAGCGAGCGGCTTAACTTCGTCGACAATCCACGCCACGTGGATCTTCTGCTGGAACGGATGACCGGCATGCGCGGTCAGCGCGAGTTCTTCAACCTCGGCTCAGGGTGACGAAAGCGATGAAGGAGACCGGGTTGGTCGTCATCCAGGCGGCGGATGCACTGCGCGATCGCCTCGCACAGGCGGAGCGCGTCGCATTCGTGCCGACAATGGGTAACTTGCATGCCGGACACCTCTCGCTCGTGGAAATCGCGCGCCGCCACGGCGATTGCGTAGTGACCAGCATCTTCGTCAACCGGCTGCAATTCGGCCCCAACGAAGACTTCGATCGGTATCCGCGGACGCTTGACGCCGACCGCGTCGAGCTCGAGAAACGCGGCGTCGACGTGCTGTTCGCGCCGCGCGAGCACGAAATGTATCCGGTGCCGCAGCTGTATCGCGTGCAGCCGCCGCCGATCGCGGATGAGCTCGAAGGCGCCTTTCGACCGGGCTTTTTCCACGGCGTGTGCACGGTCGTGTTGAAGCTTTTCAATCTCGTGCAGCCCGATGTCGCGGTGTTCGGTAAAAAGGATCGGCAACAGTTGAAGATCGTCCGCGGCATGGTGCAGCAGTTCAACATGCCGATTCGAATCGAATCCGCCGAAACGGTGCGCGCCGACGATGGGCTCGCGCTTGCGTCGCGCAACAACTATTTATCGGCAGCCGAGCGTGCCGAAGCGCCGCGACTGTACCGGACATTGCGCGCCATCGCCGACGAAATCGCTGAAGGCCGTACCGATTACGCGAATCTCGAGGCGAGCGGCCGCGCCGATCTTGCGAAGCACGGCTGGAAAGTCGACTATGTGGCTGTGCGGCATGGACTGGGGTTGCGTATTCCCCATCCGGAAGGGCTCGACCATCCGCACCTGCTGATCGTACTCGGCGCGGCAACATTGGGGTCGACCCGCCTCATTGATAATGTGGATGTCGTCCCTAAGGATGGCGAGGACTGACGCGGTCATTGACGTGACACACGCGCGTGGCATCCTTCCACGTTTCGTCTCCGCATTCCGATTTCCAATGACTGTATTTTTTCGCGCGTTCATCGCGCTCGTTGCCGGCGCGCTCTCATGGGCGGCGCTGGAAAGCATCGCGCAGGACCCTTACCCCGCGAGGGCGATCCGCTTGATCGTGCCCTTTCCTCCCGGTGCCGGCACCGACAATGTCGCGCGACTCATTGCGCAAAAAATGGCGGAGGGGCTGCGGCAAAGCGTCGTGATCGAGAACCGCACCGGCGCGGGCGGCGCAATCGGCGCGGCCGAAGCGGCCAAGGCGGACCCGGACGGCTATACGCTGCTGTTTGTCGCGGGCCCGTTCACTACGGTGGCGGCCTCGCAAAAGAATCCCGGGTACGATCCGCAGCGCCAATTCGCGCCCGTTGCCCCGATTGCCGCTGGACCGCTCGCCTTCGTCGTCAATGCCAGCGTTCCGGCCGGCACGATGCGCGAGTTCATCGCCCTCTCGCATCGCGAACCCGGCAAATTCAACTACGGCTCCGCGGGCACGGGCAGCATCAACCATCTCGCACTCGAGCTCATGAAGGCGCGCACCGGCGTCAATGTCGTCCACGTACCGTATCGCGGCATTGCGGACGCGACGAAGGATTTGCTGGGTGGGCAGATTCAGGCGATGACCGCGTCGATTCCGGCGACGCTGCCGCTACTTTCCGATCGGCGCGTCAAGGTGCTGGCGGTGACCGGCGCGAAGCGCGCCCCGCAACTTCCCGGCGTGCCGAGCTGGCAGGAAGAAGGCGTCGTCGCTGATGCCGATGTGACGAATTACTGGGGCATCGTCGCGCCGGCGGGAACGCCGCCCGAGATCCTCGCGAAGCTCAATCGCGAAATTCAAAAGATTCTTGGCGATCCGGAAGTTCGCGAGCGGCTCGAGCGCGAAGGTGCGGAAGTGGTGGACGCCGGGTCGCCGGATCGGCTCGGACAAATCATCGCCCACGACTTGGCGCGTTGGAAAAAGTTGGTCGCCGATATCGGGATGACGCTCGAATAGCGCAGCGTTTACAGCTGCTACAGCGCCTTCTTGCGCGTAAATGGGCGGAGCGCGATGACGTTTCCCACCACGGCCAAGGCGACACCGAGTGCGGCCACAGTCGTCCAGCGATAACCTTCCAGAAAACTCGACAGCGTCATCGCAATAACCGGCGTGGCGACGCCAATGAAGGCCGATGGTCCCGCGCCGATCTTCTTCAGCAGCGTCAGATATGCGCCGAATGCCGCAATGCTACCCGCGAGAACGAGATAGGCGAACGAGAACACGTACGCGGGCCGCGGATCGAATGTCCAGCCGATTCCCTGAAAAGACGAGGCGATCGCCACCGCGATATAACCGTACAGCATGGCCCACGCCGTACCGGGGAAAATCGGAATGCCATGCCTTTGATTGCGTACTGCAGTCGTGTTGCCGACGCTCGCCAATAACGTGCCTGCAAGACCGTAGGCGATGCCACGCCCTGCGTCGTTGTCGCTCTGCACCGCTGCAAGATCGGGCAGGAACAACGCCGCAACGCCTGCGACGCCGAGCGCCGCTGCAATCAACATGCGCGCCGTCAATGGCGTTCGGTAGACCAGCCGCATGCCGATGGGATTCATGAATACGATCGTCGAGAACAGGACCGCGAGGAGGCCGGATGTCACGTATTGCTCGGCCAAATAGATAGCAACGTAATTGAAACCGAAGAACGTTGCGCCTTGCAGTGCTAAAAATCCATGATCGCGGCCGCTGAAGCGCAGCGATCGACGAGTCACCAGGCACCACACGATCAGCAACACGCCTGCCGCCGCAAATCGATAAGCGACGGAGTTCTGCGGTGCGACAGCGCCGAGCTGATACTTTATTGCCAGCCACGTCGAGCCCCAGATCAGCGTGGCGGTGAGAAACAGCGTCGCGCTGCCCGGCGCGGAGGCGCTGCGCATCAAGTTCCCAATGAGCGCGAGAGCGCGTCGATTTCACGCTCCAGTTGTCGTGCGAACGCCGAACTATGCGGTTTTTTGCCGGCAAATCCGGTTGCAACGTCGAGCCGCCCCGATTTCAGCGTCACGTTGGCCCAGCCGATGACCCGATCGCGCCATAGCATCGGCAGCGAGTAATAGCCATAGCGGCGTTTCATGGGCGGCGTGTAGGCCTCGAATCGATATTCCCAGTCCCACAAATGTGCAAAACGACGACGGTCCCAGACGACGGGATCGAACGGTGCAAGCAACCGCACGGTATCCGGCGCTTCGACGCGCGTGCTCTCGTCCGCAGGCCAGAGGTACTCGACATCGTCGACGACTCCTCTTGCGACCCAGTCGCTCCTGAACAATCGCGTCATTGCGCGCACGCGCGTGGCTTCGGGAATGGAATCTTGACTGATCATCGCTGCGAGTTGTCGCAATGATGCAACCGATAGCGGCGCGTACAGCCGAACGAGCAATTGCATCAGAAGCTCCGCGCGAAGGGATAGCGGCAAACCGGGCTCGCGCGCCGGTGCAACTCCGTAAATCTTGACGCCGTTATCGCGTCGCAGTACGCGGAGCTTGCCGCGATAGTGGAGCGCCTCGAGCATGCGCGTCGTCGCTGCGCTTGAGCCGCCCCAGCCGTTGATGATGCGCGCCGATCCGAGCGCGCGCGTCAAATCGCGTGGATGCGCCGGGCCGTTGCGCTCGATATGGTCGAGAATCTTTCGTGCGAGCGCCGGATGCTCGCGCTCGACGCGCAACGTGTGGTGGCGCCGGCGCGGGTGCAAAAGATCGAGGGACGCCTCCGGCAGCACGCCATAGACGTGCACGAAGTCTTCGACCAGCGGCAACACGGGAAAACGCTCTTCGAGATCCCCGGCGCGATAATCGACGACGCGATGACGCAGGATTAGATCCTGTGCCCGGGCGGGCGCCCGGATCGGATCGATCTGCACGAAGCCGAGGGAACGAACGGCTTCGACAACGTCGCGCGCTCTCGCGAACGTGCGCGTTACCGCGTATGCGCGTAACGCTGCAAGTTTCATGTCCGCCATCGCGAACGCTGCCGATTACGCCGCGCGCAGCGCGTCGACGATCTTCATCCGCGCGGCACGCGCCGCGGGGAGAAAACCGCCGGCGAAACCCATCGTCAGCGCGAAGCCGATCGACGCAACGATGATCGACGGTGTCAGCGTGAACGAGAACGCCACCTCGGCGAACGTCTGGAAGTTGGTCGTCGAGATCGACAACGCCTGCATGAACGACGCCGCGACAAGGCCGACAACGCCGCCCAGTAAGCCCAGCAGCAGCGACTCGCCGAGAAACGCGACGAGGATCGCACTTCGAGAAAAACCGAGTGCGCGCAATGTTCCGATCTCGGCGACTCTCGAGGCGACGCTCGCGTACATCGTGATCATCGCGCCGATGATGGCACCGATCGAGAAGATGACCGAGATCGAAGTGCCGAGATAGGTAATGAATTTCGCAAGCGATTCCGATTGATCGGCATAAAAGCGCTGCTCGCGTTTCGCCTCAACGGTCAGCCGCGGATCGCTTTCGAGCGTCTGCTTCACCGCGTCGAAGCGGTCGCTATCGACAAGCTTGAATATGACCGACGAAAAGCCGGTACGCCGGAACGCCTGCAGCATTTGCTCGGCGTCGCCCCAGATTTCGGAATCGAAGCCTGTCCGGCCGGCGTCGAACACGCCGACGACCGTCCAGTCGCGCGACGCGAAACGAAGCGTTTCGCCCAGACCGGCGCCGCGGAATCCGCTCGCAATCGATCCTCCGGCGATGACCTCTGACGTCCCGGGCTGGAACATCCGACCTTCGACGATATGCACCTGCGGCCGCAACGCAAGCCCAGCCGGCGTGACGCCGCGAATCACGACGTTTGCGGTTTTCCCTGTCGAGCGCTTCGGCAAGTTGATCAGCACGACGGGCTCTTTGGAAATCATGCGCTGCCCGTCAGCGCCGGTCGCGATGTCGGGAAGAGTCTCGATAACGCTCGCCTGCCGGCGATCGACGCCGCTTTGGACTTCGGTTTGCGCGCTGCGGCGAATCACGACGACGTTGTCATCCTGCCCCGTCGAAACGAGTGTCTGCTCAAGTCCCGCCGCCAGCATCAAAACCGTCGCGAAGACATAGACTACGAGCGCCATCCCGCCCGCGGTCAGAATCGTCGTCAAGCGGCGCGCAACGAGATTGCGCGCAATGTAATTGATGGGAATTGCCATTGCCGCTTATGCAACAGCCCGTAAACCGTCGACGATGCGAACGCGCGCCGCTTTCCATGCCGGGATGCATGCGGCGACGACGCCGATGAGGATCGCGGCGCCGAATTGCATCAGCACGGTGTCTTCGCTCACGAAAAAAACCGGAAACAACGAACCCATTGCCTCGGCGAAACCGCGCGCGAGCGGGAACGTCAGCGCGATCCCGGTGATCCCGCCGACAACCGCAATCGCGAGCGATTCGGCGAAGATCATGAGCGCGACGAATCCATTCCCGAAGCCGAGCGCTTTGAGCGTCGCATATTCGCCGTAGCGTTCGCGCGCCGTCATCGCCATCGTGTTCGCCATCACGGCCATGATGATGACAATGACGACAAACGACACTGCCTGGATCGCAAGGAGAATCGCTTCAGTCATCGCGACGAAGCCCAATTGGAACGCCTTCTCCGTTTCCGTCAGCGTCTCGGCGAGCGAATTCTTGAAGGTCGCGTCGATCGCCGAGGATACCTCGGACGCCTGCTGCGGATCCTTGAGCTGCACGACGAACACGCCGGTCTGATCCGCGCGACGCGGGAACTGCTTCTTCATCGTTTCGTTCAGGTAATCCCAGTGGAAGAAGAACGTCGACTGATCGGTCCCCTTGTCGGCGCCGTCGTAGATGCCGCGCAGCGTAAACGTCCATGTGCCGGGAAAGATCGTGCCGCGCAGTGGAACTTGATCGCCGATTTTCCACCCGTACTGTTCTGCGAGCTTGCGACCCGCGATCGCGCCGACACGATCGGTGAGAAACGCCTTCTTTTCCTCCGGCGACAAAAGATACTCGGGATACATCTCGAGGTACGACGGCGCACTGATCGCGAACTGCGGAAAGAAGTTGCGCTCGGAGATGTACACGCCGCCGAACCAGTTGGCAAGCGCCACCGACGCGACGCCCGGAACCTGCCGAATCTTTTGCGCGTAGGTCAAGGGCATCGAGAAAACGAGCGACACGGCGTTACGCGTAACAAGACGCGCGGACGAGCTCGCGTTGGCGCCCGCATACCACGCGTCGACGATCGTGCGGAGCAATCCGAACGCGGTGATCGCCACGACAATGCCGACAATCGTTAGCGTCGTCCGAAGCTTGTGGCGGAGTGCATTTTTCAGCACCAGCAGCGCGACGTACATTCGATACGCGCGCTCAGTGGACGAGCACGCCCTTCTCAAGATGGATCAATCTGTGCGCCGCCTCCGCCGCTTTCGGATCGTGCGTCACCATGATGATCGTCTTGCCGAGCTCCCGGTTCAGGCGGCCGAGCAAGCCGAGAATCTCAGCCGCCGTCACGCGGTCGAGATCGCCGGTGGGCTCGTCGGCGACGATCAACGTGGGGTCCGTGATCAGCGCACGAGCAATCGCAACGCGCTGTTCCTGTCCGCCCGACAGTTCATTTGGATAATGGTCCTGACGATCGGTGAGCCCGACCAGCGCAAGCGCCGTTTCAACTCGCTCGCGGCGCTCGGAACGCGAGAGCGAAGTCAGCATCAGCGGCAGCTCGATGTTCTGATACGCGTTTAAAACCGGCATCAGGTTGTAGAACTGAAAGATGAAGCCGACGTTGGCGGCGCGCCATGCCGCGAGATCGGCGTCGTCGAGTCGCACGATGTCAACGCCGGCAATGCGAAGCTCGCCCGACGATGGCTTATCGATCCCCGCAATCAAGTTCAGCAGCGTCGACTTGCCCGATCCCGATGGTCCCATCAACGCAATGAAATCGCCGGGGAATACGTCGAGGTCGATGTCGAGCAAAACGGGGATGATCTGATCGCCGCGCGTGTAGAACTTCGACAGCGAACGGATGGCGACGAGCGTTTGGACGCTGGGCTCGGTTGCGTCCAAAAGAGATTCCGAACCAACGTCATTCATCGCTACTTCGTCGCGACCTTGACGAGCGAGCCGCCGACCAGCTTGTCATCGGGCCGCAACACCGCCTTGTCGCCCGACTTGATGTCGCCGGTCACCGCGGTGAGGTCGCCGATTCTTACTCCCGGTGTGACAGGTACCGCGACCACCTTGCCGTCCTTGACGACGAACACCACCGTGCGGCCCTCGCGCTGCGCGAAAGCATCGGGACTGACGGCGACGAATGCCTTCTGCTGTTCCGGCGTCACGTCCTGTGACAGAAAGCTCACTTTCGCGCTCATCTCGGGCAGAACGCGTGGATCGATCGTGTCGAACTTGACCTTCGTCATCACCGTCGCCTTGGCGCGATCAACGGTCGGGACCATCCGACTGATGCGGCCGCGGAAGCGATCGTTCGGCAGTGCATCGAGCGAGATCTCGGCCGGCATGTCGACCTTGACCTTCGCGAGGCTCGATTCGGAAACGTCGGCCTCCACTTCGAGCGTGCTCATATCGGCGATCGTGACGACGGCACCTTTGGAATCGGCGGCGCTCGAAAAGGGCGTCACCATGTCGCCGACATTGGCGCTTTTCGACAAGATCACGCCGTCGAACGGCGCGCGGATCACCGTGTAATCGACCGCGACGCCGGCATTGCGCGCATTCGCTTGCGCGGCACCCACTGCGGCGCCCGCGTTCGCGACACCTGCGACCGCGCGGTCGACACGCGCCTTTGACGTGTCCGTCGCCGATTGCGAAACGAAGCCCTTCGCGGCAAGATCGATGTTGCGCTTGTGCTGCGCCTGCGCGTCGCGTTCCTCAGCCAACGCCTGCTCGAGCGCCGCTTGCGCGGCACGGACGTTCGCGAGCGCGCTTTGCGATTGCGCCGCGACGTCGCGATTGTCGAGCCGCGCAATGACGTCGCCTGCCTTGACGCGCGAGCCTTCGGCAACGCCCAACCACTCGAGGCGGCCTGTCGCCTTCGATGAAATCGCCGCCTTGCGCTGCGCGACCACGTAACCGGTCGAATTCAGCACGACGAACTGCTGCGACGGATACGCAGTGACGACCGGTGTCGTTTGAACAATCGTCACGCGGGGCTGCAGCGCAAACCATGTGCCGCCGGCCAAGACGACCGCGAGGAGGATTCCGAGCCAAATCCATTTTCTGCGCCGGCGTCGTATGACCGGCGCGAGGCTGCGATCGATGCGCAGCTTCGACAGATCGGCGGGTGCGTTTTGAGTCATGGCGGACGCGCAAAAAAACAACGCCACAGGGGAACCTGGGCGCGTTGAGTATTCTACTACGGTACGTGTTTTTGACTACGCCGCGAAGAACGGTTCGATCAAACGCGCGACGGCCTCGGGTTGATCGTGATGTAGCATGTGCCCGGCATCCGCGACGATCTCGAGTCGGCCGTTGCGAATGTGCGCGAGCCGACGACGGACGACGTCGAATCGGTCATCGTCATGATCGCCGTCCTTGCCACTCGCGAGCCAGCGCAGAATGTTCGTGTCGGCGGCAGCGACCCACAGCGTCGGCG
>WNGI01010006.1_pt1 | contig 16560 bp, 15 predicted proteins | sample 5400621 | NCBI WGS metagenome assembly WNGI01 (sample SAMN13153374, study PRJNA577476) | soil metagenome | isolation source: 20 cm soil or saprolite under Garry oak tree replicate 1 | place: USA:California | collected 2016-06-15 | reverse complement strand
AATGCTGCGGTGGACTTCCGGCAGCGAGACTTGTCCCGCACGCTTGCGCCAACCGATTGCCGACTCCGGCACAATACGGTTAGATTGATCCATGAATTCGAGTGATTTAGGTTGGCCTAATTTAGTTGTATCATTATATGATTCTGTCAACAGACAATTATTTATTTGGTTGACTATTTCACTCTGCTTTCTATTCTTCAGCCCGTGCCCGGTAAAAACTCTCCCTCTGCGTTAGGCAGTTCTTCCGCAGTCGAGGATTACCTCGAACGAATACTCGAGCTGATCAATTCCAAGGGTTATGCCCGCGTCGTCGATATCGCCTCCGCCCTAAAGATTTCGCAGGCTAGTGTCACCAACATGGTGCAGCGCCTGGACGCGGATGGTTTGCTCAAATACGAAAAATATCGCGGCTTGGTTCTAACCAGTGCGGGTGAAAAGCTGGCGCGCAATATTGCCCACCGTCACAAACTCCTGACCGATTTTCTGAAGCTGCTCGGTCTCAACGATCGAGTGATCTATCACGATGTGGAAGGAATGGAGCATCACATTAGTCCGCCTACTCTCCGTGCCATCGAAGCTCTGGTCGGGCAGTTGCGGCGGCGCCCCGCTTTTCGCGCACGACTTAGACCGCTGACTCGCTAAGATCGACAATCGCACCTGGCCGGCAGCGGATGGTTAGCGTGATCGCCCGGCAACACACCGTGCAATCTTCAATCAACGTTTGCTCGGACTCAGACGTGTCGATTTCGAGCGGAAAAACTTGCGCGCAATGCGGGCAAGTAACTTGGGCCTCCGCAATCAAATCCATTTGTTGTAAGGGCGGGATTCAAGGCGAAGCGTCCGCTCTTGTCGCCGTTTCGGCTGGCGACTCGCTCGCTTTTTTGAAATGCAATTGGCCGACCCGCCGGCCGTCCGTTTGCGAAACCGTGACGCAGTAATTGTCGATTTTTACTTGCTCGCCCTGCTTCGGGAGATGGCCTAACAAATGGGTGACGTAGCCGCCGATGGTGCTGACGTCCGCGCTTTCCAAATCCAATCCGGCGGCATCACGTAATTCGTAAAGCCCAAGAGCGCCGTCCACGGTGAACTCGTTTTCATTGATCTTGCGAAATTCTTCCTTTTCAGAATCGAACTCGTCTTGAATGTCGCCGACCAACTCCTCAAGCACATTTTCGAGTGTGACCATGCCAACCGTGCCGCCGAATTCGTCAACAACAACCGCAACATGGGCGTGTTTACCGAGAAAGAGATTGAGTAGTTTCTCAAGCGACATCATCTCCGGGACTGGAATCAGTTCGCGTTTAATGCGCATGAGATCGGGATGCGGATCGCGCATCATGGGCACGAGTTCCTTGATGTGAATGAGGCCGATCGTGTTATCGAGATTTTCCCGGCAAAGAGGAAAGCGCGTGTGTCGCGATTCGATTGCCTTTTTCACGTTGGTTTCGAAGCTGTCTTCAAGGTCGAGATAAACGACTTCGCCGCGTGGTGTCATGATATCGCGCACAACGCGATCGCGCAGATCGAGCGCATTGATGAGCAAATCGCGTCCGAGGGTGGAAACTTCGTGCGATTTTTCGCTTTGCTCGAGGATCAGTCGCAATTCCTCTTCGCTGTGTGCCAACTCCGCACCGGAGGCGGGTCGCATGCGCAACAGTCCTTGCAGCAGCAAGTTCGAAGATTTGTGCAGCAACCAAATCGCAGGACGGAAGAAGAGATAAAACGCGCCGAGGGGACGCACGATCCGTAAGGCGACCGATAATGGGTTCGCGATCGCAGTGTATTTCGGGCCGAGTTCACCGAAGACGATGTGCAGAAAAGTGATACCGACAAAGGCGAGTGCGACCGACACCGACGTGACAACTCCGTGCGAATGAATATTTACGAGAGCGAAGAACGGCTCAAGGATTTGCACCAGAAACTGTTCACCGACCCAACCGAGCGCGAGACTGGCGAGGGTAATGCCAAGCTGGGTCGCGGAAAGATACGCGTCGAGATGGCTACGGACATGCTTGACGAAGTTTGCTTGGATATTCCCCTCTTCTATCAAAGCATCGAGCTGGCTGCCACGCACCTTAACAACGGCAAATTCGCACGCGACGAAGAAACCATTAAGCCCGACAAGCGCAGCAATAGCCGCGATTTTGCCGATCAAAACACCGGGCGAGTCCCAGTGTTCGATGATCGTTTCAGCGATGGGCGCTGCCGTCAAAAACAAAAATAGAAAGTTCATTGCGCGGTTGCAACCCGTGCATCCGAGACCCCATCGAACACGAATTTACCAGCTCGATTTAGTTACGCCAGGGATGAGCCCTTGCGAAGCCAGTTCGCGAAAAGTGAGACGCGAAACCTTGAAGCGGCGAATGAAAGCGCGCCGGCGGCCTGTCACTTTGCAACGGTTAACCACACGGCTCGGGCTGGCGTCGCGCGGAAGCTGCGCGAGGCCGGCATAATCTTTTTTCGCCTTCAACTCGGCGCGCAATGTAGCATACTTCTTCACCGTCGCGCGCTTGCGCTCGTTGCGATTAATCCAGGCAGTCTTGGCCATAAATTGAACGCGTAAGCTAATGGAGAAGGTTCGATTTGCAACCGGTTTTCAGACTTGGCGAGCGATCTGATTTCCGGGAACGGATTTAGCGACCGCTTCGGATCAAATGGCAATTAGTCCAAAACGCCCGCGCGCCTCTTCTGCTTCACCAGCGCGGCTGTCGAACGCCCGCTAGACCGAGCAGAGCCGCGCTTCTGCTTCAGGGATTGAGTGCGATTAAGGCTGTCCTGAAGCACTTTGACAAGATCGACAACATTCGTCGGTGAGGGCGCAGGCGCCACTCTGCCAGGGATTTGTCTGTTCTTTGCTTTCTGCTCGATGATCTCCATCAATGCCGTCCGGTATTCGTCGCGATATTTTTCCGGCTCCCAAGAAACCGCCATACTGTCGATGAGCGCTTGGGCCATTTTTAGTTCTTTGTCGGTAACCCCTGTGGCTGATCCGTTCTTCAAAATTTCCGCGCTAAGGATTTCGCTCGCGAAATGCATCAGCTCCAGGATAAGAAATAGTCCGTCTGGTTTCACCGCGGCCAGGTGCTCGCGATTGCTAATGACGACTTTGGCAATGCCAATCTTGCCCGTCCCGCTAAGCGCCTTGTGCAAAACGGCGTATGCCTTCTCCCCACCCTTCTGCGGCTCCAGGAAATAAGGCTTGTAGAAAAACTTCGGGTCAACCTGTTCCAAGTCGACGAAATCGGTGATGTCAATGGAATGAGTGGATTCGATGCGGACCTTCTCGAAATCCTCCTCTTTCATGACAATGTAACGGCCACGTTCGTATTCGAACCCCTTTACGATCTGCTCGGCCGGAACCTCTTTTGAGTCAGCTTCGGCGACTTTTTTGTACCTGATAGGGCTAAGATCGCTGGAGCGGAGTTGCCGGAAACTAAGCTTCTCCTCGCGTGTGGCCGGATAAACAGCCACCGGAATATATACTAGCCCAAAGCTGATGCTGCCTTTCCAGATCGGACGCATATCGCGGGACTTTTTTCCCACACCGGCAGGAGCCTGTCAACTTCAACCGGCTTGCCGCTGCTGGGCCGATTTGCCTTGCAAGTTGAGCAAACGGTCTGATGTTGAAACCGATCTATGAGCCTCATTGCCAGCTTCATGAATTTGGCAGGACCGGATTTGATCATCATCTTGTTGATCATTCTCGTTTTGTTCGGTGCGAAGAAACTACCAGAACTCGCGCGCGGAATGGGCCAGGCAGTGAAGGAGTTTCAAAAAGCCAAGGACGAGTTCAGCGACGAGTTGCATAAGGCCGGGAAATCTGAGAACGAAACGGCGAAGTCGGACGTAAAACCGGCGGAATCGACGGTGCCCCAAATCGAGATCCAGCCACCGAGCAGCGAAACGCGGCCCGACGCGGAACCAGGCAATCAACCCCGCGGCAATGCTGATCAAGTTTAGGGCCATAAGAGCGGCGGCTATCAGTTCCACAGACGTTTGATCGAGTTGCTGATCGAATGAGGTTTTACTGGTCAGTTGACCTACGCCGCGACTTGCGACAAAATCGCCACTTCTTTTATGTCCGACACCAATCTGCGCACTCTTATTAAGGAGATGCTGGTCAAAAACTTGATGCTGCAGACCACTCCGGATCAGATTGCAGATGACCTTCCTTTGTTCGGCCCGAATAGCCTCGGCCTCGACTCGATCGATGCGCTCGAACTGGCAGTAGGCATGGAGAAAACCTTCGGCGTGGGCGTCCCAAGCTCTGAAGTTGCTGGCAAGGCGCTTCGAACCGTAAATACGATTCACGATTATATTCTCGAAAAACGTGGCGCGACCGGTTAAGCTGCCACGAAGCCACCGGACGGGTTCGATCCAAGGTGAACATTCTCTACGTTGAGAGCAGTCGCAGCTGGGGCGGACAAGAATATCGCACCTGCCTCGAAATCAATTGGCTGAATGCGCGGCGGCACAACGCATGGTTGATCTGCAATCCAGACAGCCAGGTTCTGCTCAAGGCACGCGAGCTCGGTACGCGAGCTATCGCAATGTCGTTACGGCGCCGGTTTGATCCATTGCTTTCCTGGCGACTCTGGAGATTCTGCCGCCAAAATCAGATCGGTCTTCTCAAAACCTACAGTTCGAAAGGCCACTGGCTTTGTTTGCCGCTCTATTTTTGTGGAATTCCATTAATCCGCGCGCGCTGTATCACAGATCCAATCGGAGGCAAAGGACGCGCTTTCATTTTCAAGCATGGCTGTTCGAAAATCGTTGCCGACGCATCGGTAATCAAACGGCAGCTCGTGCAGGAAAACGGAATCGACCCTGCAAAGATCGAGGTCGTCGGCTCGGCCGTTGATCTTCAAAAATTTAGACCGCCACGCGATCGAATGAAATTCCGGCGCGAAATGGGTTTCAGCGCAGACACGCCACTCATTGGCAATATCGGTATGATTCGTCCAGATAAGGGTCAACTCGTCTTGGTTGAAGCGTTTCACGGCGTTTTATCGGAGCGTCCTGATGCCCGTCTCGTCATCGTGGGACAGGGTACCGGCCAACTGAGGCGCGGCATAAATGTGAGGAACGCGATCGATCGCGCAGGATTGGCCGACAAAATTTTCATGGTCGGATATCGCTGGGACACACCCGATGTTTATGCTGCTTGCGACATAGTCGTGATCGCTTCACTGCGCACCGAGGCGTCCCCGATCGTTCTGCGTGAAGCTTTCGCCAGTGGCCGTCCTGTCGTCGCGACAAATGTGGGCGACATTCCGGAAATCATCCAGCACCGGCAAAACGGGCTACTGATCGAACCGGGCGATAGCAAATCTCTCGCCGCTTCGATCCTGGAGTTTATTTCCGATCAGAAACTGGCCGCGCGCTCTGCGGCAAACGGCCTGCGCTACGCGACTGAGCATTTTTCGTTTGACGACATGATGGAGACAAAGTTTCAAGTCGATGCTTCATTGATAGGCACAGAGGCGGCAGGACCGCTTTCCTCGCCCGATGACGCGCCTGTATCGACGCAGCCGGTCAGACCCGTGGAGATGGCCTCACGCGATTGTTGAGGAATTAATCGCGTCGATAAGTTGACGAAAGCGGCCAAAGCTGCGCCGATAAGGAGTGAGAATCAGTCGGGGGAGATTCAAAATCTCGGGTTCGTTCTTCTCCTGACGCAGCGCGGTACCTTGCATGATCTCGCCGCTCCGAACGATGTCTGCGAATTTCTCGTTAAGATCGACAACCGCTTTTTTTGATAAGCGGTGACAAATGCGAATGACGAGTCTTTCGCCAACCCAACGCGCTGACTGATAGACCTTGTAGAACTGCAAAATTTCCGCGACCGCTTCTCGGACATTGTGGACAACTTTAAAGAAAGAAAAATCTTCCTGCGAAATGAAGCCAAGCTTGAGCAGATGCTCGGTGAGGAATTTCATCCATGTCTCCCAATAATTTCCATCTGGCCGGTCGAGGAGGACCACCGGAATCACACGCGCTTTCCCGGTCTGCATAAGCGTGAGCACCTCGAATGTTTCGTCGAGTGTGCCGAAACCGCCCGGAAATAGCGCGAAAGCGTCTGTTTCTTTCACGAAGCTCAGTTTACGGGTAAAGAAGTAATTCAAATTGATCAGTTTGGGATCGCCTTCGATAACTTGGTTGGCTCGCTGCTCGAACGGCAAACGAATGTTCAGGCCGAAGCTGTGTTCGCGGCCTGCGCCACGTTGCGCTGCGCCCATGATGCCATCGCCCGCGCCGGTTATCACCATAAAGTTGTGCGCGACCATTTCCCTCCCGAAATACTCCGCGACCTTGAACTCCGCTGCATGGGGCAAAGTGCGAGCCGAACCGAACACGGCAACTTTCCGGAAGCGTTGAAATCGCGCGAAGACCTTTGCCGCATAGCGCATCTCTTTTACTGATCGATTGATCAGCTTGAGATCGGCCACGTTCATCTGATCGCGCGCGATCTTGAGCGCCGTCACGATCATCTCCTCGATCAGCTCGGAAGACTTTTCCGTTCCCCAGTCACGGACGAGCTCGCGCACCCGCGTGTTAAACGGCGGATCGACAGTCCATTGCTGCCGCGACCGTTGACCATGGGTTGCGCCTCCGGTGAAATCTTCCACGTCAAATCTTTACCGTGCAGTACGGCCGACGCACGGGAAAACTTTGCTGCTATAACCGCTTCGCTGTGCGGGGCGAGCGCGTCGTTACACTGCAATTAAGTCCGTGAGGATCTCGCGCATGTACCGGATGGGCAGCGAATAATGACCAGCTTTATCAATGTAGCGCGCTTTACAATTAGGCAGACGCTTCGCGACCTCTTCCGCCACACGAAACGAAAATGCCCGGTCTTGTATGCCGTGCCAAAGCCGCACCGGCACATCGACATCTTCCAACCTAAAACCCCACGGCTCGGCATAAACTTGTGCGTCAATCATTAGGCCTTCGACAGATCCCCGCCACGCTCGCCGCGCGCTTTCAAAACACGCTTCGAACGGCGCGTCGTCGTGCAGGACCGCCGCATCGTAAGGATGCAAAAACTTCAGGATTAGCGGACGCAATCGGATTGGAACTCGCCTAGCGGCAAAGGGCTGCCCGATATGAAATAGTATTCGCAGGAGTTGGGGAGATGTTCGGCGAATTTTCAGCATCCAGCGATAAAGTCTCAGCAAACCGCTGTGATCGGCAAGGTCTGCAATCGGCGGTGCGCCGCTCACGATCGCAATCGTCTGGACCCGCTCCGGCATCGCCTTGCCAGTTACATAGGCGTACGGCGCACCACCGGAAATCGCGAGAATTCGAAATTTTGCGACGCCAATGTGATCGACCAGTTGCTCCACAATCGGCGGCCATTCGAGCAATTTGCGATTCGGCTGAAAGCTAGATCCACTGATTCCGGGCCGGTCTGGTGAAATGATGCGGATACAGAGCTGGCGCGCCGCATCATCTGTTAATTGTGCCATGGTGCGCGAACTGGGCCACCCATGACAAAATACCACCGGCGTGCCCGTCGGATCGCCGTATTCTTCAAAAGCGATCTGAGATCCGGCTCCAAGTTGAATCAGTCTTTCGCCGCCCATTTTTTTATCGCAGCCAGCCCGTGCTTTTCAGCGCTTGTATTGCAAGCGTGCAATCTGTAGTCCAAAGTGTATTGCGGATATCCGTATTGGCCTTTCGTATTATTCGTGATGAACGATTACTCACAACCTGGAGCTGGAAAAATTTCCGTGCACGGCAACGGCGTCGGCGCGCCGTCACCGGAGGAAGTCGAAAAACGCGCCAGGGAAATTGCCATGATTGACGAGCGTAATCCCGATGAATTTACTGATGCGGATTGGGCCCAAGCGCGGCGGGAATTGCTTGGTGCTGCTGTTCCTGTGCCGCCGGAGGAAACCAGCCAGAACGCCGATCTGGTAGAAGAATGGGAAGTCATCGCGAATAATACGGGACAGAGAGCGCCCCGTGCTGGATTGGATGAAGACGAAACGGTTGGCGAGCAACTGGTCACCGACGGTCTTGAGGAAGCGGCGCACGATCAAATGCTCGAGGCCCGCCGAGAGGAAATCGAGCAGGAAGGCGGCATCACTTGAACTCAATCGCCGCGCCCGCCATCAATGAAGCAACGGCCGCATCGCCACGTTCGAACGGAGGCCGATCGCGTGCCGAATGTCTGCTCGCGCGTTTTCGCCAAATCAGAAACTTCACGACGGGACTGTGCACGAATCTTGAGCCCGAGGATTGTGTTGTCCAGTCGATACCGGATGTCAGCCCAACCAAATGGCATCTAGCCCACACCACGTGGTTCTTCGAAACGTTTATCCTGAAACGATTCGTTCCCGGATATCGCGCCGAAATTCCGCAATACGCCTATCTGTTCAATTCATACTACAACGCGGCCGGCGACATGCAACGGCGCGACCTCCGTGGATTGATCTCGCGCCCCACCGTAAAGGAAGCACAGCGCTACCGCTCCTCGATCGATTCGCATATCGACAATCTCCTTTCCCATGCTGACGAAAAACTTCTCGATGACATCGAGCCAATTCAAGCACGTCTTCGCGCAAAATCCGCTCTATCCAGTTTTCCGCGAGAGCGAGATCGACGTTGTCCAGGCAAAAATCGCCCCGATGCATTTCCTCCATTTCGAAGAAACAACCGTGGAGATCGGTCATGAGGGCGACGGCTTTTCCTACGATAACGAAGGCCCGCGTCATCGAACGCTGGTCGGTGCGTTTTCGCTCGCTTCGCGGCCCACTACAAATGGCGAATATATCGAATTTATCGAAGCCGGTGGATACGCGCGAGCGGAGTTTTGGCTGTCGCTCGGTTGGATGGCGGTAAATGAGCAACACTGGCAGGCACCGCTTTACTGGGAAAAACGCGACGGCGCGTGGTGGCAGTTCACGCTTTCCGGTTTTCGTCCCGTCGATGAATCAGAGCCAGTAACACATGTCAGCTATTTTGAAGCCGACGCCTTCGCGAATTGGAGTGGCGTCCGGTTGCCTACGGAATTCGAATGGGAACGTGTCGCGCTTGATTGTCCGATCGAAGGTAATTTCAGGACAGGATCGACAACTTCAACAAATGTTTGGCGATGTTTGGGAATGGACGCGGAGCGCGTACTCCCCCTACCCTGGTTACCGCGCCGCGCCTGGCGCGCTCGGGGAGTACAACGGCAAGTTCATGTGCAATCAGTATGTCTTGCGTGGGGGCTCCTGCGCGACGTCGCGCACGCACATCCGCAAGACGTATCGAAACTTTTTTCAGCCCGAAAAACGTTGGCAATTCACAGGGATTCGGCTCGCACGCGACTCAAAATGAACCACGAGCCACATCGGCTCGCCGTTGTCGATCTTGAGCCGGCGAAATCGGATTTTCTTTCGGAGGCGATCGCCGGCCTCTCGGATCAACCTCGAACCTTGCCGTGCAAATATTTCTACGATGAGAACGGCGCGGAGCTGTTTCAAAAAATCTGCGAACTACCGGAATATTACATCACTCGAGCTGAGACCGCGATTCTCCGGCTTCACGCTCATCAGATGGCCCGTTGCATCGGCGCGCGCTGTGAGCTGATCGGTCTTGGCACTGGCGCCGGAACAAAAACGCGCGTCCTTCTAGAAGAGCTGGAAAAACCGGCCGTTTATGTCCCAGTGGATATTTCAAAAGAACAGCTCGAACGCTCGACCGCGTTGTTTCGCAAGCTTTTTCCCAAGCTCGAAATTCTGCCGGTCTGCGCCGATTACCTCGAACCGTTCGATCTGCCTCTGGCTTCGCGAAAAGCCGCGCGCAAGATTGTGTATTTTCCTGGCTCGACCATCGGCAATTTTGAGCCGCCGGCAGCAATGACATTCTTACAGCGCGTTATCGATCTTTGCGAAGATGACGGCGGGCTTTTGATTGGCGTCGATCTGCGAAAAGATCGACAGGTCCTGGAACACGCTTACAACGACAGCGCCGGTGTGACCGCCCAATTTAATTTGAATTTGCTCGCGCGCGCGAATCGCGAGCTCGGAGCGAATTTCGATCTACGACAGTGGCGGCATTACGCGGTTTACAATCCGGACGAAGGCCGGATCGAGATCTATCTCATCAGCGAAACCGATCAGACTGTGCGAATTAAGGACCGGCAGTTTCATTTCCATACGGGAGAGAAAATCATCACTGAATATTCCTACAAACATACCCCGCTAGGTTTTATCGACCTCGCCGACAAGGCAGGATTTGAGTTTGTTCGAATGTGGACTGATAACAGCCACTTGTTTGGCGTTTTCTATTTCACCGTGAAACTGTAGGCGCCGCGCTGTGGATGGCGCGCTTCAGGTTATGAACGCAACATCCGCGCCGCTGCTTCGCACAGCGAAGCGGCCACAGCTATGAGCGCCCTCGTTCAACTTGTCGATGTCACGAAAGGCTACGCCGACGCACCGGCGCTGCATCCGACGAATCTGTCGATCGAGCGCGGCAAAACCACGGTCCTAATCGGACCGAGCGGCTGCGGGAAATCGACACTGCTACGAATCATCATTCGGCTGATCGCGCCTGATTCTGGCACAATCGATTTTGATGGCTCACAGATTACACCTGCTAACATCGAAATATTGCGTCGCCGCATCGGGTATGTCATTCAGGAAGGCGGCCTTTTCCCACATCTCACGGCACACGCAAACATCCTTTTGATGGCGCGCCATCTCGAAAAATCCGACAAAGAAATGCGCACGCGGCTTTCTGAATTGTGCGAGCTGACAAGATTTCCCGAAAACCTGCTGGCGCGGTACCCGCTTGAACTTTCCGGCGGTCAGCGTCAACGCGTCAGTTTGATGCGGGCATTAATGCTTTCGCCCGAATTATTGCTCCTCGACGAACCACTCGGCGCGCTCGATCCATTGGTGCGGGCATCGTTGCAAAAGGATCTCAAAGAAATTTTCGCGCGCTTGCGCCAAACCGCGCTGCTCGTCACGCATGACCTGGCGGAAGCAGCTTATTTCGGCGACGAAATTGTGCTCATGAATGAAGGCCGCGTTGTCCAGCAAGGTTCGATAACCGATCTTCGCGAAAGACCGGCCAATCCCTTTGTTTCCGAGTTCATCAACGCGCAACGGAGCGTCGCTCTGGCATGAAAAGTTTCGTTCGCCTAACTCTGGTTCTTCTCTTTTTCAGCGCAACTTTGTGCTTCGCTGCCAATCCAGTTTTAATCGGTTCGAAAAAATTCACCGAATCTTACGTTCTCGGGGAAATTGCCAAGCGCACGCTAAACGAAACGGGCATTCCGGCGGAACATCGACAAGGCATGGGCGGCACGATTATCCTTTGGGAAGCGTTACGCGGCGGGCAAATCGACGTCTATCCGGAGTATACCGGAACCATCGCGCAAGAAATTCTCAGGACCGAACGGCAATTGTCGGTCCAGGAAATTCGGGATGCGTTGACGAAATTCGGCGTCGGGATGACGGAGCCACTCGGTTTCAACAACACGTATGCGCTTGTCATGCGCCGTAATGACGCGCAACGACTTGGCATTCGCACGATCGGCGATTTGGGCAAACACCCGGAACTCAGAATCGGACTTACCCACGAATTTTTAGATCGACGCGATGGCTGGCGACCGTTACGCCAGCGTTACGGCCTCCCTCAGCTGAACATCATCGGAATTGATCACGCGCTTGGGTACGCCGCTCTCGCGAACGGCTCGATCGACCTGAAGGACGCTTATTCGACCGATGCGAAGATTGCGGAGAACGATCTTGTCTCCCTGGTAGATAACTTTGATTTTTTCCCGAAATACGATGCGGCATTTTTATTTCGAACTTCCCTGCGCGACGACGCGATCGCTGCATTACACGGACTCGCAGGCACGCTCGATGAAGCGCGCATGGTTCGGCTGAACGCAGAAGCGGAGCGCACAAAAAACTACACAAAAGCTGCAAACTTATATTTTCAAAACGCCGCTGGATCGACGACACTTACCGGCGACGAATCGTTTTGGCAAAAGCTTGCGCGCTGGACGTTGCGCCATCTCGAACTTGCGGGATTTTCGTTGCTTCTTTCAATAGTCACTGGAATTCCGCTCGGGATTTTCGCAAGCCGTGGTGGCGCGACCGGAAATATGATTCTTGGTTTTGCGGGCGTTATGCAGACCGTTCCATCGCTTGCCTTGCTCGCTCTTCTGGTTCCCCTTCCGTTTTTCGGAATCAGCGTTCGTACTGCGATTGCCGCGCTTTTTCTTTACGGATTGCTACCAATCGTGCGCAACACTGCGAGCGGCTTGCAGGACATTCCCCGATCGCTGCGCGAATCGGCCATTGCGCTGGGACTCACACCGGCGGCGCGACTCTGGCGAATTTATCTACCGATGGCGTCGCGCTCAATTTTATCGGGAATTAAAACCAGCGCGGTTATTAACATTGGTACTGCCACACTTGCGGCGTTGATTGGAGCGGGCGGTTACGGCGAGCCAATCTTGAGCGGATTGAATCTGAACGATCACGTCACGATTTTGGAAGGGGCGGTTCCGGCGGCGCTCCTCGCGCTGATTGTGCAATGGAGCTTCGACTTGCTTGACCGCATTTTGATTCCGAAAGGTCTGCGATTGTAGCGCAACGCGAGCATCTCGCCTGCGAAGCAAACCCATCGCAAGCTGGAAGTTCGCACTACTTTTTTCGCGACTCGCGGGCAACCTAATTCGCGGTTATTACATAGAATGGCAATCGCGTCGATCAATCCAGCAACGGGTGAAACGCTGAAAGAGTTTCCAGCTTTCAACCACGAGGAAATCGAAAAGCGATTGAAACGCGCCGAGCGCGCATTTGCGCACCATCGACGACGCCCATTTGCCAAACGCGGGCAACTCATGATGGCCACGGCGTCATTACTTGAGCAGGAAAAGGACAAACTCGCCCGCACGATGACGTTGGAAATGGGAAAATTATTTCGCGCGGCGCTGGATGAGATCGCCAAATGCGCGCGTGTTTGCCGGTTTTATGCCGAGAACGCCGAGCGATTTCTAGAAGACGAGGCCGCGCAGACGGATGCTGCTCGCAGTTATGTCCGCTACGAGGCGCTAGGACCGGTTCTCGCGATCATGCCTTGGAATTTTCCGTTCTGGCAGGTGTTTCGATTTGCAGCGCCAGCCTTGATGGCGGGAAACGTTGGGCTCCTGAAACACGCCGCCAACGTCCCGCAGTGCGCGCTTGCGATTGAAGAGATCTTTTGCCGCGCCGGATTCGATGAGGGCGTTTTTCAGACGCTCCTGATCGACGCGGAACAAGTGGAAAACGTGATTGTCGATTCAAGGGTGACGGCGGTAACGCTCACTGGCAGCGAAAAAGCAGGAAGCGCGGTTGCGAGCATCGCCGCGCGGCACATCAAAAAAAGTGTGCTCGAACTCGGCGGGAGCGATGCTTTCATTGTGATGCCGAGCGCCGATTTCGAATCCGCGCTCGGCACCGCAATCAAAGCACGCACAATTAACAATGGCCAATCGTGCATCGCCGCGAAGAGGTTTCTCGTCGCGGATCAAATTTACGACGAATTCCTACGGCAATTTGTTGAACGCATACGTGCGTTGAAAATTGGCGATCCGCTGGATGAGGCGACAGAGATCGGGCCGCTCGCGACGGAACAGATTCTCGAAGCTGTAAACGAGCAAGTTCAGAAATCGATCGCGGCCGGCGCGAAATTATTGACGGGCGGAAATCGGATTCATGGTCCCGGGTTTTTTTATGAACCAACGGTCCTTGTCGATGTGCCGATCGATTCTCCCGCCTACTGCGAAGAAATTTTCGGCCCGGTCGCATCGTTTTTCCGGGTACGCGACGTCGCCGATGCCGTGGAGATCGCAAATGCCACTACCTTCGGTCTCGGCGCGAGCGCCTGGACGAACGATCGGACCGAACAAGATCTGTTCGCATCCGAGCTGGAGGCGGGGATGGTTTTCGTCAATGCGATGGTCGCCTCCGATCCAAGATTGCCGTTCGGCGGCGTGAAACGTTCCGGATTTGGCAGAGAGCTGGGTGCTGCGGGGATTCGCGAATTCGTGAATAGGAAAACGATCTGGATCGCCTAAGATCGGCCGCCCAATTCACCGGATCGTTTCGCATTGCGTTGGCGCTTTGTCTTCACCCATTCTTCGAGCATGGCTGAATCGGTGGGTGCTCCCCTCTTCGTGCCGCATCCGCCAGGCTTTCGCCCCCGACGCGGACTGAACTGGACATTCGTTGGGCTGCTCTACACCTCCTTTTACATGTGTCGCTACAATCTCCCGCTTGCGAGCGGCGCGATCAGCAGCGAGTTCGGATTCAGCAAAGCCCAGATCGGCACCATCATCACGACCGCTCTGCTCGCTTATGCCTGCGGGCTAATTCTCAATGGTCTACTCGCCGATCGTTTCGGTGGAAAACGGGCAATGCTTATCGCTGCCGCTGGGACGATCATTATGAACATCTTTTTCGGCGCCACGTCATTTTGGGGACTGCTTTGGTTGTTCGTCGTGATTCGCGGCATCGACGGATACATGCAGGCATTCGGTGCACCCGGAATGGTAAAAATAAATGCTGCCTGGTTCCGGCACACGGAGCGCGGCAGCTTCGCCGGCATCTTTGGTTTCATGATCAACCTGGGCCGCTTCGGCATTTTCAAACTCGGACCCGCGTTGCTTGCGGGATTTACCTTTCTCGGTCTGATTCGAATTCCACCGTTGCATTGGCGTTGGCTATTTTGGGTCCCGGCAGGGATCACACTTGTAGTCGGCGCCTGCATGGCGCTGATCGTCAGAGACACGCCAGAGGAAGCGAACTTTCCACCAGTGAATCCGCACGAGGAAACCGCTGGACGCGTGCAGGTCAAAGTCTTTGATGTGTTCAAAATCATAGCGACGAATCCAGTGATCTGGATTGTGGCGTGTGCGTATGCCTGCACTGGTTCCGTGCGCCAGGGCGTCGATCAATGGTTCCCGCGTTTCCTGCAGGAAGTGCATCACCTCGATTACCAATCGGTGCAGTTTCAACTAGTGGCTTTTTCAATTCCATTTGTGGCGTCCGTCGGTTCGCTCATTTCGGGCTTTATTTCCGACAAAATTTTTCACGGCCGACGCGCACCGGTCGCGGCGGGTCTCTATTTTCTGGAAACAGCGGTCATTCTTATCGCCGCTCAATTTCATTCGGCTAACGCAGCGGTCGTTTTTCTCGTTCTGATTTCATTTACCGCTAATGCGACGCACTCGATCCTCGGAACCGCTGCAGCCATGGATATTGGCGGAGCAAAAATGGCCGGGTTTGCTTCCGGTCTGATCGATTCCTTCCAATATTTCGGCGGAAGTCTGGCCGGTTACTTTCTGGGCGCGCTCCTCGATCGAAGCTGGAGCAATTATTTTTATTTCATGGCGCCGTTTGGGCTGATTGGGGCTGTGTTGATGTTGTCGATTCTTGGGCGTGTCAGCTTGGCGAAACAGCCGCGCCCGATTCGCTCTTGACTGCCCGAAAATACACCGGTGGAATCGCGACTTCCAGGTACGATCTTAATGATTTCCGGCGCGTTTATCGAGCCGGCGCGGAAGGCAAGACCCGCCCGCTGACTTCGCCAAAGCCGATGCGATAGCCGTCGCCGTCGCACCAGCCAGTGATCGTGAGTGTGTCGCCGTCTTCGAGCCATTTGCGCATTTCGCCATTCGGCAGTTTCAACGGATTCGCGCCGCGCCAGGTTAATTCCAACATGCAGCCGCGCGATTCTTCCGTCGGACCGCTAATCGTTCCGCTGGCCAGCAAATCACCGGGCTGCAAATTGCAGCCATTAACAGTGTGATGCGCGAGTTGCTGGGCAACGCTCCAGTAAAGATTTTGAAAATTCGTGCGCGTGATGATGTGCGGCGCGTCCATCGAAGAAGTTCTCAAATGCGCTTCAAGGTGGATGTCGAATGTGAAATCATCTTTTTGTCGCAAGTACGGCAATGGCTCGGGATCCTGTCGCGATAGCGATTTACGGAATGGTTCGAGCGCTTCCAGTGTCACCACCCATGGCGAAATACTCGTGCAGAAATTCTTCGCGAGAAATGGTCCAAGCGGTTGATATTCCCACGCCTGAATGTCGCGCGCACTCCAATCATTCATCAGAACAAAGCCGAAGATGTGATCGATCGCCCGATCGATTGGCACCGGGTCGCCGAGCGAATTGCCCGGCCCAATTAGAAACGCCATTTCGAGTTCGTAATCGAAGCTCTTCGTCAGGCCGAAAGTTGGCGCGTCTGCATCGGGCGGCTTGATCTGGCCGCTCGGCCGCCGCACATCCGTGCCACTAATCACAATCGAGCTGGCGCGGCCGTGATATGCTACCGGTAACCATTTCCAATTTGGCATAAGCGCGTTTTCTGGACCACGCAACATCGTGCCGACGTTGTGCGCATGATGATACGACGAATAGAAATCTGTATAATTGCCGATGCGTACCGGCAGTTGCATCACCAGATCTTTTTGAGCGTGAAAAACCTGGGCGCGCAGTTTTGCATCGTCACGCAGCGTCGCCGTTTCGGACGAGAGAAGATGTTGAATTATTTCACGCGCTTTG
>WNGI01002276.1_pt1 | contig 16562 bp, 10 predicted proteins | sample 5400621 | NCBI WGS metagenome assembly WNGI01 (sample SAMN13153374, study PRJNA577476) | soil metagenome | isolation source: 20 cm soil or saprolite under Garry oak tree replicate 1 | place: USA:California | collected 2016-06-15 | reverse complement strand
TCCCGTCTCAAGACGGTGACCGTCAAATCCGGGCCTGATGGTCTCGTCGACCTCGAGGATTTCAAGAGCAAGATCTCGACGCGGGTCGCGGCCGTCATGCTGACGAACCCGAATACCGCCGGTATCTTCGAGAAGGACATCCTGGAGATCGCCCGGCTGGCGCATGAGCACGGCGTGCAACTTTATTACGATGGCGCCAACCTCAACGCCCTGGTTGGCATCGCCCGGCCCGGCGATATGGGCTTCGATGTCGTTCACCTCAACCTGCACAAAACCTTCTCCACGCCGCATGGCGGCGGCGGCCCGGGGGCCGGCCCGGTCGGCGTGAAATCGCATCTCGTGCCCTTCTTGCCGGTTCCCACGGTTGAGCGCACGGACGAAGGATTTCGCTTCGAGTACGACCGCCCGCAATCGATTGGCAAGGTGCGGTCCTTCTACGGCAACTTCGGCATGCTGCTTCGCGCCTACGCCTACATCCGCACTTACGGCAACACCATCAACGAAGTAGCGCAGAACGCCGTGCTCAACGCCAGCTACCTCCGGCATCACCTGCGCCGGTATTTCGATGACGCCTTCGCTGGGCCATCCCTGCACGAGTTCGTGTTGACTGCGAAGAAGGCGAAGGCGCAGGGCGTGTCGGCGAAAGACATCGCCAAACGACTGATCGATCTGGGCTTCCACCCACCGACGGTCTATTTCCCGCTGATCGTTCCGGAGGCGCTCATGATCGAGCCGACCGAGACCGAGTCCAAGGCCAGCCTGGATGGGTTCGTCGCCGCGGTGGAGCAGATCGTCGAGGAGATCGCCAGGGATCCAGAGGTCGTCAAGACGGCGCCGCACAACGCCCCCGTGGGGCGGCTGGACGAGGTTCGGGCGGCGCGCCAGCTCGACCTGCGCTGGCGGCCTCCAATCCAAAAGGAAGCTCCGGTCGCCGCTTCCTAAACTGGCCTACTTTAGGCGCCCACATAGGTCTATTTTGGCGCCTCAATTGGGTATAATTTGAATACGCGATTTGCTGAATCCTGAGGAACGAACGACGGCTGCCTATGATGCCAAAGCCATCCAGGTTCTGGAGGGTTTGGAGCCGGTCAGACGCCGTCCCGGAATGTACATCGGCTCCACGGATAACCGGGGCCTCCACCACCTCATCTACGAGATCGTCGATAACTCCACTGACGAGGCCCTGGCGGGCTTCTGCACCCGGATTGAGGTAACCCTCCACGCGGACGGCTCGGCCTCGGTGGCCGACAACGGCCGCGGAATCCCGGTCGACATGATGAAGGACCAGGGCAAGCCGGCCCTCGAGGTCGTCATGACGAAGCTACACGCCGGTGGAAAATTCGGCGGCGGCGGCTACAAAGTCTCGGGCGGGTTGCACGGTGTCGGGCTCTCGGTCGTTAACGCGCTCTCCGAGCGGTTGCAGGTCACCGTGATGCGCCACGGCAAGCAGCATTACCAGGAATACCGTCGCGGTACCCCCGTCGCGCCCTTGAAGGTCGTCGGCAAAGCCGATACCACCGGCACCTACATTCGATTTTGGCCGGATCCGGAAGTCTTCGAAGAGCTCGGCTTTCACTGGGACATCGTGTCCCACCGGCTGCGCGAGCTTGCGTTCCTCAACAAGGCCCTGACCATCCTGCTGCGCGATGAGCGCATCGATCTCGACTACACCTTCTACTTCGAGGGCGGCATCAGTGCCTTCGTCAAATATCTGAACCGCGACAAGGGCTGGGTCAACCTCCGGCCGCTGCACGTCGAACGCGAGATCGAAGAGAACACGGTCGAAATCGCGCTGCAGTACAACCAGGGTTTCACCGAGAACGTCCTCGCCTTTGCCAACGACATCAACACGGTCGAGGGTGGCAGCCACGTCACCGGCTTCCGCTCGGCGCTGACGTCGGTCCTGAACAAATACGCCCGCAAGGCGAACCTGATGCGCGACCAGGATCCCAACCTCACCGGCGACGACGTGCGTGAGGGATTGACCGCGGTGATCAGCGTAAAAGTTCGCGAGCCGCAATTCGAGGGTCAGACGAAGACCAAGCTGGGCAACTCCGAGGTCCGCGGTCAGGTCGAGACGGTGTTCTCCGATGCGTTCACCCAGTACCTTGAGGAGAACCCGCCGGATGCACGGCGAATCATCGAGAAATGCCTGGTCGCCGCTCGCGCTCGCGACGCGGCAAAGCGTGCCCGCGAGCTGGTGCAGCGCAAGTCGCTCCTCGAATCGTCGACGCTGCCCGGCAAATTGGCCGACTGCTCTGAGCGGGACCCGAGCCTCAGCGAAATCTACGTCGTGGAGGGCGATTCCGCGGGTGGCTCGGCCAAAGGCGCCCGCGACCGCCGCTTCCAGGCGATCCTGCCGCTGCGCGGCAAGATCCTCAACGTCGAGAAGGCCCGCGAGGACAAGATCCTCACCTCGGAGCAGATCCGCAACCTGATCACCGCGCTTGGTACCGGCGTCGGCGAGAAGTTCGACATCAATAAGTTGCGTTATCACCATGTAATTTTGATGACTGACGCTGACGTCGATGGATCTCACATCCGGACGTTGTTGCTGACCTTCTTCTTCCGCTACATGCCGCAGGTGATCATCGGGAAATACCTTTATGTCGCACAACCGCCGCTCTACAAGATCACTCGCGGGAAAGAGATCGGTTACGCCTACACCGAAGAGCAGAAGAATCGGAAGCTGGCCCAGATGACGGGAAAGCCGGAGGTCGCCCGCTACAAGGGTCTCGGTGAAATGAACCCCGACCAGTTGTGGGAAACGACCATGAATCCACAGAACCGGATGCTGCTCCGCGTCGAGATCGAAGATGCGGTCGAGGCGGACAAGATCTTCGATGTCCTGATGGGCACCGACGTCGATCCCCGCAAGCGATTCATCCAGACGCACGCCAAGACCGTGCGCAACCTCGACGTCTAGCCCCTGTCGTCCGCTTTCCCCATGAAAATCGCGCTCGATGCGATGGGTGGTGATTTCGCCCCCGACCAGGTGGTGGCCGGCGGCGTCCAGGCGCATCGTGAGCTCGGGGTCGAAGTGATCTTCGTGGGCGTCAAGGACAAGGTCGACAGCGCACTGGCGGCCTCCGGCGCCGGCAAGTGGGCGCAGATCGAGGATGCCCCCGAGGTCATCGCCATGGACGAGCACCCGGCGCAGGCGGTGCGGACTAAGAAGAACTCGTCGATTGTCCGCGCCTGCACGATGGTCGAGGACGGGCGCGTCAATGGTTTCGTCAGCGCTGGGAACAGCGGCGCCGTGATGGCAGCCGCACTCTTCGGGCTGCACCGGATTCCTGGCATCGATCGTCCCGCCATCGGCTCCATCATCCCGACGGCGACGGGTCAGAACTGCTTTCTCCTGGATGTCGGAGCCAACACCGACGCCAAGCCCGAGCACCTGGTTCAGTACGCCCTGATGGGGAGCATCTACGCCGAGAAGCTTCTCGGTCTCAAAACGCCACGGGTGGCGCTGCTCAGCAATGGCGAAGAAGCCGGCAAGGGCAACCAGCTGGTGCAGGCGAGCGAGCCGCTGTTGCGCGCCCTCAACGGGATCAATTTCATCGGCAACATCGAAGGCAAGGACATCTTCAAAGGCAAGGCCGATGTCGTGGTCACCGACGGTTTCAGCGGCAACATCCTGATCAAGACCGCCGAGGGCGCCGCCGAATTCGTGTTCCAGAGTATGCGCGACGCGGTCAAGGGCGATCCCCTCGCGACCCTCGGTGGGGCGCTCATCCGTCCCAAGCTGCGTGCGGTCCGGCGGCGGGCCGATTGGCGAGAGTTCGGCGGGGCTCTCCTCCTTGGCGTCAATGGCGTGGCCGTGATCGCGCATGGCCGCTCCGACGCCCGTGCCACCTACAATGCGGTCCGGGTTGCGCGCGACGCCGTCGACCGCCAGGTGGTGGCGACGATCACGGCGGCCGTGCCGTCGGCGGCTGACCGGCACAGACCAGAGCATGAAAGCGCGCCTCTCGTAACATGACGACATGGCTCGGAATGGGGAGCGGCCTGAGCACCGTGTGGTCGTGACCGGCATGGGGGTCCTGGCACCGAACGGGAACAATTTGGTCGAGTTCTGGGACAGCCTGATCGAGGGACGGTCCGGGCTTGGGATCGCGACCTCCTTCGATGTCACCGACCTGCCGGTGAAGGTCGTGGCGGAGCTCAAGAACTTCGATGCCCGCAACTACATGGACTTCAAAGAAGCAAAACGCATGGCGCGGTTCAGCCAGGTGGGGGTCGCCGCCGCCAAGATGGCCATTGACCAGTCCGGTCTCGAGCTGGCGAAAGAGGACCGGACCCGGATCGGGTGCGAGGTCGGCACCGGCATCGGTGGCTTCAAAGAAATCTCGGAGGAGATCGAAGCCTTCGCGCTGCGCGGGGAGCGCGGCCCCGACCGGATCTCACCATTTTTTGTCCCCCGCGTGATCCCGAACATGGCCTCCTGCCAGATTGCCATCCAGTTCGGGCTGGAAGGTCCCAACAATACCGACACCACGGCCTGTGCCGCGTCGACCCAGGCGCTGGGCAACGCCTATCGCGTACTCCAGCGCGGGGACGCGGAGGTGATGCTGGCGGGTGGCGCCGAGGCCAACCTGTGCCGCTTCGGACTCGCCTCTTTTGCGGCGATGAAAGTCCTTTCGACCCAATCCGAGGATCCCGTCAAGGCGAGCCGCCCGTTCGATGCGCAACGGGACGGCTTCGTCCCCGGTGAGGGAGCCGGAATGTTGGTCCTGGAGACGCTGGAGCACGCGCAGAACCGGGGGGCAGAGATCTACGGTGAGATCATCGGCTTCGCGGTCACCGACGATGCCTTCCACATCGTCATGCCCGAGGAGGACGGGGACGGTCCCGCCCGCGCCATGGCGAAGGCGCTCGAGGATGCGCACGTTGGCCCGGCGGACGTCGACTACATCAACGCCCACGGCACGTCGACGCAGCTAAACGACAAGTCCGAGACGGCGGCCATCAAGCGCGTTATGGGAGACCGGGCAAAGCGGATTCCGATCTCGAGCACGAAGTCGATGATCGGCCACCTGCTGGGCGCGGCCGGCGCCGTCGAGGCGATCGCCTCGATCCTCAGCATCAACCACGGAACGATCCATCCCACCATCAACCTCGAACATCCCGACCCGGACTGCGACCTGGACTACGTGCCGGACGGGCCGCGCCGCCACGAGATCGAGGTCGCCATGTCGAATTCCTTCGGCTTCGGCGGCCAGAATGCCTGCATCGTGCTCAAACGCTTTGATAACAACTAAGAACCAACTCTTGCGCCCAGAGGTCTAAATGGAACCACTGAACATCGGTACCGTCTTGCCGCTGCAGCTCGAGAACGAGATGCGCTCCAGCTATATGGACTACGCGATGAGCGTCATCGTGAGCCGGGCGCTGCCGGATGCTCGCGACGGCCTGAAACCGGTTCACCGCCGGATCCTTTACGCCATGCAGGAGCAGGGGATGACGCCGGGCGCCCGCTACCAGAAATGCGCCGCGATCATCGGCGAGGTGCTCAAGCACTACCACCCCCACGGCGACATGTCCGTCTACGACAGCCTGGTGCGCATGGCGCAGGACTTCTCGCTGCGCTATCCGCTGGTCGATGGCCAGGGCAACTTCGGGTCGATCGACGGCGACTCGGCGGCCGCCTACCGGTACACCGAGGCGCGGCTCGCCCCGATCGCTGCCGAATTACTGGTCGACCTCGAGAAGAACACCGTCGACTTCGGCGACAATTATTCGGCGACCCGGCAGGAGCCCCTCGTGTTGCCTGCCCGCTTGCCGAACTTGATGCTCAACGGCTCCTCGGGCATCGCGGTCGGCATGACGACCAATATTCCTCCGCACAACCTTGGCGAGGTCTGCGACGCCGAGATCTATCTCATCGAGCATCCGGATGCCACCACCGAAGACCTGATGAAGCTGGTCAGGGGGCCGGACTTCCCGACGGGCGGCATCATCATTGGTCGCGAGGGCATCGCCGCTGCCTACGGCACCGGCCACGGTCGCCTGATCGTGCGCGCCCGCCACACCTTCGAAGAGGCGAAGAACGGCCGCGAGCGGATCATCATCACCGAAATCCCGTACATGGTCAACAAGGCGACGCTCGTCGCACGCATCGCCGAGCTGGTCGGTGAGCGAAAGCTCGAAGGGATCGCGGACCTGAACGACGAGTCCGACCGTCAGGGCATGCGCATCGTCATCGAGCTGAAGAAGGATGCCCGGGCACTGACCGTCTTGAACAACCTCTACAAGCACACCGCCCTGCAGACCACCTTCGGGGTAATCTCGCTGGCGCTGGTGGACGGCCGGCCCGTCGTCCTCAACCTCAAGGCGCTGCTCCAGCACCACATCGATCATCGCCGCGATGTCCTCACCCGTCGGACGCGATACGAACTCGAGCGCGCCCGGGATCGTGCCCACCTCCTCGAAGGCCTCAAGATCGCCCTCGACAACCTGGATGCCGTTATCAAGACGATCCGCGAGTCGCAGGACGAGAAGACCGCGCAGGAGCGGTTGCAGGAGCGCTTCACGCTGTCGGACCGCCAGTCGAAGGCCATCGTCGACATGCGCCTGGGCCGCCTCACGCGGTTGGAGCGCAACAAGGTCATGGAGGAGTACGAGGAGGTCATCAAGCGGATCGCCTACCTGGAAGACCTCCTGCAGCACGAGGCGAAGATCATGATGCTGATCAAGGACGACCTGGGCGATCTCAAGAAAAAGTACGGCGACGCCCGCCGGACGACGCTGGACTTCCAGGGCTCCGTCGAGCTCAACGAAGAAGACCTCGTCCCCAAGGAAGACGTCGTCGTCACGCTCACGCACCGCGGCTATGTCAAGCGGGTGCCGGCCACCACCTACCGCCCGCAACGCCGTGGCGGCAAAGGCATCCTCGGCGCGGCCCGTGTCGAGTCCGACTTCGTCGAACACCTGGCCATCGCCTCCACGCATTCCGACATGTTGTTCTTCACCAACCACGGCTCGGTCTTCCGTCTGCGGGTTCATGAGATCCCCGACGTCAACCGGCAGGCCAAGGGTTTGCCGGCGGCAAACCTGATCGACATCGACCCCAAGGACAAGATCACCGCGGTGATCGGTATCACCGATTGGGCCGAGGATCGTTACCTGGTGATGGTCACCAAGCAGGGGACGATCAAGAAGACACCGGCACGCCTCTACAGCCAGGTTCGGCGCAACGGCCTGATCGCCATCAACCTGGCCGAGGGTGACGAGCTGAACTGGGTGAAGCTCAGCTCCGGCGGCGATGAGCTGATCATCGCCACCACCGATGGCAAGGCGGTGCGCTTCAGCGAGAAGCAGGTCCGCCCCATGGGCCGCGACACGACCGGCGTGCGTGGCATCACCCTGCGCAAGGACGCTCTCGTCGCCGGTTTCGACATCGTGCGCAATGACGCGCACTTGCTGGTCGTGTCGGCAAAGGGCTATGGCAAGCTCACGCCGCTAGCCGAGTATCCGGCACATTCCCGCGGCGGCCAGGGCGTTTTCACGATGGCCGTCACCGATCGGACCGGTCCGCTGGTGGGGATGCGCGTCGTCGTCAATCCCGAGGAGGAGCAGTTGATCGTCATCTCCGAAGGGGGCCAGGTGATTCGCACGCCGATCGAGAACATCCGCGTGGCCGGGAGGCAGACGCAGGGCGTCATCATCATGCGGCTCGATGAAGGCGACACGGTCGCCACCATTGCCGGCGTCGGCGGCACGGAGGAGGCCGAAGAGTAACGCTCGCAGCCGTCGCCATCGCGTGCGCCGGCGTCGGCCTGGTATTGCTTCTCTTCGCGATCGTTTCAATCGTGCGCGCCTATCGCCGGACATCGAGGCGCGCCACCGAGCTCTCCGCCTACGCGCTGGAGGAAGCGACCGAGTTAGAGCGGCTGACCGCTCGGCTCAACGAGCACGGCTTTGCCCTTGAACACACCGCGGCTGAGTTGTTCCCCAAGCTGGAGCGCCTCTCGGTGTTCTTGGGCCAGCCACTGGTCGCGGCGACGCTCCCCTGGTTGATCCGCCGAGTCCTCGGCCGGCCGTACCGGCGGCGCTAACTACTCGGCGACGACTCGATCTTTACCGGTGCGCTTCGCCGTCAGCAGGTTTTCGTCCGCCCGCTTGAAGAACGAGAAGGCGTTGTCCTCTTCCGGGCGGTAGGCTGTGACGCCGGCGCTGACGGTGAGGCTCAGGGGCGGGACTCCATGCGCCTCGTCGCCGTACGGATTGTTGCGGATCTCGGTGAGGACGCGCTCCGCCACAGCGCGCGCGGTTTCCAGCTCGCCCTCCGGGACGATGATGCAGAACTCGTCGCCGCCGTAGCGGACCACGACGTTGGCCTTGCGGCTGTGGCGCTGGATCAGGTCGGCGAGATGCCGCAACACCCGGTCACCCACGGGATGGCCGTGGTTGTCGTTGATGACCTTGAAGTTGTCGAGGTCGAGCACGATCAACGATAACGGCGCCTTGCTGCGGGAGGCCCGGCTCAGCTCGCGCTGCAGGCTTTCCTGGAAGAAACGGTAGTTGTAGAGGCCGGTGAGGCTGTCGGTGAGCGCCTGCTCCTCGCTGGCGACCAACCGCTCCAGCATCACGAGGCTGTTGACGGCCTGCGCGGAAAGCATCGACAACAGGTGCAGGTCCGACTCGGGGTCGCGGCTGGCGTCACCGGCGTAGATACCCAGCGTGCCGCGCAGCCGGTCCTGTTGAAGCAGTGGGGTGATCGTGATCGAGCCCTGCACGTCCTGCCGACCCAGCAGGTGCTGGGTCCAGGGACTTTGCGAGGCGTCCGGAACGGAGAGCGGCCGCTTCGACTGCAGCACGAAATCCGACATTTCGACCAGGAGCCGTCGAAGGTCACCGGTGCCATTCGGATCCGGTCCGGAATAGGCCTCCTCACGCTGTCCTTGCTCGCCGGCAAGGAAGAGGAGCGACGCCTGGCCGCGCAGCAAGCGGGTCCCCAGGTTGAGGATCATGTCGCTCAGCACCTCGTAACTGAGATTGGTCATGATGCTGTCGAAGGCACGCAGCACCGTGAGCTCGTCCTGATGCTTGTAGTTCTGGGCGACGACATGCTGCACCAGGGTGTGGACCAGGTTGGCGGCTTCCATGATGTGCGCCTGGGAAACCACCGGCACCGATTCCACCGCGCGCATCAGGTTGTCCGGATGCACCGGGAGCGCCCGCGCCAGTTCGTAGACCGTAGCGAAGTCCGGTTTGGAGACGGCGAATGGCTCGCTGACCAGACGGCCGAGCAGGTGCCGGCCATCGCAGATGGGGATGATCAGATGGCCGATCTGCGCGCCGTCGTAACGGAGCTGGGGCTCGTCACCACGGAGTGGCGCGGCGGCGTTGGGCACCATTTCGCAGCGCCCAAAGTTCTGCATGATGAGGCAGAAATCGTTCTGCGGAAGCCCGGGCGGGATCTGGTAGCCGTCGGTCGCGTCGGCAGCCAGCGATATGCCCGTGCGGGCCGAGAAGTTCTGCATCGCGGCCTTCGTTACATCGTGGTTGATGATGTAGGAAAGCCGGATGCTGGCGGTTTCAGCAGTCAATAAAGATCACAGGTCCTAAGGGAGGCCGCGACTCAGCCATTATAGCTTTGGCTCCCGTAACATCTTTGTACACGGTTAGCCTCTCGACGAACATCCGCCGAACTGCCCTTGACAAAAGTTTCTGTCCCGACTTCGATAGTTCGAAGTCACTGCTGAGAACACCATGCACGATGTCCTTGTTCACTACCTCGAGGTCAACTTTCCCGAAATTGCGGAGCAGCTGGCGCACGCCCGCACCCGCGAACCGGGCAATGAAGAGCGGGCGGCCGCCGCGGAACGGCTGCGGGAGCTGATCCGCCGGCTGCGCCGTGGCGCGGTCGAGTCGGGTGCGGCGTGGCACGAGCCACGAGCCAGCGCCGCCGAGATGATCGCCGGCGTCGATGGCGAGCTCAGTCCGGACGAGCGCGCAGTGCTCGACCACTTCTTCGAGCTCTTCGCCCGCTCGATGGAGCGGACCCAGGCGGCGAAACCTGCCGAGCCGGCCCTGGCCGAAGCGCCGCCCGAACCGGCCGCGGCCGAGGCGCCGGCCCCGGAAGCGCAGCCTGAACCGGAGCCTGAGTCCGTCGTGGTGCCGGCCGTGGATGAAGCGCCGGCTCAAACCGCCCCGGACGCTCAGGAATCGACAGCTGAGGCGGCACCCATGGCGCCCGAGCCCCCGGCTTCGCGCCTGGTGCCCGAGCAGATGGCCGGATATCTCCAGACCATTCTGCTGGCTGCGGCGCAGCAGGCGCTCGATCTCCTCCAGGTGGATGCCAGCCAGGTCTACACGCTCGGCGAGCAGCGGCAGTTCGTGCTTCGCGCCGGCGTCCCGACCGAATCGCTCGCAGCACCGGAGGGGGTTGCGTCCATCAGCAGCGGGCTCTTACGGCGAGCGCTGGAGCACAACGAGGTATTCACCGTCGAAGACCTTGCGGCCGAGGAATTGACCCCAGACGAGGCCGCCTGGATCGATGCCGGTTACCACGGGTTCGCGGCCATTGCCCTGTCACCGCCGCTGGAGCGGCCGATCGGCGTGCTGGCGCTCTTACGGCGTACCCCCTGGCGTCTGGATCGGCGGGACGCCGTCCGCCTCGACGACCTGGCCGTGGAAGCGGTGACGGCGCTCCGGGCCCACAGCCTGGCAAGCAGAGTTGCCGAGGTCGCCGTCCTCCAGGAGCGGCTGAACCTCGCTCGGGAGATCCACGACGGACTCGCCTCGGACCTGGCGGCCGTGGTGGCGCTGTTCAAGTATTACGAACAACGGCGCGAGCGGGATCCGGACGATGCGGGCCAGTTGTTGCCGCAACTCCGCTCCATGACGGAGGAAATCCTGGCCGGCGCCCGCAACATTCTGCAGTCGCTGCGTCCAAAGACCATCCGGTCGGAGGGGTTGCTCGCCTCGCTGTTGAAGCTCGTGGATCAGTTCGGCCGGGTCAACCTGGTCGAGACCAACGTCAGCATTCGCGGCGAGGAGAACGCGATCCCGGCGGAGCAGAAAGAAGTCATCTTCCAGGTGCTGCGCGAGAGCCTCTCGAACGTTCGTAAGCATTCCCGGGCGCGCAATCTCTGGGTCGTCCTCGATCTCTCGTCGACGCCCTGGGTGATGACCGTTCGCGACGACGGCCGGGGATTTGACGTCCGCCGGGTCGCGGAAGACCCGAGAAAGGTCGGCTCCTACGGGCTGGTGGGCATGCGCGAGCGGGCGGAGCTGATGGGAGGAACTCTGGAAATCGTGAGCCAAACGCTGGAGGGCACCGTCGTCACCCTGATCGGCCCCGCGGAACGCGCCGAGTGAAGAGCCGCGTGCGCGTCCTGATCGTCGATGATCGGCCCATCTTCCGGGCGGGCGTGCAGGGGATGCTCCGCGACTTCCCCGAGATCGACATCGTGGGCGAGGCGATGACGGGGCGGCAAGCGGTCGAGCGGACTCGGCGGCTGAAGCCGGACGTGATCCTGATGGACCTCAACATGCCGGAAATGGGTGGAATCGCCGCCACCCGCGCGATCAAAGAGGAAAACCCAGACCGGGTGGTCCTGGCCCTGACCGTCTCCGAGGCGGAAGAGGACATCGTCGAGATGGTCGCTGCGGGCGCCTCCGGCTACGTTCTCAAAGATGTGGACCCCGTCAGCCTCGCCCGGAGTATCCAGGACGCCCACGCCGGCCAGTTCCAGCTCGATGACGCCCTCACCCGCCGGGTGATCATGCGCCTGGGGTCAACGCTCAAGAGATCCCGCCGCCCCCTGGCCGAACCGCTCACCGAGCGGGAGACCGAGATCGTCCGGATGGTGGTCGAGGGCACGAGCAACAAGGCCATCGCGAGCCGGCTCGGCCTGGGCGAAGGGACGATCAAGTCGCACCTGCGGAACATTTACCGGAAGCTGCAGGTCCGGACTCGCGCCGAGGCGGCGGCCCACGCGGTCCAACTCGACATCTAAACAAACGTCTGTTCGCTACCAACAGGGCGATCCCGCGCCCTGGGGATAGATTTACGCCACCCCCCGCTGGGGCTACCGTGGTGAACACCAAGAGAGTCCTCTGCGCGGCTTTCCGGGAATTCAAATCGTGGGGGTGGTCGCGATGAAGAAGATGATTGTCGTAGTCGTGGGCCTGCTTGGTGCCATTTTGGCCGGCGGCGCTGGCTGGAACTGGTAGAACCCAGACAGAAATGAGCCCGGGTTGAACCCGGGCTTTTTTGTTTCTGCCCGAAGGGTTCTCCTCGCTTTCTCCCTTTAAGATACGGGGGAATTTCCGAATGCGGCGGAACTGGCCTGCGTCCCTTTATCTCGCAACGGTCACGACGCTAGGGCTCGCGCTTTGGTTCGGATCGATCGCACTAGCACGCCCCTGGCTTCACCTCGACGCCGACGTCTTGGAAAACACCGGTATTCTCCTGGCCCTGACCGTCCTCTCGGGATTCGCCCCGATCGAAACGAAACAGGGCGTACTGAGCGTAACCCTGGCACCGTTGTGCGGAGCCGTCGCGCTGCAATTGGACCCATGGGCTGTCATGACGATCGCTGCCCTGGGGACCATCGACCGGCGTTTGCCGGGCCGGGAAATTCCGTGGGGATTGTTCCTCTTCAACCGCGGAATGTGGATTCTGGCCTGTGGCCTGCCAAGCCTTCTCGTGGCGTTTACCAAAGGCCAGTCGGGCAGCCGCATACCGTCCGTGCTCGCGGCGGTGGTCCTCCTGCTGTTGCTGAACACCGCACTCATGGCGGTCTCTGTCCATCTCGTTCGGGGGGTCCGGCTATGGGCCGTGCTGAGAGGAGCCCTGGCGGGCAACGCGTTGACTTTTTTCGCCATGCCATTACTGGGCATCCTCATCGTCCAGTTGATGCAGGGTCCGAGGCTCGCCCGGCTTGTCGTCTTCCTTCTTTACGGCCCGCTTCTCATCTACCGCACCAGCATGCAGAAACAGCGGCGCCTCGATACCTGGCTGCGCGACTCGTACATCATGCAGAGCCGCGTCGTCGACAAGCGCGACGGGCAGACCTTCGGTCATTCGCAGCGAGTCGGTGAGCTCTGCGAAACGGTCGCTCGAATGCTCGGCATGGCCGACGACGTCTGTAACACGATTCGCGTCGGCGGCATCCTGCATGACCTGGGGAAGATCGCGGTCCCCGACTCGATCCTCCTCAAGCCTGGCAAGCTGACGCCCGAGGAATACGAAATCATCAAACAACATCCGGTCGAGGGAGCGCAGATCCTGGCTGAACATCCAGAGCAGAAGGACGTCGCGCTGATCGTCCGCCATCACCACGAGCGCTGGGATGGCGCGGGTTACCCGGATGGGCTGACAGGCGAGGCAATCCCAACCGGGTCTCGCATCGTCAACGCGTGCGACGCCTTCGACACCATCACCCAGGCTCGCGTCTTCCGTCCGACCGTAAAGACACCGGAAGAGGCGATCCGGGAGCTGCGCCAGCTGGCGGGCACGTGGTACGACCCGGCCGTGATTGGGGCGCTGGAAAAGATCGTTGGCGAGCGGTGGGGCGTGGCCATCCAGCCGCCCAGCAAGCCAGTGGCGCAAACCGTCACCTACCGGCAGGTCCTCTCCATCAAGCCCTTCCGGTTGCTCTGGATTGGGCAGGCCATCTCCTATTTCGGCGACATGATGAACACAACGGGCCTGGCCATCATGCTTTACCTCGTAACCCACTCACCCTCGATGGTGGCCGTGGGGCTGATCGCCAAGGCCGCACCGACGGTGCTCTTCGGGTTGGTCGCCGGTGCGCTCGTCGATCGGTTTGACCGGCAACGCGTGATGATTCTCTCCGACATCGCCCGCGCGGTTCTTACGATAACGATTCCATTCCTGGCGGTGAAATGGCTTCCTGGAGTCTTCGTCGTCGTGTTCTTGGTCGCGACGGCGAGCACGCTCTTCAACCCCGCGAAGCAAGCGATTCTCCCCAGTCTGGTGCCCGGCGATTTCCTCGTCAAGGCCAACAGCTTGATCTCGTCCTCCGAGAAGACGATGGAGCTGCTGGGCTTCTCGATCGCGGGGGTCATCGCCGCGGTGGCGTCGTGGCAACCACTCTTCATCATCGACGCCGCCACCTTCATCATTTCGGCTGTGACGCTCCTCGGTGTCGCCGATCAGGGTCGGCTGCCGGCGCGCACCGTGCGCCTCTTCGAAGACATCGCGGAAGGAAGTCGATTCATCCTGACCAACCGGACCTTGCGATCGACAATGGCGCTGGCGTTCGCCGCAGTCATCTTTGGCAGCTTGACGTTCCCGATCCTGGTCGTCATGTCATACGGCCCTCTGAAGGGTGGCGCCTTTGGGTACGGCGTCCTGGAAGCGGCGATCGGTGCCGGCGCGATCGTTGGTGCACTCGCGGCTCCGGCTGCGATGGCACGATGGCGGGCGGGCGTGCTCATTCTCCTGGGAGTTATTGGCACCGGCATCGCCGGCGCTCTCACGGGGTTCTCCCAGAACATCCCGGCGGCCGCCATCTTCCTATTCATTAGCGGCGCCGCGAATACGCTCTACTACGTGTCGATGATTTCGGTCACTCAGCGCGAGGCTCCGGACCGCATGCTCGGCCGCGTCATGTCCAGTCGTTTTCTGCTGGTGCAGCTGGGCCTCCTTGCCGGCATGGCCGTGTCCGGGCCCTTGACCGATCGCCTTGGGGCGCCGCTGGTGTTTGTGGTGGCCGGTATCCTGCTGATCTGCGCCGGGGTAGCCGGGTTCGCCTTCCGCGACCTGCGAGAAGCGACGTTTCGCAAGGAACCGGCTTCTCAACCGCTGAAGGCGGCCGCCACCGGCTAGCTGGTGTTCCTCTTCTTCGCGGTCATCGCCGCGGCCCTGGCTGTGGCCGTCCTCATTGGCGGTGACGTCCGTCGGCTGAGCCAACTTCGAATCCGCCACATCGAAGTGTTGCTGGCGGCCTTCGCCACCAAGGTCGCCGTGGCGCTGCTCGGCACGGCGCACACTCCAATCGCGGTCACCGTCGCCCGGCCGTTGAACGTGATCGGCGCTGTCTTGCTGCTGATCGTCGTCTGGTTCAACCGTCGGATTCCCGGCGCCCTGATTTTCGGCGTGGGCTTGACGCTGAATCTGGTTGTGATCCTCGCCTTCGGCGGCCGCATGCCGGTGCTGCTACCCCGCGATGCCGACCCCAACTCCCCCATCCTGGCCCTGCTCCGGGGTGGGCTGGACCCGCTACACGTCGCCCTGGAGCATCCCCAGGGACTCTGGTTCATCGGCGATATCTTCAACATCCCGAGCATTGGTGGCCATTCGTCACTGGTTAGCATCGGCGACCTCTTGATGGCGGCGGGGGTCGCCTGGCTCATCATCCGTTGCAGCCAGCGCGTGCCCGATCTCCAGCCGGCGTATGGCTCGAGTCCGTCCCAGTAACGAGCCGGTCACGTTTGGCGCATGCCCGGGCTCGGATTCCTCGTTTCAACAGTGGATAATGCCGCGATGATGCAGCGACGCCGGGTGGATGAGCTGTGGCGGAGCCGAGACTTCCGCGCCCTGGTCTTCCTTGGTGTCCTCGGCATCTTGACCCTGATCCTGGCGTTCGCCATCCGAGGCATTCTGGGGCCCTTCATCCTCGCCGGGATCCTGGCAATGCTGCTGAATCCGGCCGTCAACGCAGCCGAGCGGCGGCGCATCCCCCGGCTGGCTGCCCTCCTCGCGCTCTACGGCATCATCGCCGCGGTTCTGGCGGCCGCGGTCTATTTCCTGGCGCCCATCGTGACACAGGAGTTCAGCTCGCTCGTCGCGCAAGGCCCGGCCATCGCCAGCTACTTCCAGGACCTGGCCGACAAGGACCACGTCGTTTCTGTTCTCGGCATCCCGATCGATCTCCGGCAGGCCTACAACGATGCGGTGCGCAACCTGCCGGCGCTCCTTGCCGGCCACTTATCGTCGGTCGTCGAAAACGTCTTCATGCTGGTCAACTGGATCTTCCAGACGATCCTGGTCCTCCTGGTGGCGTTCTTCCTCGTGAAAGATGCCCGTCTGATTCGGCGATTCTTCCGCGACCTGGTGCCGCAGGGTTACCGAACCGACGCCCATGAGGTCGCGGCCGACGTCTATCGCATGCTGGGCGCCTACATGCGCGGCGAGCTGGTCATCTGCGCCCTCATCGGATTAGTCACCGGAATTGCGCTCTGGATCGTCGGCGTTCCCTACTCCCTGGCGCTTGGCATCGTCGCCGGCGTGACCGCCTTCATTCCGTTCATCGGCCCGTTCCTGGGCGCCCTCCCTGCTGTCGCCGTCGCCGCATTCGTCTCGCAGTCTTCGGGCAAGGTGGTCGTGGTGCTGGTCCTCTACTTCGTCATCTCGAACGTCGTGTACAACTTCATCTCACCGAAGGTCTTCGGCGATGCCGTCCACCTGAGCCCGATGCTGATCATCATCGCGTTCGTTGTGGGGGGCTATCTGGGGGGGATCCTCGGGCTCTTCGTCGCGGTTCCGGTTGCCGCCACGCTCCGGATTCTCTTCATCTACGCCCACGAACGCGTTTACGCCTGAGCGTCCCCCACCCTGCCTCCGCCAGAGGGGGAGGGAA
>WNGI01010087.1_pt1 | contig 16564 bp, 16 predicted proteins | sample 5400621 | NCBI WGS metagenome assembly WNGI01 (sample SAMN13153374, study PRJNA577476) | soil metagenome | isolation source: 20 cm soil or saprolite under Garry oak tree replicate 1 | place: USA:California | collected 2016-06-15 | reverse complement strand
GCGTCCATCGCGGCCACCGCCGGCGCGCCCCAGATGGGATCGATGACGATGTGCAACTGCCCGTTGGTCGCTTCCTTGATCCGATCGGTCAGGCCCTCGGTCTGTTTCAGGTCGACGGTCGCGTCGGCGCCGTGTTCTTTTGCGCGAGCAAGGGCCCGTTCATCACGGGCCGCAGCAACCACGCGCCCGGCGCCAAGCAGCCGGGCCACCTGCACCGCAATCGAGCCGAGCACACCGCTCGCCCCGAGAACCAGGACCGTCTCCCCTGGTTTCATCTCGGCTCGACGCGTCAGGCCAAGGTAGGCGGCGATGCCCGGCGTGCCTAACGCCGCGGCGACAGCATCCGGGACCGTGTCCGGAAGAGGGACGGTCTCGCCGCGACTGACCAGGGCGCGCTCGGCCATTGCACCGTTTGGCATCGCGGCTCGGAAGTAAACGCGCGGGCCGGCGCTTCCACTCTGCCGCAACCGGCCGATGCCCTCGCCTCCCGCCACATATGGCGTTGGCGGCGACCCCGCGTAGAACTTGCCACTCGCGATCGAAATATCGACGGGATTCAGGGGAGCCGCGGTCACCTCGACGAGGCCGACACCGTCGGCCTTCGGCTCCGGTACCTCGCGAACAACTGGTGGCTCGCCGTATTTCTCGATCACTGCGGCGCGCATGTTGACATCAGCTTACCGGCGAGGCATAAGCTGATGCGCGCGGAAGGAGTTATGAAGGGACGACTGATGGCCGCGGAGATGGCCGAGCAGCCCGCGATCCTCGAGGCGCTCCTCCAACGGCGGAGCCAGATCGTTGATCAGGTCCGTGCGCTCCTTCCCCATCCGTTGAGTGGGATCGTCCTGGTGGCGCGTGGTTCCTCCGACCACGCAGCGCTGTACGGCCGCTACTTGTTCGAGATGGCGTCGCATCGGCCCGCCGGGCTCGCGGCTCCGAGCATTCAGACGCTTTATGAAAGCAAGGTCGATTTTCGCGGCTACCTGGCGGTCGCTATCAGCCAGTCGGGGCGCACACCGGAAGTGGTGACGGTGCTGCGCCGCATGCGGGCGTCGGGGGCGCGCACAATGGCGATCGTCAATGAAGCCAGATGTCCACTGCAGCGGGCGGCCGACCTGACCCTGAACGTCGAAGCCGGTACGGAGCGGGCGGTCCCAGCCACCAAGAGCGTCACCGCCACGCTTTTGGCACTTGGCATTGTCGCCCAGGCTCTGGGCCGCGTACCCTGGCGAGCTCGAGAGATCGCGGCCCTCCCGGAAACGATATCGGCGCTCCTTGGCGATGGCCACCCATCGGATGCCGTGGCGCGCGAAATCACGTCCGCCGGACGCGTGATTATCACCGGGCGCGGCCTGATGCTCGCAGCCGCTTTCGAGACGGCGCTCAAGATCCGGGAGACTTCGTCGATCTTCGCGGAGGCCATCTCAGGCGCCGACCTGCGGCACGGTCCGATCGCCACCATCGGCCCCGGCTTCCCCGCCGTGGTGTTATCGGGTCATGGCAGCAGTGCCGCCGACGCGAGCCAGCTCGCAGCGCATCTGCGCCGCCGCGGCGGGCTGGTCACGACCGTCGGGCCTGGACCTCGGGCGGTGATTCCCCTACCCGCCGCCCTTCCGGAGGCGCTCCTTCCAATCGCCGCCGTCGTGCGGGCTCAACAACTTGCCCAGTTGGTGGCGCAGCGACGCGGCCTCGACGCGGATGCACCGGACGGCCTGCGCAAAGTCACCCTGACTCGGTGAGCTAGCTGCCCCTCATGCCTTGAAGACGATCCGGCCGGCCACCAGGGTGGCGCGAACTTGCAGGTCGCGACCCATGACGACAAGATCGGCGGCGGCCCCTGGGGCGATCCGGCCAAGCGGAAGGCCGAGGGCACGCGCTGGTGTCAGCGAGGCCATCGTCAGTGCGGCGCGAAGACTCGAACCGGCAAGGCCGGCGGCGATGCGAATCAGCTGTGGCATGGTTGCGACGCTGCCGGCGAGCATGCCTTCGGCTCGGCGGACAGTGTGACCATCGCTGATCACTTCGGCTCCGCCAAGTTGATAGCGGCCCGGCGGCATGCCTGCGGCGGCAACCTGATCGGTCGTCAGCGCGATGCCATCCTCACCTTTGCGGGCCAGCGTTATGGCGAGCAACGCCTCGTGAACGTGGTGTCCGTCGGCGATCAAGCCCGTCACGGCTTGATCAGCAGAGAGCAGGGCACCCGGCAATCCTGGCTCGCGATGATGGAGCGGAGACATCGCGTTGAACAAGTGGGTGCCAAACCGCACCCCGGCATCGATCGCGGCACGACCTTCCTCATAGGTGGCGTTGGAATGGCCGGCCGAGACCACGATGCCCGCTCTCGTCAGGGTGCGGACCGCCTCCATGCCGCCCGGCAATTCGGGGGCTAGCGTGATCAGGCGGCACGGGTTGACGAGGAGCGGCCTCAGGTTGTCAGGGCTCGGCTCGATCATGAGGCTGGCGTCGTGGCAGCCCCTGCGCTCCGGGTTCAGGAAGGGACCTTCGAGGTGAGCCCCCAGCACTCGGGCTCCGACGCCGTTCGCCTCCCCCGCCTCGGCCGCGACGGCGGGAAAGCCGGCCGCGTCCCTCAGGGGCGCGGTAATGATGGTGGGCAGGAAGCCGGTGACGCCGGTCTCTGGGAGGCGTCGCGCAATCTGCCGCACGGCCTCCACGCCAGTGGCGGCGTCGTGGCCGCCAAATCCGTTCACCTGGAGGTCGATGAATCCCGGCGCGATGATCGCATCGTCTCCCCCGAGATGTTCGACGTCAGTGTGCTCTGGCTCTCCCGGGCCGACCCACGTGACGAGCCCCTCTTCGACCAGGACCGAGCCCGATGGGATCTCCTCGGATGGGGTGATGATGGTGCCGCGCAGGAGTACGCGCATCACAACCTGGCACGAACCCGGTGCGCACCCTGCACCAATGCGCTGAGCTTGGCAAACGACGCCGCGCGGGCGGTCTGCGAGAGCCCACAATCGGGGCTGACGCTGAGCCGGTCGGCCGGCACATGCGCGAGGCAGGCGCGGATGCGCTGCTCGATATCGTCCACAGTCTCGACGTAGGAGTTCTTGACATCGACGATGCCGACCCCGACGTCCATTCGTTTGGCGATGTCCGCGGTCAGCTCGAGCTCGGCGAACTCGCGGTTGGCCATCTCGACGTGAAGCTCGTCGACGTGCAAATCGAGAAAGTCGGGGAACATCACGCCGTAGCGCCGGCGGGCGGCGGCTCGCCCTTTGTAGTTCCCGAAGCAGAGATGGGTCCCCAGGTAGCAACGTCCGCGCACCGGTTCGACGGTTTGGTTGAACGCGTCGACCAGCCAGCGGCGATCCTCGCGGTCGGCGTAGCAGCTCATCGACGGCTCGTCGACGGTGACGAGCTTGCACCCGGCCTCGATGAGGTTCGTAAGTTCACCGCGCACGATGGGAATAAGAGCCTCCGTCACCGCGTGCCGATCGCGGTACCGATCATTCGGCGTGAGCCGGCCGGCGAGGGTGTAGGGCCCGGGTACGCTGGCCTTGAGGCGCGGGCCTTTGGGCGCCAGGCGTTGGAGGCGCTTGAACTCATCGACAACACCCAGACCGGAGGGCGCGCGCAGCTCGCCGGTGATCCGGTGCGTGGGACGCTGATCGTGGCCGGGCGGACCGAACCGGCGTGAAGGGCTGCTGTTCAGCTCGACGCCAGCGAGGAATGCATAGAAGGATAGGTTGAAGTCGGTGCGGGTTTGCTCGCCGTCGGTGATCACGTCGAGCCCGGCGTGAAGCTGGTCCGCCACCGCAATGGTGACGGCATCGTCCCAGAGCTCCGCGCGGTCGGTCGGGCCGAACGCCGTCAGCTGCGCGCCGGAGAATTCCAGCCAGCCGGGGATCGGATAACTGCCGACGACGGTGGTGACGATCGGTTCGTGCGACACGCTTACTCCAATTACCCGAACGCCCGGGCTGGGTTGCTCACCACCAGGGCCTCCGCCTGGTCGGCGCTGAGGCCGGCGGCGCACAGCATACTCAGGAATGTTTTCGGAATGTAGTCGAGGCCTGGCTTCCCTCCGTAGGCGCTCCAGTAGGACTTGCGCCCCAGGTCGCCCGAGATGAGGAGTTTGGCGCCGTGGCCGCGCGCCACCAGCACCGCAAGGGCTTCGGCGCGCCGCTCATCGGTCGCATACTTCGGTTTCCCGATCTGGTCGTATCCGACGTAGGCGCCGGTGCGTAGCACGGCCTCGTGATAGTCGGTGTCGAGCAGCCGGTCGAGGTGGCCGATGATGATCCGTTCGGGATCCGCCCCGGCATCGATCAGCAGCTCCAGCTGTTCCAGCCCCAACCGGCCGGCTTCGGTGTGGGTTGTGATCGGTGCACCGGTGGCCCGTTGAGCCAGGGCCGCCGCCGTGAAAGCCTTGCGTTCCCCTCGTGTGATCTGCTCCAGACTGCTGCCCAGCTTGATGACGCCCGCTCTCACGCCATTCATTCCCACCTGCAGATCCCGCATGAAGGTGTCGGCCAGTTGGTCCTCGTCAAATCGCGAGGTGTAGGGCGCCGAGAACTGGTCCTTGTGCAAGCCGGTGGCGGCCACGATATGTACACCGCTCCCGCGGCTGAGCGCCACGAGTCCCTCGAGATCCCTGCCATAGTCCACCGGGGTGACCTCGACCAGGGCGCCACCTCCCGCGGTTTTGAAGGCGCTTAGCTCGGCAATAGCGGCGTCCTGTTCGTCCAGCACCAGATCGGAGTCGGCATCGCCAACGCCGCCGGACGGACGACAGAGAAGGTGTTCGTGGCTCAACGTCAGACCGAGGTCGGCCGCAGGGAGCGGGCCTAAAACCGTTTGCACCATGCTCATCGGTAGACCCCAGAGTAAGCTGCTGCGTCAGGGATGAGCGCTGCGCAGCCCGAGGGAATCGTCGCCGTCTTACGAGGACATGACCCTGGCCAGGTCGAGCGCGCTGCCCGGGTGCTGGCGCAGAGTGGGGTTCGGTTCATCGAGATCACCTGTACCGTACCCGACGTGATGGCCGTCATCGAGCGCCTGCACGGTCTCGAGAATGCCATCGTGGGCTGCGGCACGGTGATCAGCGTGGTCCAGGCTCGCTCCGCGCTCAATGCGGGAGCGCGCTTTCTGGTCAGCCCCGCATGCATTCCCGAGCTGGTCGCGGTGGCGAGGCAGGCGCAGGTGCCATGTGTGCTGGGAGGTCTCTCACCGACGGAGATCCTGCGCGCGTGGGAAGCCGGCGCCGCCCAGGTCAAGGTGTTTCCCGTGGGCCGCGTCGGCGGACCGGCATACCTTCACGAGCTCGCGGGCCCCTTCCCCACACTGCGCGTGATGCCCTCCGGTGGGATCGGTCTCGACGATCTCGCTACCTACAGACTTCCCTGCGTCGCGTCGATCGCGCTCGGCAGCGAGCTGGCACCCGCGGCGGCCATCGCCTCCGGTGACTGGGATAAGATCCGGCGCCGCGCGGCCCGTGCACTGGCGGCCTGGGCGAGTACGTGAGCGTCCTGACCGGCAAGGTCGCGATGGTCACCGGCGCTGCGGGCGGCATCGGCGGCGCGGTGGTGGCCGCCTTCATCGCGGAGGGTGCCCGGGTATTAGCCGTCGACCGCGACGTCAGCGCCATCCCGCCGTCGGCGTCCACTGAGCCGTTTGCGTGCGACGTCACGGTTGTGTCCCAGGTCGAAGCGGCGGTCGGGCAGTGCCGCAGCCGCCTCGGCGGACTACATGTTGCGTTCAATGGCGCGGGTATCAGTGGTCGGCGGCTTGGCGACGGTCCAGTCGATACCTGTACCGACGAGGGCTGGCGGGCGGTCATCGACACCAACCTCACCGGCGTCTTTCACTGCTGTCGCGCCCAGGTGCGCGCCATGCTGGAGGACGGCGGCGGTGGGACGGTCGTCAACCTGGCGAGCGTTCTCGGCCTGGTCGGCGGCGACGACGACTTCGCCACCCACGCCTACGCGGCCAGCAAGGGCGGCGTCATCGCACTCAGCCGGGCCATCGCGGTGACATACGCGCGGCGGGGGATCAGCTGCAACGTGATCGCCGCGGGACTGATCGCGACCCCGATGAGCCAACGGGCGCAGGACGATCCGAGGATTCGTGCCCGTCTTCCCGAGCTGCAGCCGCTGACTGGTGACTTCGGCAGGCCCGAGGATGTCGCCGCGGCGGCGGTTTACCTGTGCGGGCCTGGCGCGCGCTTCACGACCGGCGCTGTGCTCACGCTCGATGGCGGATGGACAGCGCGCTAACGTCGCGGCATCTCGGCCTCGACCTGGGCGGGACGTACGTCAAGTGGGTCGTGGTCGAATCGACTCGGCAGGGCACGCGCACCGTGGTCACCGGCAAGGTGGCGACCAACACGGATGCAGGGCCGATCGGGGTGGTGGACCAGCTCGCCGAGCTGGGCCAGGCCGCCGCCGCGGAGGTCGGCACCGTGGAAACGGTGGGGGTCGGCGTTCCGGGTCTCCACGATCCAGCCACGGGCCGGACCCGATTTCTGCCCAACATACCGGGCGACTGGGCCGGGGTGCCAGTCGTCGATCCAATCAGAGCGGCGCTCCGAGTGCCGACTGTGCTGATCAACGACGCCCGCGCGTTCGCGCTAGCTGAGCTCCGCCTTGGCGCGGGACGCGGGGCCCGGTCGCTCGTTGGCATTACGCTCGGTACCGGCGTGGGAGGTGGCGTGGTGATCGACGGCCAGTTGCACTTTGGTCACGACGGCACCGCCGGTGAGATCGGGCACCAGACCATCATTTCGGATGGTCCGCTGTGCGGCTGCGGCAACTACGGCTGCCTCGAGGCACTCTGCCGCGCTTCGGCGATCTCCGCCGCCTGCGGTTGCGCAAGCGTTGAGGAGGCGGTGGTACGAGCGCGGGAAGGCGACGGTCAGGCCCGCGCCGGTCTCGCGCTGGTCGGTCGCTATCTAGGGATCGGCATCAGCAACGCCGTGGTGCTCCTCACGCCCGACGTCGTCGTGATCGGCGGTGGCGCGGCCGGGGCCGGTGATCTCTTGCTCGATCCGATCCACAAGGAGCTCCGAAAGCGCATCCACGTGACCAACGTCGACCAGGTCCGCGTCGTCCTGACCGAGCTGGGCCCGTGGGCGGGAGCGATTGGCGCCGCCATCCACGGCGCCGATTCAGTGCAGAATATATCGATCTGAGGAGGGGGTCCTCGAAGTCCTCGGCGGAGGTGCAGCGATGAAGCTCGGCCTGATGACCGCGGCCTTTCCGACGCTCACGCTCGAAGAGGTTGCCGAGTGGTCGGCGGCAAACGGATTCGAGACGCTGGAGATCGCGTCCTGGCCTGCCGCCACCGGGGAGCGCCGGCGCTATGCCGGCGTATCGCATCTCGACGTCGAGCGGCTCGACGAGCGCGCAGTGCGTGACCTCCTCAACCGTCATCACCTCGCCATTTCCTCGCTCGCCTACTATCCGAACAATCTCGACCCTGACACGGCAACGCGGGACGCGGCCCATGAGCACCTGCGCAAGGTAGTCGTCGCCGCGCAGAAGCTTGGCGTCGGCGTCGTCGGCACCTTCATCGGCCGCGACCAGCGCCGATCGGTGACCGAGAATCTGACGGACTTCCGCAAGGTGTGGCCGCCGCTGATTCGCTTCGCCTCAGACCATGGCGTCAAGATCGCCATCGAGAACTGCCCAATGATTTTCAGTGAGGACGAGTGGCCCGGCGGAAAGAACCTCGCCTATTCGCCGGCGCTCTGGCGGCAGATGTTCGAGACGATCCCCGATCCCAATTTCGGTCTGAACCTCGACCCCTCGCACCTGGTCTGGCAATTCATCGACTACGAGCGGGCCGTCCGTGAATTCGCCGGCCGGATCCTGCATGTCCACGCCAAGGACATGGCGATCGACCGCGACGGACTCTTTGAGCAGGGCGTGATGTCGCTGGGCATGGGGTGGCAAATCCCCAAGCTGCCCGGTCTCGGCGAGATCCACTGGGATCGGTTCATCAGCGCGCTCTACGGGATTGGCTATGACGGCGCCGTCTCCGTCGAGCACGAGGATCGCAAATTCGAGGGCGACGTCGACCTCGTCAAGAAAGGCTTCGTGCTCGCCCACAACACGCTTCGCCCACTCATCGTCTGATAGGAGGATTCATGGCCTCACTCCTCGACCGGCTGAGCTACGCGCAGATCGCGAAGTCGATCGACCACTCACTACTGCGCCCCGAGCTCGATGACGCCTTCGTCACCGACGGCTGCAAGCTGGCGGTCCGTTACGATGTCGCGTCCGCCACAGTTCGTCCCAGCGATGTGGCGCGCGCTCGCGCGCTGCTCGATGGATCGAACGTCAAGGTTGGCACCGTCATCGGCTTTCCTCACGGCAGCTCCACGACCGCCACCAAAGTCTTCGAAGCACGGCGGGCGCTCGAAGAAGGCGCGACCGAGGTCGACATGGTGATCGACATCGCCGCCTTGAGGTCGGGGCGCGACGATCACGTTCGGGAGCAGATCGCCGCTGTCGCCGAGGTTGCGCACGCCTCGGGCGCGATCGTCAAGGTGATCATGGAGCGGCGCCGATTTCGTCAAGACCTCGACCGGTTTCGCGCCAACTGGCGCGACGCTCGAGGACCTGGCCCTGATGCGACGGACGGTTTCCCCACGGGTGCAGGTCAAGGCCGCCGGCGGTGTGCGCACACTCGATGCGTTGCTGCAAGTCCTGGAGCTGGGCGTCACCCGCGTTGGCGCCACGGCCACCGCGGCCATTCTTGACGACTTCCGCGCGCGCAAAGAAGCCCCCACCCTAACCCTCCCCCGCGAGCGGGGGAGGGAGTGAGCTCACAGATGGTCAAGATCGGTCTGCTGGGCTCCGGCTTCGTCGCCGACTTCTACATGGATGGCCTGCGGGACGTTCCCGGCGCCGAGGTGGTGGCGAACTATTCCCGCTCCGAGAAGCGGGCACAGGAGTTCGGGAAGCGCCACGGTATTCCGCGTCAGTACACGACAATCGACACCCTCTGCGCCGATCCCGAGGTGCAGATGGTGGTGATCGGGCTCCCCAATCATCTTCACCTCGATGCGGTGCGCGTCGCGACCGCGGCGAAGAAGGCCATGGTGTGCACCAAGCCGCTGGCGCGCAGCGCGTCCGAGGCCGCCGAGATGGTTCGCCTGGCCACATCGGCGGGCGTGATGCACGGCTACGCCGAGACCGAGGTCTTCTCGCCGGACGTGATGAAGGCGCGCGCCATGATCGAGTCGGGCGCCGTCGGCGACCTGCTGACGATCCGCGCGCGCGAAGCGCACTCGGGACCGCACGCGGCGCACTTCTGGAACGCGCAGCTCGCTGGCGGTGGGGCGTTGCTCGACATGGGCTGCCACACGATCGAGGCCGCTCGCTACCTGTTCGGCAAGGAGCACGCGATCAAGGACGTCTTTGCCTGGGGCGCGACGCTCGTGCACAAGGAGAAGACGACCGGCGAGGACAATGCTGTCCTGCTCTTGCGCCTCGACGATGGACGAACCTCCCTGACCGAGGCCTCGTGGACCGCCAAGGGCGGCATGGAGCTGCGCAACGAGATCTACGGCACCAAGGGCCGCATCGTCACCGATACCAGCTCAACCCGGGTGCGCGCCTTCATCGAGGAGAGCGCCGGTTATCTCATGGAGAAGGCGGACGCCGAGACCGGCTGGGTGTTCCCGATTCCCGACGAGGCCCGCGTCTACGGGTACCAGGAAGAGATGCGGCACTTCGTCGAATGCTTTGCCAACAAGACGACGCCGCGGGAGAACTTCGTCGACGGCTACGTGGTCAACTGCGTCATCGACGCCGCCTATGCCTCGATGAAAAGCGGGCACTGGGAACCGGTCAACGTGGATCGCAGCGTCGTGGGCTGATTGTGCGATGACGACCTGGTTCTCTGCGGCGCGTGCCATTTTCGATCGCATCGAGGCGACCCAATCGGCGGCCATCGAGCGCGCCAGCCAGATCTGCGCCGACGCCATCGCCGCCGACGGGTTGGTCCACCTCTTCGGTACCGGGCACTCGCGCATCCCGGTCGAGGAGATGTTCCCGCGCTACGGGTCGTATCCCGGCTTCAACCCGATCGTCGAGCTTTCGATGACCTTCCACACCCAGGTGGTGGGCGCCAACGGGCAGCGCCAGGCGATGTTCATCGAGCGCGTTCCCGGCCTGGCCGAGATCATTCTGCAGAATTTCCAGTTCGGCCCGCGCGACGCGATGATGGTCTTCTCCGCGAGCGGCCTTCCGGCGGTCCCGGTGGAGATGGCTCGGGGGGCTCGACGCCGCGGGCTGCCCGTGATCGCGATCACTTCGGTCGCCCAGTCGAAAGCCGGAACTGTCCGGCCCGAGGTGGGCGCGCGGCTCCTCGACGAAGCCGACGTCGTGATCGACCTGTGCACGCCGGCGTCGGATGCGCTCTGCGCACTGGAGGGGCTCGACACACCGGTGGGACCGAGTTCGACCTTCGCCGCCGTGGCCGTGGCCAACACCATCAAGGTGCGGACGGCGCAGCTGCTGGTCGATCGGGGGGCGATGACGCCCGTGATCACCAGCACGACGGTGGTCGATGAACAGCGATCGCGTGAACTCTTCGACGCGGCGTACCGGGAGCACGCTCGGCGGTTGGCGCGGGTCTTGAGCCCCGACGCGGGTAGCAGCACGACGGGCTCCACGAAGACCTACAAAGTCGGCGTTTCCAACACGTTGACGGGGAACGGCTGGCGGGAGGAGATGATCTGCTCCATCAAGGCCCAGGGAAAGGCAGCGGGCAACGTCACGCAGGTCACCGTCGCCAACCGCAATGGCGGTCCGGCTGAGCAGATCGCCGACCTTCGCAATCTGATCTCGGCCGGCGTCAACGCCATCATCTTGAATCCGTCTGACCGCGATGCGCTCAACGCAGTGATCAAGGAAGCGGCGGGCAAGGGTATCGTCGTGGTTGCGGTTGACCAGGCGGTTTCCGCCCCGGAGGCGTACGTGCTCTCCAACGACCAGGTGAAGTACGGACAGCTGGGCGCCGAGTGGCTGTTCAAGCAACTGAAGGGCACCGGCAGCGTCGTGGAGATGCGTGGTATCGATGGAGTGCCCGCCGATACCGACCGCCATCAGGGTTTCACGACAGCGCTCGCCAGCTATCCAGGCATCAAGATCGTGGCCCAAACCTTCACTGGCTGGTCGCTCAATCCCGCGGCGCAGCAGATCAACGATCTGTTTAGCTCGGGCAAGAAGATCGACGGCGTCTGGACCTCGGGAATCGACGCGACCATCATCGATGCCTACCAGACCGCGAAGAAACCGTTCGTGCCGACGGTCGGCGCGGACAACAACAAGTTTGTCGGACAGCTGGTTTCGCTCAAGTCGTCGGGCCTGGTGGGAGCCGCAGTGACCAACCCGCCGCCCGTCGGCGGCGCCGGCCTGGCCGTGGCGCTCGACGTCCTCGCGGGGAAGTCTCACCCGAAACTCATCAAGCTCACGCCCGAGGTCTGGGACAACACCTCGAGCGCCGGCGTCAGCACGCTGCAGTCGAAGTACGATGCATCGCTCGATCCCTACTACAGCGTGCAATATGCGGTGGCGCCTTACACGACCTATAGCAAGGCGCAGCTCATCGCCTGCCAGTCGTAAGCGATACAACGATAGAAGCCGTCCACGCCCTCACCCCAAGTGGGGGAGGGCGTGGGTGGGGAACGAGGCGAGATGATGTGATCGCATGAGCGAGCTCTCGCCGCTGCTGGAGGTTTCCGGCCTTTCGAAGCGCTTTGGCCCCGTGATCGCGTTGCGCTCCGCCGACCTCAGCGTGCGGCCCGGCGAAGTTCATGCGCTGATGGGGGCGAACGGCGCCGGCAAGAGCACCCTGGTCAAGGTGCTCACCGGCGTGCTTCGTCCCGACGGCGGCACCATCGCCTTGCGCGGCAAGATTCGGGTCATCGCCTCGCCGGCAGAAGCGCGCCGGGCGGGATTGATGCCCGTCTACCAGGACCCGGCGTTGATTCCAGACCTGACCGTGGTGCAGAATCTTCGGCTCACCGGGACAAAGGTGGAGGCCGTCCGCCACTGGCTATCCGAGCTGGGAATGAGCGGCATCGACTTCGGAGTCCTGACCCGGGATTTGCCCCCGCCCAGCCTGCGGTTGCTGGACCTGGCGCGGGCGCTCGCCGCCGAGCCCGATGTGCTTCTGCTCGACGAAATAACGGCGGCACTTCCCGCCGACCTGACCACGCGCGTCTTCGACGTCGTCGGCCGCCGGCGCGAGAAAGGTCGCTCCGTCATTTTCATCTCGCACCGCCTCGCCGAGGTGAGCGTCTTCTGCGACCGGGCGACCGTGCTCCGAGACGGAGAGACCGTGGGGGTGGTCGAGCCGGCGCGCGGTGCCGAGGCCAAGATCGTCGACCTCATGTTGGGACCGGTCGCCGCGGACGTGGCCCGGGCTGAAGCGCAGCGCGCTCCCATCAGGTCGGGCGATGGGCCAGGCAAGTCCCGGCTCGAGGTAAAGAACCTGCGGGCCGGCAGCATGCTGCAGGACGTCTCGTTCACGGTCCGGCCGGGCGAAGTCGTGGGCGTGGCGGCGCTCGAGGGCCAGGGGCAGGGCGAGCTGTTCGACTGCCTCGCCGGGGTGCGGAAGCCCGACGCTGGTCAGATCCTGGTCGAAGGCCGGGCGACCAGCTTCCGGCACCCCTACGATGCCATTCGCGCCGGGCTGGTGCTGGTGCCCGCTGATCGGATGCAGGCGCTGTTGCGGCAGCGCTCGGTGCGTGAGAATATCGCACTCCCCCTCGTCAGCCGCCTCACTCGCTGGGGGTTGATCAACCTGCGCTCCGAGCGCCGGCGCGTGAAGCAGGCCATCGAGCGCCTGCAGATCGACACGCGGGCGCAGGCCCAGGTCCGTCGGCTTAGTGGTGGCAACCAGCAGAAGGTCTCGATCGCGCGCTGGCTGGCGGCGGGATTCCAGACGCTGCTCTGCTTCGACCCGACGCGCGGCATCGACATCGGCACCAAGCGCCAGATTTATGTCCTCGTGCGCGAGCTGGCCGCGGCGGGCTCGTCCATTCTGCTGTTTACCTCGGAGCTTGCCGAGATTCCGCTCGCTTGCGACCGAGTGATCGTGCTATTCGGCGGACGCGTGGTCCAGGTCTTGCCGGCAAACGTCGCCGATGAGTCAACGCTGCTGCGCGCCGCACACGGACTCGCGGCCGAGACGGCCGGCTAGATGGTGCTTGGCCGCGTTGCCCTTCCGTTCGTGCCGCCCCGCTTTGTCCGGCGGCACGGCTGGACGATCGGCGTCTATGCCCTGCTGCTGGCATCCCTTATCTTCACCGTGGCGATCCATCCGACCTACGGCGCGTTCGACATCAAGTCGCTGGCCCTCGGTGCTTTGCCACTGGCGCTGGCGGCCGCTGCCCAGACGGTCGTCGTGCTGAGTGGCGGCATCGACCTCACCGTCGGACCGTTGATGGCGGTCACAAATGTGCTCGCCGCGCGAGCCATGCTGCATAGCAATTTCCGCGACGCGCTCCTGATCGCCGTGCTGGTCCTGATTCTCGGTTGCGCGGCCGGAGCGTTCAACGGTTCCATCGTGGTCTTCTCGCGGGTCCCCGACATCGTCGTGACGCTGGCGATGAGTTTCGTCTGGGGTGGCGTTGCGCTGCTCATCCTCGAAAAGCCGGGTGGCGGCGCACCGCTGGATTTTCAAAACCTGGCGCAGGAGGCGACGCTCTCGCCCTGGGTGCCCAACGCCTTGATCCTGCTGATCGTGGTCGTGGCGGCGGTCTGGATCCCACTGCGCGGGAGCCGTCTGGGCCTCGCCCTCTACGCGATCGGCAGCGATCGCACGGCCGCGCACGCCAGTGGCGTGAATGTTCCCCTCGTCCGAGTGCTGGCCTACACGCTCAGCGGAGTGTTCGCCGCGATCGGCGGCCTGGCCCTCACGATGACGACCGGCATCGGCTCACCCTTGTCCGGTTCTTTCTATACCCTGAGCGGCGTCGCCACCATCGTGCTGGGCGGCGTCAGCCTGGCGGGCGGAAAAGGCGGGATGCTGGGTCCGATGGCGGCGGCCTTCATCCTGACGCTCATTCCGGCCGATCTCATCTTTCTTGGTATCGATCCGAACTACGGCCAGGTGATCCAGGGCATTGTGATCGTCCTCGTCGTGATGGTTGGCGGCCTCGCTGCCCTGAGGCGGAAACCAGCGTGACCGTGCGGCGGTATTTCCAGGAGCATCCGATTGTGGTCCTGAGCCTGCTCCTTCTCCTCCTCGTCGGCGTCCTGGAGGCGATCCGGCCCGGAGCCGTGACGCCGAACTGGTTTCGAACGACCGTCCTCTTCGCGGCGCCGTTGGGAATCCTGGCCGCGGGCCAGACACTGGTGATGCTCACTGGTGGCATCGATCTGTCAGTGGCGAACGTCGCGACGGCGGCCGCCTACATCATGGCCAGCAATGCCAGGCATGGCGATCTCCAGGCGGTGCTGCTGGGGCTCGCCGTTGGTGTGGCTGTCGGCCTGGTGAATGGTCTGGGCATTGCGGTCTTCCAGGCCCAGCCGCTGATCATGACCCTGGGAATGGCTCTTGTCGTGACCGGTGGGCTGACGGTCTACAGCCAGTTCGCCGTGACCAGCGTGCCCAGCGTACCCGGCTTCATCCATACGCTCGGTGCCGGAACGGTGCTTGGGTTTGTCCCGGTCAGCCTGCTCCTGTGGGCGCCGATCGCGGTCATCATCGTGGTCGGCCTCGGCCGCACGGGTTTCGGACGATTGCTGTACGCCATCGGCGACAATGCCGCCGCTTGCCGGCTCGCAGGCGTGCGCGTGTGGCAGGTCCGCCTGGTCAACTACACACTCTGCGGTTTGCTGAGCGCTATAGCTGGTCTGGTTCTCGCCGGCACCATTAACACGGCAGACCTGGGCCTGGCCAACACCTTCCTACTCCCCACGGTGGCCGCGGTCGTCATCGGCGGAACCTCGATCTTCGGCGGCAGCGGCAACTATTCGGGAACCATCATCGGAGCGCTGATCCTCACAGTCCTCAACAGCGTGCTCACGCTGCTCGACGCGCCGGAGCCAATCAAGCAGATCCTCTACGGCGCCATCATTCTGCTGCTCGCCACCGCCTACACCCGCGTCTTAAGCGAAGCGTAGTCCGCGCATTGGCGATGTCATCGAAGGCTAACTTCTGGCTGGGGTCGCGGAGTTCACGTACCACGGATTTCGATGGGCATTTGCGCGCATGCTTTCGGCTTGGCACGGCGCAGCTCCGCGATGATCCGAGCTATCGGTACACCTGGGTCCGTTTAGATCCTCCGCTTCCAATGTCGGAGGGGCGTTTGAGTGAGGAGGTCGGGCTCAAGGAGGCATGGGAAGAGTTCGATCTAGATCGTTTGGAAAACAAATGGTTAGAGGTGTATGTCTTCGAAATCGTCAACCGGCCCGCTTTCGAGCAGGGCTTTCTCGACCGCGCTGACTTGCGACTCTTTGCGCGAGGCGAGGTCGCAAGGTCACCTTCGCTCTTGCCAATGTCACGAGAGGAAGACTTCGAGCAGATCCTGTCGCTGCTTCAACGATTCGCTGCGCGAGAAGGACATGTTGACGTCCCGCCCAGCTACATGGAAGAGGACGTACCGATCGGTAACTGGGTGGCAAACACCAAGTACAGCAGAGCATGGGGGCGTTTGCCACCCGATTGGGAGAGCCGCCTTGAGGTGCTGCCAGGCTGGCGCTGGCTATCCGGCGATGACTTCTTTCTTCTTGGACGCTTTGCCATCGAGCATGGGCACACCCGTGTGCCTCTTGATTACATCGATGAGGGGCGTCCGATTGGCCAATGGGTCAAGGAGCTCCGAAAGACTCATGTGATGGGCATGCTGTCCAAGGATTGGATCCGCCGCCTCGAGCGGATTCCAGGCTGGGAGTGGTGATTTTAGAGCACTCAACGTGGTTCATCGACGTTCCGAGGCTCACAAACGAGCTTTCCGTAACCTCCGGAACCGACAAAAATAACTGGCATTGGATCCAGATGCGGGGCATGCTGGAGAGGGTCTTTTCCGATCGGAGCCCAGAGACCAAACACTATCTAGCGCTGATTCGAGCGCCTGGTACCGATGCGGAGGCGAAACGCCGCATGCTAGAGCATTTTCCCGACGACCTACCTCGTTGGTTCGAAGTTGTCATGGTTTCGGCGCTATCGCCTGCTGGTTCGATCGCCAGACACCCATCCCTAGTTCCGCCGATGCTCGAGGCGTGCGGCTGGGCTAAAGTCGACGCCGTCGCTCTCCTTGTGGGTGACCCGCTGGCGAGCCTCGCGCGCGAAATCGGCCTACCTCTGATCGCTAGCGAGCTCGCCGAGGCACGAATGACTGGATGGTTATCGACCGATCGGGTCGCGGACCTCAACTCCCAATTGAATCTGATCGTTCGTAAGCCGGATAACGCGGTTCGCGGCGTCGTCAAGGCAACCGCCGCGTATTGGACCAAGGATGAGGCGGAGAAGGCCGCGAGGGACGTCCTCGAGGATGTCCGACTCCTGCTGGTGCGGGCTAGCAGCGAAAGCAAACCACTGCGGGTGGTCTATGACGCCTAAATCGTTTCCCGCTAATGCTTAA
>WNGI01004337.1_pt1 | contig 16567 bp, 19 predicted proteins | sample 5400621 | NCBI WGS metagenome assembly WNGI01 (sample SAMN13153374, study PRJNA577476) | soil metagenome | isolation source: 20 cm soil or saprolite under Garry oak tree replicate 1 | place: USA:California | collected 2016-06-15 | reverse complement strand
AACGCGATGTTCCTGCTCATGGCCCATGCGTTCTTCAAGGCGCTGCTCTTCCTCACCGCAGGAATCGTCATCCACGCGCTCGCCGGCGAACAGGACATGCGCCGGATGGGCGGCCTCAGGCGCTACTTACCGAACACGTACTGGGCGTTCCTGATCGGGGCGCTCACGCTCGCCGGGATCCCGCCGCTGTCGGGGTTCTTCGCCAAGGACTCGATCCTCGCCTCCGCCCTCGCCGCGGGCACGTACGGCCAGATCCTGTTCGTCGTCGGAGTGCTAGGCACGTTCCTGACCGGCCTCTACGCGTTCCGCATGGTCTTCCTCGTCTTCGGCGGCGAGCCGTCACCGTTCGTGCAGGAGCACCTGCACCGGCCGGACCGCTCGGAGCCGTGGCTCTGGATGGGCGCGGCCGTGGCCGTGCTGAGCGTGCTCTCGGTCGTCGGCGGCTGGGTGCAGATCCCGGGTGTGACAGACGGGATCACGAACTTCCTCGCACCGACCGTCGAATCGGTCGTCGAGGCGAGCGGGTCGCAGGAGTGGCTCGCCAGCATCTGCGCGGTCACACTCGGCGTGGCCGGGATCGCCGTCGCCTGGGCCATGTTCTCGGCCCGCACGCTGCGCGTCCCGGAAGCGCGAGGAGTGCGAACCGTCCTCGAGCACAAGTTCTACTTCGACGAGCTCTACGACGCGATCTTCTACCGGCCGACCGTGCTGCTCGCGGTCGCGCTGCGCGACTGGTTCGAGCGGCCGCTCATCCTCGGCTCGCTCGGCGAGATCGGCGCCGTCGCGCGCAAGGCCAGCTCCGAGCTGCGCGAGGTCCAGACGGGCCTCGTCCGCACGTACGCGCTCGCGATCGCCGGGAGCGTGACCGTCCTCGCCTTCGTCTTCGTGTGGGTGAAGTGAGATGACCGGCTGGTTCGCAACGATCCTGATCTTCCTCCCGCTCGCCGGGGCGGTCTTCGTCTGGGTGCTCCCAGTCGGCCGGTTCGCCGGCCCGATCGCGCTCCTCTTCGCACTCGCCGAGATCGGGTTCTGGATCACCGCGCTCGGCCAGATGAACTTCGACAAGCCCGGGCCCGTGCCGAACTTCGACCAGCGCTGGAGCTGGTTCAGCGACCTCGGCGTCTCGTACCACGTCGGCTTCTACGGCTTCTCGTTCTGGCTCGCCGGGCTCGCTGTCGTCGTCATGGCGGCGGCGATCGCGTACGGCTTCTGGGTCGGACGCGACCGACCGAGCGCGTACTTCGGCTTGATGCTGTTCCTGACGTCCGCGACCGTCGGCGTGTTCGCGTCCCAGGATCTCCTGCTCTTCTACGTCTTCTTCGAGGCGATGATGATCCCGCTCTATCTGCTGATCGGGGTCTGGGGCGGCCCGGGACGGCTCGGCGCGACGGTCAAGTTCGTCATCTACACGATGGCGGGCTCGCTGCTGATGCTCGCCTCGGTCATCGTCTTCGGGCTGTCAGCGGGCTCGTTCGACCTCGTCACGACGGGGACGAGCGACAGCACGTGGGTCTTTCTCGGGTTCCTGGTCGCTTTCGCGATCAAGGCGCCGCTCTTCCCGCTGCACGGCTGGCTGCCTGACGCCTACCGGGAGTCGTCGCCGGAGGTAGCGGCCGTGCTCTCCGGCGTGATCTCGAAGGCCGCGGTCTTCGGCTTCATCCGAATCTGCCTCTTCAAGTTCCCGGAGCCGTTCGACGACTTCCGCGTGCTCGTGCTCGCGCTTGCCGCGACCGGGCTCGTCTACGGGTCGCTGCTGGCCTTCCGCGCGCCGGATGTCCGCGGCGTGATCGCCTACTCGAGTCTCGCGCAGATGGGTCTGATCACGATCGGGATCTTCTCGGTCAGCACTGCGGGGATCAGCGGAGCAGTGCTGCAGTCGGTCAACCACGGACTGATCTCGGCCGCGCTCTTCCTGCTCGCCGGGACGATCGAGCGCCGCACGTCGACCGGGAGCTTCGAGCGGCTTGGCGGCATGGCACGCGGCCGGCCGGCGCTCGCGACGATGCTCATGGTGACCGGGATCATCGCGCTCGCGGTGCCGGGCTCGTCCGCATTCGCCGGTGAGTTCCTGATCCTGCTCGGCGTCTTCGGCACCGGCTGGGGGTGGGCGGTCGCCGGCGCCACAGGGATCGTGCTCGCGGCGATGTACATGCTGCGACTGATCTCGGCCGTCCTGCACCGCGAGCCCGGACCGGGGGTTCCCGAGGCGGCGCTCGACCTGCGCCCCGCGGAGCTGGGAATCGTGCTCCCGCTCGTCGCGTGCCTGCTCGCGCTCTCGGCCTGGCCCGCCGCGATCAGCGGCAATGTCGGGACCACGGTCAGCCCGGCGCCGCTTCGCCAGCTCAACCCATCCCGTCCCAACGACCGGCCCCCAGAGGGACGAATGAACTTCGTGACGATGAAGGTCGCCCGATGATCAACACCCCGTCGGTCGACTGGTTCGCGCTCTCGCCGTCGCTGACCGCGCTCGTCGCCGCCGCGATCTGCCTGCTCTCCGGCGCGTTCATGCCCCGCTGGATCCTGCGGCCGTTCGCAGCGTTCTTCTGCGCGCTGGGCTTCATCGGCGGCGGAGTGCTCGCGCTCCTCGTCTACATCGAGACCCCGCACGGCAGCGTCGAGGTCGCGGACGCGATCTTCCGCGACCGCTATGCCGCCTTTACGCAGATCCTCATCATGGGCGCGGGCCTGCTCACCGTGTTCGTGTCCTACTCGGCGCGCATGCGCCAGGACCACATCGGCGAGTACTACGCGCTTCTGGCCACGGCCGGAGCAGGTATGGCCTTCCTCGTCCAGTCGGCCAACCTGATGACGCTCTTCCTCGGGCTCGAATGGTTCTCGGTCTGCCTCTACATCCTGTGCGCGATCGAGATCGACCTCGAGAGCTCGCTCGAGGCCGGCCTCAAGTACCTGATCATCGGCGGGATGGGCTCGGCCGTCCTGCTCTTCGGGTCGGCGCTGATCTACGGCGCGACCGGGGAGCTCGGCTTCTCGGCAATCGCAGACGCGACGCAGGCGCAGAACCTGAGCGGCGACCCGCTCCTGCTCGTGGGGCTGGCGATGCTGCTCGCCGGGCTCGCGTTCAAGTCGTCGGCCGCGCCGTTCCACATGTGGACGCCGGACGTCTACGAGGGCGCACCCACACCCGTCACGGGCTTCATGGCCGCGGCGACGAAGACGGTCGCGCTCGTCCTCATGTACCGCGTGCTCCTGGTCGCGTTCCCCGAGGAGCGCGACGTCTGGACGATCGCGGTCGCGGTCCTGGCCGTGATCTCGCTCGCGTGGGGCAACATCGCCGCGCTCGTCCAGTCGAACGTCAAGCGGCTGCTCGCGTACTCCTCGATCTCGCACGCGGGCTTCATGCTGATTGCCGTCTCCTCGGCGAACGCGCTCGGTGTGCGCGCGCTCCTCTACTACCTGATCCCGTATTCGGCGATCTCGATCGGCGCCTTCGCCGTCCTCGTGGCGCGCGAGCGCGAGCTCGGCGAGCCCGTCACGCTCGACAACCTCGCGGGCTTCGGCTGGGAGCGGCCGCTGCTCGGCTTCTCGATGGCGACGTTCATGCTCGGCTTCGCCGGGTTCCCGCTGACCGGCGGGTTCATGGGCAAGTTCCTCGTCTTCTCGTCCGCGTCGGAGGCGGGCTGGAACTGGCTCGTGATCGTGGGCGTGCTCGCGACGCTCGTCAGCCTCTACTACTACCTCGCCGTGATCCGGGCAATGTACATGCGGCCGGCAGCGGAGCTCGGGCTGGCGCCGATCGGAGGCTCACCGCCGCGCGAGATCATGCTCTCGAGCGCGGCGTTCATCGCGATGGTCGTGAACGTGGGCGCGTTCTTCGCGGTCCAGCCGCTCGTCGACTTCGCGCGCAGCGCGGCGGCGACGCTACTGCTCTAGCTCGAGCGCGGGACGTTTCAGCTCGGCGCCGAGCCCGAGCAGCGCCTGCAGCGCGAACGCGGCGAGACACGCAGACAGCGCGAACGCCGTCGATCCCGCCGCGGCGCCGGCAACGAGCAGGAGCAGCGCCACGCCATAGAGCAGTGCCTGGAGCGATTCCGCCGGCTCGAACCGGCTGTCGAGCAGCTCTCCGAAGGTCGTCAGCGCCGTCGCCGCGACGATCGGCACGGCCACCAGCAGCAGGTAGAACGCGATCTGGCCCAGTCCGACCGCCTCGGCCACGGCCGCGGCCAGCACGATCGTGATCGGGAGCCAGCGTCGCATGGCCCGCAGTTCGCCGGAGACCCTCATGGTCCTCCCGGGGTAGGGTCGCTCGTGGCCCGCTGGCTGATCCCGCTCGCGATCCCCCTGGTCGGCCTCGCGCTCCTGCTCAGCGATCCGAAGCTCGACGTCCACTGGGAACACCATCCGGCGCACTTCTGGCTCGTCCTGATCACAGCGCTACTGAGCGTCGTCCTCGGGTACCTCTCCGGAGAGGCGGCCCGCAGGCTCGACGATGCCCGCCTGTTCCTCGTCTCCCTCGCGTTCGTGACGAGCGCCGGCTTTCTGGCGCTGCACGCGCTCGCGACTCCGGGAGTCCTGCTCGAGAAGAAGAACGCGGGCTTCATCGTCGCAACTCCTGTCGGTCTCGCGATTGCAAGCATCTTCGCAGCGGCATCGGCGCTCGACCTCTCGCCCTCGGCCTCGGCGGCGGTCATGCGCCGCCAGTGGCTCCTGCGTGGAATCGTGTTCGGGCTCCTCGGCGCCTGGGGCGTCTACTCCCTCTCGAACCTGCCTCCGCTCGACCGGGCCCTGACCGACGAGGAAGCGAACGGCCCGCTGTACGCACTCGCGGTGATCGGGCTTCCGCTGTACGCGTTCGCTGCGGTGCGCTACGTCCAGCTCTACCGGCGGCGACCGGCTCCTATGCCCGCCGCGGTGGCGGCCGCCTTCACGCTGCTCGCGGAGGCGATGATCGCCATCGCCTTCGGCCACAACTGGCACGCCTCGTGGTGGGAGTGGCACGCCCTGATGGCCGTCGCGTTCGGCCTCGTTGCGTTCGTCGCCCGGCTGGAGTACCGCCGCAGGCGCTCGACGGCGGCCGTCTTCAAGGATCTCTACCTCGAGCACACCGGCGAGCTGATCGACCGGCGCTATGCAAACGCCCTTAGCGCCCTCGCGGACGAGAGCACGGACACGCAGACCCTCCGCGAGCGGGAACACTTCAGCGACGAGGAGGCGCAGCTGCTCGAGCAGGCCGCCGGCGAGCTGCGGCGGCTCGACGAGCTCTTCAGCCCCTACCTCTCGCCGCAGCTGATGAACCGGCTCCGGGAGCAGCCCGGCGCGGGCGAGCTCGGCGGCGAGCAGCGCGAGATCAGCGTCCTCTTCGCCGATCTCCAGGGCTTCACCGCCTTCTCGGAGCGCTCGACGCCGCCGGAGGTGGTCGCGATGCTGAACGCGTACTGGGCCGAGGTCGTTCCGGTGGTCGCCGCCGAGGACGGAATGATCGAGCGCTTCGCCGGCGATGCCGTGCTGGTCGTCTTCAACGCGGCCATCGACCAGCCAGACCACGCGCAGCGAGCAGCGCGAGCCGCGCTCGGCTTCGCGGACGCCTCAGAGGCCGTCGCCCGCGGACGACCGGAGTGGCCGCGCTTTCGGGTCGGCGTGAACAGCGGCCCGGCCGTGATCGGGAACGTCGGCGCGCTCGAGCAGCGGAGCTTCACCGCGATCGGCGACACCACGAACCTCGCGGCGCGCCTCCAGGCCGAGGCGGAGCCCGGAAACGTCGTCATCGGCGCGACCACGGCCGCGGAGCTGACCGGCGCGATTCTCGAGCCCCTGGGCGCGCTGGAGCTCAAGGGAAAGAGCGAGCCCGTGCAGGCTTTCCGGCTCGTTCGCCTCGGTTAATCTCACGCCCGTCGCCTACGAAGGAGAGAGATGCCTGACGTCCAACTGACCTGGCTCGGCCACGCCACGTTCCGCTTTGACTCGCCGGGCGGGAAGCGGATCTACGTCGACCCCTGGCTCACGAACCCGAAGTGCCCCGACGGCGAGAAGGAGCCGGAGCGCGTCGACGTGATCGCGATCACGCACGGCCACGACGACCACGTCGGGAACACAATCGATCTGGCAGAGAAGCACGGCTGCACCGTCGTGGCGCCCGTCGAGCTGGCCGACTGGCTCGTCTGGATGAAAAAGGCGGTCTCGGAGGACAACATCCGCGACCCGAACAAGGGCGGGACGGTCGACCTCGACGGCGTCAAGGTCACGCTCACCCACGCGCAGCACTCGAGCAGCACGATCGACGACGACCACATGGTCTATCTCGGCGAGCCCGTGGGACTCGTGTTCGAGGTCGAGAACGGCACGAAGATCTACTTCGCGGGCGACACGAACGTCTTCGGCGACATGCAGCTCATCAAGCGCCTGTACGCGCCCGACGTCGCGGTTCTCCCGATCGGCGGGCACTACACGATGGACCCGAAGGAGGCGGCCGTCGCGCTCGAGTTCCTCGGTGTCTCGAAGTGCGTCCCGTGCCACTACGGCACGTTCCCGATCCTCGCCGGAACGCCCGACCAGCTGCGGGAGCTGGCGCCGTCGGGAGTCGAAATCGTCGCCATCGAGCCGGGAGAGACGGTCGAGGTTTGAGACAGCGCTGGTTCGGCGCGACGCGTCAGCAGGTGCCTCAGCTCGCCGTCGAGGGTGAGATCGAGTTTCCGGCCGAGCCGCTCGTGCTCGACGAGCTCGACGATGCTCGGTTGCGCACGGCTCACGAGGAGGGGACGCCCGTTGTCGTCCGCGCCGACACGGAGGAGAAGGTGCTGGCGGCGTTGGCCCGGCCCGAAGTAGCCTGCGTGCTCGTGCCGACGAAGGAGCTGACCGAGATCGACCTGATCGGCAAGACGTATGGCTGAGCCCCTTATCGCTACGTACTCGATCGTCGCCTGCGATCTCGAAGCGCAGCAATGGGGCGTCTCGGTGCAGTCCAAGTTCCTGTCGGTCGGATCCGTCGTCCCCTGGGCCGAGCCGCACGTCGGAGCGGTTGCCACGCAGGCATACGCGAACCCGCGCTACGGGCCTCAGGGGCTCGACCTGCTCCGTGAAGGGCTGTCGGCGCACGATGTCGTCGACCGGCTGACCGGCGCCGACGAGGGCCGCGATCATCGCCAGCTCGGGGTCGTCGACGCTCAGGGCAACGCCGCGACCTACACGGGCAAGGAGTGCATGGACTGGGCCGGCGGGCGCACCGGCGAGGGGTACGCGGCGCAGGGCAACATCCTCGTCTCGGGGGCGACCGTCGACGCCCTAGCCGAGACGTTCGAGGCGACTGCGGGCAAGCCGCTCGCCGTCCGCCTGATCGATTGCCTCGCCGCCGCCCAGGAGGCAGGCGGAGACAGCCGCGGCCAGCAGTCGTCGGCGCTTCTCGTCGTCGAGCGTGACGGCGGGTACGCTCGGATGTCGGACGTCGTCGTCGAGCTCCGTGTCGAGGACCACGAGCTCCCGATCGAGGAGCTGCGGCGGATCTACACGCTCCACGACGAGATCTTCGGGAAGACCCCACGCCGCTTGTGGCTCGACGTCGACGAGACCCTGGCGACCGAGCTGCGCAAACGGCTGGCGACGCTCGGCTACGACGGCGAGCTGGAGGATTCGTTCACGCGCTGGACGGGCAAGGAGAACCTTGAGGACCGAGTCGACGGCATCGAGCAGATCGACCCCGTGGTCCTGGACGCGTTGCGGACCCGAACATGACCGAGAAGGCGTACGAAGTGGTGCATCTCGACGAGCTCGACCGCTTCCCCGTGGACGACGAGGGCCTCCTCTGGCGCCCAGTTCGCCGGCGGCTCGGCATCACCGCCTTCGGCACGAACGCGTACACCGCCGAGCAAGGCACGGAGCGGGTCGTCGAGGAGCATCACGAGCAGGACGGCCACGAAGAGCTCTACTTCGTCGCCGGCGGCCGCGCGACGTTCGTCCTCGGCGACGAGGAGATCGACGCCCCGGCCGGCACGTTCATCTACGCGCAGCCTGGGACGAAACGCGGCGCCGTCGCGACCGAGCCGAACACGACCGTGCTCGCGATCGGGGCGAAGCCCGGCGTCCCGCACGAGATCTCGGCGTGGGAGGAGATCTTCGTCGCCTTCGGTCACTACCGGAATGGAGACGAGGCCAAAGCGCGGGAGCATTTGACCGCGTTCGTCGCCGCGAACGACGAACGGTGGCAGGGGCACTACAACCTCGCCTGCTTCGAGGCGCTGACGAAGAACCGCAACGCGGCGATCGAGGAGCTCCGGCGCGCGATCGAGCTCGATCCGGCCGCGAAGGAGTACGCGGCGAACGACACCGACTTCGACTGGCTGCGCGACGACCCGGAGTTCCCGGCATGAGCGGAACCGCGAACGTCAACGAGCTCGCCCTCAGGCTCGGCGGCGGGCCGTCGTGGGCGATGGTCCGGACGCACTTCGACATCCAGGCGTTCGGCGTCAACGCGTACATCGCCGAGGAGCCGGGGATCAGGATCATCGAGGACCACGACGAGCTGGGCGAGCGGGCCGGCGGGCACGAGGAGCTCTACTTCGTGTCGAGCGGCCGGGCGACCTTCACGGTCAACGGCGACGAGATCGACGCGCCCGCGGGCACGTTCGTTTTCGTCCGCGACCCCGCCGCGAAGCGGACCGCGATCGCCGAGGAGGCCGGAACGACGATCGTCATCGTCGGCGGCAAGCCCGGGGAGGCGTTCAGCCCGTCGCCGTGGGAGCGGAACGCGGAGGGGCTCGTCCACTTCGCGAACGAGGACTACGACAAGGCCGCCGAGACGTACGAGCAGTTCCTTGACGAACGCCCCGGCGACGCCGGCTTCCTCTACAACCTCGCGTGCGCCGAGAGCCGCCTGGGCCGGAAGGACTCGGCGCTGAAGCATCTCCGCCAGTGCGTGGAGGCCGAGGAGAGGTTCAAGCAGGACGCGGTCACCGACCCGGATTTCGACGCGATTCGCGACGACCCCGAGTTCTCAGCGATCACCGGGCAGGCGGACGCCGCCCCCGCGGGCTCGTAGCGCCGGCACAGGGTCGGCCTCGGGCCGCGCGACGAGCATGACCGCGCCGAAACTGTCTCCGATCAGCGCGTCGACGAGGAGCTGGAGCCCGACCGCGAGCGCGAACGCCTTGTGTGCCTGCTCGCCGCCGAAGGGGACGAGCTCGTCGTCCGTCGCCGCTCCCGCGAGCACGTCGCCGTAGGTCACAGCGCCCATCGAGACGTCCGTGACGACCGGGCCCCCGTCCGAGCTCGGGATCGCGATCGCAAGCGGGTTCGTCCCGGCGAGCGGCTCCCCGCCGTCGGGATGGGCCAAGCGCGCCGGCGAGGTCGCGGTCAGCGCCGCCACGAGGCCTCCGTCCGCGAGCTTGCGCACCCAGTAGCCGAGCATCCCGGTCGGGAAGCAGTGCGCGGCCACGATCACGCGCGCGTGCGCCGGTGGATCCTCGAGCTGGGCGCGGCAGATCGCGGCCAGGGTCAGGTAGCCGAGCGCCCCCCGCCCGTCCCAGCGTTCGAACCCCGGCTCGGAGAGCACTCGCTCGGGCCTCGCTCCGGGCTCCAGGTCGTCCAGGGTCGTCAGCCACTCGACCCGCGTCAGCCCGTGCCCGCGCTTCCCACGCGCCTCGGCGTCGAGAAAGTGGTCGGCGAGCGTGCTCGCGTCCTCCTCGTCGTAACCAAGCCCACGCAGGGTGTCCAGCACTTCGCCGCGGTCAGTCATTCGCCCATCCTCACAAAACCTTTACGAGCAGCACCCGAAGTCTTCACGCTGACGCGAGATCGTCCGAGAACCAGCGAAAGGGGGAACGATCGGCATGCGCCGTAAGAAGCACCTCTTCTGGCTCGCAGCAATCGGACTGTTCGTGCTCGTCGGAGTCGCTGCGGCTACGCAGCCGCATCCGCAGACTGCGGACGTCTCCGCAGCGTTCACCGCGGACCAGACGCGCTCGCACAGCCGCACGTGCACACAGGACGGCAACACGTTCCGGATCACGAAGGCGGTCTGGCGCGGAACCTCGACGAGCGGTGAGCCACGGCTCGCGGGCAACCTCGTCATCTCGACGCGCACGGTCCTGAACGAGACCACCGGCGACGGGTGGGTCTCCGGAACCTGGCGCACGACCCCTCAGGCCTCGATGAAGCCCGGCAAGGGCGGCCGCCCGCGCTCGAACGCACACCTCTCAGGTGTCATCGACAACGGCAACCACCTCGACGGCCTCGCCGCCGGTCAGGTTCGGGCTCCGTGGGCCCGACTGCTCGGCAACTGGTCGGCGACTGTGATCGGCAACACCCTGTCCGGGGAGCTCGGCGCCAACACGCCAGTCGCGCCGGACAACTCCGCTCTGCTCTACCGCGGCGGCTGCTAGAAAATCGCCCGGTTTGGAACCGCGAGGGGCGCCTGCTTGGCGCCTCTCGTGTTTCTAGGTCGCGAGCGGGAGCGGCTTCTTGACCGTGCCGGGCTCGCGTGCGGCTTCGGCGATCGTCTCCGCGGCCTCGTAGATCGCTCGCGCGGTCTCGTTCTCGGGCTCGGCCCAGACGAGCGGCTCGCCCAGGTCGGCCTGCTCGCGTAGACGTGGATCGAGCGGGATCCTGCCGAGGAGCGGGGCCTCGATCGCCGCTGCGAGCTCGTCCCCGCCGCCCGAACCGAAGATCTCCTCGCCGCTGCCGATCAGATACGACATGTTCTCGAGCGCTCCGATCAGACGCATCCCGGTCTTCTGCGCCATCTGCGCCGCGCGGACCGCGACCTGCTGCGCCGCGGGCTGCGGCGTGGTGACGACCACGACCTCCGCGCGTGGGAGGAGCTGTCCAAGCGAGATCGCAACGTCGCCGGTCCCGGGCGGCATGTCGACGACGAGCGTGTCGAGCTCACCCCAGTGCACGTCCGACAGGAACTGCTCGAGCGCGCGGTGCAGCATCGGGCCGCGCCACATGACCGGCGCGTTCTCGTCGAGGAAGAAGCCGATCGACATCAGCTTCAGGTCGCCCCGCACCGGCGGCACGATCATCTTGTCGACCACGACCGGCCGCTGCGTGACGCCGAGCATGAGCGGGATCGAATGCCCGTAGACGTCCGCGTCGAGGATTCCCGTGCGCTGCCCGAGGCGGTCGAACGCAGCCGCGAGGTTGACGGACAGCGTCGACTTGCCGACTCCGCCCTTGCCGCTCGCGATCGCGAGGACCCTCGTCGAGGCGTCGACCGAGATGCCCTTCGAGCGACCGGTGACACCGCCGCGCAGGCGCTGCGTCAGCTTGGCGCGCTCGTCGGGGCTCATCACATCGAACTCCAGCGAGACCGACTCGACCCCGGCCAGCGGAAGCACGTGCTCGCGCACCTGGTTCTCGAAGCTGTCGCGCAGTGGACAACCGGCGACGGTCAGCGCGATCATCACCGCCACGTGACCGCCCTCGACGCGCACCTCGCGCACCATGTCGAGCTCGGTGACGGGCCGCTTCAGCTCCGGGTCGATGACGCGGCCGAGGGCCTCGGTGATCTGCTCTCTGCTTGGCTGCTCCACGTCTTCGAGCGTATCAGCGGTCACCGGGGCAGCCGCTCCTCGAGCCTGAAACTAGCGGAGGGGTTCGTGAAAGATGCCCAGGACGTTTCCGGCTGGATCACGAAACGTTGCGAAGGCCTCGCCTTCGCCCTGCGGAGTAAGAGGGGTGACGATCTCGCCGCCTGCCTCCACGATCTTCTCCAGGGCTCGCTGGACGTCCTCGACGTTGATGTACATCAGTAGGCCGGGTTGGACCGACGGCGGACGGTCGGTGAGCCATGCGCCGCTCACCTCGCCAGTCGCGTCGTCGAAGGCGATGCGGCCGCCATCGCGCCGCCTGATGTTCCAGCCGAAGACGGTTTCGTAGAAATCGGCGGAGCGGTCAACGTCGGCGGCGGGGATTTGAACGTAAGAGATTTGTCCGGGTGTCGGAGGCATCAGGGCTCCTCAGTCATGTCGCAACGATGTGTGCCAGCTGCTCGCAGAGCTCCTGCGTCGCGGCCGCGGCCACCGGCGAGCGCGCTGCCGTGTCGAGCGGCCCTTCACCGAACGGGCCCGCGTCGACGAAGATGATCGGCAGTCCGACCTCGTGCAGCAGCAGCTGCGCCGCGGCGATGTCGACCGCGCGCGCCTCCTTGAGCGAGCAGACGGCGTCCACGCGCCCCGCCGCGAGGTAGCAGAGCGAGAGCGCGAGCGAGCCCATGACCCGCAGGCGATGCGCGAGCGGGGCGAGCGCGACAGCCTTGTCCGCGATCGACGCGGCCACGGTCGCCTCGAGCGCGAGCACCTCGATCTTCTCCTTCGGAGGAACCGACCCCAGGCGCTCACCGTTCAGCCATGCGCCCTCGCCTCTGGTCGCGGTCCACTCCTCGCCGCTCCCGAAGTCGTGGACGAAGCCGAAGACGACGTCCTTCATCGTCGGTCCTTCCGCCACTGCGATCGAGACCGAGAAAAACGGGATGTTTCGCTTCGCGTTCAGCGAGCCGTCGATTGGGTCAACCACGACATGTGTCGTCGGCGACAGCCCGTACGTGCGCTCACCGAGCTCCTCGGAGACGAGGTGGAAGTCGATCCCCTCGTCGGCGTGCAGCCGCTCGAGCCGCTTGAGGATCGCGGCCTCGGCCGCAGCGTCGACGGCGGTTGTGTCGTCGCCTCCCTACCGCGACGGCCGCCTCGCCGTCGTCGACCGCACGCACGGCCTCACGCCAGTCGGCCGTGTAGCTCAGGCCCTCCTGGCCGAGCCGGTCAACGAGCTGCACGTCGAGCTCGCCCGTTCCGTCGACGGCCAGCTCGGTGCTCCCGTCGTAGACCACGATCGCGGCCCGGCCTCGTTCCAGCCGGCCGAGCTCCTCGAGTGCGGACTCGGGATCGTCGCGCTTCTCGCCCGCGAACAGCTCCGGCGGCGGCTCGCGGAAGACGCGGTGGGTCGGAAAGATCGTCAGGCCGGGGTCCTCGAGACTGACGAGCACGACCATCATGGACCCGCTGGCCGGAGTTCCCATCTCCTCGTGGTAAGCCAGCGCGGTCTCGTAGCGATGGTGGCCGTCCGCGATCAGGAGGCGCCGGTCGGCGAACACGTCGCCGATGCCCTCGTCCTCGAGCCGCCAGAGCCGCGCGCCCTCGACCTCGAGCTCGGGGTGATGATCGGGAACCGCGAACGGGGCCTGTCCCTCGTACAAGAGAAAGATCGGCTCGAGCTGCGTCTGCGTCGCGCGCAGGAGCCGCAACCGTCCTTCCTTCGGGCCGCGATGCGTCCGCTCGTGCGGGAGAACGGTGCCGTTCTCGTAAGGCTCGATCGCGAGTGACACGACGAGGCCGGTCCGGGTCCGCGCGACTCCGTCCGGCCCGACGTAGTCCTGTGACAGCGCCCAGAAGGCCGGCTCCTCGGTCGCAAGGATGCCGTTCTCGCGCCACGAGCGCAGGCTCCGGCCGGCTTCCTCCTCCGAGTCGGGCAGCGTCAAATGGACGACGTTGTACGGGCTGCGGGAAAGGAACTGCTCGCGCTCGGCGGCGCCGATCACGTCGTACGGCGGCGCGACAAGATCCTCCAGCGGACCAGCCTGGCCGGTGTCGTAGCGAAGCGCCTGAAACGGCTTGATCTCGGCCATCGCGGGCCACCGTACCATCCGTTTCCGGACCTAGACTCCGGACGTGTCTGCGATCGCCGAGCTCGAGCACGACCGCGTCGTCGAAGGTGTGTACGCGGTTGCGAAGAAGGAGCGGCTGCGGACACGCGGGGGCGCTCCGTACCTGGCGCTCGAGCTCGTCGACCCCAGCGGTCGGATCCAGGCGCGCGTCTGGAGCGACGTCGACCTGCTCGACACAAGGTTCGACGAGGGCGACGCGGTGCGCGTGCTGGGGCGGGTCGACCGCTTTCGGGACCGGCTGCAGCTCGAGATCCGCTCGCTCGAGCCGGTCGAGGACCTCGATCCGGAGACGCTCGCGCCAGCCCTGCGCCGCGACGGAGACGAGCTCGAGGGCTTTCTCGAGTTCCTCGCAGGCGAGATCTCACATGCCGGGCTGAAAGCGGCCGTCGGACGCTTCGTCGGCGACGACGCGCTGCGGGGTCGGCTGCGCGCACTGCCTGCGACGGTCGACGGCCACCACAGCTACGCGGGCGGGCTGCTCGAGCACACGGTCGGCGTCTCGACGATCTGCCGCGAGGTGGCGCAGCTCCATCCCAGGCTGCGCGCCGACCTGCTCCTTGCCGCGGCGCTGCTCCACGACGTCGGTCGGACAGCCGAGCTGACGCGCGGGCCTGTCTTCAAGCCGACCGAGGAAGGCCGCCTGCTCGGCCACGTCCATCTGGGCCTGCGCATGATCGAGGAGCGCGCCGCGCCGCTCGAGGCCGGAGTCCGAGCGGAGCTCCTGCATGCGGTCGGATCGCACCACGACGCGCGCGCCGCTCGTACCGCCGAGGCCTCGGTGCTCTACCACGCGAACCAGCTCGACGCTGTCGCCGCGACGCGGCCCGTGCCCGAGACCTAGAGCTCGTCGACCAGGCCGGCGATCCGGTCTCGGACCTGACGCACGACCTCGATCGGCATCCCGGCCGGATCCTGAAGGTTCCAGTCGAGGTAACGCTTGCCGGGCAGCACCGGGCAGGCGTCGCCGCAGCCCATGGTGACGACGAGATCCGCCCACTCGACGTCTTCCTGCGCCAACTGGTGCGGGACCCGACCGCTCAGGTCGAAGCCGAGCTCGCGCATGGCCTCGACCACCTCGGGGTGAAGGTGAGCCTCTGCGTGAGAGCCGGCTGACCGCACCTCGAGCCCCGCTCGCTCGGCGAAGGCCTGCGCCATCTGCGAGCGGCCCGCGTTCCCGATGCAGACGAAGAGGACCTTCTCAGCGGGCAACCGTGGCCTCGGCCGTAGCGAGCACGAGCTCGGGCTGCGCCGAGCCTCCGAGCGCGAACGCGAGCGCCTCGACCGCCTCGGGCACGAGCCGGTAGAACGAGAACGTCTTCCGCTTCCGGGAGACCTCGATCAGACCGGCCTCCCGCAGCACCTTGAGATGGTGCGAGATCGTGGGCTGCGAGAGCCCGAGCGAACTGAACTCGCAGACGCAGGCCTCGTCGCGGGATGCGAGACGGTTGACGATCGCGAGCCGCGTCGGATCGGCGAGCGCCTTGAAGCGCGCCGAGAGGCTCTCGAACTCCTTCGGCTTCAGCGGCGGCGCCCCGGGCGCGCAACAGGTGATCGTCGCGAGTTTCTTCATTGACAAACATCAATGTAACAGTTAAACGTTACATCGACAATCATCGATGGAAGGAGGCGTTGTGAAGAGCTGTAACTGCGACTGCGGCCCGGACTGCGACTGCTGCTAGACGTTGAAGCGGATGTTGAGGATGTCTCCGTCGGCGACGACGTAGTCCTTCCCCTCCAGCCGCTGCTGGCCGCGGCGGGCGGCCTCGGCGCGACTCCCCGCCTCGACGAGGTCGCGCCACGCAATCACCTCGCAGCGGATGAACCCCCGCGCGATGTCGGTGTGGATCGTCGCTGCCGCGTCGAGCGCGGTCAGGCCCTGTCCGAGCGTCCACGCGCGAGTCTCCTTGTCGCCGCCCGTGAAGAACGTGAGCAGCCCGGCCGTCTCGAAGAGGCTGGAGAGCACCTGCTCGAAGCCGCCGGGGCCGTCGCGGAACTCCGCGGCTTCGTCGGGCGGGAGCTCGGCCAGCTCGGCCTCCAGCTTGAGGTCGATGCCGCCGTCGCCGTTGACGACCTGGACGACCGGCATCGTCGTCAGCGGCGCGAGCTCCGGCGGAAGATCCCGCTCGTAGGCGCTCAGCGGCCCGCCCGCCTCGACGTGCGAGAGGATGCGCTCCAGCTCGGCGACCTCGTCGCGTACGCGCGGGTCGCCGCCCTTCGCCATCGTCCGCACCCGCTCGAGGCGCTTCTCCACGTGGTCGCGGTCGGCGACGACGAGCTCGAGCCCGATCGTCTCGAGGTCGTGCGCAGGATCCGCGTCCGAACCGAAGCCGCGGAGCACTGCGAGCAGCGCGTCGGCCTTCCGCAGCTCCCCGAGCACGGCCGCGCTCAGGCCGGGCGGGTCGACGAGCTTGACCGTAGCCGGCGTCGTCTTGGCCGAGCCCTCGACCTCCGCGATCGGCTCCAACCGCTCGTCCGGAATCGGCGCGACGCCGACGTGCTCCTGCCCGTACGCGGTCTGCGAGACGCCCGTCAGGGCCGTGAAGAGCGTCGTCTTACCGGCCCCGGGCAGGCCGACGATCCCGACATCGAGCGGCATCGGCGAGACGGTACTACGGGCGGACGAGCTCTCTCTCGAGGGAGGCGAGCGCGCGCTGTTGGAGCGACTTCACGGCGCCCTCGGACTTTCCGAGGATCCCAGCCGTCTCGGAGTTCCCGAATCCGAAGAAGAACTTCAGCGTGAGCACCTGGCGCTGCTCGATCGAGAGCCGGTCGATCAGCTCCAACATCCCGAACTGGGCGATCGAGCCCAACGCCTCCGCTTCGGTCGACGGCCCCTCCTCCCGCTCCGGCACCTCGTCTTCGGCCTGCACCCTGCGCCCTGCCCGGAAATGGTCGATCGCGAGGTTGTGCGCGATCCGCAAGAGCCACGCCGAGAACGGCGCAGACTGCCAGCGGAAGCGG
>WNGI01002273.1_pt1 | contig 16579 bp, 15 predicted proteins | sample 5400621 | NCBI WGS metagenome assembly WNGI01 (sample SAMN13153374, study PRJNA577476) | soil metagenome | isolation source: 20 cm soil or saprolite under Garry oak tree replicate 1 | place: USA:California | collected 2016-06-15 | reverse complement strand
ACTGGCTCGCGAGCGGCAAAGCGAGCCTGTGCTTCTTCTGCGCGGACACCGACAAGGCGAAACTCCAGGGACTGCCGGTCGACGAGTTAGTGAATTTCAAGGAAGGCGCGCCGCTCGTCACCCAATACGGCACGCTCGCGCTCTTGAACCGCGCGCCGCATGCGAATGCGGCGAGGGTTTTCATCAACTGGTTTCTCTCGCGCGACGGCCAGATCGCGCTGCAAAAATCTTTATCCCGGAGCGCCCTCGAGACGGCCGATTCACTGCGCATCGATATTCCGAAAAACGACGTAAGGCCGGAGAACCGCCGCGCCCCGGGAGTCAACTATCTCGACCTCGACAGCCACGTCGAGTGGACGGAGATGAAGCCGGTGCTGGCAATTTTCGAAGAGGCGCTCGCGAACGCGGAAAAACAAAAAAAGTAATTGAACCTATGATTGAATCTTCGTGTCCTTCGGCAGGTATAGGAATTTTAGGTATAGGATTCTTAAACGACTTTTTCTATGGCCGGAGGCATATCGCAGGACCGGGAGAGATGTCAATTCCCGTTTCTGGTTGATGAAAACCCACTTTTGTGCGGGGCGGCTCGGCCGGAGAGCGGTCGGGAGGTGCGCGAAAGATTTCTTGTGGCGTCGCTCGCTCGAATTCAGGGCGAGCGGCGCCGTCGGCTTGCGTTGGCAAGCGGTATTCTGGAATAGATCGACTCGACGCGCCGGCGTACGCGGCGGGGTGCGGGTCGGTAGGCCCAGATGGCTGAGGATTTTGATAATCACCGGCGGATCTTCGATGCCTGTCCTGAGCGCGTCGAAGGGGCGGCGATGATCTTCAAGGCGCCGCTGCAATTCGGGCAGTGCTCCACGTCGATGTCGAAGACCCGTTTGAGCAGCCGGGCCCAGCTCATGCGCGGGGTGTCTCCCTGGGCAGAGGCGTGATCGGTCGGGGGCGCGGCGGCACGCTCTGGCGGGTGCAACTATCTGCAGGGGCTGGAAGGCGAGTGCGATTCTTCGCACCTGTCGTTCTTACATCGGGAGTTCACTGATGCCGGCCGCAAGCGGCCGTTCGCGCTAGATTCGTCCCCGGAATATGAGACGGAAGAAACGGATTTCGGCGTCCGTCTTGTTGCCGTACGGAAGGCCGGACCCGATACACAATATGTGCGGGTTTCAAGCTTTGTGATGCCGGTATCCTGCTGGATCCTTGCCCGTAACCGGGAAAATCACATCTATGTGCCAGCCGGAGATCAACACGCCTGGCGCTATGATCTTGGCTTTCTCACTGATCGCGCGATCACAGCGCAGGACGTGCACCGTCGCGAGCAGATTCGACCGGACTTCCGCCGAATTCGCAACCAGCGGAATCACTATCTTCAAGACCGTCAGCTACAGAAGACCACCGACTACACCGGTATCGAGGACTTTCTCAACGAAGATGCTTGCGCCACGGAATCGATGGGCCCAATCTTCGATCGCACGCGTGAGCACCTTGGCATAAGCGACAAATTGCCGTGGGTAAGTATCTGATCAATGCTGTAAGAACCTTTCAGGACGGAGGCGAGCCGCCGTATATCGTTCGCGATGCCAGCCGCAACTACTTTCCACACATCGACACTCTCGGCGAAACCATTCCTGCCGCCGTCCACTGGCGCGAACACTTCAAGCATCTCACCCAGTCAGGTTGAACGACCGAGGTTGAACGTCGAAGCCGTTAGGTCCGGGCGTCGAGCGCGGCTTTCACACGCGCGCGCGAGAACGGAACCTGACGGATGCGGGCGTCGGTAGCGTCGAAAACTGCGTTGGCGATAGCCGCTGCCGTCACAGTGATTGCTGTCTCTCCGGCGCCCATCGTGATCCCGTCAGACCGGTTGATGAGAACGGTCTCGATTTTTGGAACGTTGGCGCCTAAGAACAACGGTGGATAGCTTGACCAGTCGATTGAAGTCACCTTTTGCTCATCCCACTTCACTTCTTCCAGCAGCGTCCGGCTCAGGCCATGCAGGGCCCCTCCCTCGAGCTGATTCCTCAACCCGTCGGGATTCGAAATCGGTCCGCAGTCGCTGGCAATGACAAGTCGCGTTGCGGTTATCTCACCGGAAGCTTGATTGACCTCGACTTCGGCCACCATTGCACAGTATCCGTTGTCGCCCTCATACAGCACACACGAAACCCCGCGGCCCGCAGCGATGCCGGTACGGCGAATGCCGGACCGGGGTGACGGTCTGGTCTCCCAGTTCGCGGCCTTCGCTACGGATTTCACCACTTCGATCAATCGCGGATCACGCAGGTGGCGCAGGCGATACTCGACTGGATCCGCCTTCGCAACTGTGGCGATTTCGTCCATGAATGATTCATGAGCAAAGGTATTCTGCAGCCGCGCCGGCGAGCGCAGCGGGCCTGTCCAAAAAGGCGATTTGACGTTATGCGTGAGAACACGCTGGCTAGTCACATTGCCAGTCCCTTCGCACCGCCCGCCTACACAGCCGGTGACATACGAGGGAGCCGCATTGCTGCCGTTGGAAAAGTCTGTCGGGTCCGGTGCTGGAGTTCGCGCCGTGAATGCAGCAGGCTGAAAACCGGCGAGAAAGCCCGTAACAACGTTTCCCGGATTGTTTGGTCCCGGACGTCCGCCTAAAGTCGGGGCCCACGATTCATGGTCCCAAGTGATGATTGTTCCTCGGTCATCCAGGCCTGCACGTTGGTCGATAACGAAGGCAAACCCGTAATTCTCCCACGCCATCTCATCTTTCCGCGTGAGCTGCACCCGCACCGGTTTGCCAACTGCCTGGGACAAAAGCGCGGCGTCGTACGAAACCGTGTCCGCGCCGTTGATGCCGTAGCAGCCAGCCCCCAGTCTGAATATGACGCGCACGTTCTCGGGGGCCAGGCCGAGGACCGTTGCTATGCTGTCCTTCAGCGGATAAACCGCCTGCGTCGCCGACCAGATCGTCGCTTTGCCGTCCTTTACATCGCCAACCGCACACGAACTGCCCACCGATCCATGCATTTGGTAAGGGTAGTGGTACGTCGCTTTGACAACTCTCGCCGCGCTGGACAATTTTTCGTCGACATCCTTCGAGTTGACGACAAATGTGTCTCGCGTCAGCTTCTGGTTACGGAGGTGTTCGTAGAAATCTCGTTGGGGCGGCAGCCCGGTACCAAGTGTCCAAGTGACCTTCAACTTGTTTGCCGCCTGAAGGGCTTGCCACGGCTTCTCTGTGACCACGCCGACAAAATTTTTCTTGACGACTACCTTCACAATGCCTGGAATGCGCCGAACGGAAGTGTCCTCGACGCCGACGAGCGTTGCGCCGACGGCCGGCGGCCTCACAACTTGGCCGTGCACCATGCCGGGTATGCGCACGTTGTGGACGAACTCGAACTGACCGGCGACCATTGCCGGGATCTCCTCGCGCGGCACCGGCTTTCCAAGGACCGTCCATTCACTCGAATGTTTTCGTTTGGCGGCCGGGTTGAGCGGAATGCCGAATGTCCGACCTCCGATCAGTTCGGCATAGGTGACGCCCTTGGAGGAGTCTGCCTTCGCGCGGATCACACCGTCTTTCACGCCTAGATGATCGACGGGTACACCCATCTGCGCGGATGCTCGCTGTAAGAGAGCTTCGCGAGCGGTTGCACCGGCAAGGGCGAGGTTTTTGTCATTAAAGTTTGTGGGATGCGACTGGGCGCCGGACGTTGTCCCCTGGTCCGGAGTAAGTGCCGTGTCGCACTGAATCAATTTCACGCGATCGAACGGCACGCAAAGCTCTTCGGCGATCAACTGTTTCTGCGCGGTGTACAGCCCTTGGCCCAATTCACATTTTCCGGTGTACGCGGTCACACTGCCGTCGCCGCCGATAGCGATCCACGAATCGAGCCGGCTACTCCCCGCACCATCGAGGCGCTGGGCGTGTGCCGAACCGGGCGCCATCAATCCAGACGTCAATCCCGCCATGCTGAAGCCGACAATCAAAGCACCGTACCTAGCGATGAACTGCCTCCGCGAGATTCCCGTTTTCTCGAGCGCGGCGAATGCGTCAGGCGTAAATTCCTTCGGGACGTCCAGAGGTTTCATGCTTTCACCTCCTGCCCATATCGCTTGATGGCCCGGATCATCCGCCCGTGGCCATGACAACGGCACAGCACGCTGGACATCGCCTGCCGGATTTGAGCATCCGTCGCCTTCGGGTTCTGATCCAGGAATGCTTTGGCTGTCATAATGACGCCGTTAATACAAAATCCGCATTGCATGGCCTGCTCGTCGATGAATGCCTTTTGAATTGAATGGGGTTTCTCGATCGTTCCGAGCCCCTCGAGCGTGGTGATTTCAGATCCCGCTACGGCAGCCACGGGCGTGATACAAGAGCGAATCGCTTGACCCTTTACAATCACCGTGCAGGATCCGCACTGACCGAGCCCACACCCGAACTTCGGTCCACGAAGTGCGAGATCGTCGCTGAGCACGTAGAGCAGAGGAGTCGCCGGGTCCACATCCAGTGAGTGGCTCTGGCCATTGACCTTTAAATTTAGAACGCTCATATCACTCCTTTCCTACCCCCGTGGCCAAGGGCTCGCGGAACTCTGGGTCATCGAGGGTGTCCGCTGCCGAAGTCGAGACACCGGCACTTGTTAAGTGCGGATAGTACTGGCTCCAGTGAACGTTCGCCGGGATTATCTCGGCGATGACATCGACATGCGGGAAATGGTTTTTTGCCGGATCCCTGACGAGGTGCGGCGGTTCTTTTCCGTCCCGAAATCCATTGACCGCGTTGATGAGGTACTTGCGCACTGCGATCACTGCTTTATCGCTTAAGGATAGGATTTTTAAACCACCTTTTTTATGGCCGGAGCTATAGCCCAGGATCGGGAGAGTTGTCAATTCCCGTTTGTGCTTGATGAAAAACCCGATGTTGTACCGGGCGGCTCGGGCAGAGAGCAGTCGGGAGGCGCGCGAAACCTCCTTTATCCAGCTGCTCGCTCGAACTCAGAGCGAGCAGCTCCGTCGGCTTGCGTTGGCAGGCGGTTTTCGGTTGCTCAGATTGTCTGGAATAGATCGATTCGACGCGCCGTCGCACGGGGCGGGGCGCGGGTCGATAGGCCCAGATGGCTGAGGATTTTGACAATCACCGGCGGATCTTCGATCGCGGCGATGATCTTCAAAGCGCCGCCGCAGTTCGGGCAGCGTTCGATGTCGATGTCGAGGCCTCGACCCCGGCTGCGCACCCAAGCAAAGCTAGACTCGCTTAAAGCACCGCTGCGCGCCGGTACATGGGGCGGAAGAAACGCGCTGCGAAGTAGGCACCCGTCTCCAACACCGCTGGATGCTGCACAAGCGAGATATACAACGCCGCGCCGAAGAACACACCACAACAGTAGATCGCTAACAGTTTTGTCAGCTCAAGCATTGCGCTCTGAAGCATTTCGTCTCACTTGGCAGCCTGCAAACGACAAGCATATGCGGTGAGTAGCTACAAGAATATCACTGATCGGCGAGGGGGAATCAAAGCCGAAGAAAAAGCGCCATCGCCCAAGGTGCTACAACACACTTGGGCGATGCCAGATATGTTCGGTGAATATGGAGGACTTGGCCGCCCGTGAACTCGCTACTGCAGGCCTGCCAGTCGAACGGTCTGTTTCAGTGCTTGTCTTCGCCGTGTCCGGGTAGGCGCCCGCGTATCTCACCACCTGTAAAATTAGCAGTGTGCACGTTGGCGTACGCCGCGCCCGCCTGCATCGCTGCGACAATTTCGGCAAACCCCGCCGCTCCGGCATCGATTCCCTGGGTGGGGCGCGCTATGACATCGGCCGCAGTCAGCGTGCCGGTTATTTTCGCCGGAGCTGCAGGGCAACTTTGCGGAGTAGGCACGCCGGCCGGCGGAGTCAGATTCGTGCACAAGAAAAGTATGATCTGGCCGCTGATCGCGGGTCGGCCGAAATGAATGTGCGCCTGTTGCACAGCCGATGACAGATCGCGGTACGTCAGCTCATAATCGATCGCTACGGGGACACCTTTTTGTTTGATGATTTTTGCCGTGAACTCACCGCTTCCATTGGTATTGATGGTCAACGGCGTTTCTTCGTATCCCTTGAGTCGAGTCTTAATGTCTTCGCCCAACAGTGGGGAACTCGAAAAAGTAAACAACGCTAAAACGAGCATTCCCGAAACTATCGTAGCGAGCTTCATATAACCTCCTGCGTATAGGATTTTTAAACGACCTTTTCTATGGCCGGAGCTATAGCGCAGGACCGGCAGAGATGTCAATTCCCGTTTCTGGGTGATGAGAAGCCCACTTTTGTGCCGGGCGGCTCGGCCGGAGAGCGGTCGGGAGGTGCGCGAAAGATTTCTTGTGGCGTCGTTCGCTCGAATTCAGGGCGAGCGGCGCCGTCGGCTTGCGTTGGCAAGCGGTTTTCGGCTGCTCAGATTATCTGGAATAGATCGACTCGACGCGCCGGCGCACGGGGCGGGGCGCGGGTAGGTAGGCCGAGATGGCTGAGGATTTTGACAATCACCGGCGGATCTTCGATCGCGGCAATGATCTTCAAAGCGCAAAAACACAAAAAGTAATTGAACTTGTGATTGAATCTGCGTGTGCTTATCGTTGAAATTTGCTGGACGTGCGAAAACTTCTCAGAAAACTCACCACGGAGGTCACAGAGAACACAGAGGAAAAGACCGAGAGAAAGACTATTTTTGAAAAAATAGGAACCTCTCTCTCCCCCCTCTGTGAACTCTGTGCGCTCTGTGGTGAATGATCCGAATTCTTTTGCTGCCGCGCTGCATCAGGTAGGACGAAAAAGGCACACGCATTTGCTCGAGTTGAAGATGTGACACTCTGCCCAAGCCAGGATTAAAGATTTTTAAGGCTGTAAAGCTCGACGGATTAGTTTTTAAAATTACTGCGTGACCGGAAAACTATAGGATGTCCCCATCGCGCGCCCTAGGAGGAAATAACGCTACGCACTTGCTGGAGTTGAAAATGTAGCTCTCAGCGTAGGTCAAAATTTGCGCTTCCCGCCCTTCCATAGCACCTGCCAGGCAGATCCAATTTCGCATCTCGTGTTGTCCCGATGAACGAAGTTTATCGGGATCCAGATTTCTCCACTGGTCGAATCGGCCGGCCTTCAGTTGGTCATAGTGCTCGCGATCGGACTCCACATCGCCCCACAGAAAGCCATGCAGGTCGGTGAGCGAGGCATGGGACCAACTGGACGATCCGATGATGCACGCGCGGTAAGGGCTCGCTGCAATAATCTCTGCCACCGCCTTCCCCAAATCGTAGCAACGCCATACCGGGGGAGCCTGTGGAGGCAAGACGCCTCCTTTAGACAATATTTTGTCCACTTCCGAGCGATCGGGCAAGCGCCCAATCCATTCGTTCGCTCCCAGAGCGGGCATGCGCATGTCTTCCCCATAACAGTTGACCTGGAACGGAATTAGAGGATAAGGAAATCCCTTCCTGTCCCAGTCGAGGTAATCCAAAGTGAAAGTGAAGGCGTGGCCCAGCCCGGTCGAGTGATGGAACTGCGACGACCAACCTACATCGAACCCCTTATTGACCAGTTCCCCGGCCAGTAGGGTTCCAATCTTTTTGCTGCCTGCGATTCTCGACTGCTGGGGGGGACGTTCCATCGGAATGCCGAGGTTTGACACACCCGTGTTCAGAATTCCATTGGGCCCGATTTCATTGCGACGCCCGCCTTTCGCGCCACCGATCGCGAATTCATCGAACGCGTAGACACAAAAGGGCGGCAGAATATCCTCTTTGAAATTCTCGTACTGATCGTCTCCGAACATCAAAACAAAATCCGGATTGAACTGGTCCAGAGCCTGCCGCGCCGCGCGAAACCCGTTGATCACTTCTTCACGGTGTCGCCGCGCAGCAGACACTCCTTCGTCGTTCCCCCATTCCGCTCTCATCTTCGCCGGCCAGTTCTTCGGATCCCTGAGGACCGCGGGAGTCTTCGCGTTCCTCAGGTTAATGCGAAAATAAACGTTGGCCATAGTCTCATCGGTAAACCGCATATGTGGGCCGTGGGGGCACCCGATACCAAGAATCTCGCCCATGATCAAAATCCTGTAGTTTGTACTCGACCTCACGTCCGACGAGAATTCAACCGCCGACCGTACACCCTGTGCTCCCTTCGAATGCTCCGCTTCAATTTGGTAAGAGCCGCTGCGCGCTTTTCGTCGCCGCTTTCGCCGCTGCCTCGTTATCTGCCGAGATCTGCTCCACCTTGTTCCACTGTTCCAGAGATAGATTGTCTTTTGCCGCTATAGCCCCGAAGTTGGCCGTCCAGCGGGCGTCCACGTCCCACCGACGAGTGGGCTGGCTCAGTTCCTTTGTCCAGACTTCCTGTCCTTCTTTGCTGAGCAGCCAGTTGACGAACACCTTGGTGGCATTGGGGTGGGGGCGATTCTTAATGATCGCCAAAATCCCCGACCCGGCCGTACCATAAGTTCCTTCTTTGAAGATCGGAAGCGCCTTTAGGGGCATACCGGCTTCGACAAAGGAGCGGAACCCATAGTAATTCATGCCAATAGTCACGGCCACTTTCTCCCTGGCAAGCGACTCTGCCAATACTCGCGGATTTCGAGAGAGCTGGAGGTCTTGGGTTACAAGGCGCTTCAAGTAGTCCTCGCCTTTGTGTTTCCACAAGTATTCCCAAGCTTGCGCCCCTGCGCCGGGCTGGTGCGGATCGTACCAACCAATCTTTCCTTTCCATTTTGGATTGAGGAGATCGTCATAAGAGCGAAGCTCCTCAGCGCTCGCAGATTTTGTGTTGTGCCAAAAGTTAGAGACCAAAAAGGCTGAAAAGGTATAAGTGAACCGCTTCTCCTTATCGATAGCCATATGTCCGCCCCACCAGTTTTTAGGCTCCTTAACCTCAGGAAGAATGAGATTGGGCTCAATCAGATCGACAATGTGTCCGCCAACAAAGCCGGATATCATGGACCCGGCACCCCCGATGTGGATGTCAAAGTAACGCACACCGGCTTGAAACTCGTCACTGATCCTTCTCAGCATGGCTGTAGCAGTGCCTGCGACAAGTTCCAGATCGATGCCTGGAAACCGTTGTTCGAACGCCGCCTCTAGATGCTTCCTCAAATCAGAACTAGCAGGAATGGAAACCACGACATTGCCCTCTTTCTTGCCCGCCTCCACAACCTCCTTCCAACTATCCTGCGAAGCCCCCCAACTCTTCTGGCAGAAGCCTAAAAATAGGATCGCCAAAGCGGTAACACAAACAACCATCTTGGGTCGTTTAGATGAACGGACCATAGAAAGTCCTCTTTCTTTAGAATGGGATTTACATTAACTCGACGAATTTGTTTTTATGCTTTCATTCCGTCGACTGGATCGCTCGTCCGCGCAGTATTCTCAAAATATCTACGTAACTGGACGAGGGAGGCATCGGGTCTGAAGAACATCTCCGGCGCCGAATAGTCCAAGTGTTCCACGATCCACTTATCCTGTCCTTCGTTAAACCACTTGTGAAACACCCAACGATGCCATAGCCAGTATTGCAGTCTAAAGGCGAGCGCTTTTAAACCATGATACTTACCGGCCAACATCTGAAAGTTGCGGGTGTGGTTCGCATCGATCGGGATCGAATAGCGAATATGGGAGTAGTAGGTGTAGTGGTTGACGATAATGCATGGAAGGCGGACACCGGCAATCATGGGTTTCCGCTTGGGGCCGAATTTTTGGCGAACTTTTGCCAGGGCTTTGCGCAGCCAAGCGTGACGTGGCCAGAGGCCAAAGCCCGGATAATTTGCCTCAAAGCCAAAAGGGCCCCGGCGCCGTTGAATCAGGTATTTGCCTTGTACTTCACTTTCCACCTTCCCAGCCCATGCCGGCGGAAGGTTAAACTGAGTTCGCCACCGCAGGCTGTACCGATGAACATATGTAGCATGGGAAGCGTCGTAGCCGTTTTCAACTGCAGGCCGCCAGTTGCTGTTCCAGACTGACGTGACCGCCTCAAAAACATATTCCGGTTTCAACAGCTCTTCCGGAACGTCTTCCTCAAGTGGCGGCGGCTTGTCATCTCCCATGTAAACGTAGATGACCCCGTTTCTCTCCTCGACCGGATAGCTGCGAACGCCTTTTCCCTTCTTACCCACAACTGCCGACTCAGGCCCGTCCGTTAGAGCTGCCATCAACTCTCCGTCGCCCAACCTGTACGTCCAACCATGATACGCACAAGTGAGCGTGCCTTCCGTCCAGCACTTGCCTTCGGATAGTGGCATACCGCGGTGTGCACAACGATCAAAAAGCGCATAGGGCCGACCGTTGCCTCGGATAAATACGAGTTTCTCGCCAAGCAACGTTACCGATTTAGGTTTCTCTCCAAGCTGCCTGGAAAGGAGAGCGGGGTACCAGTAGTGACGAAACCCCAATTCTGCGGCGCCATAACGAGTCCCTGTCTTTGCTTCCAACTGTTCGTCGGGATCTGTCACATTTTCCAGCTCCCTGACAGTTCCATCATGCGTTTGACGGAGTGTCTTAGCCATTTTTACAACCCCCGTACTTTAAGTACTTTCCCCTTTTTATCCCGCTGATAACTACGATCACTATATAGCAAATTCACGTGGCTGAACTAGTGACCTCAGGGTAGATAACCGCAGTCGCGCCAAAAGCGTTCGGCGGCGGGATGAAGCGGTATAACCAGCGGGGTATCAGGTGTATTGCGGCACATGCTTTCGAGGGGAAGGGGGCCTTCGCCTTGCCAGGCGATCCGATCCTTGCGGGCCTCGAGAGCTCGGCAGAAAGCCGTTATGAAATCGTCGGGTGCGTCCGCACGAGTGAAAACCGCCCACCCGCTGAAGTCCAGGCTCACAACATCGGCCGATAATTTTGGGTAATCCGCCTTGGGGATGACGCCACGCCGGAAGCCCATCTCTTCCAGCCTGGCCAGGAGCGGCCCTTCGAGCGACAACGGACGTATGCCATGATCAAGCGCCTTATAGATCCAGCGATTGATGGCCTCGTCAAAGACGGCGTCGACTTCCCCTCGCTCGATGGCGCCGAGGCGCTCAGAGGCCTGAGGAATTGCGGCGTCGTAGCGGACCTCGCCACCCCAGGATTTAATATCGTCCAGCGAAAAGCCCGCGGCGTCCAGGATGTGCTTGATATAGAAGTGTGTGGAATGGCCCGGCTGTTTTCTAAGCGACACGCGCAGCGGGACTCGCCGCTCGCGGATTTCTTCGAGAGACGTGACGCCCGTGCGCTCGGAGACGGCGAAGGCCATCTGATCCTCAGAGGGGATCACCGTGACGACACTGAGGGGTAAGGGCTTGGTATACGGTCCTGTACCACGATAGGCCAGCGCCAGGGGATCGACCGGGTTCATAATTGCGACCTGGACCTTTCCGGACACCACGTCGTCTATCACGCCGGGGTCGTCGCTGGCAAAGAAGGTCAGTTGCCAATTTCCCTGTCCCTGATGTCGGAGGCTTATCGTGGCCTGCCGTTGCACCCAATCTTTCCCGCCCACTAGTTCAGATGCCACCTCAAGCATCAGCCTTGATCGCGTTGTCGCAGGCACCACGAATTTTCCATGATCGATCATCCGAGCTCCACCAATTAAGCAAGCACTGTCAAGTCAACCCGGCTACCAAATATCAGGTTGACATGAATAGGGGTACCAAATATGCACGCACAAAGCCCGTTAAGGCTAGATCGACGGCAAGGCGCTCACGCCCCACCCTGGTCAACAGGGTCTAACCTGAGGGAAATTCCGTTCTTCTCCAACTCCTGGTAATACTCCTCGCGGATCTTGGGGTCCTCTTCGTCGTAGCGGATTTTGGACGAATAGCCGAGTGCACTATCACTCCGAGCCGCCCCGACAGGGTCGTACTCTCCCTTCGCGTTCATACTGGGCGGCTTTCGCACCCATCCCCTGAATGCAAGCTGGCGGAAGGGGCCTTTGCCGGTATTAAAATGCTGGTGGTACTCATTGGTATGGGGAGCGACAACGCCATATGGTTTTATGTAAACCTTCTGCCGTTTCTCCGGATTGAGTTCGTCGCCTTGCTTGAACAAAAGCTCATATCCGCCTCCCTCAATAACCACGACGTGCGCGCCGGCCCCGTGCCTATGGGCGGTTACATAGGTCCCTTCGCTAACCTCCAGTAGGTGTAACTGAGAAAGGGAATTGCCCATGTACAGGCGCGTAATGGATGTCCGAATTCCCCTCTCCTGCCAGGGGTCTAACTTAAATTTCCTTACGTCAGGAATAAAATTGGTCGCAAATAGGCGCAGGTTCCAGCGCATTCCCTCATCCATGTAGAAATTCTCCATGGAGTAGGAGTACCGGTCCGTGAATTGGAACGGATTGTTAAAGACGAACTCAGTGTTGTGGTAGAGGTTGATGACTTGGGCCATATTGGTGCCGAAGAGGAGCCGACAAGGCTCGTCGCCGGAGCTATTGAACTCCTGATGCCATGCGTTCAACGGGATCGCGAGAAGCGCTCCCTCCTCCCATTCAACGGTTTTCCTGGGTTCTCCTTCTTGCCAGATGGTGCTGGCGCCTTTACCTTTCATGACGTACATGATCGACTCGTACATGTGGTGTTCCGGCTTCAGTTCACCCTTGGCGGGGATTTCCACGATCTGAAGGTTCACATCCTCCTGATTGCCGAGGCGGGTATAGGCGGCCTTCCCGCCCCTTCTCTCCCAGTCTTTGAGTGGCAAGGTGGACAGGTCTTCAAGAATGCTCCCCTCGTATAGAGGCACACCCTCTCTCTCGACGAAGCGCCTATAGTAACTCCCTACCCACCACTCCTCGAAAGTCGTCGGTGCTTGAGACATGTTTCTCGATGATCCTTTTTAATAAGGTTTTAGATCAATGAACGAGCTCGCAAAGCGTCCACCGTCGAACCGCTCACGGTGCTAAGAGAAAATCCAAAACGACCTGGTTGAACTTCTCCACCTCGTCATTTTGTACCTGGTGTCCCGAATGTTCGAAGACATGGAACGCACGCAAATTCGGCAGCATGTCGCGCAACGGATAGCCCAGCTCGTCGATGGGGGCGAATCTATCTTCCTTGCCCCAGATCATAATGGTGGGAATCGTGAGTTCCGGCAATCGGTGCAGCATACTGTACTGCTGGCGCAGATTCGGATCGTTCTGAAGCCGCTGGCGGTAGTTTTGCTGCAGTTTCTGTGACCTCATGGCTCCCGGTTGGGTTGCCAGCTTGAACCGTCCCTCAATGAGCTCGTCCGTAATGCCCGCCTTGTTGGACACCAGCCCTTCGAGGACTGCGCGCATGTTCTCTCGTGTCGGTTCCGAGTCGAAGCGCCGCATTGCCCGCATCCCCTCGGATGGCTTATGTTCGAGTCCCATGGCGGCTCCGATGGACCCCGAGGCCACGAGCACCATCTTCTTAACGCGATCCGGAAAATCGAGGGCGTACCTCGCGACTCCATAGGCGCCCATGGAGTTGCCGATCATGTACACCTCCTTCAGGCAGACAGCATCGATGAAGTCCGCAAGGTGCCTGGCGAGCACCGGATCGCCGAGTTCGTCCTCGGGTGTGTCCGTGAGGCCGAAACCGATGCGGTCGAGAGCGAAGACTTGAAAATGTTGCGCCAGGACCGGAATGTTTCGCCACCAGCCATATTCCCCGCTTGAGCCGGGACCGCCTCCGTGGACGAGGACTACCGGCCGACCCTGACCTGCTACAATGAAACGTGTCTTGACTCCATTTGCGTTGACGAAAAGTGATTGGAAAGTACTGGTCGGCGTTGCCATCTATTTTTTACTCCCTCGCTGTTTTTGGTCCCACGTTCTCAGGTCTTCTGTGCCCATGCATACTAAATTTAAGCCGCTCTTTTATTCTATCACCGAAGCCTTACCGCTTAACCAGCAGGGTTGTCAACTTCGTTACTGATTTGATGAAAATCTCACTGTTGTACGGCTTGGCTCGGCGGAGGAGCGGTCGGGGTGCGCGCGCGAAAGGTTGCTTAGGCGGTGACTTTTTGAGTTTGGAAGTTTAGGACGATCAGCGGGCACGCATCGCTAGTATCAATCGCTGGATCAGCAAGCATCGGGACATAACGTTCTTCTAGACTTGTTCTCACGGATGGAGTAATGAAAAATTGAGTTAACATCGGGAGAGGAATTGCAGTATGGCCAAGGCTGGATTCAAAGTGTTCGACAGCGACATGCATGTTATGGAGCCACCTGATCTATGGCAGCGCTACATTGAACCCGAGTTCAAAGAGTTCGCCCCCATAGGACTTACCAGTGATAACTTGCGGGAACTTAGAATGGTCCACCCCGATGGGAGACCATGGGGACACAACCCATCTAGAGACAACACTCGTCGTCCCCCCGATGGAGGGAAAAATTTCGAACGCACTCAATCGGTTTATCGGCACTACGCCGATCATGGATGGTCTGCCAAAATGCAGCTCGATGCCATGGATGTGGAAGGAGTTGATGTCGCCGTGCTGTACCCTACACGGGGACTCATTGCCCTGGCAGAACCTAACATGGAGCCGCGTCTCGCGGCGGCCATTGCCCGAGCTTACAACAATTGGCTCTACGAATTCTGCAGTGAGGATCCGCAGCGACTCTTCGGTGCCGCCATGATCTCGCCATTCGATATCAACGAAGCGGTAAAAGAAGCCCGCCGCTGCTCCAAGGAACTGGGCTTCAAGGCGGCTTTCATCCGCGCCAACCTCTTCAACGGAAAGAATTGGTACGACGAGTACTACGATCCCCTGTGGTCCACATTTGAAGAGTTGGACCTTCCCCTTGGTTTCCATGAGGCCACGCGGAGCGGTGTAAACAATCCCGGCGAGCGTTTCGAACCGAACTTCATGCTCCGAAGGGTGTACTCCCAGCCCCTGGAACAGATGATGGCCTTAGGAAGTTTTTGCGCAGGGGGCGTTTTGGCCCGCCACCCGAAGCTCAGAGTCGCGTTCCTGGAAGGCAACTGCAGCTGGTTACCCTGGGTTCTGTGGCGGCTAGACGAAGCCGTTGAACTCGACGGCGACGTCTGGGCCAAGGGTTTGACCATGGCACCCAGCGAGTACTTCAAAAAAAATTGTATCGTATCCGTCGAGCCCGATGAACATATCGCCCGGGGCGTGATCGATCAGTTAGGATGCGATCACATAGTCGTTTCTACCGACTATCCCCATGTAGACTCCCGTTTTCCCGATGCCATCGAAAATTTCTTAAAGTTGCCATGGACTGACGATGAAAAGCGAAAGATACTTTGGGATAATTGTGCTTCCTACTATGGATTTCTTTAGGGGATGCAGGCCGGATCTGAAATAAGATGAGTTCTCCTCCAGGGAAGCTATGTAAATTCTTTGAGGACATCCTATAATCTTTCTGTCAAGTAGTAGTTTTGAAAAACTTATCCGTCAACTTCATCAGCCATAGAAAAGCGTCCTTGCTAACGTCGCGAACGGCGAGTCTCCCACTTTAATCGAACTCTGCATCTAAGCGTTACAAGTATCCGGCATACATTGTTCAGTTGCCCAACATCCCTTATCCAGGTTGCAGCCGTTCAGTGAGAGAGGCCCCTGAAATTGTCCCGTACGAGGTCCATTAGGCTGGCAACGTAGTTGATCGGGGTCCTCTCTCACCCGGCAGAACCGATTCCGTTACGGACCGGCTCGGCAGTACAGCCCTAGGGGATGTAGTTGATTTAGTTGATCAGTTTTAGAAAGCGAAAATCACAACCAGAAAATCAACGACCTACACCCACCACAACCGCGTGAACGATCTCTGGGCAGTATAGGAAATTTAACTCCCCTGGTTTTTCTGACCGGAGATGTATCGCTCAACCGGCGAGCGTTTCGATCATCGGAGAGCGAACTGAAATTCGCGGTTTTGCTTCGGTGGGCTCGGACAACGCAGAGGTCGGATCGCCGGCAAGTGTTACAATCTCACCGCTTGCTCGCACTGAGAGCGAGCGTTTCCATCGGCTTGGGTCGCTCAGCGGTTTGGGCTTCACCGATTGTCTGGAATAGATCGACTCGGCGAGCTGGGGCACGGGGCGGGGCGCGGGTAGGTAGGCCGAGATGGCTGAGGATCTTGATGATTACCGGCGGATCTTCAATCGCAGCGATGATCTTCAAGGGGCCGGACACGCAACGTTTACGTGAGCGATTCGTTTCCTGTTCATCTTCGTCATCATCGAGTCACCGGACTTGCTTTGTCACGGGATCGCGGCGGCCAGGCCCACCGCCATCTGATCAAGCGTGGTCTTGCCGTCGATGTACGGCTGCACGGAGGTCTCGACCGGCGATCGGAAACGCGGCCACGCCCGATCGAACAGACCGATGGCGTACAAATACGGCTTGTACTCGACGCCGTCCTTCGCGAGCTCCTGTCTGGTCACTTCTCCCGCAATGTAGAAAAGAACGACGTGCCACAAGTCCCGCGGCATCTTGCCGGCCCGGTTCGCCGCATCTTCGATCGCAAGCTGAGTCTTCCGAAACAGCCCGTGCGATGATTCATGAAACAGCATTTCGACGCTCGACCACTGCGCGTATCCGGGATCGCTGCTGGCGACGACGATGTGCGTGGGATTGTTCGACGTGTACGCGCCCTGGCTCTTGCCG
>WNGI01002271.1_pt1 | contig 16581 bp, 12 predicted proteins | sample 5400621 | NCBI WGS metagenome assembly WNGI01 (sample SAMN13153374, study PRJNA577476) | soil metagenome | isolation source: 20 cm soil or saprolite under Garry oak tree replicate 1 | place: USA:California | collected 2016-06-15 | reverse complement strand
CCGCACGAGCACGCGCTTGCCGCGAGGATCGAGGTCCTCGATCGTGCGCTTGCGGAACGTCACGCCGCGTTTAGCGGCCGGCGGTGACAGGCTCGCGGAGCTTGGACGCGACGAACGAGGTGATGTCGGCGAGACGACAGGCGTAGCCCCACTCGTTGTCGTACCAGGCGATGACCTTGACCATGTTGCCGAGGACGATCGTGTCGATGCCGCTCACGATGGTGGAGTGCTCGTCACCCTTGAGATCGCTCGAGACGAGCGGCTCTTCGGTGTAATCCATGATCCCCTTGAGCGGTCCCTCCGACGCGCGCTTGAACGCGGCGTTCACCTGCTCCTTCGTGACCTCGCGCTTCAGCACCGCTGTGAAGTCGACGACCGAGACCGTCGGCGTGGGAACGCGGAAGGCCATGCCGGTGAACCGACCCTTGAGCTCCGGGATGACGAGCGCGACGGCGCGAGCTGCACCGGTTTCCGACGGTACGATGTTCTCCGACGCCGCACGCGCATCGCGAGGGTCAGGCGCGACGGTATCGAGCAGCCTCTGCGAGAGCGTTTTCGAGTGGATCGTCGTGAGGAAGCCCTTGTCGATGCCGAACTCGTCATTCAGTACCTTCGCGACGGGCGCGAGGCCGTTGGTAGTGCACGATGCATTCGAGATGATGTGGTGCTTTTCGGGATCGAACTCATTTTCGTTGACGCCGAGCACGACGGTCTTGTCCTCATTCTTCGCCGGAGCGGAGATGATCACGTACCTTGCGCCAGCGTCGAGGTGCGCTTTGGCCTTCGTCGCATCCGTGAAGAAGCCCGTCGACTCGATGACGATGTCGATGCCGAGATTCTTCCACGGGAGTTTGGCGGGGTCGCGCTCCGCCAGTACCTTGATCCGGCGGCCGTCAACGATGAGGCTGTCGGCGGTGGCTGAGACCTCGCCTGGATATTTCCCGTAGTTCGAGTCATGTTTGAAGAGGTGGGCGTTCATCTTCGGGTCGGCGAGGTCGTTCAGGGCAACGACCTCGACCTCCGGATGACGCTCGATCAAAGCCTTTAAGAACTGCCGGCCGATGCGGCCGAATCCGTTAATAGCGAGCTTCGTCACTGATAAGCCTCCCCTGGGGCGGATCGCGGTAAAGACTAATCCGCGGCTAGCGGAACCACTCGTCGCGGCCGGCGAGCCGCTCCCGTGCGTAGATGACAGCACCCAGCATGCCGACATCCCGGCCAAGCGCCGCGGGCACGATGCGCACCGCCGCGGCCGCGACCTTGAATGCTCGCGCGGCGATCGCTCCGCGCATGGGCTCGAGTGTGTGCCCGGGTTCGTGTTCGGCGATCGATCCGCCGACCACGATGAGCGCCGGACTGATCGCGTTCGCGAGACCGACGGCAAGGTTACCGAGAGCCTTCTCGGCGCGAGCGATGATCGACTGCGCTCGCGGATCGTTCGCCTCGGCCGCGGCGAACACCACGGCAGCGTCATCGACTCCGAATGCCTCCGCGATGAAACGACCGGCCGCGAGCGATTCGACGCAGCCGTAGCTTCCACATCCGCAGCGCGGACCCTCGAACGCGACCGGAAAATGGCCGACCTCACCGGCCGTGTTTGCGGCACCGCGCAGCAGTCGACCACCGCTCACGATCGCGCCGCCTATGCCCGTCGAGATCGTGATGTAGATGAAGTCACGCGCGCCACGTGCGGCGCCCGCGACTGCCTCGCCCACCGCCGCCATCACGGTGTCGCGATCGAGGTAGATCGCTTTGAGGCCGAGCGCGTCGGCGAGGCCCGGCCCGAGCGGGAAGTCGACGAAGCCCGGCATGTTCGGCGCCTCGTGCACGATCCCGAGAAGATGATCGAGCGGTCCCGGAGCCGAGCAGCCGACGCCCGAGAGCTCGCGCACCGACGCCTTCACTATGGCGAGCGCGGACCGCGCGCTCTCGCCGATCGCTCGAACGACGTCATCCGGTCCGGTGCGCGGCGTCGCCCGCTCGTCGCGCGCCACGATCCGAGGGATCGGGGGGTCGTCACGCGCGATGACGCATCGGATATTCGAGGCGCCGAGGTCGATGCCGAGGAAGAGGCTCAGACCTTCGGAAGCTTGCCGGCGAGGTCGGGCGACAGCGCGTTGCCGTTGCCGAACACCTGCTGCTGCGCCGCCTTATATCCCTTCTTCGCCTTGTCCTTGCCGAACGCCCGCTCGGCATCCTCGTAGATCTGCCGGACGAGCGCAGCGAGGTATGGCACCGACTGTTCTTCCGCGAACCCTTCGCGTTCGAGCGCCGTCGCGTCGATGAGGTCGTCGACGATCGGCAGGGGCCGATCGATCGGATCGGCTTGCTCGTCGACGCGCATCAGGAGGTTCGCCATCCGCGTCTCGATCTTGCCCTTCCCATAGCTGCCGTATTCGACAAGCAGCGCGTTGGAGAGCGATGCGAGCAGCCCACCCTTGCTCGCGACCGACGGCATGGATATATGTACGAGCGCTGCTGCCGGCTCTTCCTTGCGGAAACGACTGAGGAACCCGCCGCGCTTTTTCTCCGGCGTGGGTTCGGCCGGCGCCTCGGGTGCGACCCACTGCTCGGGGCGTCGTGCGGCTGGGGTCGGTGCCTCGGGTGCCGCGGTACTCGAGCTTGACCATGGGTCCACATCGGCCTGCGCATCGCGGGGCGACGCGGTAGGCGCCCAGGCGTTCGCAGGCGCCTCGGTGGCCGCGGGGGACGGTGTCATCCACGAGGCAGTCGAGGATGGCGGCGGCGAAAGCGCGCCCCAGGTGTCGCTGGGCGGCGTTGGCGGAGCGGGCTCGGCCGTGGATGACGGGGCTGACGGAGTTGGGGCGTTCGCCGCGGGTCCCGGCGCGAAGATGCCCGTCAGTGACGCGAGCCGATCGTCGATCGCGGGCGGGATCGGTTCGGGCGGCGGTGGAGGAGCCTCTTCCTGTTTTGGCCTCTCCCTGAAGCGCTCGGCAAGCTCTGCCTGGAGGTCGGGGCGCATTTCGGGCGCGGGCGCGCGTTCCGGCTCGGCCGGCATCGCTTCAGGCTGGGGTGGGGTCCACACCTCGGTCGGCTGCGGTGCGCTCCATTCGGGCTCGGGCTCGCGCACGACATCCGGCTCCGGCGGCGGCGCTGCCTCGACCGGCGGAGGTGGCGGCTCGGGTGCTGGTTCAGGCGCGGGGCTCGGAATATGCGCGGGTGCGGCCTGCGGCTCCGCGGTGCGAGGCGCGATGATCTCGATGACGCCGTCTCTCACCAAACCCGCGAGCAGGCTCAGGGTCTCCATCCTGCCGAGCCGGAGCTGTTCCGCGATGGCGACGACGTCACGATCGCCGTTGACGGCGAGAAGCGCGCGCCAGCGGTCCGGAGTGAATGTGACCGCACCTGAATCCGCCGCCTTCTCGGAGAGCTTGAAGCGCGCGTGGTCGTCGGGGATCTGCGAGCGGATCGAGGCGAGGCGGTCGCGCGCTTCGGCGGCTCGCTTGAGGAGCGCCACGAGGTCACCGCTCTCGAGGTTCGATTCCGGAGGCGACGCCCATGGGGTGAACTCGAACTCGGCCTCGGAGATCGCGAAAATTCCGCCGAGCGCACTCTCGCCGCCCTCGTTGTCCATCACCGCCGCGACGAGGCGGCCGCCGGCGAATCCCAGCGCGCCCACTTTGCCACCGCCGCGGATCTGCAGCTCCCCGGTCTTGCTGGTTCCGGCGAGAAGGCCGACGACCGATTCCAGTGGGAACTCGCTCGTGGAGCCGCGAAGGGTCACCGCAGCGCGGCCTCCGTCTGCTTGTCGAAGACATGGAGCTTCTTGAGGTTGAAGCCGATTTGCAGCGTCGCGCCCGGTTTCGTGTGGGTCTCGGTGGACACGCGCGCGACGAACGTCTGGCTATCCGCCGCGAGGAGGAGCTGAAGCTCATTACCGAGGAACTCGACGACGTCCACACGCGCCTGGATGGGCAGATGCCCGTCCGCCCGCACGTGCGCCATGTCGTCGATGTCCTCGGGCCGGACCCCCAGGATCACATCCTTACCCACGGCTTCCGCGGCCTTCCCGGTGAGCGGCGCTTTGAAGAACCCGGCGTCCGCGACGGCGTTGCCCGGCGATCCGGAGACCTTCGCCGGGAAGAAGTTCATGGAGGGCGAGCCGATGAATCCCGCGACGAACAGGTTGGCCGGGCGCTCGTGAAGATTTTCGGGTGTATCCAACTGCTGTAGAACGCCGTCGCTCATCACCGCGATACGGTCACCCATCGTCATGGCCTCGACTTGATCGTGCGTCACGTAGATCGTCGTCCGGCGGATCCGCTGGTGGAGCTTCTGCAGCATGGCGCGGGTCTGGATGCGCAGCTTCGCATCGAGGTTCGAGAGCGGCTCGTCCATCAGGAACACCGCCGGCTCACGCGCGATCGCGCGCCCGACGGCGACGCGCTGCCGCTGTCCGCCGGAGAGCTCCTTCGGCTTCCGCTTGAGGAGCTGACCAATGCCGAGCATCTGGCTGACCTCGTTCACGCGGCGCTCGATCTCCTGTTTGGGCATGCCGCGGAGCTTGAGTCCGAACGCGATGTTGTCGTACACGCTCATGTGCGGATAGAGCGCATAGTTTTGGAAGACCATTGCTATATCGCGGTCCTTTGGCGGGACGTCGTTGACGACCCGCTCGCCGATCCGGATGTCGCCATTGGTCTGCTCTTCGAGACCGGCGAGCATGCGCAGCGCGGTGGTCTTGCCGCAGCCAGAGGGTCCGACGAGAACGAGGAACTCCGAGTCGCGCACGGCGAGGTTCAGGTCATTCACGGCCGTGACGTCGCCGAACTTCTTGGAGACGTGGTCGTACGTGACGGTTGCCATCTGCCCGAAAGTATCCCTCACGGAAGGAGTTGGGTCACCGGATAGGTCGGAGGCCTGCCGAACGGCGCCGACAGGCGCACGCTAACGGCCCCTGCGGCGGAGAGGTCGTCCGGGGCCCGGAGCCGCGCGAGCACGCGCAGCCGGTATGCGACCGCGCCAGGCGGCGGGTCCAGCGCGATCTCGAGCACGACGGTTTCTCCAGCGCGCACTGGGTTCGCGTCGGTCAGCGCGAATTGCCGGGGTCGGCCGCTCGCGCGGTCGTACCACGCGACGCGGACGAAGGCCTCGCGTACGGTCGGATCGCGTACCTCAATGGTCGCGCGCAACGCCGAGCGATCGGGCGGGACCGGGAAGAGGTCGCTTTCGATCCCCCACGCGCGCCCGCCCGGCACGCCGACGAGCAGCTCGGGGCCATCGCGGCCGAACGAACCGCGCGGCGTGGTGCGCCGGAACCGACCCTCCTCGTCCGCGGCGACGACGAGCGCCACGACCTGGACGATGGCGAGCGAGGCGGCCATGGTCAGCAGGAGCTTTCGCACGCGCGGACCGTACCCGAGCACGCGCGTCGCGTCTGTCCTCCATTCGTGCGAAGACGTCGCACATTCGTGCGCACGCTGTCGCACAAATGTGCGTGGCCTTGTCTCAGGCCAGCTGCACGGTCCAGGTGCCGATCTCGAAGGGCTGCAACCGCGCTCGCGCGAGGTCGCCGTCGACCTCGAGAGGCGCGGCGGTCCGGATGACGTCGAGCCCGGTGTTGCCGAGGCTCGTCTCCCCTTCACGCAGATCGACGGGCTGGGACGCGCGGATCGACCGAGCGAAACGCAGCGTGGCGGTGGCCTCCGCGCGCTCCGGGTTCGCGAGCCGGAGGACGAGCGCTCCGTCCGCTTTGGCACGCAGCGAGCTGAGGACGATAGGCGTCGTCGGATCGACGAATGAGACGAAGGTCCGTGCACGACCGTCGCCTGAACAGAGGAGCGGCGGCGAGAGCCACCCACGGATGTTCCGGGCGGCGACGGCGACCTCGGTGCGCTCGTCGAGCGGGACGACGCAGTACCTGTACTCGCGCGTCCCGATGCACTGCGCCGAAGGCGTCGCGAGGTCCGGACCGGCGTGTCCGCGCCGCTCCGGGAGGTCACCGCGCGAGAGAAAGCCGACGGCCCGCAGGAGCGTGATCGCGATGGTCCGGCCGTCGTGAAGAACCGAGTACTCACGCAGCCCGTCGACCCCGATCGCCAGTCCTTTCGTCGCGCCCCGCACCGCGACCAGGTCATGGACGCAGGCCTCCGACGTCGGTGGCTCGATCCAGCGGCGGCGCACGTCGAAGCGGTTCGATCGCTCGAGCAGCGCGAAGGCTGCGCCCGCCTGGTGCGTGAGCGTCCGTGTCCCGGTCTCGCACAGCACGCGCAGGCGGTGGTCGCTTGCGCGGTTCTCCACCATGAGGCTCACGTCCACTCGACGCTCGCCCGCGTCGAGTGAAATGGCGACGCGCACGGAGCAGTCGACAAGGTCAGGGGAGCGCGCGAGCCGGTCCTCGCGAAGCCGCGCCGGCAGGCGCAACACCAGATCCACCGTCGCCGTCGCCCGGTCACCGTCGACCGCAGCCGTGCGAGCTCCGACGGCGCCCTGCGAGCCGACGGTCGGACCAGCGTAGGAGTAGGTGTACTCGTCGCCGCGATCGCCCTCCGAGATCAAGGTGTTGAGGCGCCCGGTGCGCTCACCGGTCGCCTTGTCCACAACGACGAAGGTCCCGTCGCTCTCGACCTCAACCCGGATGACGCCGTTTTCGATCGCTCCCTCGCCGCTCGCCACGACCGCGACGCGCTCCCCTGGTGTGACGGGCGACAGACCGAGCCCGGCGGACCGTATCCGCGTCGGACGTCCGTCGATCGGGACGACCGCATCGCGCGTCCAGGGAAGGGGATCCCAGACCATTGGCACGCTGCCCGGGCCGGCGAGCTCCGCGAGGAGCCGGCGCGCGAGCCCTTCGCCGCGCCCGCGAACGAACGCGAAGCGCGGTGCCATGTCAATGTCGTGCACCGCGTCGATCGAGCAGCCGCAGATCGAATCGTGCGGATGGTTCTGCAGGAGCATCCGCCAGAGCTCGCGGAGCTCGTCTCGCGCGCTGCCACCGGTGAGCGCGTCGAGCGGCTCGCATCGCTCGAGAAGAAGCCGCTCGCAGGCAACGTTCTCCTGTTTGATCCAGACGCGGGTCGAGTTCACGCCGCGCAGGATCGGACGGTACCGACCGCTCGCGATCTCGCCCCTCACCACGTGTTGGAGCGGCGGCATCGCGGTCGCGTACTCCTCCAGACTCGCGATCCGGGCGTCGACGTTCGGGAGGACCTCTCGCATGACGCGGACGGCCTCCGGCAAGCGCGCGTATGCGTCGACGTGATCGTCGCCCACCATCAAGAGGAGGGAGTCGCCGTTCGCGTACCGCGTGAGCCGGTCGAGGATGCGAGCCGTCTTCGCGGCGACGCGTCGGCGCAGCGACGCGGGGTCCTCGTCCGCCGGTCCGACGAGCGGAAGCGCATTGGAGTAGTGGTCGACGAGGTGCGCCGCGCGCACCCGGTCGCCCGAGGGCCCTTCCCACCAGAACTCGCTTCCGACCGACTCGCCCTCGTCGCCCATGCCACGTGCGAAGACGTAGGTGTCGTATCCGAAGGCGCGGAGGACCTGCGGGAGCTGCGCAGGATGGCCGAAGGGGTCGGCGACATAGGCGACGCGCGAGGCGCGCCCGAGCTCCCCCGCGGTGCGCAAGCCCTCCTGAAGGTTGCGGATGATCGACTCCCCTGACACGAGCAGCAGATCCGCGAGGACGTGCCACGGCCCAATGAAGAGACGCTCGGCTCTCACGAGGGCCTCGACCCGAGGCCGGTCCTCGGGGCGCTTCTCGAGATGGTCCTGGATCGCGATGGTCTGTCCGTCGAAGGTGAACGACCGGAAGTCCGGGTCCCGCTCGAGAAGGTCGAGCAGTCGCGACACCATCGGGACAAGCCGCGCGCGGTAGCCCTCGAAGCGCTCGTACCACTCGCGGTCCCAATGCGTGTGCGGGATCACGAATGCGCGCCACCGGAGTCGCCGGCGCAGCAGCGCGATCGCCCGCGGCGCCAGAAGACCCGAGACGATGCCGACCGTAATGCCACCGAGTACGTCGAATGGGTAGTGAACGCCGACGACCACGCGCGCGAGCGCCGCGGAGATGCCAAGCAGCAGGACGGGCACGCGATAGCGCGGCGAGACGTACGCAAACGCCACCGCGGCGCCCATCGCCAATGACGCGTCGCCCGAAGGGAACGAGAAGGACGAGGGGTGCGCGATGACGGTCTCGGGTGCTGGGAGAACGCCCGGCGCGTTCGCGAGGGCGTCGAACGGACGCGGTCGTCGCACGATGAGCTTCAAGATCTCGGTGAACCACCACGCGTCGAGCATCGCGAGGACGACCGTGCCGGTAGCCGCGAATCCACGGCGGTTCAGACCGCGCGAGCGAAGCAGAAGGAACGCGAGGATCCACCAGAAGAAGCCATTCCAGTTCAGGTAGGTCAGCGCGACGGCGATGACCGACGTGACGGGAGTCCGCTGCTCGGCGATTGCGAGGTAGAGCTGGGTGTCGAAGTTGCCGAGGGCGGCGAGAAGGTCGTTCAACGCGAGCGGACGTGGCGCCAGATGAAGAGGACGACTCCGAGCAGGATGATGCCGGCCACGACGTAGTCGAGGCCTCGAAGTTGGTGCTTCAGATCCTGCCAGTTATCGCCAAGGAGCATCCCCGCCCAGACCAGGAGCATCACCCAGGGCACCGCGCCGACGATCGAAAAGAGCGTGAAACGCCAGAGCGGCATCCGCGCGAGGCCCGCCGGCACGGAAATAAAGGTGCGGACGATCGGCAACATCCGCGAGAAGAGCACTGTCAGGTCGCCCCAGCGCGCGAACCACCGGTCCGCGGTCTCGAGGTCGTGCGCGCTGATCAGCACGTACCGCCCGTAGCGCTCGAGAAGAGGACGACCGCCGAGCGCCCCGACCGCGTAGCTGACGAGCGAGCCAGCGGTATTGCCGACGACCCCTGCCAGCACGGCGCCCCAGTAGGTCCACGGCGCCCCGGTGAGCGGCTCGACGACCCCACGCGACACGCTCCACCCGGCGAAAGGCAGGATGAGCTCCGAGGGGATCGGTATCGCGGCACTCTCGATGCTCATAGCGATCACGACCCCGAGGTAGCCAAACGCTCCGTAGAGAGAGTCGATGAAGGGAAGGACAAATTGGTCGAGGGCGTCGATCACTCGTCGGTATCGTAGAGACACCCGTGACTCTGACCTCGGCCCTCGACGCTTCCATGCGCGAGGCGCTGCGCGCTCAGGAGAGCGCCGATCTCGTGGTCGGCATCCCGAGCTTCCGCAACGCCGCGACGATCGGCCACGTCACGCAGGCCGCCGCGGAAGGGCTGCGCGCGCATTTTCCCGACACGCGCGCCGTCATCGTCAACGCCGACGGAGGGTCGGAGGACGGTACGCCCGATCGTGTGCGCGCGTCCTCCGACGGCGTGCCGACCATCACGGGCCGCTACCGGGGCCGGTCGGGGAAGGGCTCGGCGTTTCGCGCGATCTTCGAGGCTGTCTCGCTTCTGAACGCGAAGGCCTGCGCGGTCGTCGACAGCGATCTACGAAGCATCACCCCGGAATGGATCGCGCGCCTGCTCGGGCCCGTGGTCCGAGGCGACGCCGGTTACGTCACGCCGCTCTACGCCCGCCACAAGCACGACGGCACGATCACGAACACGATCGCGTATCCGCTCACCCGCGCGCTCTACGGGGCGCGCGTCCGGCAGCCGATCGGCGGCGAGTTCGGATTCACCGCGGAGCTCGCACACGTCTGGCTCGCCGAGCCGGTGTGGGAGACGGATGTCGCGAGATTTGGCATCGATATCTTCATGACCACGACGGCATTGGCGCGCGGCGTTCGTGTCGCGCAGGCCTTCCTCGGGGCGAAGATCCATGACCCGAAGGACCCCGGTGCCGACCTCGGTCCGATGTTTACGCAGGTCGTCGGCACGCTCTTCACGCTCGCCCGTCGCAACGCAGACATATGGAAGGCTGTGTCGGGTTCGCGCGACGTCCCCCTGATCGGCGAGGTCCAGCCGGTCGAGCCCGAGCCGGTGAACGCGAGCGTCCCGATCCTAGTGGAGAAGTTTCGCGCTGGGGCCAAGGAGCAGGCGGCCGCCTGGGGCGGGCTCCTTTCGGAGAAAGTGCGCGACGCGGCGCGGCGGGCGGCCGAGTCCGGCGAGACCCGCGCGATCAGCGGCGACCTGTGGGCGCGCGCGGTGTACGACATCCTCGCCGCCTCGCAACGGCGCGAAGACAGCGAGACCTTAGCTCGCGCGCTCCTCCCGCTCTATTTCGCGCGGGTTGCCGCGTTCATCGACGAGGTGAAGGGGCTCGACCAAGCGGGCGCGGAACAGATCGTCGAGCAGCAGGCCATCGCTTTCGAGCGCGCGAAGCCCTACCTCGTGGAGCGCTGGACCTGACCGTCTCTCTGAAGGAGGACGCGCTCGTCCTCGTGACCGAGGATGACGGGGGACTGCCCCTCGGCGCGTCGAGCCCACTCGGCCTCTACTACCACGACACGCAGTACCTCTCCGGGTACGGGCTGCGCGTGAACGGTACCCGGCCGATCCTTCTTTCGGCGAACACCGAGCAGAACTACGTGGCGACCTTCCAGCTCATGCACTCGGAAGGCGCGACCCTCGGCACGGCGCGGCACGCCGCCGAGACACTCTCCATCCGTCGCACTCGCTTCCTCGCGGACGGCCTGCGCGAGCGCGTCGGCGTCCTGAACGCGAACGCGCATCCCGTCGACATCAGGGTCGAGCTCGAGTTCGAGGCGGCGTTCCGCGACATGTTCGCGGTGCGCGCGTACCGTGACCACCTCAGCACGGAGCCACTAGCGTCTACGCGCGGCCCCCGCGAGGGCGGGCTCATATTCGAGCGGGTCGGGCGGGACGGCGTGCGCCGAACGACCGAGATCACCCTCCGCCCCGCGCCGGACGCGATCGAGGGCAACGTCTTCAAGGTCGCGCGCACGCTCGGCCCGCAGCAGATCCTGCAGCTCGAGCTCGCGGTCATCCCACGCGAGGACGGCGCCGGTGCCGCGCCGTCGCCCGATCGTTTCGACGACGCCATCGACGCCCTCAATGCGCGATACCGCCGATTCCTACGGACATGCTCGCTGTACACCACGAGCTCCGAGACACTCGATGAGGGGCTGATCACGCGCAGCGCGCTCGACCTTCGCGCGCTCCTGGAGTTCCACGCGAGCGGACCGTTCCCGACCGCGGGCATCCCGTGGTACGCGGTGCCGTTCGGCCGCGACGGGCTGATCGCGGCGTACCAGACCCTCGGGTGGAATCCGGACGTCGCGCGCGGAACGCTGCGCTTGCTCGCGAGCTATCAGGGGCAGAAGGTCGACGACTACACCGAGGAAGAGCCCGGCAAGATCTTTCACGAGCTGCGGCGCGGCGAGCTCGCGCGGCTCGGCGAGATACCGCATCGGCCGTACTACGGTTCGATCGATTCGACCCCGCTCTTCGCCCTCATCTTCGCCGAGACGGTGAAGTGGACCGGCGATCGCTCGCTCTGGCGCGAGCTCCTACCGGCCGCCGAGCGCGCCCTCACCTGGTGCGACACGTACGGCGATCCGGACAAAGACGGGTACGTCGAGTACGGGACGCGCGGGAGCGACCTGCGCAGCCAGGGTTGGAAGGACTCAACGAACTCGCTCTCCGATCCCGACGGCAAGTTGTCCAAACTGCCCGCCGCGCTCGTCGAAGTACAGGCCTACGTCTACGCCGCCAAGGCGGGGATCGCCGACCTCTACGCGGTCGACGGCGATCTGGTGCGCGCCGATCGCCTTCGCGGCGAAGCCCGCGAGCTCCACGAGCGCTTCGAGCGCGACTTCTGGATGGAGGCGGAGTCGTGCTACGCGCAGGCGCTCGATGGGAACAAGAGACAGGTCCCCGCGGTCACTAGCAACGCCGGGCATGCGCTGTGGTGTGGCATCGCGTCACCCGATCGCGCGGCACGCCTCGCCCGCCGGCTGATGGAGCCGGACATGTACACCGGCTGGGGCATCCGCACGCTTTCGAGCAAGTACCCGACGTACAACCCCATGAGCTACCACAACGGCTCGGTATGGCCGCACGACAACTCGTTGACCGCGCAGGGCTTCGCCCGCTACGGCCTGCGTGAGGAGGCCAACGAGATCGTCGCAGCGCTCATCGAGGCGGGCCGGCGCTTTCCGAACAACCGGCTGCCCGAGCTCTGGTGCGGCTTCCAGCGCGACCTGCGGTTCTCGTCGCGACCAGCTGATTATCTCGTGTCGTGCATCCCGCAGGCGTGGTCCGCCGGCATGATCTTCCTCTGCTTGCGGGCGCTTCTGGGTATGCAGCCCGACCTCGCGACGCAGCGGCTCCTGCTCGATCCGGCCCTGCCGCCGTGGCTCGACCGCATCGACGTCCGCGACATGCGCATCTTCGACTCGCGCGCGACTTTCCGGGTCCGGCGCGGCCCGCGCGGCGACAAGGTGGTGGGCGGAAGGGGACGCGTGACGCGCGCGCACACGGCCGCGACAGCTTGAGCCGTCGGCGCCCGCGCGTCCTTCTCGTCCACTACACGGCGCCTTCCGTCCTCGGAGGCGTCGAGCAGGTCATGGGCACGCACGCCCGCGCGCTGAAGGACGCGGGCGCCCTCGTCACGATCGTCGCCGGACGAGGTCGCGCGCCGCAGGGCATCCGTCTTCTGCGCGTGCCCGAAGCGGACTCGCGCCATCCCGCGGTCCTGCGCGACTTCCGCGCTCTCGCGCGCGGCGAGCGGACCGAGGCGCACGACGCTCTGGTCGAGAAGCTCGTGCGCCGGCTGCGGCCGGTCTTCGCGAAGGCTGATCGGGTCGTCGCGCACAACGTGCTCACGATGCACAAAGGGCTCGCGCTCACGGAGGCGCTGGTCTGGCTCGCAAGCGAACGGCCAGGGCAGATGATCGCGTGGACCCACGACCTCGCCTGGTGCGACCCGCAGTACGCCTCCGAGCGTCATCCGGGCGACCCCTGGGACCTCATCGCGCGCGCCCACCCGGGCGTCCGTTACGTCGCGGTCTCGGACGAGCGCGCCAGGCAACTCGAGTCAGTCACGGGCCTCGCGCGCGGCAAGGTCAACGTCGTGCCGAACGGCGTGGATATCGCAGCGGCGCTCGGCCTCTCGTCCACGGGCGCGCGCCTCGCGGCGCGGCTCGATCTCTACCGCGCGGACCCGCTCCTCGTGCTGCCTGCGCGGCTCACACGTCGCAAGCGGATCGAGGTGGCGATCGCCGCAGCGGTCGCCCTTCGGGGGCGCGGCCGCGCGGCGGCCCTCGTCGTCACCGGCCCGCCCGGCCCGCACAACGCCGCCAACGACCGCTACCTCGCCGAGCTCGCCGCGCTGGCCAGGCGCGCACCGGGCGTGCATCTGCTCCATGCGCTCGGCGTCCGCGCGCCATACCGCCTGGTCGCGGACCTCTATGCCCTCGCCGACGTGCTCGTGCTGCCGAGCGAGAGCGAGGGCTTCGGCATTCCGCTCCTCGAGGCTGCCCTTCACCGCCTGCCGATCGTGTGCAGCGATCTGGCCACACTCCGTGCCCTCGCCGGCGACGCGGCGACCTACGTCAGGGCTGACGCTTCCGGCGAGGCGATCGCCGACGCCGTCGAGCGCGCGCTCGAGCAGCCCGGCGCGCGCTTCCGCTCGCGCGTCCGCGCGCTTTCGTGGCCGCGCGTGCTTGAGGAACAGGTGGTCCCGCTCGTGCTCAAGGACATCCGATGAAGGTGCTCGTCGCGATCACCGAGCCCGAGCGCGAAAGCGCGCTCGTCGAGACGGCGGCCGCTCTCGCGTGCGGCGGCGAAGTCGTTCTTGCATCGGTCATCGAGGTGACGGGCGAGGGTACGCTCGCGTCCGCGCAGCCTGAGGCGCGCGGCCGTCGTCGCGCCCTCGACGTGCTGGCCGCGGATCTCGGCCCCGGCCGGCAGGTGCGTTCGCTCGTAACGGTCGCGCGCGTGGGATGGGACGCAATTCGCGAAGCCTGCGCGAACGAGCGACCGGATCTCGTTCTCGTTGGCTGGCGGCGTCCTGGATGGAATCTCCTCGGTACCACGATCGAGGCGATCCTTCGCGACCCGCCGTCCGACGTCGCCGTGGTGAAGGGCGCGCCAGCGCGCGCGCGCCGCATCCTCGTCCCGGTCCGGGGGGGCCGGTACGCCCAGCTCGCCGCGCGGCTCGGCATCGAGCTCGCCCGCGCACAGAACGGATCGGTCACGCTGCTCCACGTCGCCGAGCAGGGCGGCGGTCGGAAGCGCTCGACGCTCTACCAGCTCCTCGGGGAGCGCGCCTACGACGAGCGCGTGGAGCGGCTCGTCACGCGATCCGGCGATCCTGCGAGCGTGATCGGAGAGGAGCTCGCCGAGCACGACGCGATCGTCTTCGGCGCCACGGGCCGCGAGGGCGCGCGAGATCCGCTGGGACCTATCGGCCACGCGCTGATAGACGCGGCCCGCAACGCGGTCGTCGTGCGCACCAGCGCGCCTGTCGCATCGACGGTCTTCGTTGAGCGCACGCCTCTTCCACAGGAGCGCGCCGCTCGCAGCCGTGTCCTCGGCGAGATCGTTGACAAGTGGTTCGTCGAGAACACCTTCAGCTCGAGCGAGTTCGCGGATCTGCGCCGCCTGGTGGAAGCGAAGGAGCGACAGAACATTCGCATATCGGTCGGCCTTCCGACCCTCAACGAAGAAGCGACGATCCGCCAGGTCATCCGGGCGATCCGCTCTCGGCTCGTCGAGCGTTTTCCGCTCATCGACGAGCTCGTCGTCATCGATTCACGCTCCGAGGATCGAACGCGGAAGATCGCCGAGGACGAGGGCGTCCCAGTGTTCATCCACGACGAGATCCTGAAGGAGACCGGTAGCCACCGCGGCAAGGGCGAAGCGCTCTGGAAGAGCCTCCAGATCCTCACCGGCGACATCGTCGTGTGGGTCGACACCGACGTCACCAGCGCGCATCCGAAGTTCGTCTACGGGATCGTCGGCCCGTTGCTACTGCGCCCTGACCTGCAGTTCGTGAAGGCCTTCTACCAGCGGCCCCTGCGGATCGGTGGCGATCTCCAGGCGACCGGCGGCGGTCGCGTGACCGAGCTCGCCGCGCGTCCGATCCTGAATCTCTTCTTCCCCGAGCTGTCGGGGATCGTCCAACCGCTGAGTGGCGAGCAAGCCGGCCGCCGGGCGCTGCTAGAACAGCTGCCGTTCTTCTCGGGCTACGGCGTCGAGACGGGACTGCTCGTGGACACGCTGCAGCGCGTCGGCCTCGGGGCGATCGCGCAGGTGGACATGAAGCAGCGCATCCACCGCAATCAGTCGCTGCACGAGCTTTCCATGATGAGCTTCGAGGTCCTGCAGGTCGCGTTGAAGCGGGTCGGCGAGGCGCGGAACACCAACCTTCTCGAAGAAGCCAATTTCACAATGAAGCTCATCGCGGCGTCGGGCGGGAAGCTGCATCTCGAGATGCACGACATCATCGACGTCGAACGTCCGCCGATCTCGACGATCCCCGCGTACCGGGCGATGCACAAGCTCGAGATCGATACTGACGCTCGTTGAGCGTCCTCCGTTCTGTCACCGAGGCTCGCGACTTCCGCGAGCGTTCGGGCTCGGCATCCATCGGTCTTGTCCCGACCATGGGCGCGCTCCATGCCGGCCATGCTTCGCTCATCGAACGCGCCGTTCGGGAGAACGACGCGGCCGTCGTCTCGATCTTCGTTAACCCAACGCAGTTCGGTCCTGATGAGGATTTCGCCGGATATCCGCGCGACGAGGCCGCCGACATCGCGCTCTGCGATCGCTTCGGCGTCGCGATGATCTTCGCGCCGAGCGTGGCCGAGATCTATCCGGAGGGCGACGCGACGCGCGTACAGCCCGGACCGATCGCGGACCGTCTCGAGGGAGCGGCGCGTCCGGGTCACTTCGCCGGAGTGGCAACCGTCGTGGCGAAGCTTTTCGCGATGATCCGACCGTCGGTCGCCTACTTCGGGCAGAAGGACTTTCAGCAGCTACGGGTGATCCAGACGATGACCCGCGACCTGCGCCTGGGCATTCGGATCGTCGGCTGCCCGATCGTGCGCGAGCCGGACGGTCTCGCAATGAGCTCGCGCAACGCGTACCTCTCGCCGGACGACCGGCGGAAGGCGGTCGCGCTCTCGCGCGGACTGTTCGCCGCGCGCGACGACTGGACGCATGGCGAGCGCGATCCCGCCAAGCTCTGCGAAGGTGTTCGGACCAGGGCATCAGGTGGCGGTCTCAGCCTTGAGTACCTGGCCGTCTCCGATCCGATCACGTTAGATGACCTCGTCCGTCCCGCATCGCGCGCCGTGATCTCGCTCGCGGCGCGGGTGGGCAGGGCACGGCTCATCGACAACGTGCTCCTTGGGATGTCCGTCGAGGAGCTCGCGTGACAACGATCGCCGAAGAAGCCCGGGTTATCCCCAGCGAACCCGTCATAGAGGAGCTCTCACTCCGCGAGGCCCGCGGGCGCGGGCTCCTCGCCACCATCACCGCCGCGCATTTCTCGCACCACGTCACGAACTCTCTCCTCAACCCGCTCCTGCCGCTCATCCGCGACGCGTTCGCGCTGAGCTACGCGGAAAGCGGCTTCGCGGTGTCGGCGTTCTCGATCGCGGCGGGGCTCGCGAACG
>WNGI01023941.1_pt1 | contig 16585 bp, 17 predicted proteins | sample 5400621 | NCBI WGS metagenome assembly WNGI01 (sample SAMN13153374, study PRJNA577476) | soil metagenome | isolation source: 20 cm soil or saprolite under Garry oak tree replicate 1 | place: USA:California | collected 2016-06-15 | reverse complement strand
GAATCCACGGCAGGATTGTCACCGCCACGATGCCATAGAGCGGGTAGCCCTGGAGGATGGCGCCGATCTGAAGCAGGTAAGAGATGGCGGCGGTGATGAGCACCACTCGGATCGGCAGGCGCTGCACCTGAAAGACGCCGGGGAGGTTCCATCTGCTGGTGCGTCCCATCTGACTAGCCCCTCAAGACGGGGGCGCTCCCCGCTTCCTTAACCAGGCGTTCTCTGCGGTGCTTGACGATGATGAGGACGAACACGAAGGCGTCGACCGCTACCACGACTGCAGCCGCGCCGGCTGCCACCATCCAGTGCTTCTCCCGCATATCCGGCGGCGGCACGACCAGGGGGTGAAGGCCGACGGTCTGGGCCAGCCAGTAAGCAAGCGAGAACGTTCCGATTGCGACAACGACGAAGACGGCGGCTTCGACATAGCCCCGTTTCATTCCCCAGGATCCTCCCTACTCATGCCGAAACGGGTCGCGACGCGCGGAGTATAAGGCGACGTGGAGAAATTGCCAGCCTCGCCTTTTGGTCCCGCTGGAATTCCCAAGCAGTTCCGCTTTCCAGCACTTTCCGCCTCTTCTGAGTAGGTCGCGGTTTATGGTGCGTTTATTAGTGCAGGTTGGACGCTGCCCCGCTCAGCGTCCAATCTTTTCCTACCAGGCTCCGCCGCCTCCACCGCCGCCGCCGCCGCCTGAGAACCCGCCGCCTCCGAACCCAGAGCTGCTTCCCGAGCTCGGCGGGACGTATGAGATCGCGCTGGAGATGCTCGTGTTCATCGACTGCAAGCTGCTCGCGAGCAATGCGGCTTGAAACGGTCCGGTGCCGTAGTACCAGTTGTTCGTGGCACTCGTGTCGATCCCTTCGAACGCCCTCGCCCACAACGCCACGCATCCGAAAACGATCGCGTACGGCAGCAGCTCGTTGAAGATCCCGGCCTTGGCCGCGAACTGCTCGCGATACTTCTCGGCCGTCGTCATGTAGAGGCGAAAGCCCAGCGTGTGCTGCATCAGGTCGCGACCCGCGGCGGTGCGCTGCGGCATCGCAGGGAACGTCGCGACCAGCGCGAGTCCAATGAATGCGATCGCGACTCCAATCAGGCCCCAGCCGAACGCGCGGCCCAGCATCACCGTCAATGCGACGCCGGCGCCAAGCACCGCAACGCCCGCGCAACCCCAACCGATTCGCGCGAGGTGAGGATCGCTGGTGAACAGCCCGCGCGACACCGCGTCGCCGTAGATCTCGGACTCTGCTTTCGTCAACGCCGGCCGAAAAAAGATCTTCAGCTCCGACAGCCGCATCTTGTTCAAGCCAATGAACATGCCGTCCAGGATCGTCTTCTCATATGGCATCAACTCGCTCACCGGCGCGCCTTTCCGGGTAAGTTCCCAGTCCTTCACTTGGGGCAGCTCGGTGATGGTGATGTGACCGCGCACCGCGAGGTCGACGATGGTCGCGGTGACATCCTTAGGATCCGCGCTCTCGTCGAGGATCAGGCCGAGCTCGGCCGGCCTCATGTTCTGCGGCGGACCGAACTCCACGGCCACGGGCACGTGCTCGAACAGCGGCTCAGTGCGTTGCCTCGGATCGTTGGTGAGGTAGTACTGGGTCAGGTACTCCCGATCACGGCCGTGCAACCACCAGTTCCGTCCCACCAGGCCGAGGCCCAAGAGCAGCGTCAGTGCGAACGCGCCGATGGTGAACGGGTTGAGGTCGAACGCGCCGTCGGGGAAGAAACGCAAGCGGTCCTCGAGCATCGGCGCCGGCACATCGACCGCGCCCTTGACGAATTTGACCGCGATGGACATCTGCTCGCCCGCGGCCAGTGGCCGCGTCGACGAGAACGTAAGGAAGTTGTCCTGCGCACTTGTCGGGCACGCTTCGCGCGAGCCGGTGGGTCCCTGGTAGCAAGCGAGCTCTGTCCAGGCACCCGCCGGCGTTGTGACGTGCGCCGTAACCGACTCCTTCGCCACGGGCCAGAGCGCACCATCGACGTTCCAGAAGAGCTCGTCATGGTCGCTGAACGAGTTCATGGCTCCCTCGACCGAGTAGTGGATCACGTAGACCTGATCGCCTGACACCATCACGGTGGGGTCGTCCTTCGTGCCGTCAGTGACCGACTCGACCCGCAGGTTGTAGTACCGGTCGTGGTTGTCGTCATACCGGTAGCGGAGCGGGATCGTGCGGAAGATGCCGTGATGCTCCGTGGCGAAATTCACCCGAATCGTCTCGATGATCGCCAGCGTCGAGTCGCGATTGACGGTGAGCTGGCTCTGAAAGCTGGTGATGACCCATCCTTCGTCCGCGCTGACAGGCCGTGCTGCGGCGAACATGGCGAGGGCGACGGCCACGCTCACGAGCAGGATGCGGCCGGCCGTGGCGGTCATCGCGCGCGATCTTACGTATAGTTCCCGTCCCGTGACCAACATTCGCCACGACATCCGAAACGTGGCGATCATCGCTCACGTCGACCACGGCAAAACCACACTGGTTGATGCCCTGCTGAAGCAGAGCCACACGTTCCGCGACAACCAGCAGGTGGGGACGCTGATCATGGACACCAACGACCTCGAGCGTGAGAAGGGCATCACGATCCTCGCGAAGAACACCTCGGTCAGGCACGAGGGCGTGACCATCAATATCATCGATACGCCGGGCCATGCCGATTTCGGAGGCGAGGTAGAGCGTGTTCTCAACATGGCGGACGGCTGCCTGCTGCTGGTCGATGCCGTGGAGGGGCCCATGCCGCAGACCCGCTTCGTGCTGCGGAAAGCGTTCGAGGTGGGACTGCGAATCATCGTGGTCATCAACAAGGTCGACCGCAAGAACGCAGACCCGCAGCAGGCCCTCAATCGCGTACACGACCTGTTCCTCGAACTCGCGGAGGATGCCGACCAGCTGGAGGCACCGGTCGTCTACGCGATTGCGAAGGAAGGCCGCGCCGGCCTGAAGCCCGACGAGCTGGCGGACGACCTCGAGCCGCTGTTCAAGACCATCATCGACAACTTCCCGGCCCCCGTCGCCGAGCAGGGCGGCTTCCAGATGCTGGTCGCCAACCGTGCCTACGACGACTACACAGGGACCATCTCCATCGGTCGAATCACGCGCGGCAGCGTGGCCCCCGGCCACTCGGTTGCCGTGCTCAACTCAACCGGTGGGGCGAGGCGCGCGAAAGTCGTGCAGGTGCTGGTGTATCGCGGGTTGGACCGCGTCGCCGTGCCGAGCGCGAGCGCCGGCGACATCGTTCTCCTGACTGGTCTTGACGAAGTGGCCATCGGTGACACGCTGGCCGACCCCGAGTCCCCAGACCCGCTGCCCAGGATCGCGATCGACGAGCCGACGGTGCGGATGACCTTCGGCGTCAACACGTCGCCGTTCACCGGTCGCGAAGGCAAGTTCTCGACCTCGCGCCAGCTGCGCGCCCGGCTCTACAAGGAGCTCGACACCAACCTGGGCCTTCATGTCGAAGACACCGGCGCGGCGGAGGGGTTCCTGGTCAGCGGTCGTGGCGAGCTGCACCTCGCTGTGCTCATCGAGACGATGCGGCGGGAGGGTTACGAGTTCGAGGTCTCGCGCCCGGAGGCCATCATCAAGAGGATCAACGGCCAGCGGATGGAGCCCGTCGAGCACCTGACCGTGGACGTGCGCGAAGAAAACCTTGGGGCAGTGACGGAGGCGCTCGGCAGGCGCCGTGGCGAGATGCTGGAGATCACGTACGACAAGAAGGGCGGCGTGCGGCTCGAGTACCTCATTCCGACCCGCGGGCTGATCGGTTTCCGCAACACGTTTCTGACGCTGACCGCGGGGACAGGGTTGATGGGCTCGATCGGCATGGGCTACCGGCCCTTCCTCGGGGACTTCCGCGAGCAGCGCAACGGCGCCCTGACCGCGTCCTCCGCAGGCAAGTCATTGGCCTTCGGGCTCGCCGGCGCGCAGGAGCGGGGCACGACCTTCATCGAGCCCGGCGAAGAGGTGTACGAAGGCATGATAGTGGGCATCCAGAAGCGGCCCGGAGACATCCGCGTCAACGTGTGCCGCGAGAAGAAGCAGTCGAACGTGCGGTCGTCAACGTCCGACATCTCGGTGAGGCTCACACCGGCTTCCAGGCTGAGCCTGGAGCAGTCTCTGGACTTCCTCGCTGACGACGAGCTGCTCGAGGTGACGCCCAAGCATCTTCGGCTTCGCAAGCGCCACCTGACGGAGGTGGACCAGTCGCGTGCGCGCCGCGCCGCCGAGACCTCAGGAATAGGCCGTTAGGGATCGGGGTATATTGTTTTCAGCCGGCGAAGCGCCGGCGCTCACGCGCAGGCTCCATTCTCTCGAACAGGCCCGCCAGTTGAGTAGGCCTTCAGTTCGAGAAATAGGAGATGGAAATGCCCACAGGCACCATCAAGAAACTGGTCGCGGACCGTGGCTTCGGGTTTATCGCAGCCGAAGACGGTAAGGAGTTCTTCTTCCACCGCAGCGGAATCGAGGGTGACTTCGACCGGCTGCAGGGCGGCGAGAAGGTGACCTTCGAGGTCGAGGCGAGCCCCAAGGGCCCGCGCGCCAAGGCCGTTCGCGCGGTCTAAGGTTCGGACCTGAGATGAAGCCCTGGGGTCGATCCCCGGGGCTTTTTCTGTTCAAAGACAATTCTTTGGGCGCCCGTATACTGGCCTGCAGCCGGCACACCGGCCCGGCGCTCACTGCGGTCTCCAGTTTCTCGAACAGGCCCGTCAGGTTGAGTGGAACCCTGTTCGAGAGCGTAGGAGATGGAAATGCCAGCAGGCACCATCAAGAAACTGGTTTCGGACCGCGGCTTCGGCTTTATCGCGGCCGAGGATGGGAAGGAGTACTTCTTCCACCGCAGCTCCACCGAGGGCAACTTCGACAGGCTGCAGGGTGGCGAGAAGGTTTCCTTCGAAATCGAGACGAGCCCCAAGGGGCCACGCGCGAAGACCGTTCGCATCGTCTAAGAAACGAACCAGCAAGCCCCGGGTGCAAGCCCGGGGCTTTTGTTTTTTCGGCCCATGTTCCTCCCCACTTGTGGGGAGGTCAGGTGGGGACGCTACATCCGCCCTTGTCCCTCCCCACTTGTGGGGAGGTCAGGTGGGGACGCTAGATCCGCCACCCGCACTAGACGGGCTATCCGCCCAAATAGGCCTGGCGAACGGCAGGGTTGTGGAGCAGATCCTGCCCTCCGCCGGTGAGCTGGATCTGCCCGGTCTCGAGCACGTAGGCGCGATCGGCGATGCCGAGGGCCCGCAGTGCGTTCTGCTCGACCAGCAGGATCGTGGTCCCGTCGCGATGGATCTCCGCGATGGCAGCGAAAACCTCGTCCACCATCTGCGGCGCAAGCCCGAGCGAAGGCTCATCGAGCAGCAGCAGCTTCGGCCGGGCCAGGAGGCCGCGCGCGATCGCCAGCAGCTGGCGCTCGCCGCCGGACAGCGTGCTCGCCCGCAAGGCGCGGCGCTCGCCCAGGATCGGAAAGCGACCCATGATCGCCTCGACCTCCCGACGCGCGGCCACCCGGTCGCGCCGCGAGGTTCTCGAGCACGGTCTGCCGGCCGAGGATCTCGCGGCCCTCGGGCACCTGCACCAGTCCCCGCGCGACGATCGTCGACGGCTTGGCGTTGGTCAGGTCGAGGTTGCCGAACACCGCCGTCCCTGACGCGATCGGAACTAGCCCCGACAGCGCGTTGAGGATCGTCGACTTGCCGGCCCCGTTGGCGCCGATCAGGGCGACCACCTCGCCGGCGCCGACTCGAAGCGACACCCCGCGCACCGCGTTGATGGCGCCGTAGCTCACCCACATGTCCTGCACGTCGAGCAGCGCTTTCTCCGGCTCCACCACTCGCGACGAGCGGACCTGCGCCGCGCGCTGCAGCTGGTTCACCTCGATCGTGCCGGGCGCGTGCGCAACCTCCTTCTCGCCGCCGGTTCCGAGGTAGGCCTTGATGACCGTCGCGTCCGCCGACACCGCCTCCGGATCTCCGTCCGCGATCTTGCGTCCGAAGTTCAGCACCGCCACTTGCCTGCACACGCCCATCACCAGGCGCATGTCGTGGTCGATCAGCAGAATCGTCAGCCCGTCGCGATTCAGCCGCTCGATCAGCTCGCGCATTCCCTGCTTCTCGGTCGGGTTCATGCCCGCCGCCGGTTCGTCGAGGATGAGCAGCCGCGGGCTCAACGCCAGCGCCCGCGCGATCTCGAGCCGGCGCTGGTCGCCGTATGGCAGCTCGCCGGCCGATCGCTTGCCCACCTCAGAGGCGTCGAGGCCGACCGTTTCCATCAAGCGGTGCGCGTCGTTCACGCGTGCCCGCTGGTCGCGGCGCAAGAAGGGCAGCGTCGCCAGCTGCACGACAGTGTCGTCGCGCAGCCGAGTGTGCATGCCGATCATCACGTTCTCCAGCGCGGAGAGATCGGGAAACAGGCGGATGTTCTGGAACGTGCGCGCGATCCCGAGCCCGGCGATGCGATGAGGCGGCAAGCCCGTCAGATGGTCCTTCTCGAGAAATGCCTGGCCCGACTGGGTGCGCACGTAACCCGTGACGACGTTGACCAGCGTGGTCTTGCCGGCGCCGTTGGGGCCGATGAGGCCGAAGATCGAGCCCTTGTCGATTTCGAGCGACACGCCGTCGACGGCCTTGACGCCGCCGAAATGCCGCTGGAGGCTATCCAGCCTGAGCAGCACTTGATGCTCGGTTTGGCCGCGGCCACCAGCGCGGGCGGATGATCGCGAGGCCGCCGCGGCCGACAATGCCCTGCGGCCTGAAGATGATGACCACGATCAGGATCACGCCGCTGATCACATCGCGTGGATCGAAGCTGGGGATGCGCACGATCTCCGGCAGCGATGTGAGAAACAGCGCGCCGACCACAGGCCCGAGCACATTGCCCGCGCCGCCGAGCACAGCGAACGTCAGCACCTGCACGGTGCGGGTGACGCCGTATTCGTTGGGATCGACGTAGAAGTTGAGGTGCGACTCGAGGCCGCCGGCGAACCCCGCGAGCAGCGCGCTCAGGACGAACGCGATCATCTTGTAGCGCGCGACGTGGATGCCCTGGCTCAGCGCGGCCAGCTCGTCCTGCCGGATCGCGGCCCAGGCGCGGCCGAGGCGGCCTCTCGTCAGCCGCCAGACGATAAAGATGACCGCGGCCACCGAGATGAGGATGAGGTTGATTCCCGTCAGCGGGTCGGCGCTGGGGTTCTTCAGGCCGAGACCCTCGCCGGTGATGGGCAGGTTGAGGATCACGCCCTCCGTCAGGGCCTCGATGAAGCCGATGGTCGCGATGGCGAGGAACACGCCGCGCAACCGCAGCACCGGAAGCCCGACAAGCAGACCGACTGCGCCGGCCAGCAGCGTGCCCCCCAGGATGTTGACCGCGAGCGGAGTGTTCCAGTAGAGGCCCATCAGCACCGCGGTGTAAGCGCCGATCGCCATGAAGCCCGGGGCCGCCAGCGACAGCTGCCCTGAATAGAGGACGAGGAACATCGAGGAGGCGAGGATGCTGTTGATGCCGACCTGGGCGATCAACACCGTGTGCGTCTGATAGAAGGCGACCGGGTCGGTGACGAGCTGGAGGATGAAATCCATCTACAACCGCTCGTGCAGCTGCGCGCCGAAGATGCCCTGCGGGCGCAGGACCAGCATCAGGAACAGCGCGGCGAATGCGACGCCGGTACGCACGTTGCTGCCGAACAGGACCAGCGCCATCACCTCGATGAGACCAAGCAGGTAGCCGCCGGCGACGGCGCCGGGGATGCTGCCCATACCGCCCAGCACGATGACCGCGAGGCCGCGGATCTCGACGTTGTCGCGCCCGATGTACGGGCTGATGTCGGACAGCGCGAGCCCGAACAGGATGCCCGCGATGCCGCCGAGCGCGGAGGAGAGGACGACGGTCAGCAGGATCATCCTGTCGACGTCAAGGCCCATGAGGCTCGCGGCTCGCGGATTTTCCGCCACCGCGCGCAGGCCCCGTCCGAACTGCGTGAAGCGGATGACATAGCCGAGCACCAGCATCAGCAGAAGCGAAACCGGCACGATCGCGACCTTCACGGCTTCGAGGGTGAGCCCGCCGACGCTCCATGTCGGGTTGGGCACGATGTCCGGCGGGAAGCGGACTGAGTTCGCGCCGTCCGTCCACAGCCAGGCGAACAGGCTGCCCGGGCGGCCCTGCTCGACCGCGGCCACGATGATGAGCGCTAGCCCGATCGTGGAGATGAGAGCGGCGATGGGTGGGGCTCGCCGCCGGCGCAGAGGACGCAGGCAGACGAACTCGATCACCAGACCCATCACCACGCAGGCCAGGATTCCTCCGACGCACGCCACCGCGAAGGACTGGTTGTAGTTGACGACCAGCGAGTACGCGACCGCCGCGCCGAGCATGAAGACCGCGCTGTGCGCGAGGTTGAGGATGTCGAGCACGCCGAAGACGAGCGTGTATCCGACCGCGAACAGGGCGTAGATGGAGCCTATGAAGATCGCGTTCAGGACCTGCTGGCCCATCGCGCGACTATTTTGTCCGGGACGAAACGGCCGGCACTACGTGGTCGGCTTGATCTCGTGCACGAGAGAGAATCCGCCGTTGCCGTCCATCTGGATGACCCACACCGTCTGCTTGACGTCGTGGTTCGATGTGAACTGGAACGGGCCGAGCGGCGTGTCGATGTTCACCGTCTCCATCGCGGCCCGCAGCTTGTCGCGGTCGCCGGGCAGGTCGGAGAACGTGAGCCCGGCGCGCTTCGCGGCGTCCGCGATGATCTTGATGCCGGTGTAGCCCTGCGCCGCGAACTGGTCCGGGTCGCTGCCGTACTTCTGCTTGTAAGCGCTCACGAAATCGGCGTTCGACGCGAACGTGTTGCCGATATACCAGGCGCTGGCGCTGCGAGCGCCCTCGCCGGATTTACCGGCCTGCTTGGAGACGGTCGCCGTGTTGAAGCCGTTGCCGCCGAGGAACTGACCGGTCCAGCCCTGCTTGCGGGCCTCGATCATGATCTTGGCGGGGATACCGCCGAGCGAAGTGATGAAGATCACGTCGGGCTTCAGCTGCACGGCCTGCGTCACATAGGGCGAGAGGTCGGCCTCGGTCTTGCTGAACTTGATGACCTTCAGCAGGTTGATGTTGTACTTGCTGACCGTGTCCTGAACGATCAGGCCCCCGTCGCTCGAGAACTTGTCGTCCTGCGCGACCAGGAGCACGCCAGACGCCGGGTGCTTGTCATCCGAGTACGCCTTGATGTTGTCGGGGATGGCTGTCTGCTCGCCCAGGCTGTCGCGGAAGACGTACTTGCACGGAGCCGATGACGGGAAGTTGCAGTCGGGAACGATGTGGATGCCGGTGGTGCTGACGGCGAGGATCGGCGTCTTCAGGTTCTCGGCCAGGGGGTGCACGCCGACGGCCGAGTTCGAGAGCGTCGGCCCGAGGAGGGCCATGAGCTGGTCCTGCTGGATCATGGTTTGCGCCTGTTGCGCCGACTGGGCCTTGTCGGAGGCGTCGTCGCGCACCTCCAGGTCGATCTGAGCCCCGTTGACCCCTCCGGAGCCGTTGATCTGCTCGACCGCGAGCTTCATTCCGTCCCGGCTCTGCGGGCCGTACACGCCGCCCGCCCCGGTGATGGACAGCAGCGCGCCCAGCTTGATGGTCTTGCCCTGGTAGGAGCTACCGCCAGAGCTTGCGGTCGTGCCGCATGCGGCCAGGACCAGGGCGACAAGCAATCCAACGATGACGCGTTTCCGCTTCATCTCGATACATCCCCCTAACAGCACCCGGCACGTCAAAACCGAGCTTGCAGTTTTCTTAACGTACCAAAGCGGCGGGCGGCCCGCAGTTCCGCTCTGGCGTTGAGCCTATTTCAGCTCCGCGGGGACGACCTCCAGAGCGACGAGCCTGTCCTCGCGGACGATGCGGATCGACAGCTTCGAGCCGATGCGGGTCTCGACCATCAGCCTCTGCAGGTCGCCGGCTTTGGATACGGCCGCGCCATCCACTTCGACTATCAGGTCGCCGCTGCGCAGCCTCGCCGCGGCGGCGGGGCTGTCGGAGACGATCTCCTGCACCTCGACGCCTGCCTTGAATCCCGTGCGCTGGGCGACCGCCGGCGCCAGCGCTCGCGTGCCGCCCGCGATGCCGAGGAACGCCCGGCGCACGCGTCCGTTGCGCATGAGGGCTGCGAGGATCGCCTGCGTCGTCCCGTTGATCGGCACGGCAAGGCCGAGGCCCATGCCCGCGACCGCCGTGTTCACGCCGACCAGCCGCGCCTGCCAGTCCGCGAGCGCGCCGCCGGAGTTGCCGGGGTTCAGCGCCGCGTCCGTCTGGATCACGTCCTCGACGAACCGCCGGTGCCCGTTGCCGTCGGCGNNNAACCCGCTGACGACCCCCGACGTGACGGATCCGCTGAAGCCCATCGGGTTGCCGATGGCGACCACGAGCTGGCCGACGCGCAGGTTGTCCGCGTCGCCAACCTCGATTGGCTGGAGGGTGGCGGCGCGGGCGCGACCGATTGCCAGGTCGGACAGGGCGTCCGCGCCGACGACGTCGAGCTCGTATTCGGAGCCGTCGATGAAGGCGGCAGTGGCGGTGCGTGACTGGGCGACGACGTGGGCGGAGGTGACGATGTAGCCGTCGGGGGTGATCACCACGCCGGAGCCGGCGCCGCCGTCCCGGACCCCTGCCCGGTGGACACGCAGGCTGGCCACGGTGGGGAGAACGCGCTCGGCGACCGCCACGATGGTGGCCGAGTACGCATCCAGGGCCTCGCGCTCGGTGGCCGGGGTGCCCGCCATAGCGTTACAACATTACCCAGTAACGGATCCATTAAACATGGCCAGGTCTAACGTCCCCACACCTGTGGGGAGGCCAGCATGCTTACGAATTCTTCACATTCGGCTGATTCTGGCCAGACCGCTGTGGCGCTTACTGGCTTCATGGCGCTGGCGAAGCAGGTTCTGACTCGCCGCCAGGCGCTCGTGGCCGCGGTCGCCGCGGGGTTGGGGGTCGGGGCTGTGCGCCTCGTGACTCCGACCCTGACCAACATCTCGACCGGATCGGGCACCGACTGGGCGTCGCCGCTGGGGTCGGAATCGGCGCGCATCATGCAGCTGCTCCGGCGCGCGACCTTCGGCTACACGCCGGCGCAGCTCGAGTCGGCGCTGTCGGCCGGTTTCGGCAAGACGGTCGACCGCCTCATCGAGACGAAGCCTGCCGAGCCGCCGGCCCTTGTTGCCGCCACGACGCCAGGCGGCCGGTTCGCCGTTACGCAGCTGCAGCAGTGGTGGGTCGACCACATGCTCACGACGCCGACACCGTTCGCCGAGCGCATGACTCTTTTCTGGCACGGCCACTTCACGAGCGACTACCGCAAGGCCGGCGACAACACCTTCATGTACTGGCAGAACCTCACCTGGCGGCGCATGGCGATGACCAACCTGGGCTCGATGCTCATGCAGGTCACCACCGACCCGGCGATGCTGCGTTACCTCGACCTCGCGACGTCTGTCGCATCGAACCCCAACGAGAACTACTCGCGCGAGCTCATGGAGCTCTTCGCGATGGGCGCCGACACCTTCTCCGAAGAGGACGTGCGGCAGGGGGCCGTTGCGCTGACCGGCTGGCAGCTGCCGCGCCCGGACTCGACCGCTGCCGCCAACGGCACCGGCCGCATGCTCCCCGTCTACACCAGCCAGAAATCCGGCGTATTCAACCAGAGGCGCGCGTTCAAGGGCTCGGTCACGTACCTCGGCAAGACCGGCGCGCTGGACACCCAGGGCGTCATCGATCGCATCCTGGCCCAGCCGTCCACCGCGCCATTCATCACCACCAGGGTGCTGCAGCACTTCGTGGCGCGGCAGCCTGCGTCGAGCCTGGTGAACCGGCTCGCTGATGCATTTCGTCGCAGCAAGTACGACATGAAGACGCTGATGCGCTCGGTATTCACGAGCGACGAGTTCCGCGGCGCCGGCACGTATCGAGCTCTCGTCAAGTCACCGACGGAGTTCATGGTCCAGGCCGCGCGCGCCCTCGACGCGACGAAGCTCTCGAAGCTCATCGTGGCCTCCGGTTCGGGCATGGGCCAGATGCTGTTCGATCCGCCCGACGTCGGCGGATGGCCCAACAACGAGGCGTGGATCTCTTCGAACACAGTGATCGAGCGCGTCAACTTCGTGACCGGCGCGCTCGCCCAGGCCACATCGCTGCCGCCGTCGTCAGACGCGGTCAAGCATCAGCTCGACGGCATCGTCGGCCCGCAGACGGCGTCGATGCTCAACAGCGCGACCGACGAACGAATCAAGTGGTTCGTGGCGCTTGCCTCACCGGAATTTCAGCTCAAGTAGGTGGACGTGACATGACGAACGAGATCGGAATCAACCAGCTCAAGCGCCGGGACTTCCTGCGCGCGGGGCTCGTCTTCGGCGCCGGGGCCGCGGGCCTCGCGGCCGGTTATGCGGCGGTGCCTGACGCGTTCGCTCGCGCCGTCTATGCGGCCAAGCAGGAAGGCATCACCAATGAAAAGGTGCTCGTGATGATCCAGCTCGCCGGTGGCAACGACGGGCTGCGCACGCTCGTGCCGCTCGCCGACCCGACGCTGCACGACCTGCGGCCGAAGCTCGCCGCGCCGATGGTCTCGCAGGCCCTGCCCCTCAACAAGGACTACGGGCTCAACCACAACCTCCCCGGCATCAAGGCCCTGTGGGACAAGGGAAAGGTCGCGATCGTGCAGGGCGTCGGCTACCCCAAACCGACCTTCTCGCACTTCGAGTCGATCCGCATCTGGGAGACGGGTGACCCCACGCGCCGCCAGGTGGATGGATGGCTCGGACGCACGCTGGCGACTTCCTACGACTCGAACGGTCATCCGCTCACCGGCTGCGCGTGCGGCGCCACCGACGTGCCCGGAGCCCTGCGCGACCTGCAGGCCACGATGACCGTCATCCAGGAGCAGAAGACGTTCGGCTTCACCGGCGGGAGCGAGGTGGAGGCGGCGGTCGGCGCGCTGTACAAGGGCACGCCTGGCATCTACGGCGCGCTGTTCGACACCTCCATCGCGACCGCGACCGAGACGGTCGCGACGCTCCGCACCTCTGCCGCGTCGTATCAACCGATGGCCGACTATTCGGACAAGGTCAAGCTCGTCTACTCGTCGAAGAACCAGCTGGCCGCGGCGCTCCAGCTGGCTGCGGAGCTCATCGTCACCGGCACAGGCGTGAAGCTGCTGCACGTCACGCTCGGCGGCTTCGACACTCACTACACGGAGCTGAGCCGCCATGACGACCTCATGGCGTACCTCGACTCGGCGGTCACGGCCTTCTATCAGGACCTCGCCGCTCACGGCAAGGCGGACAACGTGCTCATCGCGACGTGGTCGGAGTTCGGGCGGCGGCCGAAAGAGAACGCGAGCGGCGGCACCGACCACGGCGCGGCCGCCCCGCTGCTGCTCATCGGCGACCCGGCCAAGGGCGGGCTGTACGGCGGCGAGCCGAGCCTCACCGACCTCGACGCCACCGGCAACCTCAAGTACGCGGTCGACTTTCGCTCCGTCTACCAGGAGATCCTCGGTGGTCACCTTGGCGCGGACGCCAGGTCCATCCTCGGATCAACCTTCGACTCGGTCCCGTTCCTGAGGTGAGCGATCGTCGTCCCCTGCTGCTGAAGATCGGCGCCACGGTGCTGAGCCTGCTCGCGACCTTCGCTTCGGCCGCGTACGTGACTGCCCACGTCAAGAACCCGAGCGCACCGCTGCAACCGCCGGTGCTCTCTTCGTCAGTGCGACCTGCGGATGTCCAACCGGTGACCTCGACCTATGCGTCCTGAGCTGCACTTCCGGGCGATGGGCACGACCTGCAGCCTGTTTGGCGATGGCGATTTGGCTGAGGGCGAGCGGTGGGTCCGAAGCATCGCGGCCCGCATCACTCGATTCGACGAATCGAGCGAGCTGTCGCGGCTGAACGCTGCGGCTGCTTGGGTCGACATCTCGCCTGAGCTGGAGCACCTGCTCCGCGCGTCGCTGCTGGCGTTCGAGATGAGCGGCGGCCTCGTCAACGTCGCGGTGCTGCCGTCGATGCTTGCGATCGGCTACACGCGCCCCCTTACCCAGGGACCGACTGCCGCACACCTCGACCAGGCGCATACCGCACCTTTTTTGCCAGAGGTTCTGAAAGTTGCCCGTGGAAGGGCACGTTTGGCGCCCAACGTGCGCATCGACCTGGGCGGCATCGCCAAGGGCTGGATGGCCGACCGGCTTGCTGAGCGCCTGGGCGATCACGTCCTGGTGAACCTCGGTGGCGACCTGTACGCGCGCGGTGAGTGGCCGGTGGCGATCGCATGCAAGACCTACCTGCTCAGGAACCTCGGCGCGGCCACGAGCAGCACGCGCAAGCGACGGTGGGGCGATCTGCACCACCTCATCGATCCGCGCACCGGCCTCCCCGCGACAACACGTGTCGAAGAGGTGTCTGTGGTCGCCGAGACCGCACTCGACGCCGAGGTTCTCGCGAAGACAGTGCTCATCTCGGGCCGCGCCGCATGACCACCGATCAGTTCATGTGGTTGCTCGCCCGCGTGTGCGGGCTCGCGTCCTACGCGTCGCTGGCGATCGCGCTTCTTACCGGCATCGCGCTGCGGACCGCGGTGCTCGACTGGCTCGGCAGCAACCGCGCGCTGCGCTCGCTGCACGAGTACACGACGGTGCTCTGGATCCCGCTCGGGGCGCTGCATGTCATCGCTCTATTGCTCGACCACACCGCGCGCGTCACGCCCGTCGATGTGCTCGTTCCCTTCCTCGCGCCGTACGGCACGCTGGCCATCGGACTGGGCACGCTCTCGCTCGACATCCTGGTGCTCGTCACGGTGACCGCGTGGATGAAGCGGCGCATGAAACAGGCCGCCTGGCAGTGGCTGCATCGCCTGGCGTACCTCGCTTTTGCACTGGTGTTCGCGCATGCGTTGCTGGGAGGCACCGACTTCAGCGACCCGATCGTCTCGGCGATCACCTGGGGCACGGCCGCAGCGCTCATCACGCTGGCGGTGTTTCGACTCAGAACGCGGCCTGCCGGCGCAAGGTAAGGATCTCGCCCCTCAGCTCCTGCTCGGCTTCGAGCGGCGTGTCGATCTCCTGGCGCTCGCGATGCCAGCGCTCCATCGCGAGGTCGAGCTGCGCTGTTTGCAATCGCGCGAGGCGCACGTAAGCGCGGAGTCCACCCTTGTCCAGCGCGCGCAGCCGCTCGCCAAAGCGTTTCCAGGGGTTGGCGAGTATGTCCACCTCGGCCGGCAGCACCGCGCCTGCGCCGACGGCCGCCTCTTTGCGCAGCTGGTCGTACAGGGCCCGGCTCTCGTTGCGCAGGCCCATCACCAGCAGCACGATCACGCCGGCCGTGAAGGGCCCTGTCATGACGATGGTGCGCAGGTGAACCTCGACCAGGCCGAAGAGCGACGTCTCGATGGGGAAGAAGGTGAGCCACGCGTCCCACGAGAAGTGCGCGGCGATGGCGACCAGGAAGCCGCTGAGGATCGCGATCACCTTTTGCCGGCGCGACGGCAGCTGGCGCGCGATGCCGATGCCCGCGCCGATCAGTGCGGTGTAAGTCGCGTGGCCCATGAAGAGTCCCAACACCTGACGCGCGTACCACTGAAATCCGGCCGCGATGCCGCCTGAGCCTTCAGGACTCAAGATCGCGTACAGGTTCGTCATGTACGTGATGGTCTCCATGAAGTTGAACCCGAGTCCGACCGCCGCGCCGTAAACGATGCCGTCGACGACGTCGTCGAACTCGTTGCGCATGACGAGGAACAGCAGCACCACAGCGACGCCCTTGCCGAGCTCTTCGAAGAGGCCGGCCGAGAAGGCGTTGGACGCGTCGAGGCCTGGTCCCGGCACCAACGTGTTGGCGGCGACCTCGTCCCAGAACGTCTCGGCCCAGATGACGAGACTCGTCGCGACCACCGCGCCCCACGCCGCAGCGACCAGCACCAGGCGCCATGGCTCCTTCTCGTTGCGATCGATGCGCCGCACGACCCAGAGCCCGAACGCGGTAGTGGGCACGCACGCCAGCGCACAGACCGCCGCCACGCCCGGCCCCGCCGACTGGGCGAAGAGGAAGAGGTCGCTGATGAGCAGCCAGAGCATCGCCGCGAGCCCGAGCAGGACGCCGGCGCGAATGAGGTGGCGCCGGCGGGTGATCGGGTCGCGGTTGAACGCGCGCGCCTGGATGTAGGTGCCGACGGCGATGAGGGCGACTGCGAGGAGCCCGTACAGCGTCGCGCGCCCAGGGATCGTGTCGATGAAGACGTAGTCGAGCAGCGAGTTGCCGGCGACCACGAGAAGGACGACCGCGCCGATGATGACCGCGAGGATGTAGCGCGCCGGCCGGTTGCGCGGTCGAGGATTGGCCGCGGTGGGGACGTTGAACGCGCTGATCACCGCTCCACGTACACGACGCGGCGTCCGATCACCTCGACCGGCCTGCCGTTGTCGAGCCTTTCGATGGCGAAGATGTACTCGCCGGGGAGGTGGTACTTCAGGCCCTCAGGAACCTCGGCCGGCACGACGGTCTGGCTGCGCAGCTGGCTCGGCACGCCCGGTCCGACCGAGCCGACGACGTTTTCGAAG
>WNGI01002268.1_pt1 | contig 16588 bp, 29 predicted proteins | sample 5400621 | NCBI WGS metagenome assembly WNGI01 (sample SAMN13153374, study PRJNA577476) | soil metagenome | isolation source: 20 cm soil or saprolite under Garry oak tree replicate 1 | place: USA:California | collected 2016-06-15 | reverse complement strand
GACGAACGGATTTGCGATCCAATGATGCAAACGAGAGGTAGGGCAGCATGAGGTAAAGCTTCCCCGCCTATTTGAGTCGCACGGTGAGTAAAACCGTCATCTAGAGGAGGAGCATTGATAGCTCACTTATGATTCCTCCTCTGGGTCGACCACGTTGATGTACATCTTGTCGATGCCATTGGAAGCAGAATTTGTAATAGTTGATGGATAGAGAAGTAGTTGGGTATGTTCATCCTTTAAATTAAAGTTGCGGAGAGCGGTCGAGATCATCGCGAGGTGAAGTGATGAACTGTTGCCTTTTTGGCACGCATCTCTCACTTTCTGAAAGTCCACAGGTCAAGTTTTCAAGTGTTTATGCGTCGGAGCACTCCACAAAACGTTAGTCAACAAAATCCCAGCGGCATTGCAGGACATGGAGCAGTGGTGGGAGTATGTTGTGACATATTTGGATCCGGCCATTACCGGTGCTTATTTAAGGAGCGGCGTTACATGCTGCGTTAACCTGACCCGCACTTCGTTTCGGCGGCCCGGCCTCGGAATCTGGACATTGTTGACTCGATTACTACTGCTATCCAGTAAGTAGGTTTTTTGATAGTTGTATTATGATGAATTGTACATGTCAAATAGAAATTTCGTCATTCAAAATAAAGCGGTCAACTTGAAACCAAAGGTTTCAATCGTTGTTGCAAGCTGCCAGGCTTCCTTCAGGGATGACAAGGGCGGTGCGGAAATGGAAAGAAGAGACCCTTACCCTTGCTTGCTCGGCTCGAGCTGAATTACGTGCTTCTACGCGGCGAATATGTCGATGCGGAAAATTGCCTCTGTCAGCTTCCACAATTCCAAGAAGTTATCTCGTGGAGCACGCCGCTGACAGCGGATTGGAATGTGACCATTGTAATCCGTAAATGGATAGCATGAGCCCACATCTTTCATAGTGAAACGCGGCGCAGTTGCTTATGGCACCGTGAAGCTTGTCAGATGTGGGACACTACAATTACGCCGTCATACGACAGAGCGCCGCATTTCTAAGAATTACCCGCAAATGACAAATATTCATGAGTTTAAATAAGAACCTCGGACTGTCGCTGGAGCTAGAGACTCATACGTCGCAAAATTGGCTGCTTTAAGGGACCAATGGTATGAATGCTGTACCCCGTCTGGTGGCAAATTTTCGCATCCCTGCCAGTGGGAAAAGAAAGAACATTCTCTTTGCAATTCGACAAGGAACCGAGGAGCGCGTCGTGCAGTTATTAATACATGTACCAACATCCGGTCAGCTGCCTCTTCTCGAACTTACGCGTGCGAAGATGAAATGCATAATTTACGGCACGCCCAATGACTGGTATGAGACGAACTCCCCCTAATCCCTTAATGCGAAACGTACGGACACGAGTCGTATTACGATACCCTGAGCGGAAGCGAGGAGGTTAGAATTGCAATGTCCGGCCCGGTACAACTATTCCAGGACTCCCACAATAGCATACCTTCAATCGATATATGTGAAGTCTTAATGTCTATGCTAGGCGGTTGAGCGTTATGGCTCGACCACACGAACCAAAGGCAATAATCTCCTTCCCATTTCTCTCAATTACTTAAATCGCAGGATGAACCGAATTGCGTTCGGGACTAACGTTTGTTGCACTCCAATTGAACAGTTTCAGCCGTAAAGGACTGACGTTTAATATCCAGTTGCACCACACACATGATGAGGTTCAGAATGTTCTGATCGGCCTTGTGGTGCTGTTGCTGACCCGACCGGGAAATTGACATGAGGAATCGAAATGAGAATTGGAAATTCGCCAATTCTATCAATGGCGCAATTCTGGCAGATGGATGTTATTCGGTGCGTTATTCGGTTCCATACGTCGACGGGCGGACCCTATTATTCGTGTTCAGGTTGTAAGACGTGCCGTTGAAGGGGTATAAAAGGATGGCCAGCCATGCTGTCATCTTCAGCACCTCGAACCCCAACTTCATAGCTTGATTAACGATGAGCTTCTTCACCATCAGTAGCGTCCAGACGAAGTATTACCTAGTCAGCGATGGACAAGAAAGGCCAGGAGAGAAAGTCAAAACCATCTCTGAGCACTCCCGCGAAACAGTAAGCCCGTTCACGATTGCCCTCTATCATTATTGACGCAGTAACAGATTGTCCACATTACCCCTGAGGTACATGCCCCTGTATCCGTCGGCGCTGTACAAGGCAAGACCGGATTATACGTCGCAGTCCATGGCGTAGGTTCAAACTGACCTTGGCTTCGCCCGATGTTCTCAACTCTATTTTCTAGGATAATCTTGTCTGGAGTAATGAGCGCGTTGAATGGTTGTTCCATCAGAACCCGGATGGACAATATCAGTAAGCTTCAGCTGATTTAGCTGCATCTAAGAGGCTAACGATATTCGCTGCGCAGAATCGCTGCCCTTGGCCAAGATCTCTACTGGTTTGATAAATTCGGTATTGGAAAAACTGTGAGTAGTACGATCTCTGGTTTTCGGGACAAGATTTAATCTGACGAAATTGGTGTAGTTCCTCGTCAAACCTGGCCGCGATGCTGTGGAGCAAGAGATCTTCTTCAATGTTGCCAGGGTATGATTTTGAGATCATTCTCTCTCGACTCCAAGTCTTGTGTTCGTAACATAAATGAACGTTGTCTGTACAGTACTGTAACGTTCGAATGACCAAAGTGTCTTGTGAATCGTTTTCTTGCCTTGATCAGACATGATATATGGTGATGTTCCTTGTGCTTTGGTGGTAGCAGATTCCACATCCTTTCTCAACGCTTTCTATGTCATGCATCAGATTCTGCGAATCTTCATTTACCATGATCAGCATTATGGTCCAGCATGCCAAGCACGGTGACCAGAGAACTGGAAAGATTTAGACGAGTAGACGTTATACGCATGAGATTGGCTAAAGATGCCGATGATCTGTTCCAACTTCTGGAAGCAATGTATTGGGCGATTGTTCGGGTGCCCTTTTCCCTCTCCTAATTCATCGGCGGTTTGGATGTGAATGGGCGCTACGCTCACAACCTAATTTAAGTAACTATCCTCGTCTCTTTTTTTTTCGAGGACATTCAGTCGCGACGTACGAATATTTCCATGATAGATCTGAGTTCTGCATATACTTCTATTTTTGGATTTCGAGTCGCACAACCTCAACATTCCGGCTAAGACATTTCGGGCATGCGCATTGCATTAGGAGTCCGTCCACCTCGTAATTTGCCGTATGTTATAGCGTCATTCTTAACCATACCTAGTGAACAAATCTAATGCAGGACAGGCCGTTTTATCTGCTCTCGCCCCTTGTAGTACTTCAGCAAGTATTGACGGTGCTAGAAAGGAGATTCACGTGAGGCCAAATGGAGCAAGAGCTAGTTTTGGCGGCAATAAGTTAAGTCCTTGCTGAGCAATGTTAAAACGCACGGTCCAGACGTTTAATAATATACGTTCTCGCCCATTGACAGAGGGAGCCGCATGTGACCAAGGAGAGTCATAAACGGAATTGTATCATGGAGCTATCCTCGTCAGATGATGTTCTATTTGATGGGCGATGTCCGGTTACGGGAGAAGAACTTCTCAAGATGCCGAATTTTCAGAGCTATGAACGTGATCATATACCACAGTCTTGGATTGCCACATATCTTCGAAAGTTTGGATAGCTGCAGGACACTTGGATACAAGCGGGAAGCTGCCAAGGCTCGACAGCGCCATCCTACCCCTTTTCTGCTTAATACACCACGACCATCCCTGCTAAGCACCTCACAATGCACTTGCCCAGTTGCACTCTATAGTCATCATACTGTATCCAGAATCAAAGGGTAACATGAGTGAGAAGGGAAAGAACAAACGTGTACTATACGTATGGAGTTGATCTTGGCGAGATGCCAGGAAACCGTACCAATGATCTGCATCTTCAAGCTTAACAGTGGATGCCTCAGTACCTGTCCGGAGACCGCTCCTCAGTTTCATCAGCGAAAAGCAAAACAGTGAAGTGAAATGCAGTGGTGGGGCCGCCAGCTGTTCGGGCAACTCTGTTTGGTCGAGTATATTTGATCCCATCGGGGAAATTACTGCCTCTCTTCTTAGTATCTTACATAAGTTTGATCAGCTGATGCCTTCGCCTACGCCTAGGCCACGGCCTCGTAGTAAGCTTTGTAACTGACGATTGCAGCATTCGCAGTTACAATAACATGGCAATGGCGCGAGGCATCTTTCTACCGTACTTATTGCAAGTCGTCGCAATGCCTATCCATCCGTGCGCTGACACGTCTTCCAAATGGATGCATCGAGCTTTATGCGAGAATTTACTACATTGGGTCAGTCTCCTCTTCGGGGACTACGTGGGGAAGACTGACTTTCATGACTTATGGTACGCACGTAAATCAAATATCCCAAGTCAGTACTAACTGCTGCGCGGTAGTTCCTAGCACAAGAAAGCAGCTAGAAAATTGTCGAAAGGGCTGCCGAGGAGAACTATCTCCGAGTCCCTTCCTGCCAAGAGAAGTAGAATCCAGATTCTGCCTGGGCAAAAGCTGCACGCGGAAACACGCTCCCCTATTCAGCACCCACTCCCGCGAGAGATGCAAAGTTGTCAGTTTCATCTCGTAATGACAGAGGCCCGCTGACCACCTTGTCCACGTCTGGTTAACAGAGTGCTTCGATACTGGCGTTAGAAAGGGGAAGTTACGTTCGAACCATTAGAAGGTGCCTATACGTGATGCTCTTGTCACAGACCCCAGATGTCATCTTTCTGTAACTCGCATTCGCGGTAGGATGAATCCGTACATTAATCTTACGATCCGGAACATAGCTTTGCTTCATTGAAGTTCAATACTGCGCTAAAAAGCTCTGATGTATTGTTCAAACGACACGACAAAGTAACGGATATCCTTGGTCTGCTCACTGGTGCGCGAATCGCCGGCACTTTGACAATTGGCAAGGTCATGGAGGCGCAGCATAGCATCTTGCTTACGAAGATGCTCGCAGCATTGCTATTTTTGAACTCTCAAGTCCACCCCATAACTGCCAAAGTTTGCGCTCAGGCTGGACTCGTGCAGGTCTTGGCCGTTCGAACCACTTTCCAGAACTTCAAGCCATTCCCAGGTGCGACATATGCCATTGGTCCAATACAAATAGCCCTCCGAAGTAAAAAGAAACTGAACCACGTGGAGTTAACATGATACCGATACTACGTCACAAGCAGGTCATCTTTCATAAATCTAGTGCAGTGCGGGGCCGCGGGCTACATCGATCCCCTGTAGTCCCATGCACGTGAGATAAACTACCTCCCATTCTTTGACGCCAAGCATGAGAGAATAATTTATGGTGGCTAATATAAAGCCTGAATTAAGCAATCCCATCCTAGTTTGAGGTATGTTGGTACGGTGGCACATTTGATCTTTCAACTTCCATGCCTTCCCACTTTAATTAGAAACGTTCAACGGAGATAGCTAATGCCGCATAATCATGGAAATACCCCCACTCACGAAACCTTGTTATTTGGATCTGCTACGCAAAAGGAGCTGTTCACGTAACATTTAAAGGTATAAAAGCACGGCGAACGGTACTTCAGTCTTCAGATCCTCTAGCCAAAGCTTGCTATAGTCCGACAATGGCCAAATACAGAATCAAAAGTGCCCAAACCGGCCACTACATCGTCAGCACTGGCAATGAAAAGCCAGGAGACAAAGTCGTTACTCCACCCGCTGTTGATCCTCATGTTGACGTGCGTAGACGATCATTGTTCTGCAAATTGTCGAAATTTATTTCGAACCGTAGATCGTCACCATTGAACCTGCCGTCCAGGGTGCCACTAGCCAGGCCACTGTGACTGGCAAGAAAGGGTTGCACATCGCAGTCCACGAGGTACGTTGGAGTTCACGTTCTGTGATTGATTTCTCTTAGACTTGAGCCATACTAGGCAAAGGAAGGTGCACACCTGATTTGGAGCGACAAGAAATACACCTGGGACTTTGCAACCAACGGGCCGCCCGGCACTCATTCGTAGGTCATTGCCCCATCAAAGATTTATTGGCGTTTGACATAATACAGGGTCTACGTCAACGGCAAAGATCTTTACTGGTTCGATAAGAAAATGCCGGGAAACGTCGTATGTTTAATTTATATTTAAACTGAAAACAAAGACAACTTGCACAATTAACAGATCATCCTTGAGCCCGGCAAGAATGCTGTCGAGAATGAAATCTTCTTCAAGCTTGAAAAGTTGCCGTGAGTTTGGGTGGGATGTTTTGAATCAACACGAATGGATGTTGGTCTATAAAGTAGCAAATATATGAAATGCGACGTTGTCCCGTCGAATTTTTGCTGAGTCTTACTGAGGACCAGATGAATTTCTTACACCGGACTCTAAGTGACCCAATACTCAAGTTACCATCAAGGCGTGAAATAGGTAGATATCCAATGCTGAGGCAATATAGCTGGTTGTACTAAGACTGGACTGAGAGTGACGTAGAAAGGTGCACCAGTGTTACATGAATAATGCGCTCATCTAAAGCATTAATCTAAAAAGTCCTCTTTTAATAGCCTTATCCATTGAATAAATCCATGACAGCTATAGAAATATCAATGGCAAGTGAGTGAGAGCGGAAAATGGCTTACAATCCAATATTCGGTATCCAGCCATAGTTCAGCTTCGGGAGCGGCGTATTTGGGACATACATGGGTTGATGGCTCCAAAAGGGCTGGAAGTCCGAACGCGGGGATGTTAACAAGTACATGATCGTTGGCATAGAGATTGAGGTATGATTCATGAACGAGTGGGGATGATGAAATTGCTGATTATGCATTGTGGGCATTCGGTGTACGGGGTGGTTGGCGACATGGTTCCCAAAATCCCTAATGTAAAAGTTTTGGTTTGTCCCCGCCGCGATTACTTGTGAAGAAACGAGTTATGACTCCACCAACTGATTGGCTAGAAATTAAAACATACTGAGTATTAAATCTTCCGGTGCAACGTTAGACTTTCCGGCCAATTGTTTCGCGTGGTTAGACAGAAAGCCCCATGCTTCGTTTGTGTCGCCCATACGTTCGCTGTGCTCTATTTGACAATCAATCTGACCGCCGCGAGGAACTGATATTGGCCAGCTGATGCGACAGTCAAGTAATTGTCACCAAGGACGCGACTCGACCTGCTTACCAGTAAACATCAAGGGGCAAGGGAAATTTTTGAATTTCTACATGCTGGATTGGTCGATCTTCCCAACAAAACTGTGAGCCATATGCGCGAGCTGTAATGGGTAAGTTGGCGAGGTTGTCCGAATATATGTTTCCTAGCTTTACGAAGTCTCCAAAGGCAGTATTTGTAGGAACGTAGCCAAAGTCACCGACGGTGAACTTGTGAGCAGAGATAGCAGACATCTCAGTCCAGAAAAAGTCATGAACGCCAGCTTCAAGGCTGTGTTGCCGAAGTTCTTTCATGCTGATCTTTGGTTCGTCGCTGAAATCTTCAAATTCGTCGTCCCTGTCCTGTAGAAGCTTGGTTACGAGGGGTGATGCTGAAGAGTGCTTGTTGGAAAGTAAACATCTTGCGAGCGATACCAGATGGGCGACCTTCAGAGGATCTTCGTCAGTTGCTGTGTCTGGAAGCGCTCAAGAAGTGTATTGTGGAAGTGAAAAACTCAGTAGCCACCTTGATAATGCTCAAGTCTACGTTGCACAATTCCTCCTCCCGGAAGCATCTAGTATTATATGTGAAAGAAAATAGGTACAGGTAGTTTCTGGCTTACATTCAACAATGTTCGTGCCAGCGAGTGGGAAAGGTCATAATTCCGCCATGACACCCAAGTCCCTTCTCTTACGGGTGGCAATCCCATTATGATTGTATTCGATGCACCAACTCTGTAGCTGGTTTTCTGCAAGATGTTACTCATTCGGGTCTGAATTGCATGGGATTTAACATACTTCAACAAAATCTTGTAGGTGGCTGTCCGGCATGTTAAGCTGGCGTTGAATATATGCTGTTGCATCCTATGATAATATGTATTGGCGATGCTTTTCGTCAGGCAACGAAATAGCATACCGTAATGTCACTGTGCTGGCGACCGTGTCACGATGTATAGCAACGGTTCATAGGAATAGACGTACATAACGAGCAAGCAAATTTATGCACGCAGCTACGCCCTCGTTTCTCAAAGTTTGACTTATGATTTTGTCAGCGGCATTTGTTCGGACTAGTACATAGGAGCGTTTAGGATAGTCACTGAGAATATACAACATGATCAAATACCGTCTGAAAGTAGGATAAACGGAGTTGGTGAATGCTCATCTGAATACCCAGTCATATGCGGAAGATTCGGATGGCTATTTGTTGTCAAAATGTATTGCGCATCCCAAACGATATCACTGACAATAAATTTTGCATATTTTTGACATCGTACAGCCACGTCTGCTTTCGTCAGATTCCAGGCATGAGTCGCGGTAAAGTAGTCTCACCTTGATTGCGTCGTTTTTTGAGTTTCCTTTGTAGTATTTAACAAGTGTGGACTGGCCGTCGACTTCCCCGACGGCAGCATCGGCCCACCACCCGCTTTTGATCTTCGAACGTCCAGTGAGTCTAACTTGGGATTGGTGATACCTGCGGAACTATGACAATTCCAATTAGATATGTCGGTGCAATAGAATGCAATCATACCCCATGGTCTTCTAGGACGGTATCTGATATTAGCACCTCATCGGCATCTTCAGAGTCTTCGATCCTCAGCGTGATATCTGATGTGTCATCCTGAACATTTTCCTGGTCAGAAGTGGTGGATCGCTCATCGAGGGTATTCTGCTTAGATTGATAAGCAGGAGGCGGCTCTAAATCCATATCTTGTTTGCCTGAAATCTCTTTCGATTGAGGACGCGACACATCCGTCTTTCGAGATAGTACGTGATGACTAATGTCAATAAGCATGGCCATCTTAGACGTTTTTTTCGTCAAAAGAACGCTCAGAAGGATCATCGGGACGCACTTGGAACATCTGTGCCGCATCACCTAGTTTCCTGTCGAAATCCGCGAGGGCAGCTTCAATGCTTGCCTTCCGGAATAGTCGTTTTGTCCATTTCTCGTTAGCTTGAGCTTTCATAAAATCGTGGATCGTCCCCAAAGTCCTGCATCCATTAACCAAATCCAGCATTTATGTTCGGAATGATCTTACTCGGTATATTTCGTCAAGTTCCGTAGTAGGGCAGGCGGTGCAGTCTCCCACTTATCTCGCATGATATCGTTGAGGTCTAGCAGAATCTGTGCGCATCGCTCAGCTAAACTGGTAAAGAACGGATATTATGAACTACGCAATACGAGATACCATGATCAAAACAAAGGACATACTTTGCACATGCTTCCCTATTATTCTGTCGACAAGAAATGAACACAATATAAGCATACGTAAATTGGAGGAGACCAACCTCAACGCTCTGTCCGACGTGACGAGTAAGAAAAAAGCAGGCTGCTAGCTTCATTTACTCACTTGCACAGTCTGAAGGATAACCAGCAATATAGATGTCGCTGCGATGACAGGCGGGAACACGGATATGTTGCTCAGCTCGTTGGCGAGCATAGACATCGTGAGGGTGATTCGTAGCGCATCGGTCTTGCCTGTTCCTTGCGGTATTCGTACCATGCGCAACGGCATGGCTGCTGGTAGGGTGCGCGCACTCCTTAGTTACGCCAAGACTTGTACAATGTGCATGTCAATGTCACGTTATGGATAATTGCCATCAGGGTTGCGGACGTGGGAACGCCTTGACGTGGGTTGTCCGGTCATTTCAACAGTGTCCCTAGTACGCCCTCCCCATCACCACCGTTGCTAGTGTCGCTGCTCTCGCCCTCTCTGAAAAGGGCGGTTTTCCATGAAATTCACCGGGCGAGTCCGTAGAAGAAGTTCGAGAAGGGGGCTCTTTCGTTTTCTTTTGCCTACGCTGTCATTCCCGGTGTATCCCGGGTCAACCTGTTCCTTGTGACCCTGACGAACTATGCGGTATATCAAAACCGGAATACCTTGGCCTGTCATGCATACGTACTGGCGAGCGATATGGGAAGGTTTTATTCTCGCAACCGCGACCAGAGTCATTGGCGGAGGTGTCATAAATCATGTTTAAAAGAGCTCAGGACTGCAATCCAGCAGAGTATACTAGTACCACGATTCGACTCTATATCTATCATTATCTTTCTATTTACCTTGGCAGACATTACTCTAACCGCATTCTTATGATGGCATTTTCTCGTCTCGCTACTTCAAGAACCGTCGTTTTTGGTCTGCCACCGTGGTGGGTTGATGCATTCAGCAATGCTTGAACATTCCTCGCCTCCGTTCACTTCGGTCCCAAAGTATGATACATCATGATGTCTTTACCTTGGGGGGGCAACCCCAATGCACCTATCTTAGGCTAAACACTCGATAGTAGCTTATATCCATTAGATAGATAGAAGCTTCTACTTTCATGGATAACCCGCCCCATGCTATGTGGCCTTTTCCTTAGGGGACAACAATTAGTGATGTTTCCGGCCCGGCTTGCCACTGAGGGCCAGGTGAATTTCTTACACTGGACTCTAAGTGACCCAATACTCAAGTTACCATCAAGGCGTAAAATAGGTAGATATCCAATGCCGAGGCAATATAGCTGGTTGTACTAAGACAGGACCGAGAGTGACGTAGAAAGGTGCACCAGTGTTACACGAATAATGCGCTCGTCAAAAGTATTAATCTAAGAAGTCCTCTTTTAATAGCCTTATCCATTGAATAAACCCGTGACAGCTATAGAAATATCAATGGCAAGTGAGTGAGAGCGGGAGATGGCTTACAATCCAATACTCGGTACACAGCCATCGTTCAGCTCCGGGAGCGGCGTGTTTGGGACATACATGGGTTGATGGCTCCAAAAGGGCTGGAAGTCCGAACCCGATGATGTTAACAAGTACATGATCGTTGGTATAGAGATTGAGGTATGATTCATGAACGAGGGGGGATAATAAAATTGTTGATTATGCATTGCGGGGGGATAAAAAGACCGTTGGCTATGCATTGTGGGCCCGTATACGGGGAGGTTGGTGACATGGTTCCCAAAATCCCTAATATAAAAGCTCTGGTTTGTCCCCGCTGCGATTACTTGTGAAGAAACGAGTTATGACTCCACCAACTAATTGGCTGAAAATTAAAACATACTGAGTATTAAATCTTCCGGTGCAACGTTAAACCTTCCGGCCAATTGTTTCGCGTGGTTAGACAGAAAGCCCCATGCTTCGTTTGTGTCGCCCATACGCTCGCTGTGCTCGATTTTACAATCAATCTGACCGCCGCGAGGAACTGCTATTGGCCAGCTGATGCGACATTCAGGTAATTGTCACCAAGGACGCGACTCGACCTGCTTACCAGTGAACATCAAGGGGCAAGGAAAATTTCTGAATTTCTACATGCGGGACTTCCCAACAACCCTGGGTGCCATATGCGTGAGCTGTAATGGGGAAGTTGGCGAGATTGTCCGAATATACGTTCCCTAGCTTTACGAAGTCTCCAAAGGCAGTCTCTGTAGGAACGTAGCCAAAGTCACCGACAGTAAACTTGTGAGCAGGGATAGCAGACATCTCAGTCCAGAAAAAGTCATGAACACCAGCGTCAAGACTGTGTTGCCGCAGTTCTTTCATGCTGATTTTTGGTCCGTCGCTGAAATCTTCAAATTCGTCGTCCTTGTCCTGTAGAAGTTTGGTTACGAGAGGTAATGCTGAAGAGTGCTTGCCGGAAAGCAAATGCCTTGCGAGCGATACCAGATGGGCAACCTTCAGAGGATCTTCGTTGGTTGCTGGGTCTGGAAGCGCTTAAGAAGTGAATTATGGAAATAAAAGACTTGGTAGCACCTTGATAATCCTCAAGGCTATATTGCACAGTACTACCTCCTCCCGGGAGCATCTAAGATTATATGTGAAAGAAATAGGTTACAAGTAGTTTCTGGCCTACGTCCAACATTGCTCGTGCCAGTGAGTGGGAAAGGTCATAATATCGCGGTGACACATAAGTCCCTTCTCTTGCGGGTGGCAATCCCATTATGATTGTATTCGACGCACCAACTCTGTAGCTGGTTTTCTGCAAGATGTTACTCATTCGGGTCTGAATTGCATGAGATTTAACATACTTCAACAAAATCTTGTAGGTGGCTGTCCGGCATGTTAAGTATATGCTGTCGCATCCTATGATAACATCTATTGATAATACTTTCGTCAGTCATCGAAATAGCATACCGTAATGTCATTGTACTGGCGACCGTGTCACGATGTATAGCAATGGCTCATAGGAATAGACGTACATAACGAGCAAGCAAATTTATGCACGCAGCTACGCCCTCGTTTTTCAAAGTTTGACTCATGATTTTGTCAGCGGCATTTGTTCGGACTAGTTCATAGGAGCGTTCAGGACAGTCACTGAGAATATACCACATGACCACATACCGTCTGAAAGTAGGATAAATGGAGTTGTGAGTGTTGGTCGGAATACCCAGTCATGTGTGGAAGATTCGGATGGCTATTCGTTGTCAAAATGTATTGCGTCTCCCGAACGGTATCATCAAACTGACAATAAATTTTGCATATTTTTGACATCGTGCAGCCACGTCTATTTTCGTCAGATTCCAAGCATGAGTCGCGGTAGAGTAGTCTCACCTTAATTGCTTCGTTTTGTGAGTTTCCTTTGTAATATTTAACAAGGGTGGATTGGCCGTCGACTTCCCCGACGGTCACATCGGCCCACCATCCGCTTTTGACCTTCGAACGTCCGGTGAGTCTAACTTGGGATTGGTGATACCTGCGGAACTATGACAATTCCGATTAGATATGTCGGTGCAATAGAATGTAACCATGGTCTTCAAGGACGGTATCCGATATCAGCACATCATCGGCATCTTCAGAGTCTTCGATCCTTAGCGTGATATTTGATGTGTCGTCCCGAACATTTTTCTGGTCGTATTGCGGAGAAGTGGTGGATTGCTCGTCGAGGGTACTTTGAGGAGGTGTCTCCAAATCCACGTCTTGTTTGGCTAAAATCTCATCTTCTTTCGATCGAGGACGGGAGACAGTCTTTCGAGATAGCACGTCATGGCTAATGGCGATAAGCATAGCCATCTTGGACGTTTTTTTTCGTCAAAAGAACGCTCAGAAGGATCATTTGACGCACTTGGAACATCTGTGCCGCATCACCTAGTTTCTTGTCGAAATCAGCTAGGGCAGCTTCAATGCTTGCCTTCCGGAGTAGTCGTTTTGTCCATTTCTCGTTAGCTTGAGCTTTCATAAAATCGTGGATTGTCCCCAAAGTCCTACATCCATTAACAGAATCCAGCGTTTACGTCCGGAATGAACTTACTCGGTATATTTCGTCAAATTCCGTAGTAGGTCAGGCGGTGCAGTCTCCCACTTATCTCGCATGATATCGTTGAGGTCTAGCAGGAACCGTGCGCACCGCTCGGCTAAACTGGTAAAGAACCGATATTATGAACTACTCGATACGAAATACCATGATCAAAACAAAGTACATACTTTGCACATGCTTCCCTATTGTTCTGTCGAAAAGAAACGAACCCAACGTTACGCAATATAACCAATTTCAATATACGTAAATTAGAGGAGACCAACCTTAACGCTCTGTCCGACGTGACGAGTAAGAAAAAAGCATGCTGCTAGCTTCCGTTACTCACTTGGACAGTCTGGAGGATAATCAGCAATATAGATGTCGCTGCGATGACAGGCGGGAACACAGATATGCGGCTCAGCTCATTGGCGAGCATAGACATCGTGAGGGTGATTCGTAGCGCATCGTCTTGCCTGTTCCTTGCGATATTCGTACCATGCGCAACGGCATGGCTGCTGGTATGGTGCGCGTACTCTTTAGTTTAGTTACGCCAAGACTGGTACATACTACAATGTACATGTCACGTTATTGATGATTGCCAGTTGACGCGGGTCCCAGGAACGTCTTTCTTGGCGTATTTGGGCGACCATGGGGGACGGCATTATCCGATCGATAGTTCTCTGCTGCGGCCTGTCACTGTCAGTCGCTAAGTAGTGCCAACGCCCTCGTTCTCCATCACTACCATTGCTAATGTTACTGCTCCTACCCTCGCTGAAGAGGCGGTCTTCCATGAAATTCACCGGACGAGTCCGTAGAAGAAGTTTGAGACGGGCGCTCTTTCGTTTTCTTTTTCCTACGCTCGGTTGGGACCCTGACGAACTATATGCGGTATATCAGAACCGCGACCATGCCGTCGCCGATGCGACCAGAGTCATTGGCGGAGCGGCTTCACTTGGTTATACCACAAAATGGGGAACGGAGTTGATCTAACCTCGCTGCCTGTAACTGCCAGGAGCGGCCACGTATTTTCCTTCTGAAATGGTGATGTGGAGGTTCCAAGGTCGACGTGAGTTATGTTCAGTCACTGTGCAGGATTGAATAGAGATAGCGATTTCACCATAACACTCTCAGAGTTTGAGTTACAGCTAGGTAACTATGCACGGTCACATGAAGTACCCAATAACAAAGGGAGGTATCGTGCAGTTCTGAGGGCGTTGCTTCTGCGAACGCTAGGTGGTACAACGAACTTATCATGAAAGATATACTCACTAAATCCGAGTGAATACTGGTCTATTTCGTTCTCCGCCCTCGAATTTCGTCTCCTAATTGTAAAGCGCGTTTCCCCTCTAGCCACAGCATTGCCTCTGTATCGAGTCAGGCAGTTCGTCACACAAGGGTTCCTCGCGTACCTTGGTATGTCTTGAAAACCACTTTCCTAGGTGTCTTGGATTCCGCACTCGTCCCATGCTCCTGGAACCATGTAAACCGAAAATCGTTCGTCGTTTCTTCAAGGCCCGTCGCTACATCCACAACATTAGCTTTGACCCCGACGTGCTACGCAAAGAGTAAATGAGGTTGCTTGGGTTCTGAAAAAAGTAAGCATACGGCTATGTTGGGAAACTGTTCAGACGACGTTGTATATAGGATCTGAGAAGTCAAGCGCAGTATCGATCCTATGGCGACAGGACGAGCAAACGAAATCCCGTCTAAAGAGAGGAAGCGGACTGGGCCTTCTGTGAACATGCTAGCATTGGAAAAGCCGAGCTACTTCTAGGGTTAGAGGAAGATGTGAGCTAAGATGTCGATGACACGGACCTCGTATGCCAGGCGCATCAAGTAACCACCGAATATCTTTTGATGGACGCTATGCCATGTGGTAAGATGTCATAACCAACAAACAGACCAGACAAAGGCGTACTTGCGTTCCTGAGGGAACATCAACATAGTCTCGTATCTCCCATCCACACTCGCTCCTTCTTTTCTGCACTTTCTTCTTGTCCATAGGTAAGGAAGAAAGTATGAAGCTCCGCTGCTTCCTCAGACGTAGGAGGCGCACGCGAAAGGGAGTGAAGAGCGAGAGTTTGCCTTTTATCCTTCATATCTGCGTATGGTGTCTTAAACAGGTGACAAGGGGGTACGCAGAACGTACTCACGTTTCCCAATAGCATATAGAGAGTATTCTTCTGTTGTTGATACGATGAGAGGGTTCACCTTGTACGCCCGGCGCGTACTAGCGTCGCGGCAAACCATCGAAAACCGGCCTGGGCAGTTATTTGGCTGCACGTATATATTGTGAAAAATATACCTAACAAAACGGTTTCATCAGGCTGGTTCATCCCAATGTGTTCCATCTTGACTGCGACCTCCATGGAACTATTTCCAGTGTAGATGACCTGTCCACTTAACCGTAGGTCCCGTTTTGGGTTGAGCGGAACAAGCATGTCAAGCCTATTGAAGAAGAAATCAAATCTGAGAAGCAGAAGGAAACGCAGTCTCGCGTACGAACCTGTCCACGGAAGCAGTGACGATATAGAATCCTCGTTCATGTATCTGTCCCAAAGTCTCCACGCCTGGACCTAACGCGTGTTTGTACGCAATCGACCCCGCCAAAGAATCAAGATGTTCCATCAGCCTGAAGGAATCCCTCCTCGTCAAACGACATCACGGATAGATCTCGACGACTGACTTCCCCATTCGTATCCCTCCGGAAGCGTTTGTGTACTGCTCTAACAACTGCGGGTCCGAACCGAAGGGAAGGATAAACTCTGAATATGAATCGTTCATGTGCCGCGGAGGGTGTTTTAGCTCCTTGTCGATTTGAGTTTGCACTTGTCCCTGCGCTGGGGCTGAGGTGTTAGGCACCGAATCAAGCAGCAGCGCCTCCGCCCATCGCATGGGTTTCCTTAACGGCACCACGCTACGAAAACAATCATCAGACTACAGCCACTGTATCTGTAAACTGTTGAAACTCACGTATGGTATTTAGGATCCGAGTGATCCCCTAAGGGTGATGTAGACGAAGTTCCATGCGAAAATCATTTTCGGACGCACTGACGATGCGAAGTAGTTTGTCCATCGACGCGATATCTTTGTTCTCTTCTGCGAGGGAACGCGAAATTTCAGGCGTAGTGTTGAACGCTCTGCGACAACGGCATTGCGAACCGAGGCGTTGAAGCCCAATAGCCTTCTGGGCCAGGCGGAGCATTGCTCAGTAGAGGAACGATACTGCTGACGTGAGCAGGCCTCGTGAT
>WNGI01004011.1_pt1 | contig 16590 bp, 14 predicted proteins | sample 5400621 | NCBI WGS metagenome assembly WNGI01 (sample SAMN13153374, study PRJNA577476) | soil metagenome | isolation source: 20 cm soil or saprolite under Garry oak tree replicate 1 | place: USA:California | collected 2016-06-15 | reverse complement strand
TGCCCGACACCGCAACCGTAGCGACTAGCAATCTGGATGGAACACCAGGACCTCGCAGCTCAATCCTGGCGGCGCCTTTAAATAATTTGGCTACGGCTCGATTGTTTTCGGATGAGGCGAATGTCAACTCCGGAGAGGTCACTTTTCTCGATGAGCGGCGACACGAAGCGCTCGGTTTATTTGCTCCAATTGCCATTCCAGAATTGGACTGGGGTCTGGTAGTTCGAATCGATACGAGCGAGGCATTTCAGCCTGCCTCCGACCTGGCACGGTCGGTAGCCACCGTCGGATTGATTATTTTGGTGGTCGGAGTCTGCGGCACTCTGTTTTTTGCTCACTTTCTGCTGAAACCGATCGGGAAACTGGTGACGACCGCGGAACAGATCGGATCGGGAAATATTAGCGCTCGAGCTCCTGTCATTACCACCGACGAAGTCGGTTTTCTGGCAACCCGGTTTAATTATATGATTGACCAGGTCGAGGAACGAAATCAGCAAGTAAGAAAGATCCTCGAAACGGTCAACGAGGGCTTATTGCTGATTGGGCCTGACCTAATTATTCAGCCCAGCTATTCTCGGGCGACTACTACCATTTTTCGTCGGGAGCTTGCCGGGCTCCATTTTCTCGAGCTGCTCAATCCTTCGAGGAACTGGGAACTGGAGCCAGTCGTGACTCCTGATATCCTCTCGGCAACGGCCGGTTATCTCGACCTACTCTTTAGTCCTAAGATCAAAGACAAACTGATCCAGCAAACCAATCCATTGACCGAAGTCGAGTATAATATACGCGACGAAAACTCGCGATCACCGGTTAAGATCGTCGAGTTTCAATTTAACCGTGTTTTTGATCAGGGAAAGATCACACAGATAATGGTGACAGTCCTCGATTCAACGACCGAGATACTCCTCAGTCGCCAAATTCGGGAGAACGAAGTCAAGGCGAGATCGCTGATCGAGATGCTTTTTGGTATCATTCACATCGACGCGGCGATTTTGGCGGAGTTTCTTGATCATACGGAAGAGCAAATCGGTGAACTGCTGCGGGCCTTGGAATCGGAACAGTATGCGAGCAGATTGGAGGAGTCGAGCGCTGATCGTTCTTCCCGGTACCAGCGGTTGTTGGAGAAACTATCGAGATCAATTCATCTCCTTAAAGGCAACGCATCGATGATCCATCTCAGCTACTTTGAAAAGTTGGCGAGCGACCTTGAAGACAAGATTGCGACGGTCCGTACCGGAAAAACAATCGCTGGCGAAGAATTTCTACCCATTACCTCCGGCCTCGCCTCGATTGTTGACCAAGTCAGCCTGACCCGTGACTTGGTCCAGCGGCTGATCGCCATGCAAACTACTTTTGCCAAAAAAGAACCGGTGGAGAAGAAAACCGGATCAGACGAATTTTCCCAAACGGTAACCTCGCTCGTCGATCAAGTGGCCATGAACCGCGACCTGATCCAGAGGTTAGTTGCCATGCAGAGCACCTTTGGCCGAAAGCAGAAAGTGGGGAGCCGGTTTGAGCAACTAGCGGAATTTGCCCGAACGATCGCTGAACGAAACGATAAGCAAATCGATGTTGCTCTCGAAATTTCTTTAAATGGCGAAGATATTCCGAGCGATCTAATTGATCCGATCCAAAATATTCTTACTCAATTTATCCGAAACGCAGTAACCCATGGCATTGAGACGCCTAAAGATCGGGTGGCCAAAATGAAACCGGCGGTAGGAAAACTACGGATTTCGGCCAGTCGCAGTAATGACGGTTCCCTCTATTTCAGCGTATGGGACGACGGGAAAGGCCTCAATTCACAGGAGATTAAGGAGCGAGCAGTCAAGTTAGCGTATGCTTCGACGGACACAATTCAAGATTGGACCAACGAGGAGCTAAAGGCATTGCTATTCCGATCGGGGTTTACTACGCTGGATTACCCCACTCGCGACGGAGGGCGGGGCGTCGGTCTGGACGCGGTTCGGGATCTTGCGACCCAGATCGGAGGTTCGGTTGCTGTAAATACTGAACAGGACATTTACTGTGAATTTCGGCTGAGGATTCCTGGGACATGAAATTGCTGATCGTTGATGACTCAAGCGTAATACGGCGAGCAATCGAACGCGGGATCGAATCAGGGGAAATCACCGAGGTCGATCAAGCGGAGGATGGAGAACAGGCCATTCAACTGTATGCTGAAAAGCAACACGACATCATTACGTTAGACATAACAATGCCGAAGATGGACGGTTTGACTTGTCTCGACCGGTTGATGCAAATCAATCCAGAGGCAAAGGTCCTTATAATTTCGGCCTTGCGTGACCGGACGACGGCAATCCGGGCCATCAAACAGGGTGCGAGCGGTTTTCTTTGCAAACCAATCAATCCGGATGAACTCCGTGAGGCGTTTCAGCTTTTACTCAGTGACTAGACGAAGATGAACGATCAAGATATTCACGTCTTCATTTCTACTGCTAGGCGCTATTTCGCCTCGTTAGAGGAACGCCCCTCCCTAGTCATTGAGCCGCCGTTCGTGCGGGAAAAACTGGGTCCGTTTCTGGAATACACTGGCATAATCGGCGTTTCCGGAAGATCTCGAGGGGTAATTTGTTTCACCGCCACGGGCAAAATGCTCGGCGAGATCCTCGGCCTACTCAAAGAATCCCGTATCGACGAGGAAGCGAAGAAGGATCTGGTGGGTGAAATCGCAAATACGTTGAGTGGAAACGCCCGCGAGGAGTTCGGGAGCGAGTTTCAAATTTCGGTGCCGACCGTGATGGTGGGGTCGGAAGCTGGTCTGAGCCAGCGAAATGATTCAAGAAACTACGCGATTCCGCTTAATTGGCACTCGGAGACCGCTTACCTTCTCGTCGCGTTGGAGTAGCAGAAGATAAAAAAGGGCGAAAATAGTGCCCGGAACCGCAATCTCCTCAAGAAAAAGCACAAAATTTGAACGGTTGCCTTCCCCTGCCTGTCTATCTCTACGGTTAAGGCGATTCGGGTTTGCGCACGATTTCTCTCGACTTCTACTCCTTGGCGTGCGCAACCCGGATCATTTTTTTGCGGTTCTTGATCGAACGAATGCTATTCGATAGGCTCGCGCTACAATGCGGGAGAGTATTCTCGTCGTCGATGATGAAGCAGATGTGCTTGACCTCGTCCGCTACCACCTAAATCGGGCCGGATTTGATGTCGATGTCGCTTCCAGCGGAACGGCCGCCCTATTGGCTGCTCGACAAGGCCGTCCTGACGCCATCGTTTTGGACGTCATGTTGCCCCAAATGAGCGGCACGGAAGTGTTTCGAAAATTAAAATTGGAAATCGATACCGCTCAGATTCCGGTGTTGATGCTAACCGCAAAGGGTCTGCTCTCGGAGCGTATCGCCGGATTAGAACTCGGCGTTGACGATTATATTACCAAGCCTTTCAGCCCGAGGGAATTAGTCCTCCGTGTCCAAAACCTACTTCGTCGAATTCGAGAAACTCGGACCTCGGCTGTCGGGACGTTTGGGGCTACGAAAATGCAATCGATACTCGGACTGTCGATACCCATGTTCGCAGGCTTCGGGAAAAACTGGGCGGAGCAGCCAGCCGAATCGTAACGGTCCGAGGAGAAGGCTATCGTTTTTTGCCGCAACAAACGTCGTGACCACTATTTGGCTCATTCTATGGCCGGTTCTTTTTATTATTTCCGCCGGTACAGCACTGATCTTGCGCCACCATTTGGCGCAAGTCCGTCGAGCTATTCGGCATCTGGCGCTTGAACAAGAGATTACATCAACCAGCTCCCGGCCAGCGATTGTTCGGGAGATCTACGACGATCTACATCAAATCGCTCATCGTCAGCAGAAATTTGCCCAATTAATCGCGGACGAAGACTTTAGCCTGCGCGCCATCCTTGGCAGCATGGTCGAAGGCGTACTCGTAGCCAACCGAGATTTGACGATCAGACTCGCCAACGATCGACTGACCAAGATGTTTTCTCTTTCGCGGAACCCCGTAGGGCGAACGGTCATGGAGGCATTTCGCAATCATGTTCTGCATCAAATGGCCAAGCGAACCGTAGAAACCGAGGTTCCACAATATGCTGAGCTTCCGGTGGATATCCGGGAAAAGGATGGATTTGTCGCGAAACAGTTCCAAGTGACTTCGGTCGCCCTACGCCCTCCGACCCGAGAAGGGATCGCAGGTATCTTGTTGGTTTTCCATGACGTAACCGAGGTCCGTTCCCTCGAAGGCGTTCGCAAAGATTTTGTTGCGAATGTATCGCACGAGCTGCGCACGCCCCTTTCAATTATTACCGGCTATCTGGAGACTTTGCTGGAGGCGCCACCGGATCGGGCTACGACCAAGAAGTTTCTGGCGACGATGCATAAGCATGCGCAACGCCTCAATCTTCTGGTCGACGATCTTCTCGAGTTATCGCGCCTGGAATCGCGCCGGCTACCGCTCAAGTTCCAAGCAGTCCAACTTAGAACCTGTGTCGCTCGAGCCTTGGAGCGATCCGACAGCCTGATCAATACCGTCGGGGCTACGGTTAACGTCGACATTCCCGACGAAGTGCCAGTGGTCGAGGCTGACCAGGTGAAAATCGAGCAAGCCATTTTTAACCTGTTGGATAACGCTCTGAAGTATGGCGGAAAATCTGGCCTCAAGGTCTGGATATCAGTGAGACGCTCTGACTCCGATCTCCTTCTCGAGGTCAAAGACAATGGACCTGGGATTCCGCTCACCGATCAACCGCACATTTTCGAGCGCTTTTACCGCGTTCACAAGGATCGCTCCCGAGACGCGGGAGGGACCGGACTTGGATTATCGATCGTGAAACATACGATCCAGGCGCACGGAGGGACCGTATCTCTGGAGAGCGCCCCTGGCTCCGGCTCAACTTTTACGATCCGTCTGCCCTATATCACGACCGAAACGGCAATATAGAAACGCGGAATGCGGAGCTCCGGTGGCCTGTATTCCGCAATCCGCATTCCGCGTTTCTCCATTCTAGATTCACGTCTTCCGCTTGGCCGCTTCCGCCATCGCCCGATCAATCAGGAAGGTCGCCAAATGTTGGGTCCCTTGGTCAAGAGCACTGTTTGCCTGTCTCAGACGTTGATGGTCGTGACTCTCAATCGCCGCTTCGACCTCACGCACCAAGCCATCAATTTCCATTCGCTCCGCGTCGGAGATTTTGTCCCCGACCAAAGTAAGAGCGCTGCGGACAGCCGGAAGCAATTCATTGCTTTTCAATGCAGCCTCCGTCCAGACCCGTTCGGCCATATCTTCAAAGGCATGATCCAATGATTCCGCGATCATCTTCTCTACCGCTTCATCCGAGACATCGACGGCACTCGAAAGGTCCAGCAATTTTTCACCGCCGCTTTGGGTGTCTCGAGCCAAAACGTGAAGAATGCCGTCCGAATCGATCTCAAATTGAACGCCGACGCGCGCCACCCCTTTGGGTACAGGGGCGAAGTCGAGCTCGAAGCTGCCTAGCTCCCAATTATCCTTCGCCAGTTCCCGTTCGCCTTGAAGAACTTTGATTCGCATCGAGCGCTGGTTCGCCACCGCATTGGTAAACATTTCACCGGCTCGGCACGGAATCGTAGAGTTTCGGGGAATGATCACGTTCATCAAGCCACCAAATGTTTCCACGCCAAGGGAGAGCGGTGTTACATCCAACAACACTACGTTCTGCACCTGGCCCGAGAGAATACCAGCCTGTATGGTCGCTCCTACGGCAACCGCTTCGTCCGGATTCTGGGTCAGGTTCGGCAAGCGCTGGAACACTTCCGCCGCAAACTGGCGGACAGTCGGCATCCGGGTGACTCCACCGACCAAGATAACCTCATCCAACTGGCGCGGCGTGATTTTCGCGTCATCGAGCGAGCGCAAGCAATGTCCGCGCGTACGTTTAAGGAGCGGACGGACAATTGCGTCAAGCTCGGGACGGGTAAGCAGGTAGCTAAATCGCCGATTCCCCGGCAAAAACGGAATATCGACCTGTACCGCCTCTTCATCGGAAAGACGAATCTTCGCATCATGACAGAGATCGCGTAGTCTCGCAGCGAAAAGCGGGTCCTCCAAATCTGTCCGAATCTCCGGATGGCGCGCGATAATTCGATCCTTCAACAGACGGATCAATTCGCGATCGATATCGTCGCCTCCCAATCGGGTGTTGCCGTTAGTGGAAAGAACACGAAATACGCCTTCGTTTAGCTCCAAAATCGAAATATCGAATGTGCCTCCACCGAGGTCATAGACCGCAATCTTTGAACGGTCTTTTAATCGATCCAGGCCATAAGCCAGGGCCGCAGCGGTCGGTTCATTGATGATCCGTTCGACCGTAAATCCGGCAAGCTCGCCTGCCTTCTTGGTCGATTGACGTTGCAGGTCATTAAAATAGGCTGGTACGGTAATAACTGCTCGATCAATTGGGCGGCCGAGAGCTTGCTCCGCGTCGCGCTTCAATTTCTGGAGAATAATACTGGAGACTTCTTCCGGCCGATAAGATGTGCCTTGTACGTCGATAATTGTCTGGCCGTCCCGCGAAATAACGGGATAGGTAAAACTCTCCTTCTCCATTTCTCCGGTTCTTCGACCGATCAATCGCTTGACCGAGTAGATAGTGCGGGACGGCTCCAAGACACGCATCCGATTAGCTGCGTTGCCTACGATCGGTTCACCGGCGTCCGGAAAATAGACGACCGAAGGAGTCAGCCGTAATCCTTTCTCGTCGGCCAGCAGAATCGGAAAGCCAGCATCCATGATCCCGATCAACGAATTTGTGGTGCCTAGATCGATACCGACGATTTCACTCATAAAAATAGAGGGGAGTTAGACATAACCGCGTGGAATGCCCAGGCAAGCAGCCTGTCGCGAATTGCCCTGAAACGAGTTTGTCGTTCAATCGCCAAGCACTGCCTCGGTGTTCCGGCTGCTGAAACTCCGCTTCAGGGAGACGCAATTCATTTTTCATTTTCGCGCACCGAAACTTGAGCCCCCTTGACCAAGCCTGTCGTCTTCTCGCTAATATCACAGTCTGTTCCTAACGCTCGATTGCCAGTCCGTGGGGCTGCTACTGCACTTCATCGAATCGGAGTTTTCGTTCTTTCAACTCGTTGATCCACTTTTGCGCGAACCTGAGATCAAGTGTGAGCTGGCCCAAACGAGGCAGCGCCTCTGCTCGATTGTCCGGCCAACGTTCATCGATTTGTCGAAGCCGTTGCTCAAGCGAATCACGCAAATCTTCCAAACCGGCAGAGAGCCCTTCAACCACCGCCAAGTTTTCCTGCAACAATTGAAGTTTTGCTGCTTTCAGAAGGTGGAGCGATTCCTGCGCGAGTTGATAATAGACCTCATCGAATCGATGCAGAGCTTCAGCAACCTTTCCAAACCATTGCTCGACTTCCGGACTGATCACTCGGCCCCGCAAACTCACCGATTCAAGTACCAGCAAGTGTTCAAGCCGGCTCACCGTATCAGATAAAACTCGGAACGCTTCGTTGAGCACAACCGCTTCGCCGCGCTTCGCTGCTTGGTCCCCGGCATTCTTCCGGGCAAACCTATCGTTGAGTTTGCCTGAATCCAGCAGCGGACGGCGAGGAAGATCGAACAGCGAAAAATAGTCGGTCATGCGGAGAAGCTTTCGCCGCACGAACAATGAGCCACCGCATTTGGATTGGTAACTTTGAATCCGCCTTTCTGCAGGTCCTCGCTGAAATCGACCGATGAACCGCTGACAAATAAGGCAGTCTTCGGATCCACCACTACTCGCACGCGGTTGGACTCGACTAAGATGTCTCGGTTCGCTGGTCCATCGACCAAATCCATCTTGTATTGCAGCCCAGAACACCCCCCGCCGATCACCGCCACACGGAGGGCTCCCTGAGGCCGGCCTTGACGGGTCAACAGCTGAGAAAGCTTCGCTGCCGCGCTCTCCGTCACTTTGACCAGACGCTCGTTCCCAATTTTATAGCGGATTTCAATACCAGCACTCACGGCGAGAATATGAGGTCCAGGCCACAAAAAGCAACTTTTGGGCCGCATAGAGCGCGGAATATGGAATGCGGATTTCGGATTGCGGAATTTGGAACGCTGCGTAGCTCCTCTTGGTCGAAGTCCTTTAGTGCCCTCGGCGTACTCCCAGTTCGCGGTTCGCCATGCGGCGTTGTCCTCGTCCTCCGTAAGTATTCCGCATTCCGCCGTCCGAATTCCGCATTCCATTTGCTTTGGGTCGCTATCTCGATTTGCTGGTGCTCCCATGGCCAGCCAACAAAAGCTCTTTTTGCCGGAGCTGCGTACAACGCTCGCCCTCGCGATCCCAATGATGATTGGGCAGTTTGGTCAAATGCTCATGGGTATCACCGATACTCTCGTACTAGGCCGAGTCGGCGTCGTTCCCCTAGCGGCCGTAGGCTTTTCTAACACACTCCTGGGGACTCTGTACGTCGGCGGTATTGGGCTGTTGACGTCGATCGGCATTTTCGCGGCACAAGCTCACGGGGCGAATCTGGAGAAGGAAAAGATAGAAGTCATGCGATCGGCTCTTTGGTTATCCATGTTGGCCGGTGCCGCGGCTGCCGCATTGATCTGGCTCTTCCTGCCGGTTCTTCATATTTTTGGCCAACCGATTCCGATCGAAACCGCGGCCAAGCCGTATCTTGCCATCGTCGGACTCTCGCTCGTCCCGGCTCTCGGTTCGATGGCGGCCAAAACCTTTTGTGAAGCCCTGGGGAAACCGGTCATCCCGACAGTGATCCTCTACATCGGGGTCGCTTTGAACCTGTTTTTGAATTTGCCACTGGTCTTCGGTTGGATGGGGATTCCAGCGCTCGGCCTACTCGGTTCCGCAATCGCCACATTCGTCTCCCGCTTCTTTGTGTTAGCAGGCACTCTCGCGTACGCGTTATTCCTGAGCCGGTTGCAATGGTCAGCGTTGGCGTTTTCCCGGGTCGATTGGCGCAGGGTCGCAGCCCTTTTTCGGATTGGGTTGCCCGTCTGCTGCCAATATCTGGCCGAAGTTGGAGCGTTCAGCTTTGGTGCAGTCATGATGGGTTGGATCGGCACCGTGGCCCTGGCCAGTCATCAAGTGGTGCTGACTTGCGCGGCAACCACCTTTATGTTTCCACTTGGCATCTCCATTGCAGCGGCCGTTCGGATCGGTCACGCGATCGGATCCCAAGCGCACGGAGGATTGCGCCGAATCGCTTTCGGAGCCATTGGAATTTCCGCTGTTGTCTCCGCCTGCTTTGCCATCATCTATTTTGCAGCCGGCCGCGAAATTGCCGGCTTGTTCACCAATGAGAGTGTGGTTCTCGATTTGGCAGCTCGCCTCATGATTGTCGCTGGGATCTTCCAGATCGCTGACGGAATTCAGGTGACTGCTGCCGGCTGTTTGCGCGGCTTAGCCGATGTCCGGCTCCCGATGCTGATCGGCTTTTTTTGTTATTGGGCCATTGCTATGCCGGCGGCTTTTGTGACCGCGTTCATCGTCCCACTAGGAGCCATCGGTATTTGGATCGGACTCGCCGCCGGCCTGTTTGTCGCCGCCACGTTGCTCACCTGGCGTTTGTTCGGTATGACGCGCCCAGGTATTCGCGATCGCTTTGTTTTTTCCGGAACTGAGACGGCTGAGCCATTCCGGTAGGGACGCCTGAGCGAACGCGCGGGAGCGCGTCCCTGCCGATTTAGGATTTGGAGCGAATTACGATCTCGACGCGTCTATTCAATTGCTGTTCTTCGACGGTCCGGTCCCCCGGAACGATCAATCGCAATTTGCCAAAACCCTGCGTCTGAATGCGGCCTGAGTCGATTCCCATGTTTTGGACCAGCCACGCCTTCACCGTCTCGGCACGCCGTTGGCTCAAATCAAGATTGTAGCCGTCGCTGCCAAACGAGTCGGTATGACCTTCGACCCGGAAAACTGCTTGCGGATTCCGCTGAATGAGTCGGCCTAGCTTCTGCAAGCTCGCCGTCGCCCCAACCCGCAGATTGGCCGAATCATAATCAAACAGAAGATCGGTCGGCATTAATATCGGGGCAGTCCCATTGCCAACTTTCCCCGAGCCGGAAAGGATCTCGTCTAAATTACTGAACCCCGAGGGAATCCCGGAATTTCCTGCGATCGCGCCGTCTCCGGCGTCTTGATTATCCGTCTTGCCCGGATTGTTTTTGTTGCCGCTGGAAAGTTTCGGCCGGGTAGCAACCGTCGGCTTATCATTCATTAACTGCTGCCGCACGTCCGACAATTCTTTGTCCAAGGCCAACGCACTCTCCGCTTTCGCCTTGGCCGCAGCAGTGCGCGACGCTTGAGTGTCCACGCTTGGCTTCTCTTTAATATCTGGCACTTCTGGAGTGCTCACTTCGGGGGTAGCCCGAAACTCCTTCATATCATCCTCGAAAGTGCCATCGAACTGGCTGAGGTTCTTAACGCTGCCTGGATCCGCCGTCTTGGAGCCTGGAGTCTCAGTTTGCTTACTATCGGGCTCGAGCAGCTTTTGGTCGACCTGAAGGCGGTTGACGTTAAACACGCGCGGCACGAGCCGTGGCTTGTCCGCAGAAGTAAAATTGTCCAACGTCTTTTTGCTTAGCCCATAGAACAGCCCTCCATGAAGCAACAATGAAACCAGCACCGCCGGGATCAGGAAACGACGAAGGGATACGGAGCTATCCGAAATGATTTCGTCGGAGTAATAGGCCATAGCGTCTCGGAATCATACCATGGGATTGATTGGTGCCAAGTAAGAGCCCCGGGATAACGCCGGGAACGTATTCCGCACTATCTACTCTCGAATCCGGAATCCATCGCACAGCGTGGGGCCACGGAGTTCAAGCCCCGGATCGAACGGTGCCGCCGGCAATTTTGAGTCGACCGAATTGATACCTTCCCGAGCATACTCTTGCAGCACGTTCTCATACTGAAACCTAGGCGAAGCAGTCAATCCAAGGAGCACCGTCTGGCGTTCCCGGCGTTCCCGGCGTTCCCGGCGTTCCCGGCACTACCGGCGTTCCCCCTTGGGCTCCCCCGTTGACGGAACGCTACCCCATGTCATTGTTGCGGTTCCCTATATGGCTCAAGCAAAGTCCGGCTCCGATCGCATGGAAAAGATTGTTAGCCTCTGCAAGCGCAGGGGGTTTGTCTTCCAGTCGAGCGAAATCTACGGTGGCCTAAACGGTTGTTGGGATTACGGACCGCTCGGAACTGAGTTGAAAAGGAACCTGAAGGATTTCTGGTGGCGCCGCATGGTGAGAGAACGCGACGATGTCGTCGGCATGGACGGCTCGATCCTCATGAACCGGCAGGTCTGGGTTGCCAGCGGACACGAAAATACGTTCACCGATCCGATGGTAGACTGTCGGAATTGTAAATCCCGCCTTCGAGCAGATCAGTTGCCGGAAAAGAATGGCCGGAAACAGTGTCCGGTGTGCGGCAGCTTCGATCTAACTGAACCTCGAGCCTTCAATCTCATGTTTAAGACCTACGTGGGCGCAACCGAAGATGAGTCGGCAATCACTTATCTCCGGCCGGAGACTGCTCAGGCCATTTTCGTTCAATTTAGAAATATCTTAGAGGTCTCCCGGAAAAAGCTCCCATTCGGAATCGCTCAAATCGGTAAAGCATTCCGCAACGAAATCAATCCGCGCAATTTCACCTTTCGATCCCGCGAGTTCGAGCAGATGGAACTCGAATATTTCTGCCGGCCGGAAAACGGCCTGGAGTTGCTGGAGTATTGGCTCCAAGAACGACTCCGTTTCTATCGGGACATCGGGCTATCCTCCGAGTCTCTTCATGTCCATAAAATCCCACCGGAGGAGTGCGCTCACTATTCTAAAGGAACGTACGATATCGAATTTGAGTTCCCATTCGGCATCCAAGAGTTGGAGGGAGTCGCCTATCGAACCGATTACGATCTCAACCAACATCAGAAAGCGAGTGGCAAGCCGCTGGATTATTTTGACGAAGAATCGAAGCAGCATTTTATACCGCACGTTGTCGAGCCAAGCGCTGGAGTCGACCGTACCGCTCTGGCATTGATCTCCGCCGCCTATGACGAGGAAGTGGTTACGGATGAGAAAGGCAAGTCAGAGACCCGCACGGTCCTTCGCTTTCATCCGCGGATGGCTCCGATCAAATGCGGCGTATTTCCGTTGCTCAAAAATAATGAGTTGTTGGTCAGGCAAGCGCGCGAAATCGTCGATCAATTGCGAGGTGAGATGATGGTGTTCCACGACGAAACCGGGGCGATCGGTCGCCGCTATCGCCGTCAGGATGAAGCGGGAACGCCCTTTGGAGTAACCGTAGATTTCGACACGATCGGAGAAAACGGTCCGGCACTGCGGGATACTGTTACCGTGCGACACCGCGACTCAATGGAACAAGAGCGAATCGCAATAAAAGAGCTCACCGCGTTTCTGGGTGAACGAATTCGATAATCCGGAGCATTGCAAATAGCTGGTAAATCGGCTGTTATAAATTGAATCATGTCCAGTGACCGCAAGCCGTCCGGAAGGAGGATCTTGAGTACCGGATTGCAGAATCAACCTGAACCGAGAAAGACGCCGGCTGGGGTCTGGCTCATTGTCGGGTTGGGCATACTCTTTGCGCTGGGCGCTTTGGGTATCGGGGCCTTCATTGCGGTGAAGAGCCTGAAAGAAAAAGGTGAAAATGCTGAGACCTCAAGTCCATCGGCATCGGTGAAAGGTTCGCCTGTCGCAGGTGCCCAAGAAACAGCGCAACCTAGCCCGTCAGCATCGGCTGAAGCAGTCACGTCAGACGCGAAGGAACAGAATCAGATGCGCAAGGAGGTATTGACTCGAATTGACGTGATGAAGAATCTTTCGCAGAAAGAAAAAGATGAACTGTACGCCCAGGTGGAGCGAGCTCGTAGCTTTTCCAAGGTCGCAGTGATTCCCTTCGATACGGCCAAAGTAAATCCTACGAATTCGCAGGTTGGAGATCTGGTCAAGCGCTTGCAAGAAACTGAAAACAAAAAGCTTTTGGATGATCCAACCGTCGTGCTTTTTTTTGTTGGGTACGCCGACAAACAGGGCGACGAATCAAAAAACCAGGAAATTTCCAGAACCCGAGCCGAGGCCGTGGAGAAAGCACTGGCCAAAAGCACTAAAATCAATAACATCACCCACTCCGTCGGAATGGGGGGACAAGACCTATTTGATAAGGCGAACTTGGTAAAGAACCGCCTAGTTGAAGTTTGGGCTGTCCAACCATGAGCGGTGCGCCTCGAGATCCAAAATCCAAACAGTCGGGCGGAGATCTCAAAATCTCTTTGACACCGGCGGGCCTCTTCGTCGTGGCAATGATTGTCTTTTTCTTTGCCGGCGGAATATTCGCTTACATCTAGTTGCTCACTCGCTCCCTGCAGAGCAATCAATCTCCGCCACCGAATACCCAAAAATCCCCTACGACCGGCTATTTTTCCAAGGAACCAGCGGCTTCTGCTACCCCCTCGGTCTCACCTAGCCCACCAGCGGCAACTCCTCAGCCCACGCCGACGCCACAACCGGCAGAAACTCCAGCTACACCAACCCCAGCTATAATTTCGGAAACTCCCTCGCCATCTCCCGCCGCTTCTTCCTCACCTGAGGCTTCGGTCGATCAAGGGGTAGAGCCGCTACCAAGCGTGACAAAAAATCCTGAGGGAGAGGAGAGAGTTCGTAAGGAGGTGCTCGCTCGCATCGATCTACTCAAAGAACTGACCGCAAAAGAGAAAGATTACCTTTACGCGCAAGTCGAAAGGGCCCGCGGATTCACGAAGTTGGCCATCATCCCCTTTGTTCGAGGCCATACTAAGCCAGAGCAGTACGAAATCGACCACATGGTGTCATATTTGGAGAAGCCAGAGTTCAAAAAACTGTTCGAGGACCCAACCGTGGTACTGGTTGTCGCCGCCTACGCCGATAAACAAGGTAGCGATGAACAGAACCTGCAGATCTCCAAAGAACGAGCCACCAATCTCATGAAAATCTTACAAAACCAGGGACACGTTACCAACACGGTCCGCGCGGTTGGCATGGGCGGACTGGACTTCTTCGATAAAAACGACGCGGAAAAGAATCGAATCGCCGAGATCTGGCTCGTCGCGCCGTGAGGTCAGCCCGGATCAAAACCTCTGGACGTCAGCCCCTCTCCTTGGAGCGCCTTACCCATCGCCACGGCCCGACCGACGTTTCGGTGGATCCGATCCAAGTACGGATTTGAGCCATCTTCAGCGTCCAACCATCGATGCGTGCCTTCCCATTCTTCGTTGAGCGTCCTTACCACATAGTCCGAGAAGAACTTTTCGGTTCCGGAGAGCAACTCCAATAAGCTTGGATGGGCCATCTTCTTTCCCAAGCGAGAGAAAAGAGCGGCTTCACGTAGTTCCAGGTAGAGAGCGGGAAGCCGCTCCGGATAATCTTCCGCTGCCATTTGTCCAAGCAAATCAGCGGTCGCGACCAGGGCTCCAATCACCCATTCCACGCGGGAGCGAAATCCGATCTGTTTCATCTTCGCGCCAACTGCCGTTGCACAGATTGCTTGCTGAACAACACGAATCTCGTCCCTTGTAAAGCCGAACGCTGGCAATAGGTCCCAAGCAAGAAAACAACTGCGCCCCACATGGATACTGGTATGCTTGGCGCCAGAGCCTTCCCGATCATCCCGGCATTTCAAGTATCCGCTATCGTGCAGTAAAATGGACGCTAGAGCGATCTCCCATTCCCGATCGCTGAATCTAATCCCACCCGGCACACGATCCTGCGCCGCCAAAAGCCGAAGCACCGCTTCGGTCCCCTCCATCGTATGATCAAAATCATGGAACGCCGTATCGCAAGGTTCGAATTCCGGCCTATTGCCGTGAAATAACCCAAAAGCGAAATCAATCAGCTTGCATGCGACCGCTGCTAACTTTTCCCTTTCCCCGACGCAGATGCTTTGAACGGCCTCGATCGTCAGATAGTAGCTTCGGGGATAAAACATCAGAGACCTCGAACGTTCAAGCCGAGGGAAGCCTCAGGCAACCAAAAAAGGCGATCGCAAAAAAGAACAGATTTGACGATCTTTTTTCTACAAATTTGCGAAAAAAGATATTGCCATTCGTCTGGTGGCGTTTAGTGTGACTTCTGCCAGCTCGATTGGCCCCCAGAATCGTGTTCCCCCTCTGATCGAGCTGGTTTTCCCTTTTCTTCAGAGCCGCTCGCTTTTGGCCATTTCTCCGGGGACCAAACGCTTCTTGCTTTCTATGAACAGCGCGTGAAGCAAACGGACCGATTCATTCACTTGATTCCGGCGCACCATCCAAGTGATCCGAAAGGAAGATGTTGCCAGGCCAAACGACGGGATTTGCGCACTACGAAGCGCCTCAGAGCCTTGTCGTACCTTCTCATGGGAGGCGTTGATGCCCGCACCGACCACACTGACTGCGCCCAGTTCATCGTTCCAGATAAAGTCCGATTCGAAAGTCCCGAGTTTCGCCCGTAGATTCGAGATCTGATGCAAGTTTTCTTTCGAGATCACCAGAGTCAGCCCGTCTTGCGGACTCCCGATTGACGTGACGTGAAGCTGCTTACCGGGACACCCAAATTCGTCCATGATCGCGAGCAATTCATCCACCTTTCGACCCTGGATCATCACCACCTGTTCTTCGCTGGCCACGCCAACAACCGAACCCGGCAGCCGCGGCGGCGATTTACGTACGACCGTCCCATCTTGTGAGGGATCCGGACCGGCAAGGGGACCTGCGGTTGCCCGTGCGTAAATTGCGATGCCTTTCTCTTTAGCAAATTCGACCGCTTGCGCATTCAAGACTCTGGCTCCCGATTCTGCCAACTCCTGCGTTTCCTCGTAAGAGAGGACTCCGATTCGTTCGGCGGACGGCACAATCCGCGGATCCCCGGTATAGACACCGTCCACATCCGAGCAAATCTCACACCATTCCGCTTCCAGAGCTGCCGCCATCGCGACCGCGGTCGTATCGCTACCTCCTCTGCCCAAAGTTGTGACCTCGCGCCGGTATGACACTCCTTGGTAGCCAGCGACCACCACAATCTTTCTTCGCGCCAGTTCGTCCTGCACACGAAACGGCCTTACTTCGATGATCCGGGCATCCACATGCCGATCGTTGGTGATGATCCCTGACTGGCTTCCGGTAAAGCTGATCGCGTCTCCTCCCAACTCCCGAATCGCCATGGAAAGAAGCGCCATAGAAATGCGTTCTCCAGCCGACAACAACATGTCAAGTTCTCGCCGGTCCGGATTTGCGGAGATCTGCTTGGCCAATCCCAAGAGATCGTCAGTCGTGTCCCCCATTGCGGAAACAACCACCACCACATCGTGGCCTTGCTGTTTGGTCCGCATGATCCGTTCGGCAACCAGCCGCAAACGATTGACGTCAGCGACACTGCTGCCGCCGTACTTTTGGACCACAATTGACATAAAAAGGTGACTGTTTCAGAGCCGGCTCGGCAATAGCAAGCCCTGAATAGCACCGGGAACGTTCTCACCTCTCACCGTTCCCGGCTCTGCTATCTGCTATTTGCTATTCTGCGACTTGCTATTCTGCCGCTTAGCGCCGCAGGAGCTTGCCATTCGGGGTTCGCGGCAAACTGGCC
>WNGI01006400.1_pt1 | contig 16594 bp, 17 predicted proteins | sample 5400621 | NCBI WGS metagenome assembly WNGI01 (sample SAMN13153374, study PRJNA577476) | soil metagenome | isolation source: 20 cm soil or saprolite under Garry oak tree replicate 1 | place: USA:California | collected 2016-06-15 | reverse complement strand
AAGACGTAGAACGGCCGGTCGCCGAGCTGCTTCAACGCGTCGAGCCCCGCGATGCTGCGCAGCGAGACGGGCTGTCCCCTGCCCGGCGGTGGCGTGTGCGGCAGCGTAAAGCAGAACAGTCCGAGCACAATGCTCGCGCTGGCCGCCGTGTAGAGCGGCATCGGCGTCTGCTCCGGTACGCCACCCAGCACGAGTCCCAGGAACCAGCTGATAAAGAGGCCCGCGACGATCCAGCCGATCGTCCCGAACACGCGAATGAACGGGAACTGCTGCTCCTGTGACTGGATGTGGTGGAATGCCAGGCTGTTCGCGAGGCCCAGCGTTGGCATGTAGCACAGGTTATAGAGAAGCAGCAAGAAAATGAACGTGCTGGGCTTGGCGGTGAATTGCGGGGTCGCGAAGAGAACCAGGCCGCCGAGGATATGCAGGAAGCCGAGCACCTTCTCCGTCGCGAAGTAGCGATCCGCCACCAAACCGAGGAAGAACGGCGCGACAATGGCCGCCACGGGATTCACCGTGTACGGCCAGTGTGTCAGCGTCCCCATGCCGTGGTTCGTCATGTACACGGCGATCGACGTGTACCATGCCCCCCAGATGAAAAACTGGAGGAACATCATCACGGACAGCTTGGTGCGGATCACAGCGTCAGGTTGCCGATACGGCGAGCTCCTTGGTGAGCCTGATGATAATGTGGTGCCCCGCTGGCAGCACGATATCCGAGTCCTTCGTCTGCGACGCGACGCCCGCGCCCGCGGCCGCACCGACGATGCCGCCGATGACAGTGCCCTTGCTGTTCCCACCGAGCACGCGGCCGAGTATCGCGCCCGCGGCGGCACCCGCACCTACCTTCGCCGCATCACCGGTTGTCACGCCACGGCCTTTGTGCACCGTCTCGATCGAGTCAACCGCCGCATCGATCGAGTACGAATTGCCGTGTACAGTGATGCTCGTAATGGCAACCGTCAAGGTGCCCGGAGTATGGGGATTGGGCGCCGGTTTCACCTCCGTGATCCTGCCGCTGACCGGTGCGCCCGCGTGAATCACGACGTGCCCTTGCGCGTCTGTGATGTCCTCGACGACGTGCGCCGTGAACGTGTCACCGGTCTTCGCGGTCCGCGAGGAGAGCGTGTCGTTCGCGGCGACGTCGATCTTGGTGCCCACGCCCAGGTGCAGCATCGCCGGCCGCGCGGGAGGTGCCGGTGGCGCCGTGTGCGTCGTTGTGCGATTGTGCGTCGCCGACTGCGGCGGCGCCGGCGGATTGGTATGCTCCGGCATGTCGCGCATCTGCGCCGTCGATTCCGCGGGAGCGAGCGTCAGATTGCGCGCAGTCGAATCACTGGACTGGCCGGCCTGCTCGCCTTTTTGGCACGCATTCATACCAAGCAGAGCAATGGCCGCCAGTGCGACAATTCGGGTCATGGGTTCCTCTCCGTTGACGACAGTTGTGCAGTGGGTACCCGCCTGCCCGCGCCAAGGTTCTACAACCGCCGTTTGAGCCCCTCCGGCGTGAGGCCCTGCAGGTACCCCGCCAGCAGCGTGAAATTGTCCGTGACGAGCAGGATGCCGAGCACGATCAGCATCCCGCCCGCGATCCGGTCGACCCACACTATGTATGGTCGGAAGCGCTGAAACCAGACCAGGAAGCGATCCAGGGCGACCGCCGTCACCAGAAACGGCACCGCGAGCCCCCCGGCGTACACCGCGAGCAGGGCGATCCCACGGGCCAAACCGGCCTGGGTCGCGGCGAGCGTGAGGATGCCGCCGAGGATTGGCCCGATGCACGGCGTCCACGCCGCACCGAAGGTGAAGCCGACGACTGCCGAGCCGAAATACCCGAGCGGCTTGTGCGCCAGATTGATGCGCCGCTCGCGGATCAGGAATTTTGGCTTGAGCACGCCGAGCAGATACAGGCCGAACAGGATGAGCAGCACGCCGCCGGCGCGTCCCAGCCATTGCTGATAGTCGCGCAGCAGATTGCCGACGGCCGACGCCGCGGCGCCGAGCAGCACGAACACCAGCGTGAACCCGGCGACGAACCAGAGACCGTGCAGCGCCGCCGTCCCGCGGCGGTCCTGCACTTCCTCCACGGTCATGCCGGTCAGAAAGCCGACGTAGCTCGGGATGAGCGGCAGGACACAAGGCGACAGGAAGCTCAGGAGGCCGGCCGCGAACGCGACCGCGAACGACACCTCCGGAGCGGTCACACTACCCGCAGAACGCGACGGCGGAGACGACCGTGGTCCAGCGCGCGTCGGGACCACATTCGGCGGTCGACGTCACATTCATCGTGCGCACGATCTCGCCGGAGAGCAGCCACTGCTCACGCCGCTCGTCCCACGCCTTGTCCGCCTCGAAGGGCACCCCCAGCACGGTCGCCAGCATCGAGGCCGCCAGATCCTCGGCGTACTCGCCGGAGACGGTCTCGTTCTGCCCGTAGCTGTGGTGTTCGGAGATGTAGCCGTGATGGGAAGGATCCGCGGGCATCGCGACCCCGATCGACGCCGCGACCAGCCGGCTCGGCTCGTTGGTCGACGACTCCGCGATCACCGCGAAGACGATCTGACCCGGTTTCAGCATGCTCATCCCTTCCTCGCGATCCACGAGCTCGCAGTGGGGCGGGAAGATCGAGCTGACACGCACGAGATTGAAATTCGCGAGATGGGCATCACGCAGCGCCATCTCGAAGCTGGTGAGTTTTTCCTTGTGCCGGCCAACACCTTTCGTCAGAAAGGCCTTGGTCGGGATGAACATTCGTGAGTCGATCAACCGGTCCTACCTCCCTTCGTACCACGCCGTGGGTGCCAACTCGACCGGCGGCTCGGTGTCGCCACCGCGGTCCACTATCGCCTGCATCACCTGCGCCAGCACTGCGGCAGGACTCAGCCCGACCTCCACCACCTCGAATTTTCCCTGGCCACGCTCTTTTCCACGCACCACGAGCATGTATTTCGCCGTGTAGACGCGCAACCGTCCATCCGCGGTGTCGCTCTTGCGTGTCACAACCGCGGTGCCCCACTCCTTGCCGTCCCGCTTGATGGGACGGAACACGTAGATCGTGGCGATCTCGGCCGGAGGCACCTGCGCCTCCACAGCGGCCGCGAGCTTCGCCCACCCCGGACCCTGGCCCGCCCCCCCCGCTCCCCCCCCGGGCGGCGGGGCTAACGGCTGGAAAGCGCCGGGGTCGGTGATTGCTGCCACCTCTCCACGTAGAAGCGCAGGACGTGCATGAAGTCCTGGGCGTTGGTGACGACCCCGTACGCCTGATGCGTGCCGCGGTCCCGCAGCTTGGTCACGACAAACTCGGTTTGATCCACACAGATCGTCGTGAGCGGGCGGACGTCGGCGGTCGTTCCGATGTCCACGAACGCGGGGAGCATGTTGCCCACAGCGATCGCATGCAGCGCCGTGGCAACAAAGATCGCGAACGTCGCGGTAGCGGTATGACCCCGCATCGCGTCCTGGGCCGCGAGCGTGTCGGGGATGACGTCGGGCAACGGGCCGTCGTCGCGAATCGAGCCCGCGAGCACGTAGGGGATCCGGTTCCGGACGAGGGCATGCATGATGCCGCTCTTCACGATCCCCGCGGTCACCGCCTGCTCGATCGAGCCGGCGCGGCGGATCGCATTGATCGCCCGCATATGGAGGCCGTGCCCGCCTTCGACGCTCTCGCCCGAGCTCGACATCCCGAGCGTCGTGCCGAAGATCGCCGCCTCGAGATCGTGCACCGCCACGGCGTTGCCGCCGAGCAAGGTTTGGCAGTAGCCGTTCTCGATGAACCAGATCATGTCTTCGCGCGCACGGGCGTGCACCAGCGCGGGGCCGATCACCCACAGAATCTTGCCGCCGCACTCCTTCTCTTCGCCGAGCAGCTGCGCCAGCACGCCGTAATCGACCGGCCGCTCGCGCGACACGTCGGCGGCCATGAAGCGGAATTCGTTGGGGCTGCGCGTGCCGCCGAGAAATCCTTCGACGTGCACGAAGATCCCCTCGCTGCCGTCTTCGGCGGCGCCGACGGCGACCTTGTCGCCCCGGCGCACGCGCCGCGGCTCGGTGACGACGAGATCGTCGGCTCCGCTCTGCACGATCACGCAGTCCATGCGGGGCAGGCGCGGCCGGCGCCAGTTCCCCCTCCCCCCGCTCGGCAGCTTGACGTAGGTCGGCAGATTCGTGGTCGAGAAAAAACCGTCCGGCAGAACGCCGTCAGCCGGTGCGGGTGTGAAGCGCGCGTCGGGCGCGTTGGCGAGCGGCGGCGCGGTGAAGTTGGGTGGTCGGTACTGAAACCGGGGGTGACTCACAGGCCGGTGAAAATACCCGAAGAGAAAGTCGTTTCACAAGAGTGAAACGGGGTCGCGGTCGACCGTCACCGCGCGATGCGCTTTCGCGCGCCACGCGCGCACCACCCGGCCGAGCACGCGCGGCTCGGAGGACTTGGTCAGCACGTGCCAGCGCCACTGTCCCTTGATCCGCATCAGCGGGCACGGCGCCGGGCCCAGCACGGTCAGCATGCCGTCGAGCCGCTCGCGCGAAGCGCGCCGCAGCCACGTCGCCACCTTCTCCGCCAGGTCGGCGGTGCGAGCATGGTCCTCCGTGGCGACGATGAAGCGCACCAGGCCGGTGCCGGGCGGATAGGGTGGGTTGGGCGGCGCGCGGAGCGGCAACTCCGCGGCCACAAACTGCGCTACCGAGTGCGCGGCGGCGGCGCGAATCGCGTGATGGTCGGGCGCGCGCGTCTGCACGAACACGCGGCCCCCGGCGGGCCCGCGCCCCGCCCGCCCCGCGACCTGGGCCACAAGCTGAAACGTGCGCTCACCCGCCCGGAAATCGGGAAAGTGAAGTCCCGTGTCGGCATCGACCACGCCGACGACCGTGACGTTGGGAAAGTCCAGCCCCTTCGCGATCATCTGCGTGCCGAGCAGGATGTCCACCTCGCCCGTGGCGACTCGCTCGAGGATGTGATGGTGCGCCCACTTGCTCGTCGTGGTATCGAGATCCATCCGCGCGATGCGAGCGCGCGGGAACCTCGCGCCGACGAAGTGCTCGAGCTGTTGCGTGCCCAATCCGCGGAGCCGCTGGGTGGCCGAGCCGCAGAGGCCACACGTTTCCGGGATGGGCTCCTCATGTCCGCAGTAGTGGCAGCGCAAGGCCGGCGGCGTTTGATGCACGGTGAGGGCGATGGCGCAGTTGGGACATCCCGGCACGTTGCCGCAATTGGGGCACTGCACAAACGTCGAAAAGCCGCGGCGATTGAGCAGCAGGATGACCTGCTCACCGCGCTCGAGCGCGCCGCTCACCGCCGCATCCAGCGCTTCGCTCCACGGGACGACGCCTCCCGCAGTCTCGGCGGGCGCGACGCGCGGCGCGCTGCGCAAATCGATCACCTCAACCGGCGGCAATGGCCGAGCGCCGACGCGATCGGGCAGCGCGAACGTCACGAGTCGCTCGTTCCGTAGCGTCTCCAGCGAGGGCGTCGCGCTCCCGAGGATGAGGCGCGCTCCCTCGAGCTGAGCGCGCATGGCTGCCACATCGCGCGCGTGATAGCGCGGCGCGGATCCCTGCTTGTAGCTCGGCTCGTGCTCTTCATCGACGACGATCGCGCCGAGTCGTTGCACCGGGGCGAACACGGCGGAGCGCGGCCCCACCGCGACGAGTCGCTCGCCCCGGCGCAGCGCCCGCCAGGCATCGATGCGCTCGCCAGCCGAGAGCCCCGAATGCAGTACCGCGACCTGATCGCCGAACACGCCACGCACGCGAGCAACGGTCTGGGGAGTGAGCGCGATCTCGGGGACGAGCAGAATCGCTCCCCGCCCCGACGCTACGACGCTACGCAGGACGTCGAGATAGACGAGCGTCTTGCCCGACCCGGTGACGCCATGAATCAGCGCAGGCTCGTCGGTGTCGAGAATCCCTTGCACGACACGCCGTTGGTCCGCGGTGAGGGTAGGTGGTGGAGGGGACGACAGCCCGGCAAAGGGATCGCGCGTTTCGGGGACGCGCTCGATCCGGGCAAGTCCCTGCTCCACGAGTCCGTCGAGCACGGCGCTCGATAGCTTGAGTTGGCGCAGCAGATGGGACATCGGCGCCGATCCGCCCAGCGCTTCCACCGCCTCATAGGCGGCGCGGCGCTTCGGAGCGCGCTTGAAGCGGCGGTCGCGCTCCAGCAACGAGTCCATCCCGTTGCCCGTGAGGACAAGAAGGCGTTCGGCCAGCGGGGCTGGTCCTGCGGGTCTTGCCACGCTCCAGAGCGGGCCCGGCAGGATGGCGCGCAGCGCAAGTCCCAGCGGCGCACCGTAGTAGTCGGAAATCCAGCGGCCCAGATCCAGCAGGGCCGGAGACAGCGCGGGCTCGCCATCGGGGGCGGCCGCGATGGCCTTCACTTCGATGCCTGCTGCCGGCCGCTGGTCGACCGCCGTCACCACGCCCACCACGCGCCGAGCTCGCAACGGCACGACCACCCTGGCGCCCGGGACAGCACGCGCTGCGAGCACGTCAGGGACTTCGTAGATGTAGGGGCGGTGAACCGGGACGGGCAGGACGACCTCGACGAAACGCTGCGCCTGCAAGACGCTCATCTGCGTCGGACGCCGAGACCGGGCTCCGTCGGAAGGCGAATCTGTCCGTGGTCGATCGTCGCGCCCGTGAAGGGATCGTCGACGGTCAGGGCGGCGCCGTCGAGATCGGCCGCGTCCACCAGCGGCGTGAAGTGCGCGGCGGCGGTGATGCCGAGCGACGTTTCGATCATGCAGCCGACCATGACCAGCATGCCGTGCGCACGCGCCGTCGCAATCATCCGCAGCGCCTCCCGCAGCGACCCGCATTTGGCCAGCTTGATGTTGATGCCATCCACTCTGCCGGCGAGGCGCGGGATGTCGGCGGCAACGAGGCAGCTCTCGTCGACGACGACGGGGAGATGATTGGCACTGGCAACTTTGCACACTTCCGCGAGGCCGTCGATATCTTGCGGCTCGAGCGGCTGCTCGAGGAATTCGACGCCGTACTCCTTGAGCACCGGAATCATCTGCTTCGCCCGCGCGACGTCCCATCCGGCATTCGCGTCGACGCGGATCGGCTTGTCGGTCGCGTCGCGAATCGTCTTGAGGATGGCTTCGTCCCGATCGGTGCCGAGCTTGATCTTGAGAATGGGGTAGTCCTTCGCCTCCTGGACCTTAGCCCGGATTTTTTGATCGGTATCGAGTCCGATCGTGAACGACGAGAGCGGCGCTTTCTTGGGATCGAGGCCCCACAGCCGCCACAGCGGCTGGCCGAGCCGCTTGCCGACCAGATCGTGCAACGCCGCCGACAAGGCGGCGCGCGCCGCGCCATTCTTCGGCACCACCTGCTCCCAGCGCGCTTCCGCCGCTTCGAGATCAAACGGCTCACGCGGCAAGTGCCCGGCGAGCTTCTCGAACGTCGCCAGCACTGTGTCGAGAGTCTCGCCGTAGAACGACGACGGGTCCGCTTCGCCCCACCCTTCCTGGCCGTCGCCATCGGTGATGCGCACCCAGGCGCGCTTGTACCCGTTGGTCGAGCCACGGGCAATGGCAAACGGGTGGCGGGTGGTGATGGACGCCTGCTCGACGTGAAGCTTCAGAGCCATCGTTGCTTCTGGAGCCACCAGACGATGACGCCGGACACCACCGCCATCGTGGCCAGCGCGATATAGAAACCGAAGGGATGATGGGTCAGCGGCATTTGACTGAAGTTCATCCCGAAGACGCCGCCGATCACGACGAGCGGCAGCGCGATCGTCGCGACGATGGACAGCTGCTTCATCACCTTGTTCATGCGGTTCGACGTCTGCGACAGATACGTCTCCAGCACGCCCGCGAGCAGGTCGCGCACGCTGTCCATCGATTCCACGATGCGGATCGTGTGGTCGTAGATGTCGCGGTAGTAGAGCTGGGTCTCGGGACGGATGTAGCCGCAGGGCCGGTTCGTCAGGATGTTCAGGACTTCGCGCAGCGGGCCGACATGCCGGCGCATGGAAAACGACGCGCGTTTGGCCTTGAAGATCTCGTGAATCAGCTTCTCGTCGAACTGCTCGAACAGCCGCTCCTCCAGGCCATCCACCATCACGTTCAGCTCTTCGACCAACGGGAAATACGCGTCGACCGATTGGTCGATGATGTTGTGCATCGTCATTTCGACGCCGCGCGCCATCAGCTCGGGATTGCGCATCAGCCGCTCCCGTATCGCGAGGCAGCTCTTGGACGGCACGGCGTGGACGGTGACGAGGAAATTCTTGCCGAGGAAGAAGTACGTGTTGGAGGTGGCGATATCGAACGGCTCGGGCGTGCCTTCGTCGAACCGAATCACCGCCATCACCACGAAGACATAGCGGTCGTACTCTTCGAACTTGACGCGCGTGCCCGGCGAGAGTGTGTCCTCGATGGCCAGCGGGTGGAACTCGAACACTTTCTCGAGCAGCGCGTGTTGATGCATGTTCGTGCTGTCGAGATCCACCCACAGCTCGCCTTCTCCGGCCTGGAGGATCTCGCGAATGCGCGCCGGGGATATGTCCTGCTCCAGCGTCCCATCGGGACGCCGGTAGATGCTGGCGGGCCAGTTCTTGGAAGCCTGGGGCTGTCCCGGCGGAGCTACGGTCGTGACGGTCACGCGTTCAAGATAGCGCCCGCACTAACGCCACAACACCAGCCGCCAGCAGATCGAGCCGGTAGCCGCCCTCCAGCACCGCGACGACGGGGCGCGCGCCCATGCGTTCGCGTAAGGCTTCCGTCCACTGGGTGATGTCGTCGGGCTCGAGCGTGAACTCGCCGAGTGGATCACCATTGAGTGAATCGAAGCCGGCGGAAATCAGCAGGATGTCCGGCTCCCAGCCCGACAGCGCGGCATCGACGCCGGCGAGGAAGTCGCGCGCGTACACGGCGCGCGGCAGGCCGCCGGGGCGCGGAATGTTGAAGACGTTGCCTACCCCGCGCTCGTCCTCCGCCCCGGTGCCCGGATACCAGGGATACTGATGCATCGACACGAAGCGAATGGAGCGATCGTGCTCGACCAGCGCCTGTGTGCCGTTGCCGTGGTGCACGTCCCAATCCACGATCAACACCCGGTGCTGCCCGAGCTGCTGCGCCTGGCGCGCGGCGAGTACGACGTTATTGAGGAAGCAAAAGCCCATGGCCCGGGCCGCGAGGGCGTGGTGCCCCGGCGGTCGCGTAATGCCGAACGCCGTCCCCGTGCGGATCCCCTGCTCGACCGCACTGAGCGCGACGCCCGCCGCTGCGAGCACGCTCTCCCAGCTGCGCGGGCCGAGGAAGGTGTCGGCGTCGAGAGCGCCGCCGCCCCGCTCCGCCAGCTTCTCGAGCATGCTCACGTACTCCGGCGGAGGCACGCGTTCGATCGCGGACCGCTCCGCGGGCTGTGCGGCGACCCAGGAAATCAGCGCGGCGAGCTCAGGCCGGCGCAGCGCTTCCAGCACCGCTTCGAAGCGTTGCGGCCGCTCAGGGTGTCCCGCCCCGCCGTAGTGATGCCGGCAGGCGGAATTCCAGGTTACGGCGGTAGGCACTTAGTCGCGGCGGTGAGTGTGCAGCAGGTCGCGGATCGATTCTACTTCGCGCTTCATCTCTTTGCGCGCGTCGGCGAGCTCCGCTATCGCGCGGCGGTAGCGGAACCAGCCAATGACCGTGAGCACGGCGCCGATGCCGCACACCGCGGCCCAGATGAAGTGGTTGATCATCGCCAGCAACACGGCGTTCAACAGCAGAAAGCCGACCGCGAAGATCGTCACGGCCCTCGTGAACGCGGGGGTTGTCACCGCACGGGTCGCCGGCGTGCCGGCAACACGATGAACGGCGCGTTGGCGACCGCGCCGAGCGCCCGCACCGTCTGCGACTCGTCGAGCACGGCGGCGCCGCGGAACTTCACGACGTACTCCCGCTCATCGAGCGGCGGTTGCTTCAGCGCGGCGCGCAGCGCGTCGCGCTTCAGCTGCGCGACCGTCGTCGTGCCATCGACCTGCACGTTCACGTTGTCCCATGCGTCCGTCACCATGACACGCACGGGAAAACGCTCTCCCACGGCGGCGCTCACGCGACCTCGACCGCTGACGTGAGCGGCAGGGTGGAGAGGAAGCGATCGAGCGCCTGATCGAAGAACAGCGTCGAGCCGCGGACGCGCGTGACGCCCTGCTCCTTCTCTTCCCAGGCGCTCACCACGACTTCCTCGCCACCCTGGCCGCGCAGCGTGACGAAGCCGGGGCCGCTCTTCTCGAGGAATGCCGCCGCGTGGGGCACGCGCTCGGCAAAGAATTCCTGAGCGCGCGCGAGCACATCGGCGGGCGCGAGACTGACCGTCGTGGTATGGATCATGGTGTGGGAAGATAACGTCCTGCGCGAATCAACGAACGGTGGGCTTGTCGGCGGGCACGCTCGTGGCCGCGACATTCAGAATCTCCTGTAGGGCGTCCAGTTCCACCGGCTTCGTGAGGTGATGATTGAACCCCGACTGGGCCGTGCGCCGCCGATGCTCCTCCTGACCCCAGCCGGTGAGCGCTTGCGCCAGCTCGTAGCCGTTCATGTCGGGTAGCCCGATGTCGAGGATGGCGACGTCCGGATGGAACGTGGCCCCGACGTGCAACGCCCCCTGGCCTTCGTTCGCCGTCGTGACGTCGTGGCCCATCATGCCGAGCAGTATGCCGAGACTGTCGACCGAATCCACGTTGTCGTCCACGATCAGCACGCGGCACCGGGTGCGAGTGGTCACCTCCGCCGCGGGGGATTCGGTAACCGGCTTATGACTCTTGTCCGCGAGCGGCAGGCAGATCGTGAATTCGCTGCCCGCTCCGGGCCCCGGGCTCGTCGCCGACACCGTGCCGTCGTGGAGCTTGATGAGCCGATCCACGAGCGAGAGCCCCACCCCGAGGCCACCCTGCGCGCGCTCCACGGACATCCCAGCGTGGTTGAACATTTCGAAGATGTGGGGCAACATCTCTGCGGAAATCCCGATGCCGCTGTCCCTGACGCGAATGACGGCTGCATCGCCTTCACGCTCGGCCGACAGCCAGATGCGGCCGCCGGGCTCGGTGTACTTGGCTGCATTGTCGAGCAGGTTCGTGACGACCTGAACCAGCCGGGTCGGGTCGCCCTCCACGTACAACGGCTCGGGCGGTGGGGTAACGCGCAGCTGGTGGCGTGACTTCCCGATCAATGTGCTACTCGCCTCGACGGCGGCCTCGAGCACCGTCGCGATGTCGACGCGCTCGCGCCGCAGCGCGATCGTCCCGCGGCTCATGCGGGCCACATCGAGCAGGTCGTCGACGAGCCGCGTCATGTGCTCGGTCTGGCGGTCGATGATGCTGGTGGCCCACTCCAGCTCGTCGGGGCGGGGAGTGCGGGCCCGGAGGATCTTGGCTGCATGCCGGATCGGCCCCAGCGGATTACGCAGCTCATGCGCCAAGAGCGCCAGGAACTCGTTTTTGCGCTGGTCGGCCTCCTTGAGCTCACGAGCGATCCGCTTTTGGTCGGTGATGTCGCGCGCGATCTTCGACGCCCCCACGATTTCCCCGGCGACGCCGCGAATCGGCGAGATGGTCAGGGAGATGTCGAGCAGCCGCCCGTCCTTCGTTTTGCGCACGGTCTCGAAATGGTCGATGCGGTCGCCGCGATGGATCCCGTCGAGGATCACCGCTTCCTCGTTCTTCCGGTCATCGGGGATCAGCAGCGCCACGACCGGCTTTCCGATCGCCTCCTCGGCGCTCCATCCGAACACTCGCTCGGCCGCGGCGTTCCACGAGGTGATGACGTCGTCGAGCGTCATGCTGATGATGGCGTCCTCGGACGAGTCAACGATGGCCGTCAGGAGGCCTTGTGTGGCGAGAACCAGCGGGCGCGCCCGCGAGACGGCCGGTTTCGCACTCACACAGGGTCGATGGGCATACAGACGTGGTGCTTGCTTTGCTGCGTGGAAGACAACGGGATCGCCCGCGCTGGTGGAGATGGATTCACCACAATAGCAACAGCGAGGCGCCATTACAGGCGCCCCCGCCCTGTTTGCGGTCATGCAATCAGCTGCTGGAACGCCGGCGCGGAATCTTCGCGCCGTCTTTCCGCGCTTCTGCCGCAAACTTCACACTTTGCCATGCATGGGAGACACCGCGCTGCGGCTGGAGTTCCTGTGCCGTTTGATCTAACCCGATCGAGCTAGGGGATTCTCCTTGGCCGCGCGATCACCTGGAAGACGGCGCCTCGGGCCAGCGCTCGTCCGGCCGCGCGGGCGGGGGCTGATCGGCATCCAGCCGATCAGCGCGGATGTCGGCGTAGATGAAGTTCTCCGGTGGCACGGGGGAATCCGCGAGGCGCCGCAGCATGGCCAGCTGCCCGACGTGCGTCATCGTGTCCGCGAATGGTCCCTGGAGCAATTGCTCCGTGGTGATCGAGCACGGCGCGTCACTCGCGAGCAGATCGCCAACCGCTTCAATCATATCGTGGAACCGGTCGACTTCCTCTTTGAACGAGGGCAGCGGATCCGGCTTCACGGGATAGGTGCCGCCGTGGAAGAGGGTACGGACGTAGCCCATGAGCGAAGTCATGTGACGAATGAGCTCGGCCGGCGTGCGCACGCGATTGCCGGCGCTGAAGCCGGCGTAATGATCCGGGGCGCCGCGCACGGCCTTTTGCGTCCGATACGCCAGCGCGGCGAGAAAATGGCGCAGCAGCTCGCGGTCGCGATCCATCAGGAAGTCGCGCGCAGCAGGTCCCGCGCCGCCCGCCGCCCGCTGCCCAGCGCGCCCGCCACCGTGCCGATCTGTTCGCCGTTGGTTGCCTCGCCCGCGAAGAAGAGCGTGCCCTCGACCGGCCGGCCCAGGGCGCGCGGCGCCTCCGACCCGCCGACACCGATGTAGCTGTAGGCGCCGCGGGCGAACGGGTCGGCCCGCCAGTCATGGCTGGCCCAGGCGTCGAGGTTCTCCTCCAGCTCGCGCCGCGGCACCGCCATCACCTCCGACAGCGCGACGAGACAGCGCTCGAGACGCGATGCAGGCTCCTCGACGAGCAGCGTCTCGGCGGTGACGCCGCCGACCCAGCCGGTGAGGAGTGGCGCGCGCACCGGGAGCGAGGTCCACCAGGTCGGGATCTCAGCCCCAGGGGCATGCAGGAAGTTCAACCTGCCGCTGTTCGCGTTGCCGTTCCCCCTCCCCCCTCGCCGCTCCTTGAGAAACTCCGGATTCTCCCAGAACGCGTGGCGAAAGCGCAGCACAATCTTGAGCACGTGCCCGGTCTCGATCCCGGCAAGCGCCCGCTGCTTTGCCGGAAGTGCCGGCTCGAACCCGAGCGCGCCGGCCTTCAGGACGGCGGCCGGCAGGGCGATCACGACCGCGCGCGCGTGTATGGTGGATTCGCCGGCGGCGCCGTCGCGGCCACGACAGACGACCGTGACCTGGCCGCGCTTCCAGCGAATGGCGTGGGCAACTGTGCTCAGCCGCACTTCGGCGCGCTCGGGGTCCAGCCCGTCGCGGAGCCACTGCATCAACGCGTCGCCACCGTTGAGGATGCGGAACTGCGTCTCGTCGCGCTCGCCTGCGCTCGGTTCGCCACCGCCATCGCTGGCCGCTTCTTTACCGAGCGATTTGGCGCTCAACCGCTCGGGACGCGCGGCGTAAAAGCCTTCTACGAATCCCCTGAGCAGCTTGCGGCGCAGCGGCGGCAGCCGGGCCGATTCGAGGTACTCGCTCACCGGAAAGTCCTTGCCCCGTTTTGCGACCCGCCGCGCGAGCTCTTTGTTCATGCGCTGCACATCGCGCCAGAGGTCCCCGAGCTGGCTGAAGTGTCCCGCCATCGCGAGCTCGCGAGTCGCAGGCAGCTCGACCACCGTCAGACCCGCCGCTTGTGCGACCGATAGCGTCTCGGGGGCTTCACCATGAACGAATTCCGCGCCGAGCTCGAGCGGGACGGGAGAGCGGGAATCGTGGCGCGTGAGGATGCGGCCGCCTATCCGCGGCCGCGCCTCGATCACGGTGACGCGCAGTCCCGCCTGGGACAAGTCGCGCGCCGCGGCGAGGCCGGCGGCGCCTGCCCCGAGTACCGAGACATCAACGCGTTTCCGGTCGGCCGGCATGCTCTGTTCCTCAACGTGCGCGGTAGTTAGAGCAGCGCACGAAGCTCGGTTTCGAGTTGGGAATTCGCGACTGCGTGCGCTCCCGCATCGCGGGCGGCGCGGAGGGCGGCCGCATCGACATGCGACCCGAACGCCAGCACGGGTATGCCGCGCTTGACCAGGACTCGGATGCGTTCTTCCGCCCCGGCTCTCCCCAGCTCGACGACGGCAAGCTGGTAGGGCTCCTCCCGTACCGGCTCGGCTCCCCGGCTGTGAATGATTTCCTGGATCTTGCCGCGAAAGAACAGATCGCGGCATTCCACGAGGACCCGCTTCACCCCGCCAGCTTTTGCGTCAGATACTCGACGAGTTTGGCCGCGGCCACGCGATCCTGCTTCAGCGTGTCGCGATCGCGGACCGTGACCGTCTGATCCTGCGTCGACTGCCCGTCGATCGTCACGCCGAACGGTGTGCCGGCTTCATCCTGGCGGCGGTAGCGCCGCCCGATCGATCCACCGTCGTCGAAGAAGACGTTGAAATGGCGCCGCAAGTCGTCGTGGATACGATGGGCGAGCTCCGGCATTCCGTCCTTATTGACCAGCGGAAAAACGGCCGCCTTAAGCGGGGCGAGTGACGGTTTGAGTTTGAGTACGACACGGGTTTCGCCGCTCCCACCGCCCTCCCCCTCCCCTTCGGCCGCCTCGGCACCGCTCACCCCTTCCTCTCTATAGGCATCGCAGAGCACTACCAGCGTCGTGCGATCGGCGCCGGCGGACGTCTCGACGACGTACGGAATGAACCGCTCGTTGGTCTTCGGGTCGAGGTAATCGAGCTTCTTCCCCGCGTGCTTCTGATGGTTCGACAGATCGAAGTCGGTGCGGTTGTGGATCCCCTCGAACTCCTGCCAGCCGAACGGAAACTCGTACTGGATGTCGTAGGCGTCCTTGGCGTAATGCGCGAGCTCGTTTTGGTCGTGTTGGTGCCACCGCAGCTTCTCACTCCGAATACCGAGCCCCTCTACCCACTTCATTCGCTCGGCGCGCCAGAATTCGAACCATTCGTTCTCGCTGCCCGGCTTCACGAAGAACTGCATCTCCATCTGCTCGAATTCGCGCGTGCGGAAGATGAAGTTGCCGGGGGTGATCTCGTTACGGAACGCCTTGCCGATCTGCGCGATGCCGAACGGAATCTTCTGGCGCGAGGACTGCAGCACGTTGAGATAATTGACGTAGATGCCCTGCGCGGTTTCGGGCCGCAGGTAGGTGACCGCGGCCTGCTCCTCGACCGGTCCCATGAACGTCTTGAACATCAGGTTGAATTGCCGCGGCGCGGTGAGCGTACCCTTGCTGCCGCATACGGGGCATTGAGCGTCCGGCTGCCCCGGCGTGCCTTTGATCCTGGGATCGTCGGCGCGGAAGCGGTTCTTGCACTGCTTGCAGTCCACGAGCGGGTCGGTGAACCCCGAGACGTGCCCCGACGCCTCCCAAACCTTGGGATGCATCAGGATAGCGGCGTCGAGCCCCTCGATGTCCTGGCGTTCGTGGACCATCGAGCGCCACCAGCGCTCCTTGAGGTTTTTCTTGAGCTCGACGCCCAGCGGCCCGTAATCCCACACGGAACCGAGGCCGCCGTAGATCTCGGAGGATTGAAAGACGAAGCCGCGCCGCTTGGCGAGCGACACGAGCTTGTCCATTGTCTTGTCTGCAGTTGTAGCGGGAGACATAGGGAGCCGGAAGTTAAAGGTGCAACGCCTCGCGCGCGACCTGCTCCGCCATTCGTGCCAGCGCCGGGGCGTCGAGCATCCGCCCGCCGCCGTCGCCCTCGACCGCATGGACACCGATCAGATTGTCGACCTTGCCCGCCACGACGGCGACTTTCTTCTTTGCGGCCTGGGCCCGGCGCACCACCTCCCCAGGGGCCTTTCCCACGAGCGACGTCCGGTCGAATCGGCCCTCGGCGGTGATGACGAGGTCCGCCTTCGCCAGTGCGGCATCAAAGCCGGCTCGCTCCAGCACCCAGTCCGCGCCGCGCGCCAGGTCGGCCCTGGCGAAGAACACGAGGCCTGCAGCCAATCCACCTGCCGCGCCACCCATCGGCAGCGAGCCGAGATCGGGCCGTCCTGCCTGAGCCCACAGCTCCGCGAGCCGCGTGAGCCCCGCGACGAGCTGAGGAATCTCCTCGGGCCGCGCACCCTTTTGCGGCCCAAAGACGGGGGCTGCGCCCTCCGGACCGATGAGCGGAGTCGCGACGTCGGCCAGTGCCACGATGCGCGCGTCCAGGCCCCATCCCCGTCCCAGGGACGCGAGCTCCACGAGTGAGCCGCCGCCGTCGGGCAGCTGGTCACCCGCGGCGTTCTCGAATGTCCATCCCAGCCCGCGCGCAGCGCCGGTCCCACCGTCGACGGTCGCGGTACCGCCGAGTCCGACGACGATGGTGTGCGCACCGCGATCGGCGGCGGTCCAGATCAGCTCGCCGACACCGCGGGTGGTTGTGCGAAGGGGATCGCGATCCTCCGGCTCCACGAGCGCGAGGCCGCAGGCGGACGCGCTCT
>WNGI01004965.1_pt1 | contig 16596 bp, 16 predicted proteins | sample 5400621 | NCBI WGS metagenome assembly WNGI01 (sample SAMN13153374, study PRJNA577476) | soil metagenome | isolation source: 20 cm soil or saprolite under Garry oak tree replicate 1 | place: USA:California | collected 2016-06-15 | reverse complement strand
AACGCGAACGCGGCCGGGGGCTTGCGGAACTCACGCAAAATAGCGCGATTTGAGCACCCCATCAACCCAGCCTGTCACCTCTCCCGACACCAAGAGCGCGAGTGCGCGAGCTCCGCAAACGCTGGCACGAACTGCTTTTACACTGCCACGTCCGCTGCGCCTCCGTCGCGTTCCCGATACGCTGGCGTGTCCTCGCCCTCGCCGTCACCGCGCTCGCATTCGCTGCGTGCCGGCAAGCGTGGCGCGGGCTCGGGCCTAGTGGTGCCGCGCTCGATCGCAACGCTGATCAGCTCTTCGGCGCGATGGTCATTCGCTACACCCAAGTCACGCGTGACCCGAAATACGAGTTCGCGCGCAATCGGCTCAACCGCAACGCGCTCGTTCCATCCAAGGTCTTCGACGACAGCGCCATCTGGACCAGTGAGCCAAGCCCGGTACTGCGCGCGATGTTCGTGCAAGGCACGTTCGAGAGCGGCCACTATCTGCTGGCGAGTCGCGCGGTGGTGACGCGCCCGGCGCGGGTCGGAGACTCGCGCCACATCATCACCCTCGCGCGGCTCTCACCTAACGAGTTCGTGTGGGATACGTCGGTCGATTTCGCGCTCGGCACGGTGAGCGCGGGTGAAGTCGGGGCGCTCACCACGGCACTCCTCGCATCGGCGGAGCGCGCGTCCGACAAGGATCTGCGCGACGACTATCGGGCCGTCGCGCCGCGCGCCTCGGCGGTCCTTGGCATCCTGTTCTCCATCGATTCCATGCGCGCGACGCCATTCAGCGACGGCACGAGCGACGTGAACCTAACGATTGGCATGCACACCGACGCCCTCAAGGATCGATACCCGGCGTTCGGCGACTACGTCGCCAAGTACGCCGATCCGGCGCACTATCGCCTCTCGCTTACCGACAAGAGCGGCGCGATCTGGTTCGACCTGCGGGGCGCCGATCGGCAGTTCGACGTTCACTACCGAGCCGCGCACGGTCGGCTCGTTCCTTTGTACGGCCCGCCGCGCACACGTCCGGATACGCTCGAGCTGCACGTCGACTTCACGACGAAGCTCAAGATTTTCACGGTCGGCGTCCGCAACTTGGTTGCGGACTTCGTCATCACGGCCACGCCACACGAGCGAGCCTGGACGACGATCGTGCGGCGCGAGCCCGAGTGGAGCTTGCCCTTCATCACCGAGCGCTTCCTCCATTCGCCGCTGCGACGACCGTTCACCGGCACCGGCGTCATCTTCCACCTCGGCATTCGCGATAGCGCCGACGCACAAACGCTGCTCGAGCGTCGCTCGCACGTGGAGGTGCAGGAAAGCGCGATTCTACGTTTCCTCAACTCACTCGGGTCGGGGGCGATGAGCGACCTCTCCGATCGCACGGAGCGGGAAGAAGAGCAGTTTCTCCGCGAGATCTTCATGGCATTGCAGGCGGATGCCCGAGCCCTGGCGCCGTCACTCGGCGCGGGATCTCCGGTCGCGCCGGAGACGGAAAGGACAAACGCCGCGGACCCGTAGGCCGGCGGCGTCTCGTCGGCGCAATTGCGCCTGACTCTATGTGTTCCGGATGTCCTGGCCGGAACTTGCCGCGCACGCTGTCATTGGAACTCTCCGTCCTACCGAGCAGCGGCGGGCAACGTTCTAATTTGGCGAGTTCTGTGCCAAAGTTGTGATCGGTGCCTATGGAGCTGAGGGGAGTCGAACCCCTGACCTCTGCAGTGCGATTGCAGCGCTCTCCCAGCTGAGCTACAGCCCCGTCTCCGAGCGGTGATACGACTTCGTCGCCCGACCGTACACGGAAACGGCCCCGCGAGCGGGGCCGCCGTGATTGCGTGTCAATCTACGTCGTTCCCCACTCCCGTCAAGCTGGACGCACTGCCCGGAGTGGCAGTAACAATCGCTCGCACATAAGACCTCACCGTACCAATCGCCAATGTTCTAGTTTCTACACCCATGACTACCCCAAGCTCCATTCGCGATCCCGCCACCGCGTCGTTCTCCTTCTCCGATCTCCGTCCGACTGACGTGCTCGCGGCGAGCGCGCGCATTCACGAGCTCGTGCGACGCACACCGCTCGTGCGCAGTGTGGCCCTGAGTGAAATCGTTGGCGGCGACGTTTACTTGAAACTGGAAAACGAGCAGATCACCGGATCCTTCAAGCTCCGTGGCGCGGTCAACGCCATTGCGGCATTAACGCCCGACGTGCGGGCGCGCGGCGTCGTCGTGTCATCAGCGGGGAATCATGGACTCGGCATCGCCTACGCGGCGCGCTATTTCAAGATCCCGGCGACGGTTTTCGTGCCGCGGACCGCGCCGCAGGTCAAGCGCGACGGCATCGCGGCGCTCGGCGCAACGCTCGACTGCACGGAGCCGCATTACGACGCGGCGATGGGGGCGGCGATGGCCTTCGCCGAAGAAAGCGGCGCGACATTCATCAATCCGTGCTTCGGCGCGGCGCTGATCGCCGGCCAAGGCACGGTCGCGCTCGAGATCTTGAGCGAGCTGCCCAACATGGCGTCGCTCGTCGTCAACGTCGGCGGGGGCGGACTGCTCGCCGGCTGCGCGAGTCTGGTGCGGCCGCTGCTGCCGTCGGCGCGAATCGTCGGTGCGCAGAGCGAGAAGACAGCGGCGATGGCGCGGTCGATGGCGGCGGGACGTGTCGTCGACATCGAGGACGAGGGCACGCTCGCCGATGGATTGGCTGGTCAGATCGACGAGGCAGGATTGGAGATCGGACGGCACGCGCTCGACGAGATCGCGACGGTGACGGAGGAGCAGATCGCGGAGACGATCGCGTGGCTCTGGCACCAACATGGCGCGCGCGTGGAAGGCGCGGGCGCCGCGGCGACGGCCGCCGCGCTTCATCGCGCCGTTGCACCGCTGCCGACGCCCGCCGCCATCATCGTCAGCGGCGGGAACATCGACGCCACCAAATTCGAGCAGATCGTTGAGCGTGGAGCGTTAGGCGTTGAGCGTTGAGCGTTATAAGAACGCTAATCACGATCACGCCTTGAGCATCACGCTCAACGCTCAGTGGTTCACATTACGATCGGCGGCGCCCGACGATGCTGACCGCGATTCTCCGCCCAACGAGCTGTTCGTGCCACGCGCGCCCTGAGTGCTCGCGCTCACGCCGTTGGCCTGTCCGCCACCGGCGCCCTGCAAACCAACTTCCCTATCGGTGAGTGTCGCACGCGAGTTCTGCGTCGCTCCGTCGCCACCGGTACTCGTCCCCTGCGTGTTCGCCGGCACGGGACTGCGCGTGCGCGAGTGACCGCGCGCTTCCCCGCCGCGTCGACCGATCATCGCCATATGCTCCCGATTGCGGCTGACGGCCTGGCCCCCCTTGCGGCCGGCGTTTCGCGCTTCGTCAGAATCGAATTCGTGCGCGGTGCCCTTTGCATGCGCCGCTTTCCCACCCTTACTCGCGATCTCGCGCTGCTTGCCGCGATCCATAGACGCGAAACCACGGTTGCTTCGCCGACCGCCACCGCTCTGCATGTCACGGTCCGTCGCGATCGATGCGTCACGCTGCTCGCGGTCGACCGCTTCGTCAATGCGATCGTCGTTGCCTGGTCTGTTCGGCATCCTGCTCCTCCCAAGAGTCTCTAGCACGGTTCGCAACCACTGGCGACTCCCAGCACAACGCGTGCTCGGAACGTCGTCGTTTCACTCGAGGCCCCCCCGGGCCGAGCCGATTGGTGAAATGCAAACTGCGGACCCCCGACGCGCAACGTGCCACGCGTCACGCAATCGAGACTCATGCTGCTGTCGTCTCACCGCCGAGTAACGTGAGTACTTCGCCGGTGATGTAACTCGAGTCCGCGTTCGAGGCGAAGAACACGTACGCTGGCGCCACTTCTTCCGGCTGCCCCGGACGCTTCATCGGTGTTTCCTTGCCGTGCTTCGCCGCTTCCTTGGCCTGCTTGTCGGCCACATTCAATGGAGTCCAGATGGGACCCGGTGCGATGCAATTTACGCGAATCTCCTTTTCGACGAGATTCTGGGCGAGCGACTTCGTAAAGGCGTGTATCGCGCCCTTCGTCGCGGCGTAATCGAGCAACTCCTTACTTCCCTCTAATCCGGTGATCGAGCCGGTGTTCACGATCGCGCTACCGCGTTCGAGGTGCGGGATCGCGGCGCGCGCCATGAAAAAATAACCAAAGATGTTCGTGCGAAACGTCCGCTCGAGTTGTTCCTCGGTGATATCGGCGATGGACCTCTGATGCTGCTGGAAGGCGGCATTGTTCACGAGAATGTCCAGCCGTCCCAGCTCATCGACGACGCGTTGCACCGCGCGTTCGCAGAATCTCGAATCGCGGACGTCACCCGGCATCAGCAGGCAGCGCCTTCCCTCCGCGGCGACCGCGTCGCGCGTGTCCTCGGCGTCGCGCTCTTCCTCCGGAAGAAACACGATGCCGACGTCGGCGCCTTCACGTGCATAGAGCACCGCTACGGCACGGCCAATTCCCGAATCGCCGCCGGTGATGAGCGCAACGCGCCCATCGAGCTTTCCTGATCCGCTATAATTGGGCGCCTTGTAGCGAGGTCGCGGCCGGATTCTCGCTTCCAAGCCGGGCTTGGATTGGTGTTGCGGCGGAAAGGGCGGCTTCGGCTTGGTGCCGTTGCTTTGTGCTCCCCCGCGCTTCGCTGTGCGTGAGGCGCTCTTTCCCCTACGCGACGCCGGGGGTGGCCGTCCGCAGCTTCTTATATTCACACTCCATGTCGCTCAGCTTGCGCTTTCTCGGCACCGCCGCGTCACGGCCGACCGTGGAGCGGAACGTCGCCGCGCTCGCGCTAATGCGCGAGGGCGAGACGCTGCTGTTCGATTGCGGCGAAGGAACTCAGCGGCAGATGATGCGCTATCACGTGTCGTTCGCTCTCGCCGACGTGTTCTTCACGCACTTCCATGCGGACCACGTCATCGGCATCATCGGCCTTATGCGGACGATGGCGCTTCAAGGCCGCACAGACGTGCTTCGACTGTGGGGCCCGCGCGGCGCGACGCGCGTGCTCCGTCGCGCCGAACAATTCGGCTTTGATAGGCTGAGTTTTCCGGTCGAGATCGCGGAACTGGATCCTGATCAGGCGCTGCGGCGAAACGGCTACGACTTGATTCCGTTCGGCGTCGATCATCGCGGTTCGGCGTCGCTGGGATACGCGCTTGTCGAGCAAACACGAAAGGGCCGCTTCAATCCCGAGCTCGCGCGCGAGATGGGAATTCCGGAAGGACCGCTCTGGGGACAGATCCACCGCGGCAACGCGGTATCATTGCCCGACGGACGGCGGATCGAGCCATCGGTTCTCGTTGGACCAACGCGTCCGGGACGACGCGTCGTGATCACAGGCGACACGCGGCCGTGCGCGGCGACGACCGAGATGGCGCGCAACGCGGATCTGTTGGTTCATGAGGCGACGTTCGGCGAGGAAGAGGCGGCGCGCGCGGCGGAGACGGGACACTCGACAGCACGCGAGGCGGCGAGCGTCGCGCGTGATGCGGACGTGCGCCGTCTCGTGCTCACTCACTTTTCGGCGCGCTACTCCCGCGACGCGTCCGAGTTGGAGCGCGAGGCGCGCGAGGTATTTGCCAACGTGCTCGTCGCGCGCGACGGAACGGAGATCGACGTTCCCTACGCCGAGCGCATTTGCGTAGAGTGTTGAGCGTTGAGCGTGCTTCGGATCAGCGCTCCCCACTCCACCCTCAACGCAGCTAGCCGTCAGACGCTTGTGCGGGGAGCAGCGAGTCTGGTCGCGAGATAGGCATCGACCGACGGAAGAGACGCGCGACGTCGATCTCGCTCAGGGCCTCGAGCACTTTCTTCGGCGACAGACGGGCGGTCACGCTGCGCGCCTCCGGTCCATTGCTGATGAACCAGTTGTACCGATCGAGTCGAGCACTGTTCGCGTTAGGGTGACGAAAGATGACCATGGCATTGCTGGAACCGGGAAGGTCGACGTCTACTCCCCAGACGATGCCGTCGGGCGACCGGAAGTCTCTCATGTTGCGGCTTTAGTAAGTGCTCTACAATCAACCGACCAGCGATGGCGACAGAGGCTGGCGGCCGGCGTAACCGGCATCGAGCTCGTGCCAGAACTGGACCTCGGGCTCACCGAGCCGCCAGCAGAGGAGAATCTGACGGCCGTTCATCTCGCCCGGGAAGTCGACGAGGCCCAGACGGCGGTCTTTGAGCAGAATGCCGAGCCGCTCGAGCTCCTGCTGAAAGCCATCGATCTCACGCGCGAGCGCTTGGGCATCGCGCTCCAACTCTTCGGCGCGCTCGCGCGGCTCGCCGGCGCGCGCTGTCGATGCCACAAGATCGAGCTCGAGAATTTTCTCGCGCCACAGCCGGTGCTGGCGCACGACATCCTCGACGATCTTGCGAACGAGCGGCAGCGTACGATTCGCGCGTTCGACGGTGAACAGCGTCATGTGCGAAAGCTAGTGTCTGAGCTCCGTACCCACGAGACTAACACCGAGGGATGCGCGTCACGTCACGACGCCGGTGCGCTGCGCGCGCTGCGCTTCCTCACGTTGACGCTCCTCGAGCCGGCGCGCCCGCCGCTCCTTGGCGGCCTCGAAGCGACGCCTCTCGTCGGCCGTTTCAGGAATGAGACCCGGGACTTCGACGGGCCGGCCAGCCCGGTCGACGGCCACGAACGTGAGATAGCACGAGTTGGTGTGGCGACGGCGTCCGGTCAACAGCTCCTCTGCCTCGACGCGAACGCCCACCTCCATAGATGTGCGGCCCACGTAGTTAACGCTCGCCTTCATGACGACGAGGTCCCCGAGGTGAATCGGCTCGCGAAAATCCACGCGATCGATCGATGCAGTGACGACGCTGGCGCGTGAATGACGAAACGCAGAAATGGCGGCAGTCTTATCCATCAATGACAGGATGACGCCTCCGAAGATGTGGCCGAGGTTGTTGGCATCTTGCGGCATCATCAACTCCGACGATTCGTGCTGGCTTTCCTTGACGGTCTTCGCGCTGCGCGGATGACGCGGGAGGGGGGAGGTCATGTGTGGTGACGAGCGACTCGTCGCGGAAATGAACGCGCTGAGGCGAAGCGTACGCGAGCCACTGGTCGACGGCGGCTATTACGCACCGTGCGTGTCGCGTCATCGTAGAGCGAGGCTTCGTCAAAGGCGCGCGAGAGCGCGCGACGCTGCACGCTGTCGACCGGCGGCCGATCCAGCCAGAAGAGGTGAAGCACCGGTGCGGTGACGGCCCCCACGGCCCACTCGCGAACATGATCGGTGAGCGAGATTCGAGCAGTCTCGGCAGACGAGTCGTACCGGGCGACGACATCGTAACCGCTGTCGCCAAAGTGGTGCCAACGGTCGAGGTCGTCGCCGGCTTGCGCGAATTCGCGTTGCAGGCCGGACCACCAGGCAGGACGTGGCGGGCGCAGTGCATTGAGAGGAAGCGCTTCGACAGGCGCGTCCGTTCCGCGCAGAGGGACGTCAAACTCTACGGCGACCTGGCTGTCGGGGACGGTCAGCACGAAACTGCGCTCGTCGAAGCGCGCGCGGGAAAGCGCGGCGATGGCCCGTCGTGCGGGCTCGCTTGCATCTTTCCGGAGCGAATCGATGGCCGACATCAATTCGTGCCGCCCGCTGTCGATGAGCGCCGTCGCGACGGACGCAGAGAAGAGATCGGCGATGCGCGCGGCACGCCCGGACCTCAGGTCGATGACGCCGCGCCTCGTGGCGTGCCACGTCGCACGTCCGCGGATCGCCATGTCAACGTGATACTCAAAGGAGAGATACGGCCCGTGTACGTCGACAACCTGAAGATCGGCGGTTGCTTGTGTCGCCGGGTCTTCGGCGCCGTCTTCCTCGGGAATTAGCGGATGGACACCGGGGTGTGCCGCCGCGTACTCGCGCGCGATGCGCGGCACGATCGAATCAGCAAAGACGAGGGTCGAATCGCCGCTTACGAGGTCCCGGCGATAGACGCGAAGTCCGACGAGGAGGGCGTCTTGAAACGAGCGGTCGTCGTCGGCGAGAAAAAGCTCGAAGAATCGACCGTCATACCGCGCCAGGGTGAGGGGTGCGCCGCGAGTCCGAACCCTCATTCCCTTGGTGCTGATCCAAAAGGTCGAGTCCTGGGTCGCGATGAGAAACTCGCCGTGCGGCGGTGGCGAAGACGATGCATTCGAGGTCCGGTCACGTGTGCCACATGCGGCAACGACGACCAGGGCCAAACCGAATCTGACAGGGGGCGAGGAAAAAGCCATGAATGGGAGAAATATAGAGTACCCGCGCCCCTGCCTCGAAAGCGGGGTACAAGAGTAACGACTGGGGAGCAAGGCTCGTCATTTTCATGGCAGATCTCATCGGATCATTCATCACTTCGTGATATGCGTCATCTTCGTTCTCGACCGATCGTTTTGGCCTCGCTAGCTCTTGGCGCCTGTACGGCGGCCTCGGAACATTCCGCGAAGCGCTCCGTGACACCGACTCCCGAGCAGCTAGCGGGAGCACCAACTGCCACGGCGGCGACGACTCGTGAGGCACCGGTTGTACGCGCGGCGACGGTGGCTACGTCGAACGGTGCGCTGGCGACGGCGCCCGTCACGCCGGCGATTGCCGCGCTCCGTGATCCGGCAACGACGCCAGTGATTCGGGGACTCTATGTCAATCGCTTCGCCGCGCAGAGCGCGCGACGCATGCGTTGGCTGACCGGGATCGCCGATTCCACAGAGATCAACGGCTTCGTCATCGACATGAAGGACGAGTTTGGACTGAACTTCAAATCAGCGAATCCCGAGTTTCGAAAGAACGAAGGCGCGGGTCACGGGATGGTGCGTGACGTGCGCGCGCTATTGGACTCACTGCACGCGCACAACATCTTCGCCACGGCGCGGATCGTCGTCTTCAAGGACCCGACGACCGCGCAGGTGAATTCATCGTGGAACATTCGTCAGCCGGATGGCACGATCTGGCATGACAAGAAGGGCAATGCCTGGGTGGATCCCTACAATCACGCGCTCTGGGATTACAACATTGGTATCGCCGAGGAGTTGGTGCACCTCGGCTTCGACGAAATTCAGTTCGACTACATTCGGTTTCCGGAGCCGTACAAAAGTCTTCCGACGCAGGTCTTTCCGGCATCGAATGGAATGTCGAAGCCCGACCTGCTCGCCGCCTTTCTCAAGACGGCGCACGAGCGTTTGAACAAGCTGGGTGTTCGCTCGACTGCCGACGTATTTGGATTTGTGGCGACGGTACACGGGCCACTCGAGGTTGGACAGTGGTGGGAGAAGCTCGCGCCGGTCACGGACGTGCTGCTGCCGATGACCTATCCGTCGCATTTCCCGCACGGATCGTTCGGGATCGCGAAGCCTAACGCGGCGCCGTACGAGATTCAGCGAATCTCGATCGATACGGCGCGGGTTCGCGATCACAAGCTGGGGATCACTTCTCCGGAACACGTTCGGCCGTGGATCCAGGCATTCTCACTCGGCAAGCCTTCGTATGGGCCGGAGCAGGTCGAGGCGCAGAAGAAGGGAGTCTACGATGCGGGCTACGATGGCTGGGTACTATGGCATCCCGGTTCCAAGTACGAGCCGTTTTTGCCTGGGCTGGAGAAAGGGGAACTGGTTTCGCACAAGAAGGGGGGCGCGCCGGCAGATACGGCGAAAGCCACGAGCCCGCGATAGCTGCTAGAGCTCTCTCACCGCTTCTAGGAGGCGTTGAACCTCTTCGGCAGTCGTGTAGCACGAACATCCGAGGCGAACGACACCCTCCGCGGATTGACCAAGTCGCTCGATGACAGTCGCCGCGTAAAAGTCGCCGTTCGACACGAATAGGCCCTTGTCCGCCAGTGACCGCGCAATGTCGTCTGTCGAGTGCCCGCGGAGCGTGAAGGCGAGGGTGGGAGTGCGGGGCGTTCCCGGGCGTGGCCCGTAAAGAGTGAGGCCGCCAATTTCCGCGAGCCCGTTCCAGAGGTTGGCGAGCAGCACCTCGCCCCGGCGCCGGAGAGATTCGAACGCGAGGCGCAGGGCGTCGCGTCGCGACGCCCGCGAGTCGACCCCCGCGGCGCGCGACGCGGGGCGGGCCAGTGCCGCGAGAAAATCCACGGCCGCGGCGGCGCCGATGATGCCTTCATGGTTCTGCGTTCCGGTCTCGAGTCGCTCCGGCGATGTGTTTGGCGCCGGGTCGAGGCGGGGGACGTCGACGCGTTCGAGCAGATCGCGTTTGCCGTAGAGAATGCCGACGTGCGGCCCGTAGAACTTGTACGCCGAGCACGCGAGAAAGTCGCAGCCCATCTCGGCAACGTCGATGGCCTCGTGCGGCGCGAAGTGCACGGCGTCAACGAAGACGAGCGCGCCGGCGGCGTGCGCCAGCTCGGCGGCGCCGCGGACATCGGTAATCGTGCCTAACGCGTTGGATGCCGCGCCGATGGCGACGAGCCGCGTCTTCGGGTTGATCTGCCGCTCGAGATCACGCCAATCCAGACGGCCGTCCGCGACGTTCATCTTCACCGTGCGAATGGTGACGCCACGCTCCTTCGCGAGCGCGCGCCAGGGCGCCACATTCCCGTGATGATCGAGCTCAGTGACGACCACTTCGTCATCCGCACCCCATTCGCGGCCGAGACCGCGGGCGAGGTGAAAGGTGAGCGTCGTCATATTGTGCCCAAACGCGATCTCGTCTGACGACGCGTTGAAGAAGTCCGCGAACCGCTCGCGGGCGCGCAGGAGCAGCGCGTCCGTCTCCTCACTCGTCGGGTAAAGCCAATGCGTGTTGGCGTTGTGGTGGAACAGGTAGTCGGCCATTGCGTCGACGACCGAGCGGGGCACCTGCGTCCCGCCGGGGCCGTCGAAGTACGCCACGGGCCGCCCGTTGTGAATTCGCTCGAGCGCGGGAAATTGACGGCGAATGTCGCTAACGGACGCGATGGTTTCGCTAGTCGCCCGGTCCGCCGCTGCGGTCGTTGTCATGCGATCTCCACTCCGGCCCATTGTTCCACCAGTTTTGCGGCTTCGACGTGATCCGCGGCGTCGCCTAACGAGTTGTGGGCGACTTTCATCAGCGCCGCGGTAAGCTGCAGCAGCGGCGCCGGAACGTTGCGCGCACTCGCGACCTCGGCGGCGATCTTGACGTCTTTGTCGAGCAGCGCGAGCCGGAAGGTGCGCGGAAAGGCCCGCGTCAGTACGCGCTCGGGAAAAAGGTTCATCGATGCGTTGGAGCGTCCGCTCGACGCATTGATCACCTCGAGCGCGACTCTTGGAGATACTCCTTCCTTCGCGAGTAGTGCGAGGCCCTCGGCCGCCGACCAGATGTGAACGGCGAGAAGCGCGTTGTTGACTGCCTTGAGCGCGTCACCGGCGCCGACGTCACCGCAATGTACGATCTTCTGTCCGAATGCCTCGAGCACCGGCCGCACGCGTTCGAGGACCGCGGGGTTGCCGCCGACCATCACGGTCAGTGTCCCTTTCTCTGCCCCACTCACGCCGCCACTCACGGGCGCGTCGATGAAGTCTACGCCGCACCCCCGCAGCCGACTGGCGATCTGTCGCGATGTAGCCGGCTCACCGGATGTGCAGTCCACGAGCGTCGCGCCGGCGCGGAGGCCAGCGAGCAGGCCGATCTCCCCATCGAGGAGCGACGCGACGTCAGGAGAGTTCGGCAAGCAGGTGATGACGACGTCCGCGCCACGTGCCGCGTCAGCTGGAGACGTCGCCTGCCGCGCGCGCGTCGCCGCGGCGAATTCCCGCGCGCGAGCCTCGGTGCGATTCCAGATCACGAGTGGAAACCCGGCATCGGCAACCCGCTTCGCCATTGGCTGACCGATGGCTCCGAGTCCGAGGAAAGCAACGTTCATTGTGAGGCGTTGAGCGTGGCGCGTTGAGCGTGGAGCGTGAACACCGCATGAAGCTATATTGACGCGGCTTGCGAGTCACCAGCGCTCGACGCTCGACGCTCCACGCCCAACGTTCTACGCAATGCCGACTCATCGTAGCCCCGAGGATCTGCCAGTCGCGGCTCTCGTCGCGCCTGACATTCTTGCGTTGCTCGAGGAGTCCCCGACGGACATCGCCGCCGAGACGGAGGAATTACACCCCGCCGATCTCGCGGATGTCGTCGAGCTTCTGCCTCCCGAACGGGTACCGCTGTTCCTGACGGCGTTACCTCGACATAGAGCGGCCGACGTCCTCGAGTATCTCAACGAGGAACTGCGCGCCGAGATCCTCGAGCAGATGAGCGCGCGGCAGGCCGCGGAGCTTGTCACCGAGATGACTCCGGACGACCGCGCGGACACGCTCGAGGAATTGAGCGAGCTATCCGAGGAGCACGCGGAGGACGTCCTCTCGGAGATCCCCAGCGAGGCACGGAAGGAAACCGAACAGCTCCTCCGCTTCGATCCGGACAGTGCCGGTGGGTTGATGACGACGGAGTTCGTCTCCGTCCCGGCAGCGACGACCGTCGAAGACGCACTCGAGCGAGTTCGCGCGCTGGCGCGCTCGGGAAGACGCGAAGCGATGTATGCGATCTATGCGACCGACGCGGATGGGCGTCTGGCAGGAGTGCTCTCGCTGCGTGAGCTGCTCGCCGCTGCGCCGGGCGCGAAGATCTCCGACATCGCCTGGACCGAGATCGTGTCGCTGGGTCCGAACGCCGATCGCGAGGAGGTGGCGCGCCTAACGTCGAACTACGACCTCGTCGCGATTCCAGTGGTGAGCGAGTCCGGCCATCTGATGGGCGTCATCACCGTCGACGACGTGATCGACGTCATCCAGGAAGAGCAGACCGAAGACGTGCAAAAGTTGGGCGGCATGGAGGCGTTAGATGAGCCATACATGCAGATCAGTTTCTGGCGCATGATTCGCAAGCGCGCGGGATGGCTGTGCGCGCTTTTCATTGGGGAAATGTTCACGGCGACGGCACTCGGCTATTTTCAAAGCACCATCGACAGGGCAACTGTATTGGCCCTTTTTCTGCCGCTGATCATCAGCTCGGGAGGAAACTCGGGATCGCAAGGCACGTCGCTGATGATCCGATCGCTCGCCCTCCAAGAGGTCGGCATCCGCGATTGGTGGCGTGTCGCCGTGAGAGAGCTGCCGGCGGGCCTGACCCTCGGAGTTATCCTGGGTGTCATAGGTCTGGTGCGGATCGAGCTGTGGCAGCTCTTGCATGACCACTCGATCCACATACTTGGTGTGCCCCTTGGCATGAACTACAACCAGCATCCGGGCATTTCGATCGAGGCACACCTCGTCGCGCTTACCGTGGGTCTCGCACTCGTCGGGGTCGTGACGTTCGGGACGATGGTCGGCTCGATGCTGCCATTTCTCTTCCGGCGCATCGGCTTCGATCCGGCAAGTGCGTCGGCACCGTTCGTCGCGACGCTCGTCGACGTGACGGGGCTGGTGATCTACTTCACGGTGGCGTTAGTGGTCTTGCATGGAGTTGTTCTCTAGTCACTTCGACCGTCGCTTCGTCGTGATCAGGACGACTCCATTCACCCCTTCGGAGCCGTAGGCGGCAGCCGATCCGGCGTCTTTCAGAATCTCGATGCGCGCGATGTCGGACGGCGCGATGCCGGACAATGCGCTGCCGAGTCCACCGCCGCGAGGGAGCGGCATCCCGTCGAGCACGATGAGCGGCGCGGCGTTGCCACCATTGAACGACGCATTGCGGATGCGGAGAGAGAACCCGCCGTTAGGCAGCGGAATGACTTCGACGCCGGCGACGCGACCGCGCAGCAATTCCTCGACACGCGCAACGCGTTGGTGGCTGAGCTCTTCGCCGGACACTGTGGCGACCGCCCCAGTGACGTCGCGTGTCGCTTGACGCCCATAGCCAATCGACACCGAATCGCTGGCCTTCGGCGCCGGGGCCGTCTCGATGGCACTCCCTCCGCCGCCACAAGCGGCGACAAGCGTCACCAGCGCGGCGACGATCAGCCTGAGTGACGTGCGCCGACGACGGGTCACTATCGTTCCTCCTCGCGTTCCCGAAACCAGACGAGAGCACCATCGAGGCCAGCACGATCGAAAAAGAGCCTCGTCGCCGTCAGAATCAATCAGGCGACTCGATGCTCGCGCCTTGTGAGGCAGAGCACACGTAGACGGCGGGACGTAAGCCGACGTTCCGAGTATACTCGTCGGCGACGGCACGCGCGAACGCCGCGGCACTCTCGTGCTGGACGAGAGCGACGGCGCAACCGCCGAAGCCGGCCCCCGTCATGCGTGCGCCAAAACACGCACCCTGTCGCTGCGCCGCGTCGACCATGGCGTCGAGCTCCGGACGCGACACCTCGAAGTCATCACGCAAAGACACGTGACTCTCGTTCATGAGCGTGCCAACGGCCGCGACATCGCCATGCTCGAGGAGCGTCGCGGCTTCGAGCGTTCGTGCGTTTTCGGTGATCACGTGCCGTGCCCGTTTGCGGGTCACGGGATCGAGCTCGGCGGCGCGCTTCTGGAACGTGTCCCTCTCCACGTCTCGCAAGGCAGCGACATGGAAATGACGAGCCGCTCGCTCACATTGGGCGCGTCGCTCGTTATAAGCTGAATCGACGAGTCCGCGCCGCGTTCCGGTGTCGAGCACAACGACGGCGGCGCTATCGGGTACGACGACGAGCCGCGTCTCGAGACTTCGGCAGTCAATGAGCAGGGCGTGTGCAGCCGCGCCAGCCGCGGAGATCAGCTGGTCCATGATGCCGCAGTTGACCCCGACCCATTCGTTTTCCGCGCGCTGCGCGAGACGAGCCATCGCGACGGGTTGCCACACGATACCGCTAATGGCAGCAAAGGTTCGCGCCGCGGCGAGCTCCAGCGCCGCACTACTGGAGAGCCCGGCGCCCAGCGGAACGTCCCCGGCGGCGACGCCCTCCCAACCACGCGTGGGACATCCGCCCTGTTCGAGTGCCCAGGATACACCGCGCAGATATTCGACCCAGCCATCGCGCCGCGGGCCGCCGTGGTCGAGGGCGAAGCTCGCGTCCTCGTCAAAATCGATCGAATGCACCACGACTCGCCGATCATCACGAGCGCGAACCGCGAACCACACTTCGCGATCGATCGCCATCGGCAAGACGAATCCGTCGTTATAGTCGGTGTGATCGCCGATCAGGTTCACGCGCCCGGGAGCGCGCGCGAGGAACGACGGCTCACCGCCGAAGCGGTGCCTGAACTCCTCGACTACGCGGGCGCGCAGCTCGCTGCTCACAGCCTGGTTCCCATAGACAAAATGTAAGTCACCACCGGCTGTTCTGAACCGGTTCGACGAGGTTCAGCGCGTTCAGTAAGTGCACCGCCACTGGAAGTGTTGTCAAGCAAACCGCTGTCGCGTGCCGATGGGATGGAGCAACTGGCTGGCCCCCGTTTTCGGCCAGCCAGCCGGGATGGTCTTGACTTACGCGGATACTCGAACCATGCTAGCCGCGCTTGAACCGGTTCAGTGACGTTCAACCTGGTTCGAGTAGCCATTTCCGCACGGCTTCGACCGCCGATCGCCCGAGGCATGAAGAGTCAACGCGCCACAATCAACGACGTCGCTAGGCAGGCCGGAGTCTCCAAGGCCACCGTCTCCGCCGTCATCAACGACAGCGCGACCGTGAAAGGCTCGACACGCGACCGCGTGCTCGCCGCGGTCGACGTCTTGAACTATCGGCCCACGCAAGTCACGCATGCGGCAGCGCGAAAGACGAAGAGTATCGGACTGCTCATCAAGGAGATCGACAACCCGTATTATGCCGAAATCGTCCTCGGTGCACGCGCGCACGCGAACGAAAAGGGCTACACGCTCCTTGTCGCGAGCTCGGAGGGAGAGTACGATGCCGAGCGTCGCGCCGTCGAGCTGCTCCAGGCAAAGGACGTCGAAGGCCTGATTGCGACACCGGTGCTCGACGAGCACGCGGACCTTTCGCATTTCTTCGAGCTCAAGCGGCGCAACTTCCCCTTCGTGCTGCTCGAGGAGGTGCGCGGCGTACCGGCGAGCCTCGTCGACGTCGACAATCGAGACGCGTCGCGCAAAGCGGTCGAATTTCTGATCCGGCTGGGCCACACACGGATCGTCCACTTCGCGGGCCCGAGCTATTCGATGCATAGCGAAGAGCGCGTCGACGGCGTGCGGCGCGCGTGCAGCGCTTCCCATCTGATCTTCAGCGACGACGGCGTCGTCGAAGCGGGCGCGCATCTGGCCGACGGCTATCGTGCCGCGCTCGCCTTCTTCCGGAAACGTGGCGCCGCGGCGCGGCCGACGGCGATCACCTGCTACAACGATCTAGTGGCGATCGGCGTGTGCCGAGCGCTCCAGGAACTCGGACTGCGGGTGCCAGACGACGTTTCCGTCGTCGGGTACGATGACATTCCCCTCCTGGAGTATCTGTCGGTTCCGCTGACGACGGTGCGGATGCCGAAGGCAGCGATGGGTGAGGTCGCCGCACGGATGCTGATTCGGCACATCGAATCGAAGACCGTCGTACCACCGCAGAAGGTGCTGCTGGAAGCGCAACTGATCACCCGCCGGTCGACGCGACGACTCGACAGCGGCGGCCCAGTCGCATCCCCGTCCATGCGGGACGAGCGCCTCGCCCGGCGCGCTCAACGCGCCGCACGGGAGGCGCGTCGTTAGGTATGAAACGAC
>WNGI01004557.1_pt1 | contig 16597 bp, 13 predicted proteins | sample 5400621 | NCBI WGS metagenome assembly WNGI01 (sample SAMN13153374, study PRJNA577476) | soil metagenome | isolation source: 20 cm soil or saprolite under Garry oak tree replicate 1 | place: USA:California | collected 2016-06-15 | reverse complement strand
CAGGTGCGGCGTCCGATCAGGGGAGGCTGGTCGCGGTTGTGCTCGATCGGGATCGGTGGCCAGCCTGGTCGTCCTGGCCTACGCGACGAGTCCTACGCGCCGAGCGGACTAACCGCGTGAGTTGGTGGAGCGCCAACTCTCCATACCGTGAAGCTTTCGGCTGGGCGGGGAGGATCACCGGACCCTGGTGGGCACTCGGCATCCTCGTACTGGCGCCAATGATCACGCTCGTGACGTTGGCCCTCGGGCGCGGCGGTCAAGCTACGCGAGCTAGCGAAGACGGGGCCGCGGCGAGCGTTCCCGCAGTCTCCGCCCGCACCGCCGCACAAGCGCGAAAGGATCGACAGTGGACATCCGCCTAAAGCGCGCCTACGAACCGGCGTCGCCGTCGGACGGCTATCGCGTACTCATCGATCGCCTCTGGCCGTTCCGAACCGCGGCGGCCAGCGCGTGAACGTGGTGTTGCCCCTGAAGATGAAAGGCCCGTCAGGAAACGACAAACGGCCGATGTGCTTGCTGCCCTTATAGAACTCCTCGTACTGACCGGCAATCGCAGTATCGATCGTCTGCGGTCGAGAAAGTCATCGAGGCGGCAACGAGGTCGTGCATTGAGACGAGAGTAGGATCGTTGTCATCACCAGACGACGGATTTTGTACGGGCTAGCCGCGATGGTCGCTCTCCTCGTCGTGGGCACGATTATCGGCCTGATCTGGGCGGACACGAGCAATGTCGCCGGTGCGTTTGCCGTGACGACGAACATCGTCGGTGCCGTGGGCATTGTGTCTCTCTTGATTGCGCTTGCCGTCGTGACCCGGCGGCAGCGACAGAGCTAGCGGCTTACGCTGCGAGCGAAACAGCCCCGAAGCCGCGAAACCCGGCGCCGAGCGGGCGGGGCGACCGGGCCGTCGCCACGTAGGCGCAGTCGCCCCTGCTCCGCGTGAATGGGACTGGCATGGTGCGAGGCGGGGGGTCCCAGTTGAGGCCTCAGGGCTTCGCGTCCCAGCCCCACTCACCCTCCAGTGTACGTCAGCACCATTTCTCGCGCCTCGCACTCGTCGGACTCGAAGGTCTGGGTCTCATTCACGATGTTGTCGTGGGGGTGCGACTCGGGACTTCAGACTCTTATAGGGCTGAGTCTGAAGTCCGACCCGGATTCGTCACCCCTAGAAAACCCCGTCGGACTCGTCAGACTCGGAGGGTCGAGTCCGACACTGCCAGAGGGTGGCTTTCGGGTCTCGGCCGAGTTGTTTGGCCTCCTTGCCGCTACACGATTGAAAGCGGTCCGGGTGCGCTTCGAGCTCGCGTTTGATCGTGTCGACGTTGGCGCCGATGCCGCCGTCCTTCTTCGGTGCCGCGATCTCCTTGGTTATCCGCCAAGTGCCGTCCGCGAGCAGCTCCTCGATCTCGGCGGCGTAGTCGCGCTCCTCGTCCTCTTCCTCGGCGACGACGCTGAAGCTCTCCGTCTCCGGGTCGAAACCGAGGATCAGAGCCTTCCTGGTGCCAAGCCGGCTCCAGCGGATCTTCGGGAACGAGAGCCGGCCGCGGTTACCGTCGAGCTTCTCGAGCCGCAGCATCGTGTCCGGCTTGCCGCCCCAGGCGCCGGAGACCTCGTCGAGCTCGTCCTGGCTGGTCTCCTTGCGCGGATGGTGCAAGAGCAGGAACGCGACGTCACGGAAGAGGCCGGCGCCGCTCATCAGCTCCATGAACTTGCGGGTGTCCTCCGGCGAGCCGACCCCGTCGATCCCGAGCGAGTCGAGCCGGAAACCGGTCGGTCGGCACTGCGGGGGGAAGACCAGGCCAACGTTCCGCGCGGTTGCGCCGTTTTGCAGCAGCTTCGCCCGAAATCGGCACTTTGTGACACCGAACTACGAGCCGCGCCGGGACCTTCTCGGCCCCGATGGGGCGGCCGGTCTCCCTCTGGCGCCAGACCGCTTAGGCATCCACCAAGAGAAGCACCAAAGAAGGGCTCAGAGACGCGACCTGAAGACTGCAGAGCGACGGTGGTCAGCCGCTTCCGTTTAAGGTCTGGTGCGTTATCGGTGCGCTAACGAGGACCGACGGTGAGCTCTCCAGGAAAGGCCTGGAAGCTGAACCGGAGCAAACGCGCGGCTTGCCGAGGCACCAAAGCTCCTGTCGCAGGATTGTCGGCATTTGGCGGAACCGCGACACACGGCCCCTTGCTCCTTGCTTGGCTCTGTTGAGGCGTCGCGCTGCATTGCAGACACGTCGGCGAACTCGAATCGCATCTGGAGACGCTCGAGCCGAGTCCTATTTCAAGCAGGCCTCAACCGAGTCGAACGCGCTCGTATCGGTGCCCGTCACCCAATACGCGACATTGCCCTTCGTCTCAACGTAGGCGTCCGCTTTAGCGCCGAGGGCGACGCTGGCCGCGGCTCTTTCCTCTTGAGCATTGCTCTTGGCTTCGCTTGAATCTTTCCCGAACGCCAGGTCGACTTCGTTGGCACCGACATGGACCGCAAGATCTCCTTCGGAGCCGTCTGGACCCACGTCGCCGGGCAAGTCCGCAGGTGTCAGGGAGAGGCTCTTGGCCACGAGACAGCCGCGAACCTCAGAGGCGTTGTAGTGCTTCGAGGCTCCCCCTCCGCAGCCAGCGACTGCGAGTGAGAGCGCGATCGAGGGAATTACCGTCAGTGCCCTCATGCCTGCGAGCCTCTCCTTCCCTTGCACCCCGAAAAGTACCCGGAGAGGAAGGACGCGGATGGCCCTGCTTACTGGGCAAGGACGAGCTAGGCGCCGTGTCGCAGTCCCGCCAAAGAGCGACAGCTCCCCCCACAAGCCGAGGAGGTGAAATGCTCCGTGACCGCCCGGGCCGCAGAGTGCCTGGATGCGGGCGTGAACCCTCTATCGCGGCACCGTAGAGCCCCAGTAAAGGCTTGATGTCAGCGTGGGCGGCTCGTCGCCGAACCGCCCACGTCGCGTGAATGCTCAATCAGTTAGCGGCGCGCTACCCCAATCCAGTATCGAAGGCTGCGGTGTGTCCGCCAGCTTCAGCGGGCCGGAGCCGTCGAGGTTGGTGGTCCACACAGAGGCTTGGTTGTTGCGGTCGACTTTGTCGAGCAGAAGCTTGGTGCTGTCGGGTGACCAGACCGGGGTCAGGAAGACGGCGCGGTCGATCGGGGTTGTGACGTGTCTGAGCCCGCTTCCATCCGGATGAACGACCCAGGCCTGCGGGAGACCGCAGCAGCTGGTGAAGGCGATCATCTCGCCGTTCGGCGACCACTGGACGGAGAGCGCGCCGACACCCGAGGGGGTGATCTGATGCAGTCCGGTCCCGTCGGCGTTGACGACGAACACAGCGGAGACGAAGCGCCCGATCGACAGCTTCTGCGCCGCGAACGCCACACGCGAACCATTGGGTGACCAGGTTGCTCCGACCCGATCGAAGAAGCCGAGATCGATGATCGAGAGGCCCGGAGGGCTCAGCTGAATCGGGTCGCTGCCGTCGGGTTTCACTGAGAACAGGGTTGCGATGTCGTTGGAGTCGAATTGGGCGTACAGGATCCGGGAGCCGTCGGGCGAGTAGCCGTAGCCGTAGTCGAAGCCCCCAGGAAGGGTGGCACTGACCCGAACGAGGTCGCCCGCGTCCGACGAACGAACCGTGTAGAGCCCCGCGTCGGCCGGGTTCGCGATCCCCTCGCTGTGGCAAAGGAGCCGGGCACCCGTCGGCGACCAGTTCAGGCAAAAGAGATCGAGCGGCAGGTTCGAGTTCAGGAGGGTAAAGCCGGACCCATCAGGGTCGGCCGTGGCCGGCTGGACGCCCGGCTGAACGCCCTCCGGACTCCAGAGGTTGCAGAGGACTTTGCTGCTGTCCGGCGACCAGGTGTTGCAGGTGGTGCTGTCGACCGGTCCGATCTGAATCGGGTTTGAGCCATCGGGGTCGATCGTGACGCCGTAGTTCGGAAAGACTTGGCCGTAGAGGATCTTCCCGTTCGTACCAGGTACCGTCGCCCCGGCCGGAAGCGCCGCCAGAGCGAAGAGCGCGGCAGCGAGGAGCGGGACGAGAAGAGCTCGTCGGCTGCGAAGAAATCTCATGCCTTGCCTCCCTCTCCCCCCAGCGATTTACCACCAAGAAGAGGGCCTGCTGCCGCAATCCTTGGCTCTATTGCGCAACGCTCGTACAACAGCAGCGAGATGTCAACGCCGGCGATATTTCAGGATTTCGCATCAAGCCTCCAGCTGGTACGCGGCGAGCGGCGGCTCTCAACGGATCAGCCGCGGATCATTTCGTCTTACATCGAGCAAAACTGTTCAATAGCAGGCGGTTTCGGTCATTTGGAAACTGCTCGTAACTCTTGCCATGTCCACGCTTTGCGGCGTTTTCGCGGCCCATCCGTCCTAACCCCTCGCTGGCTGGGGCTGTCGCGATTTGGCGGAAATGCGACAAGGACCGCCCGTACGCAAGCGCTTCACACGTACTGGACTCTCTGCCGTCGCGTTAGCGCACCAAGACACCACCTGCAGTGTTTGCGCTGGCGGCCAAACGGGCAAAATATGTCCAGCGGCGTGGCGCAGAGTTCTCCGCTCAGGCGTTGTGCATGCGCGCACCTGAAAGGGTGCGCCTACTGGTCTGGTGCAAAGGAGGCGACGTAATGAAGGTGCCTCGCCGAGTCCCGCTGGCGCTGGGACTGATTTCTGCAGGCTTGACAATCCTTGTCGCGCGCGCGGGGCCTCCCGCGCACGCGGTCTCTCCGCCCGTGACCTTCGGGCAACCGACGATCAGCGGGATCGGCGGCGTCGGGTTCGAGGAGGACGTCCGCGTCGACACCTCCGGCCGGGTGTACACGAGCGTCCCGGGCGCACTCTCCTCAGACACGAGCTGGGTCTGGAAGTCGACCGACGACGGGAAGACCTTCAAGTGGGTCCCCGCCTCGGCGCCGCTGACCGGGAAATACACCACGTGCGCGGGCGGCGGAGACACCGAGCTCGCCACCGACAGCGCCGACAACCTCTACTTCGCCGACCTGACCCTGCAGAACTTCAGCACCGCGCGCTCCTCGGACCAGGGCACGACCACGAACTGCACCAACACGGCAGTGTCGGATACGGCCGTAGACCGACAGTGGTACGCAGTCGATGGGAACCCGACGTCGAACGACGGGACGCAGTTCGGCAACAGCATCTACCTGGTCAACGACGAGATCGGCCCCGGCAACATCCAGTGCCCGGTTTCTGGGTTCGTCAACAACACGCTCGTGATGTACCGCTCGCCCCATCCGCCTGGATTCGGACCGGGAACGGGCGGCGCCTCCGAGGCCGGGATGACGTTCGGCAACCCGAACCGCATCACCGGGATCGGTAGCTGCAACGAGGGGATCATGGGCAACGACGAGGTGAGCCCGGTCGCGACCACCACGGGCAAGATCGATCCCTTGACCGGAAAGCCGGCGACCCTCGCGGCGCCGGTCAGGCACATCTACGTGATCCACGACGACGCCAGCCTGAGCAAGATCCTCATCGGGCGGTGCTTCCCGGTTGCCTTCGCGACCGCAGCGATCCCCAACGTGCAGGACCCGACCGGCCTCAACTGCGACGACCTGCCCGTCGCGAACCTCGGCGACATCCCCTTCGGCGGGAGCTTCCCGACCGCCAAGACGGGCGCCAACTTCCCGACGATGGCGATCGACAACGCGGGGAACCTCTACGTCATCTGGGAGCAGGCCCCGACCGACCCGAACACGGGCTCCGTTACCGGCGACACCGTGCTCAAGTACACCTATTCGACCGACGAGGGCGCCCACTGGGCCGCCCCGATCAGCATCCCGCTCAACTCCTCCGTGGGCACGCTGCGCAACAACGTCTTCGCCTTCATCCGCGCCGGCGACGACGGCCGGGTCGACATCTCCTGGGTCGGAACGCCCGGCGCGCCCAGCTACCCGTCGAACGGCCCCGACTCCTGCCCGGCATCCAGCCCGACGCCCCCGGCGACCGTCTGCGACTGGAGCGTGTTCTTGACCCAGACGCTGAACGGACACGCGGCCAGCCCGACGTTCACGGCGCCGATCCTGGCGAGCGGGCACTTCATCCACCGGGGGAGCAACCAGACGCTGATCGGCGGCCAGAACGGGAGCCGCGTCCTGGGTGACTTCTTCCAGATGCGAGTCGGGCTGCAGGGCGAGGCGTACATCTCCTACGCGGACGCGAACATGCGGAGCCAGTCGCACGCGATGGTCGTGCGCCAGAACGGCGGCACCGGGCTGTTCGCGAACCTAACCCCGTCGGGTGAGGCGCCGCCCGTGAACTCCGTTACCGACCCAACCGGTGACGCCAGGTACGAGGCCGCGGGCACGGTCAGCAACAACAACGCCAACCTCGACATCGTGGGATCGAGCGTCTCCAAGCCGGCCGCGGCCGACTGCCACCCCTCCGGCACGGCCTGCTACCGGGTGAGCATGACCCTCAACAACCTGAACAACTTCAACCCGGCCGGGGGCCAGGACACCGACACGAACGTGGTGTGGCTCACGCAGTGGCTTGTGCAGTCGAGCACCGACAGCGTCGGCGGACGGAACTTCTTCGCCTACGCCGAGTCGACGAACGGCGGGGCCCTATCCTGCTTCGACGGCGACGCCGGAACGCAGCGGATCGGCGGTGGGCTTACGCTCACCTACCCCGGCAGGATCGCGATCACCGCTCCCGGCGCCTGCACGGCGCAGACCGGAAAGAACGGGACGATTACGATCGACGTCCCGACCGCAGACGTGAGCGAGGTCGACCCGGTCGACAACAGCCTCCACGAGGTCACCGCGAGCACGATGACGACGCCGGGGCCCATGGAATGCTTGTGCACTGTGGCCAGCCCGATCGGCGTGCCCTTCAACCTGATCGACGTGGCCAAGGCCTACACGTTCACACCCGTCCCCCTGGCCGACCTGCAGATCGTCAAGACCGCGCCCTCGACCGGCCACGTCGGCCAGTCCCTGCTCTATACGATCACGGTGACGAACAACGGCCCGGACAAGGCATCCGGCGCGACGGTCAAGGACCAACTGCCCAAGAACGCGGGCTTCGGATCGGCGTCCGCGAGCCAAGGAAGCTGCACGCTCAAACCTCAGAAGCGACTTGTCGTCTGCGACCTGGGCGACCTCGGCCCGGCGACCGGCTCGCCCCCGGCCGACACCGCGACCGTCAGCATCTCCGTAAAGCCGACGACGAAGGGGACCATTACCAACACTGCGACAGTGAGCGACACGTCGCCGCTCGACCCGAATCCGAGCAACAACAGCTCGAGCGCGACTACGTCGATCTCGCCGTAAAGGTCACGGTGAGCGCCACCTCGCCCGACGACCCGGTGCCCGGCAACAACTCGTCGAGACTGCAGATCTCGGTGGTGCCGTCATGAGGTCTCGGCCCGCGTCGGCGCTGCCCTCGGTCCACAAACCGCCGTTTGCAGGCGGCCGGCCGCGGACACACAACGAACTGTTGACGTGCACGACGGCCGCCGGTCGTCGTGCGACACTCGGGAGGCTCCAAGCATGCTGAAGCGCCGCTTGCTCACCCTGTTCGCCCTGTCCGTCATCACACTGTTTGCCTTGCCTTCGTCGCAGGTGCTGGCGACCCCGGCCACTCCGGGGTTCCATGCCGCCGTGAATCTGCCCGGCAGTAACGGCGGCTCGGAGCCATCGCTCACGATCTCCAACAACGGAACCCGTTATGCGTCCTGGCAGTCTCCGGGCGAGTTCGCCAACTCGGCGGACGGGTTCAACTTCGCGCAGCCGGCTACGCCGATCCCAGATTCGGGCGCTGCGGGCGACGTGACCAACGCAATCAGCTACTCGGGCGCCCTCTACAACGGTCAGATATGCGGGCTCCCGACCGAGCTACATAGCTGTATCTATCGCAGCCTCAACGGCGGTGCGACGTGGACGACGCAGAACCGGCTGGCCGACAACCACCCCGGGGCCTCGGACCGGCCGTGGATCGACGTGTACCCGAGGAACAACACGACGGCGACGGCCTCGGATCCGAACAAGGACCGGGTATATCTCGAGTTCCACACGTTCTCGCCCGACGATCTGGTCTACGTCACGACGTCGGCCGACGGCGGCGCGACCTTCGGGCCGGCCATCCCCATCGAGGCGGGCACGAATAGCGCGATTCCCGACTCGGGCTGCAACACGATTCCCGGCGGGATCACCGTCGACCAGGCCACGGGGAAGGTGTACGCGCTCTGGCTGTCCGGGAACGACACCGCGTCGAATGTGATCACCGGCTGCAACTACTCGCAGATCGGGCCGTTCAACAAGGCCTGGGTTTCTGTCTCCAGCGACGGCGGGACGACGTGGACGCCGACCCTGGCCTGGCAGGGGGCCTTCGACACGGTGACGAAGATCGGCGACAACGCGGACAAGATCTTCTCCACGATCACGGTCGACTCGGCCCATCAGATCCACATCGCACTCTCGGTGCGGCACAACGACGACCCGGTGGGCTTCGTCGCGCAGTGCCAGATCAACCAGGGGGCCTGCACCGAGACGCCGCAGCCGACCGACCTGTACTTGGTGACGTCGCCGGACGGCGGCACCCACTGGACGCTGCCATTCAAGGTCAACAAGACGACCGGGTCGTTCTTCTTCCCGTGGCTGTCGGCCGGCTCGGCCGGCATCGTCGACGCCTCCTACTACAACTCGACCACCCTGCAGCCGAACAATCCGAGCAGCGTCTGGTACGCCGGGTTCTCACAGATCACGGGCGCGGTCGCGACGTATACGAGCGGGACGAATGCGACGTACACCTCGACACCGGTCGCGACGAACGAGATCCTGCTCAATCCGAACCCGATCCACGGCAATGGCTCGACGGGCGGCGGGATCTGCACCTTCGGGCTCTTCTGCTCGGCGGTCCCGGGCGCGAACCGCGGCTTGGCCGACGTGTTCGAGGTGCACGTCGATCCGGCCGGCGGCGCCAACGTGACCTGGACGAAGGATCTCAACGGCAAGTTCATCCAGTTCGCCTGCCAGAACTCGGGCGCAAGTGCCTTTGCCGGGGCCCCAGACCTGAACGGGTGCTACGGCCCGGCGGACATGTCGATCACGAAGTCCGACTCGCCGGATCCTGTAGGGCCGGGACAGAACGTCACCTACCACCTGACCGTGACGAACAACGGTGTTTCCTCTGGGCCGTCTACGACGAGCGGAGTCACGGTCACGGATTCCCTGCCGGCGGGCGTCACGCTGGTGTCGGCGACGCCGAGCACCGGATCGTGCTCGGGGACAGCAACGATCAGCTGCGCGCTCGGGATCTTCCCCGGCGGCGCGAGCGCGACGATCGACATCGTCGTCACGGTCTCGCCTGCGGCGAGCGGTACCCTCACGAACACCGCCTCGGTCTCGGCCGTGACTGCCGACCCCAACCTGGCGAACAACACGGCCACGGCCACCACGACCATCGTCAACGGGGCCGACCTCTCGATCACGAAGACCGGCTCCCCCGATCCCGTCCACACGGGGCAAACCCTCACCTACACGCTCACGGTGCACAACGGCGGCCCGTTAGCAGCCAGCAGCGTCTCCGTTACCGACCAGCTGCCGCGGAACACGGCGTTCGGCACGGCGACCGCGACGCAGGGGTCGTGCAGCTTGACCCAACCGACGAAGAGGATCGTCACGTGCAGCCTCGGGACGATCGCGAGCGGCGCGACGGTGACCGCAACGGTCATGGTCACGCCTCCGTCCAAGAAGACTACGATCACGAACACCGCCTCGGTGTCGTCGACGACGAGCGACCCGAACACGGCCAACAACTCGGCCAGCGCCACGACGAGCGTGGTGCCCTGAGCGGGAATCGAATCGGCCGAGATTCACGGCGGTGGGCGCCGGCTTGGACTCTCCCGGCCGGTGCCCTGGCGCGTGACAGGAGGACATTTGACTCGATCTACGCAGCGCCGAGCGCGTCGCTTGCGATCGGTCGCCTCACCGACCGCTCGACTCGGCTAAACCGATACAACCAGGCCTCGAGGCCACTGACGAGGCGGGAAACCCGGATTGGCTGCAGCGGGTGAAGGGGGTGGAGCTGGTGCTCGCGAACCACGCCGGCGAGAACGGAGGCATGGATAGCCTGTTCCCGGGCTGCGTCCGCGGCTTCCCTCTCCCGCAGTAGGACCACCCACTCGGTACAGCGAGCGGCTAGCGACGCCGCTTGAAGGTCAGTGAAAAGCAGCTCAAGCAGCTCAAGGTTTCTCAGTCGGAGCACCTTCGAGCCGCTTTGCGGCGCAGGGTCGAGTCGGCGCCAAAAATCACCGCTGCTTGCTCTACCGAGCGCGCGTGTCGCACTCCCCGCAAACTGCGACGGGGCCGTGGGTCAGCCTGTGCGGTTGAGCGTGTAGAGGACGGTGGCTGGATACCAGCGGCGACCCCCCTGGGCGGTGGGGATGCGATCGGCGTTGAGTCCCTCCGCGATCGCGGCCAGGCTGCGGCCGGCCGCCCGCTCGCGCCCGATCCGCTCGATCGCGTGCTGGGACATCGTCGGCGGCCGGCCGAGCCGGACGCCCTGGGCGCGCGCGAGCGCGAGCGCCGCCCGTGTCCGCTCGGAGATCAAGCGCCGCTCGCAGCTCGCCTCCGCGGCCGGCGGCGTGGTCGTCTCGAGGGCGCAGTCGAGTGCGACCAGCGCCCAGCCCCGCTGCTGCGCGCTCGCGAGCAGGGCGGCGAGCTCGCCCAGTGCCTCGGTCAGCCGCTCGCGCTTGGCGGCGACGAGCGCGTTCGCCTCGCCGCGCTCGAGCACCCGCAGCGCCTGCTCGACGCCGGGGCGGTTCCGCTCGTGCACCGCCAGGGCGGCGTCTGCGAGCAGCTCGAGCGGGCGCCAGCCGCGCCGCCTGCAGGCCGCCGGCAGCGCCTGCCGCTCGAGGCCGGCGCCGCGCTCGGGCTGCCGCTCGCTGCTCACCCGAGCGAGCTCGAGCCCGCCGCCGAGCGCGTTCCTCCTCGACGACGAGCCTGGCGACAGCCGCGCCAGCTCAGCTGTTCGAGTGCCATATAGCAAACACTCTTTCCTATATCCATGCAGTCCGGCCCTCCAAAGAGCTCGTGCGGCTGTCTCGGGGCGGACGCGCGGAGCCGGAAACGGGTTCCTACGGGGCTCCACTGAGGCGAAGTGGTTACACGAAGCTGTTACAAACGAACACGTGTTCAAACCCGCACGGCTCCACGGGATCAGCCGGGCAGCGTTTGCAAAGCTGCAAAGTTCCGAGTGTAAACGACCGACCGCGCGGAGCCCGGAACCGATTGTAGGAATCGAGCACGGGAGCTAAGGCGATTGTCCGCTGCCGCTCGTCCGCGTAGGGACAGGCGTAGGCCCAGAGCTCGAGCCGGGTGCGGATGAAGCGCTCGGCCTTGCCGTTGTCGTAGGCATCGCCCTTTGAGCCGACCGAGGGGTTGATCGCGAGCCAACGTGGGTAGCCCACCTCACGTGTACACACGCCGAGGGAGGTACTGCATGCGTCTCTCACGATGGATCACAGCCGGGATCACGGCGATCGCCGCATTCGCGGTCGCCGGACTCGCGCTCGCCGCTTCAGGCCCGATCGACGTCTCGGGCCTGAGCCCGTTCGCGACCTGCACCGTCGGCGGGCCTGGCACGAACTACGTCAAGAGCGAGGTCGAGCCCTTCGTCGCGGTCAACCCCACCAACCCGAGCAACATCGTCGGCGTCTTCCAGCAGGACCGCTGGTCGAACGGCGGCGCTCACGGGCTCGTCGCGTCCACCAGCCACGACGGCGGCACCACCTGGGCCGAGTCCTGGGCTCACTTCAGCAACTGTTCCGGGGGGACCGCCGCGAACGGCGGCGACTACGGCCGGGCGTCCGACCCCTGGGTGACCTTCGCCCCGAACGGCCACGCCTACCAGATCAGCCTGTCTGCGAGTGCAGACCTGACCGTCTCGGCCGTGCTCGTGAGCAAGTCGATCGATGGCGGTGACACCTGGAGCGAGCCGACGACGCTCGCCCGCAACGTCTCGGCCTTCGCCGAAGGACCCGGCTTCAACGACAAGGAGTCGATCACTGCCGATCCGACGAATGCGAACAACGTCTACGCGGTCTGGGACCGGAGCCGCTTTCCGAGTGACCGGGCCGGCGTCACGGCGCAGATGAACGCCGCCTCGACCCCCGGCCGTCAGCGGTCGCCGAACCAGTTCCACGAGTCGGTCATCCGCTCCACCGACCACGGCGCCACCTGGTCGAAGGTGATCGACATCTCGACCGACGGCTCCATCGCCGTCCGTGATCCCGACACGGGCGCGTTCGTGCGTTCTGGCGCCGGGCTCCCGGACATCGCGGTCGCGCCGAATGGCACGCTCTACGCTGTCTGGTCGGACGGCCGCTTCAGCGGCTTCACGCACGACGACGTCGCGCTGTCTAGCTCGACCGACGGCGGCCTGACCTGGTCGACCCCGATCAAGGTGAACGCGTCGCCGCCGGGCGTCGCGGCCTTCACGCCGTCCGTCGACGTGGCCTCGGACGGCACGGTCGGGGTGAGCTACTACGACTTCCGGAACAACACGCCGAACACGAGCACGCTGCCGACGGACGCCTTCGCCGTCTTCTCGCACGACGGCGGAGCTACCTTCGGCGGCGAGGCGGCGAGGCCCGGTTGACGAAGACGTCGTTCGACCTCGACCTCGCGCCGCGTGCCGGGGGCCTCTTCCTCGGCGACTACGTCGGCCTGACTCACGCGGGAACGACGTTCGTCCCGTTCTTTACGCAGACCGTCTCGAGCTCGAATCCGACCGACATCTTCGCGTCCTTCGTCCCTTAGGACGTGTCCCGGACGGGTGGGGGAGCGCCGCTCCCCCACCCGTCCTACTCGTCCGGCGCATGAGGGGTTTCAAAATCCCGGTCCGGTTCGCACCGAGGCGGGTAATGGACTTGTTCTTAACGCGGGGGAGTCGAGCGCGACCTTCCCGAAATCGGGTTATCTGGCCGTTTGGACGGCTCGAGACCAGTAGCTGTGCGGGTTGGGCGGATACTCGAGTAGGCCATTCCGTTGGTCCGCTTTGACCGGAATGAGCTGTTGCCTGCCCGGCCCATTCTCTACCGCTTGCCTGCGCCGACCCCGCATGGTTATGCGGGTCAGGTGTGCCGGAGAAGCCGGAAATGCCCGCCGCGTGCATACCCCGGTGCGTACCTCGGGGTGTTGCCTACTCGGGCGCGGAGCCGTTGGCGAGCGCCTCGAGCAACGCCTCGTAGGCCGGGCGCACGTCGATGCCTTCGCCCCACGGCTTGCCGTTCGAGTGGTAGCCGTCGACCAGCCGGAGGACCCAGTCGCTCGGCCGGATCCCGTACGTGGCGCCGCTGCCGTCGACGTAGAAGACCTTGCCGACCACGTACCCCGCACCAGGCGTGGTGATGATGCAGCGGCCGTCCTCGGTCAGGCGTGAGCTTGCCACGCCTCGCTTGCCGAGACTCTAGGTTACTCGCCGGTTTGCAGGCCGTCAGCGTGCTAGGAATGTCGAAAGCTTCGACCTAGACGGCGGCGCCACCGGGCCCGATCCCGAGCGCCCGGCTGACCTCGGCGATCATCCGCTCGACGACTGCTTCGCGCTGCTCTTCGTCGAGCTCGAGCGAGGTCCAGCGAACGACGATCACGTCTGCCGCGAGCTCTTCAACGCGGCCGGCTGGCCAGAGAAGCGTCCGCCCCGCGGGCAGGGTAAAACCGAGTGCAGCGTCACCGTGCGCCCCGAGCTCGAGAAGAACGTCGAGAGCCACAACGAGGTAGTGCGCGATCTGGGCTCTCAGCTGCTCGAACATGATCGAGTCCCCCCGCTCTGGCTCCGTGATCTTGCCGTTTAGGACAGCCACGACCCCATCCCACCAGACCTCGACTCCTTCGAGCCAGTCCGGGAAAGCGGGATAGAAGTCAGGCTGGACGTAGCGCTCAACGCGGGCCGAGTACTGCGTCCAGAACGACTGGCGAGCGTCGCGCGGCTTGTCGTCGTGGTCGCCGAGGGCCCGGCGGAGGGGCTGCAAGTCCGCGTCGGGCCCGAACAGCTGGGTCCTAAACGTGCTGCCGGTTCCGGTTGGCGCGAGCGTGAGGATCTCCGGTCGCACCGTCTCGGTGAAGTGGTGCTTAGTGAGAGCTTCGACGGCTCGCTTCCCCGCTTGATCTCGCGCACGCTCTCCCCGGGCGGCCAACTCGAGGAGGCGCCGCTGATCCTCGATCGGGACGGGGTCGCTCGAGCCCGGATTGCGAACGTAGATCGCGCCGTGGCGAGTGATCAGGTGCGGCGTAGAACTCGATTCCTCGACGAGGACGAGAAGCAATGCCCGATCGTCGTCGAGCGGCAATGAGCGTGCCCGGAACGGGGGGAGCGGCAGGAGTCGACCTCGAAGAACGTCCTTGACCCACACCTGTGGCTCTGCGATCGCCTCGACCCCAACCAACTCGTCGTTGTCGTCACCGATCCCGACGAGTAGCAGCCCGCCGTAGGTGTTCGCGAATGCGGAGCAGCTCTTCGCAAGCGATGCCGGCGTCACCTGTTGCTTGCGCTCGAAGAAGAGCGACTCGCGCTCCTCGCCGACAGCATCGACGATGCTCTGGACGTCCGCGACGGTCAGCTCGGAGAACGGTCGGGGAAGGAGCTCGGAGACGGACCGCGCCGGCATCGCTGCCGCAATGTAACGAGGCCGTGCGCGACAGCCGCGCGACAGTCGACTGTCGCGCAGGGCGGATTCCAGCGGTCTTGAGCGGATGAACGGCGAGGCGCCTACGAAGCCGCGATCCCGCTAACGACGCGGGTTTCGGCTTGAACAGAAGCGATGGCCCCGGGAGGAATCGAACCTCCGCACGCGGATTCGAAGTCCGAGCCGACAGCATGCAGCTAAGGGCGAGAAGCGCGAACTACCTGCAAAGCGACCTGTTCGGGGATGCGCCTAAATGCGGCGAAATGCGGCCCCTCGCGGCAATCCTGTACGCGCATCTGTACGCGCATCTTGCCGCGGTCCAGTCGACGATCGCTCAATTCGAGACGGTGCGCGCGTGGCCCTGCGAGGTCGAAGTTCCTCCTCCCGGGGCCGAGACGGCCCAGTGAGTTTAGAGCGGTCGAAGAGAAGCCGGGAAGAAGACGCACGCACGCGCCGTCTAGATAAGAACCGGCGGGGACGCTTGGCGGCCTGCTGGCTGGCGAGCGGACCCGCCGGCTCCACCGACGATAGATGCCCCTCCGGCTGAATCCCTGCGTCGAGCAGCGGGCAAAAGACGCTCTTTGCGGAGTTTTTGACCCGGTTTTACGAGCACCCTGTTTGCAATCCGGACGCACATGGAGAGACAATCCACAGGTCAATGCGGCGCCGTCCCGCGCTTACCCCCGGCGGAAGGACGGATTTGACGAAAAAATCGATTCTGCGGCTCCAGGAAAAAGCCCCACCCCACGATTTGCGCGTGGGGCGGGGCCGTTGCACCGACTTGGAGTCGCTCCCGTAAGGGGTGTAGCACGAGGGAAGCCTGACTCACCAGCATCAGCGCGAGGTTTGAGCGCCCCGCCCCGACTAGCTTGCGTGCGTCGCCGGGGCGGAGCACACATCGACCAAACCTCTCGCCGTATACGGAACACGAGAGGAGGTGATCGGTACTCCTGAGTTTACGGGCAGTCCTGGAGCGGCGGAAGGCATACGCGCGAGCATCTTGCGCACAGTCCGCCTTTCCCGGTGAAGACGCTTGCAAAAAGAGATCAGATCTCATTCAACGGAGGACTACATGCGACGAATTCTTCTCATTGCATTCAGCGTGCTGGTCGCGATCGGTCTGACCGCATCGGCGGCCTTCGCATCGAGCCCGCACTTCAAGAGCGGCTCGCCCACCTGCACGATCGCGGGCACGGCATCAGCCCCAACAGTCACCTGTTCGGGGTCTGCCACAGGCCTCGGAAACGAGAACCTCTCGATCGACGTCGCGGCGACTGGCGCGGGGAGCTACACCTGTTTCAACCCCGGCGGGAACCAGGCGCCGGGGCAGAGCCAGGTCACGGCCTCCGGCTCCTCGTCGACGCCGGTGCCAGCAAGCGCGACCAAGAACGGCAACCTCACGTTCACGACCAATCCCGCGACGCTCACTGCACCGTCGACGATCTCGGGGACGGCAGCTGGTTGTCCGAACGGGAACTGGCAGGGGCGGCTCAGCTCGATCTCTGTGTCGAGCATCACCCTCACGATTGAGCAGCCGGTGGGGACCTGCGTCCTCAAGGCCACGATTTCCGCTCCTTCAGGCTCGTCGCTGACAGGGACGGTCACGCTCACGCCAGTTAGCTGCTAACGCCATATCCGTAACGGCTGGAGAGGGGGCACGAGTCGGGCCCCCTCTCCTCTCCGCTGGACGTAGAGCGTTGTCATCTCAGACATCCCCCGCCGCTCAGCCCGGTCCGGGTCAGATAGACCGGACGGTTGCGGCTGTTCGCACCACCATTGCTAGTGCGAGCGAGGGTTCCCGGCGCGAGAGATGTGGCCGGAAGCACGAACAAGGTAAACGTGTCGCGGTTCCGCCAGAAAGCGACAGCTCCCCCTCAAGCCGGGGGAGGTGAAGGCTCTACCGCGGGCGGCTCCTCGCGAACGAACCTCAGCGGGCCGTGGCGGCGTTCGAGCGCGCCGGCAAGGCT
>WNGI01011695.1_pt1 | contig 16600 bp, 13 predicted proteins | sample 5400621 | NCBI WGS metagenome assembly WNGI01 (sample SAMN13153374, study PRJNA577476) | soil metagenome | isolation source: 20 cm soil or saprolite under Garry oak tree replicate 1 | place: USA:California | collected 2016-06-15 | reverse complement strand
GCTGGTCCGCCGCGTTGCGCTTGAAGATCCGGAGCGACGCTTCACACGAATAGCCCACTTGCTTGATCGCGTTCAGCTTCATGCCGCGAGTCTCGAAAGCTATCCGTCGATATTTGCGGTTGTCAGCCATCACGACTTTGACGAGTGTTACCACCTCGCCGCGCAATCTTTCGTCGCAGAGAGTTTTGCCGACGGATTTTCGACCATGAATACGAACATCAACGGCACACACTACATGCTCGCGGCGCTCCGTGAACTGCGACCGCAGTGCCGGTTTTACTTCGCCGGTTCATCCGAGATGTTCGGCCTCGTCAGTGAAACACCGCAGCGCGAGACGACGCCGTTTCACCCACGCTCGCCTTATGGCATTAGCAAGGTCGCGGGGTTCGAACTCTCGCGCAATTACCGCGAAGCTTACGGAATGTTTGCCGCGAATGGCATCCTTTTTAATCATGAGGGACCACGCCGTGGGTTTGAGTTCGTCACGCGCAAGATCACTTCGACAGTGGCGCGCATAAAGGCGGGACAGGCAACCGAGTTGCGACTCGGTAACCTCGAGGCGCGCCGCGACTGGGGACACGCCAAAGACTATGTTAGGGCCATGCACCTGATACTTCAGCATGACAGGCCCGAAGAGTTCGTCGTGGCCAGCAGTGAATCGCACACCGTGCGCGAGTTCTGCGAGCTTGCATTCTCTGAAGTTGGTCTCGACTATCGCGAATACGTCCGCATTGACGAGCGCTTTTATCGGCCGGCCGAAGTTGAATCGCTGGTTGGCGACGCGACCAAAGTGCGCACGGTTCTCGGCTGGCATCCAACCTACAATTTCTCCGAGCTTGTCCGTGAGATGGTGCAGAACGATCTCAAGGTGGTCCTCAGTCAAACCGCCGGTCTGCCCGCGGCGATCGGGGGCCAGCGCTGAGGCTGACGCTGCATGATCCTGATCTTGATTTTGCCGGCACCTCCAATCACACATGAAAATCGATTACCCGAAAATTACTGTTGTCACACCATCCTATAACCAGGGCCAGTTTCTCGAAGAAACGATTCAGTCGGTTATCGGTCAACAATACCCTAACCTCGAATACATCATCATGGATGGCGGTAGCACTGATAACAGCGTGGAAATCATCAGGAAATACGAACATCACCTGGCCTTCTGGGTGAGTGAAAAGGATGAAGGCCAAAGCGCGGCGATTAACGTTGCATTTGCGAAATCCACCGGTGAAATCCTCGCATGGCTCAATTCCGACGACATGTACTTGCCGGGCACGCTCACTTATGTCGCGTCAAAACTAGACCCCGGCCAGCCTGAAATGATTTTCGAGAACTGCATACACATTGACCAGAAACAAGGGATCGCATTCGGTACCGACGTTAGGAAAGATCACGACCGGATGAATCTCTTGCTAACGGACTATATCGTTCAGCCCAGTTCATTTTGGACGCGAAAAGCAATGGACCAAACCGGCCCGCTGGATCAATCGCTGGATTTCGGTTTCGATTGGGAATGGTTTCTTCGCGCTCAAAAAGCCGGGGTTAAATTCGTTCCGGGAGATAGGTATCTCTCCGTCTATCGTATTCACGGACAGCATAAGACAGCCGTTGGAGGCGAGCGGCGCTTGCAGGAGCTGGCGTCGATTCACAAAAAGCACGCAGGAGTTCGCTACGAAAAATTGTTTTTGCAATGCTGTTCCCGGCGTTCACAAATTCGGTTTCTCAGAAAATGGGTAAGAATGATGCGGCTCACAAGGATCCAGGGGGCATTGCTCAAAACAGCATTGCCCTTCTTATTCCGAGGCTTTACGCGCGCGGAGGTTTCCGATATCACCAGCATGTTGTGAGCTATCTTAAGGCGAAATATTGGCTTATAGCCCCGGTAGCCAAATTCCAGTAGGGGCTGATACGATTGGGACTTGACTCAACCAGGTTCAAGACTCTGCACGAGATGAGTAAATTCTGAGGACAACCGATAGTGAAGAAGGCTCTAATCACAGGCATCACCGGTCAGGACGGAAGCTACCTGGCCGAGTTTCTGCTCGCCAAAGATTATGAGGTGCACGGCATCATTCGCCGGGCTTCAACATTTAATACTGGCCGGATCGATCATTTGTACAAGGATCCCCACATCAACGGGGTGCGACTCTTTTTGCACTACGGCGATATTGCCGACTCAACTAACCTTATAAAACTGATCTATCGTATTCAGCCGGAGGAGGTTTACCACCTGGCGGCGCAGTCGCACGTGCGTGTCAGCTTTGACATTCCGGAGTACACAGCAGACGTGACGGGCCTTAGTACGATTCGAATCCTGGAAGCGATTCGCGAGACCGGCGTCAAGTCAAAGTTTTACCAGGCAAGCAGCTCGGAGATGTTTGGCAAAGTACATGAGGTGCCGCAGCGAGAAACAACTCCCTTTCATCCCCGCAGCCCTTATGGTGTCGCGAAAGTTTATTCGCACTGGGCCACAGTTAATTATCGCGAGTCGTACGATCTTTTTGCCTGCTGCGGAATTCTCTTCAACCATGAAAGCCCGCGACGCGGGGAGACTTTCGTTACGCGAAAGATCACGCGCGCCGTTGCGCGCATCAAAGCTGGAACGCAGAAGAAGCTCTACCTTGGCAATCTTGATGCAAAACGCGACTGGGGCTACGCCAGGGAATATGTGGAAGCAATGTGGTTGATGCTGCAGCAGGACAAGGCCGACGATTACGTTATTGCGACCGGCGAAACACATTCAGTTGCGGAGTTTTTGACTGAGGCCTTCTCTCACGTCAACCTCGATTGGCACGATTATGTCGAGCTTGATCCTAAATACTTGCGACCGGCAGAGGTTGACTTGCTGATTGGCGATGCCTCAAAGGCAGAACGCGATCTCGGTTGGACCCCGAAAGTGGCGTTCAAGGAACTAGTGCGACTAATGGTCGACGCCGACGTATCGATGGTCAATCACAACGAGCATGAAGTTTTCGGCGATACTGACTCGGCCGAATCGGCGACTTCCATGCGCTCGTAACCGGAATCGGTAATCAGTGATGAGTCATGAGTGATGAGTGATGAGTAAAAATTGATGATTGGTAACCGGTGATGGGTTTGAACTCAGCACTCAGTACTCAGTACTCATCACTTAGAAATTTACTATGCCAGAATTTAGCGAGAGTTTTCCTTACAAGCGGGTGGTGGTCACCGGTGGCGCGGGGTTCCTCGGGCGATTTATCGTTGAGCGTTTGCGCGCCCTTACCGACCTGGAAGTGTTTGTGCCCCGCCGCGCCAACTACAATCTGGTAGAGGCCTCCGACATCAAACAGCTGTTTGACAAAACGCGCCCGGACCTGGTGATCCATCTGGCGGCAGTGGTGGGTGGCATCGGCGCCAACCAAAAAAACCCGGGGAAATTTTTTTACGAAAACCTGATGATGGGCGTGCAGCTTATGGAACAGGCGCGCCTTCACGAAGTGCGGAAGTTTGTCGCTACCGGAACAGTTTGCGCATACCCCAAATTCACCCCTACACCTTTCCGCGAAGACGATCTGTGGAACGGATATCCCGAAGAAACGAATGCGCCCTACGGACTGGCCAAAAAGATGATGCTGGTGCAGTCGCAGAGCTATCGAGAGCAATACGGCTTCAATTCCATTTTCCTCCTGCCCGCAAACCTGTATGGACCAGGCGACAACTTCGACCTCGAGAGTTCGCATGTTATTCCGGCCCTCATTCGCAAGTGCATCGAAGCCCGGGAGGCCGGTAAGCCGTTCGTTGAGGCGTGGGGCACAGGTAACGCCTCGCGTGAATTCCTTTACGTTGAGGATTGCGCCGAAGGCCTGCTTCGCGCTGCGGCTCTATATGACGAGAGTGAACCAGTGAACATCGGCACCGGACGCGAGATCAAAATCTCAGAGTTGCTGCAACTGATTGCGCGGCTCGCAAGATTCGAAGGTGAGATTCGCTGGCAGAGCGATAAGCCCGACGGTCAGCCGCGCCGCCGTCTCGATGTTTCACGCGCCCTGGAGAAGTTCGGATTCCAGGCACGAACCTCTCTCGAAGAAGGCCTGCGCACGACAATTGACTGGTATGAAACCGTAGGATCGCATTTAACCGATCGCGCCATCAAGGAAGGCGACCAGGTAGCAAGTTCGGCTAATTAATCCCCCAGCCCGGCATCAAATCAAATAAAGTTTGGTCGGCACCTCAATTGCACGGTGGCAGTGATGCCTGAAGATGGCACAACCCTGAATTGGAGTTTGTTAATGATAATCCGGAGCTTTTCTCTTTTCACAATGTCAGTAGCGTTTGTCTCCGCAGCCGTTTTGGGATTGCCAGCCGCGCAGAAGGTTCAAACCGGCGCGCGACCCCAGCCGTCCGCAAGTGGCAGGTGTTTGGCGGCTGGGATGAAGGGCAACGACGTGGGGGCGAAAATCAATGCCTGCGATGCGAAGCTAGGCAGTAATCAAGGTGAGATTTTGCTAAGCGGTGGCGGCACCATCTCGACTCCCGTAATTATTTCTTCCAACCACACGCTCCGCGTAAGCGGCGGCATTTATAAGGCCACCGCCGGTGGCCCGGTAATTCGGCTTAAAGACGATTCTGCTCTGGTCTGCGACTCCCTGGATGCAGTCCTGGAGGAATCGACCGGCAAGAACGGCGAGGCTGGAGTTAGACCTTTCACAATCGTCGCTGCATACGCCGGCACTTCTCTGGATTCGCTGAACGGTACGCTCACCCGAAATTTGTCCATCAGGGGTTGTCACTTCAGAGGGGCGCGGTCAGACTTTGATTCGGCGTCGCAAACTATCACACTTGGGAATTGCCACAATTGCAGCGTCACCAACAACTGGCTGGAGGCAACCCGGACAATCGGCATTCAAACGGGCGGCGGCTCGGGCATGGGTAACTACGCTGATAATGTAATCATCGCCAAGAACCTTCTGACCACTGTCGCCTCTCAGAACATCGCCGTAGTCAATTCGAGCAACGTCCAGGTGACTGATAACACGATGAGGGCGCCCGGTTTGGCCAACGGCCCCGGGGTGGTCCCGATTGATATTGAGCCAAATGTTGGAGATAGAATCGTGAACATTAAAATCGCGAACAACCTGGTTGACATGACCAATACCGTACTTGATGCGAGTGGCGCCAAGGCCCTGCACGGAATCGCAATCAACAATCTAAATCGCGCTAACCCATTCACTGGAGTTGAAGTCTCAAAAAATACGATTTACGGCGCAGGGCTCAAAGACCCTTACAACCACATCTCGGGCGGGCTTATTCTCGTTCGGGCAGCGTCAAACACGCTCATCTCAAATAACATTCTTCGCCGCGGCACTTACTGCATCTTGATTGACTCCGGAAGCTCGAAGGTCACCGTAAGTGGAAACCAACTATCGACCTGTGGTTCTGGCTCAACGCAGTCAGTCAAAATAGTCGACTCTTCGAACAACCTGTTTAATTACAAGTTAAAGTTCGGCAACGTGTTCGGTTGAGTTTGAAGCGTGGTTAGCTCTGGACATCGGCTTTAGGTTAAGCTTTCGGTCTCGCTCGAAAGTTCTGTCGTGGAGACCGAAAGATTTGACTTTACCGAAGCTCTCAATTATCACCCCGTCTTTTAACCAGGCCGAGTATCTTGAGCAGACGATTCTTTCCGTCCTCCAGCAAAACTACGAGGCGCTGGAATTTATCATTATCGACGGCGGCAGCACGGACGGCAGTCGGGAAGTAATTAGTAAATACGAAAACCAACTTGCTTACTCGGTGAGTGAAAAAGATCGCGGCCAGGCGCACGCCTTGAACAAAGGACTGGAGCGTGCGACCGGTGAGATCGTGGGCTACCTCAATAGCGACGATCTTTATTTGCCAGGCGCTTTCGCGGCTGTAGTAAATTATTTACGCGAACATCCGGAATGCGAATGGCTGTGTGGCGACACGCTGATGTTTGGCGAGGGTCGAAAGGACGAGGTCGTCTCTGCCGACGTGCCGCGATCAGCAGCGCACGCGCTTTCGTGGGCCTACACTGCGCCACAACCGGGAATGTTTTGGAAGCGTGAGCTCTTGAGCGAAGGCTTTGATGAGCAATGGCGCTATTGCTTCGACCACGAATTGTATGTCCGGCTGTTGCTGGCGGGACACAAATGCGAACACCTGCCGGTGACCGTGGCTGCCTACCGGCTACACGCTACCAGCAAGACGGTTGCGGAAGGCGATCTGTTCGATCGTGAGTTTGATCAGATAGCCGGCATCTACGAGTCTCAACTCAGCGGTAGTGGCCACCGTTGGTGTACAGCCACTCGTCTGTTGCGGGTGTCGTTTGCGGCGAGTCGGGCCGGGCGGCGACGAGCCGCAGCCAGTAACCTTTTCCAGGCGTTGCTCATTCATCCTGAGGGTATTGGCGGGCGACCTTTCTGGGGCTGCTTTCGCCAACTATTGCAACCAACGCGGGAAAACATAAAAACTTAGCGATAACACGATAGGGCCACCTCTTATCTTCCGACTGTGAACTTCGGGACTGGTACGACCGATATGCACTATCACCTCATTGGAATTTGCGGCACAGCGATGGCCGCGCTAGCGGGGATGCTGCAAGATCGGGGACACCGTGTTACCGGATCCGACGAGAATGTCTACCCGCCGATGTCTACCATGCTTGCCTCGCTCGGCATTTCAGTGATGCAGGGTTACCGCGCTGAACATCTGGAGCCGGCGCCGGATTGCGTAATTGTCGGCAACGCGATTCCGCGAGGAAACGCGGAAGTCGAAGCGATGCTCGATCGTAAGCTGCTCTACCGCTCGCAGGCTGAAGTTGTAAAAGAAGAATTCATTCGCGGCCGTCGTTCACTGGTCGTGGCTGGTACGCACGGCAAGACCACCACCACGAGCATCGCTGCCTGGCTGATTGATCAGGGAGGACTGGATCCGACTTTTTTGATTGGCGGGGTGGCGCAAAACTTCGGTGTCAGCTTTCGCGTTACCAACAGCGACTACTTCATCATCGAAGGCGACGAATACGACACCGCGTATTTTGACAAGGGTCCGAAGTTTATGCACTACCTGCCAGAGATCGCGATCGTAAACAACATCGAGTTTGACCATGCCGACATTTACAACGATCTTGCGGCAGTCAAGCTGGCTTTTCGCCGACTTATGAATCTCGTTCCAGCTAATGGCCGATTGATAGTGGGTTGGGATAGCGAACCCGTGCGCGACGTTGTGGCTTCGATGGGCCAAAGACTCTTCACTCAGCTGGAAACTTTCGGCACGAGCGAAGACGCAAAGTGGCGTCTTTGCGAAATGGACTTCTCAGGCGAGCTGAGCAAGTTTACCGTCACACGCGAAGGGAGGGAGTGGGGCAAGTTTCAGACTTCACTTATCGGTGACTTCAACCTGCTGAACTGTATGGCGGTCATCATCGCGGCCGATACCTGGGGAGTTAGCAGTGATGTCATCGCCGCTGCGCTGCGCAGTTTTAAGAATGTGCTTCGTCGCGCGGAGATCAGAGGCGAGGAGCAAGGCGTGACTGTTATTGATGATTTTGCCCACCATCCAACGGCGGTGCGGGAAACGCTCCGCGGCTTGCGCCAGCGATATCGAGAGCGGCGCGTGATTGCTGTGTTTGAGCCGCGGTCGTGGTCGTCGCGGCTGGCAGTTTTTCAGGATGAATATGTTAATGCTTTCGAGGCGGCCGATTATGTAGTAATAGCTAGTGTATTTGACGGCGGGAAAGTCGCTGAAAAGGGAAAGTCACTCGATACGCGCCAATTGATCTCGGACATTTCGCAACAGAATAAGCCGGCAATGGCGCTTCCCGGCGCCGATGAAATCATTGCCCACCTTCTGTCCCAACTTCGCCAAGGCGACGTAGTCGCAATCATGTCCAACGGCGGCTTCGGCGGCATCCATGAGAAACTACTGACCGCCCTGAAAGAACAGCAGACAGTCGGCAGGAGGCAGGGGCAGGCGGCAGGTGAGGACGACTAAGTTTCTTCTGCCGACTGCTCCTGCCGACTGCCGACTACCGCCGGTTCGGGCCGCACCACCAGCAACGGCCTCGGAATGCTCTTGAGATCTTCAAGTTTGCCGGGTGCAACTTCGACGCGCGAGGTGAGCACGCGGCGAATTCGCTGCGGCAGGAATTTAGCGGCAACCAGTGCGGCGGCGCCGACGAGTTCTACTACGTCGCCACCGCCACTCCAATGCTCGCGAACCACCTTTGGATCCGTATGCTCCATCAGTCGCAGTAGCGTTAGCGCAATCAGGTAGGCATCATCAATCTGCCCGACAAAAGGGATCATGTCAGGTATTAGATCGAAAGGAATGATTGCATAGATGATCGCTCCGGCAACCAGCGCCCGCTCAGTTGGCGGCACGCGTGGGTCTGTGAGCAAACGCGCACACAGCAAGAGCATATTGGGAATAAACAACAGTAAGTTTTTTAGTCGCCGCTGGGCTAAAAGTGCAGACATCAGATTCTCCTGAACCGGCCCTGCCGAGTTTGGTGGAGTCCGTTAAGTTATCACGACTTTTACCCGCTTGTAACGCAAACTGTTGGTTGGTTCAGTTAGCCCATCTATCTCATTAGCACCGTCGCTTTAGCGCGGTGAATTTAGTCGCCAGCTACCGGGAAACCGTTCAACAGTTTCCGATTCGAACGGGACCACTAATCACCGGGCCAAAGCCACGATGCTAATTCAATTTCAAATGCAGGAGTACTCTTTATCGCTCACGCTTGTTCTCTCAGCTTGGGTTCGCTAGACTCACCGTTCTCTTAAAGCTCAACTACAGGTCATCCGGCCAGATTCTGTCTATGGACATACTCGAACGAATCCGCCAGCGCGCCGCCGCTAAACCGCAACATATCGTCCTGCCTGAGGGGAACGAGCCGCGCACTGTGATCGCGGCGGCCATCTGCGCGCGAAATCGCCTGGCACGCATCACCTTGCTTGGAGACGAAGCGACAATTCGCGAAACGGCGCAACGTGAAGGCGTCGATCTCGGAAGCGTTGAAGTCATAGACCACCGGCGCGCGGCCGATTTCGAAAAGATGGCTGCGCTTTTTCACGAGATGCGACGCGCCAAAGGGTTGATGGCCGACGAAGCCCGCACCCTGTTAACAGACCCGCTCTATTACGGAAACCTCATGGTCCGGCTCGGAAAAGCAGACGGCTCTGTAGCTGGAGCAACCAACACTACTTCCCATACAGTGCGCGCGGCGCTCCACTGCATAGGTGTGCGTTCCGGATTCAAACTTGTCTCGAGTTTCTTTCTGCTGGCTTTGCGCGACAGCGGCTTCGGTGAGAATGGCGCCCTGATCTTCGCGGACTGCGGCGTAGTTATCGAACCTTCCGCTGCTGAATTGGCGGAGATTGCGATTGCATCTGCGGATTCCTGGCGCGCGCTGCTGGGAACAACGCCGCGGGTCGCGATGCTTTCCTTCTCAACCAAAGGAAGCGCAAAGCATAAATTGGTCGATAAGGTCTTAGAAGCTACCAGAACCGTAAAAGCAAGAGCGCCACAACTTGAGATTGATGGTGAGTTACAGGCTGATGCCGCCCTCGTGTCGGCCATTGCACAGTCTAAAGCGCCGGGATCGACTGTGGCCGGCCGTGCAAATGTGCTGATTTTCCCCGATCTTCAATCGGGCAACATCGCTTATAAACTCACCGAAAGACTCGCCGGCGCCACTGCAATCGGACCAATCCTCCAGGGACTCGATAAGCCGGCCAACGATCTTTCCCGCGGCTGCAAGGCTGAGGACATAGTGGATGCGGTGGCGATAACAGCGGTGCAATCTCAGGCGCGACAAGCTGCTGGCTGATGCAGCGAGTCAAGAGTTCAGGCTTTGGCTTGCATCCTTTCGAAGAAGGCAATCTAAAAGCCATCACTTCACGCGGACTGTCCGCCTGCAGACCCCGGGATGGACTCTAAACCTGGAATAGCAGGCAACTCTTAACCGCTCCCTCTCGCATCCAACCTCGGCAATTTCCCATACGAGAGGCAGGTCAATCATTGTCAAATAAGTATTTGAGACTCGTCTTACTTAGCTTAATGCTGGCGATAACCGCGTCCATCCAGGGCCAGCAAAAAACACCACAACCAATTCCCTCGCCCAGCCCCAACCAAGAAGACGAACCTGTCAAAGTGTTTACGGAAGAAGTGCGTCTGCCCGTCATAGCTGCGGATCAGTTTGGTCACTACGATCCAACCGTCGTGCCCGACGACATTCTCGTGCTTGAGGATGGCGTCGCCCAACAAATCAGGAGCGTGCGCCATATTCCCGCAAATGTTCTGCTGGTTCTTGATACTGGCGGCGAGTTGAGCGGGCTCGGAGGACTTTCCAAGCGAACTGACTTGACGCGGACCGTTGCGGTCGCGTTTTTGAACAGCATGCGAGAGGACACCTGGGTGGAAGTTATGCAGTTTAATAACTCAGTGGAGTTACTGCAAAAGTGGACCCGCGATCGTGCGGCCTCGCTAAAGGTGTTGAAGACAAAACTTTCGTCAGGAAAGCGAGCGCGCTTTGCGGAGGCGGTCGTTGCCGCGGCTCAACAATTATCCGATCGCCCTGAAGGTAGCCGGCATGTAGTTTTCATTACGGACGGAGTAGATAGTCCTGGTGGAAAAGTCGACCGGGCGCAGGCCATCAAACAACTGGCAGCGGCTCGGGCCACGGTCCACATCATTAGCTACACGGAATTTGTAAGACAGGAGAAACCGAAGGGCAGCCAGTCTGATGTGATACGACAGCAACCCACATCGCACGATCCGATTACCAGCAATGATCCCACTCAACCCCCAGGCACAACTCGCAGTCCGGCGTACGTGCTGCACAGTATTACCTTCGATCCGGCCATGCGTCGCCAGCGAAAAGCCTATGAAGCCGATGTCCGGAAGAGCCAGCAGATTCTCACCGACGTGGCCGACGAAACAGGCGGACAAATCTTCCTGCCGAAAACAAGCGACGAGATGGTTGAGCAGGCGCACGAAGCTGCGCGCGAGGTTGGCGCAGAATACGTTGTTACTTACCGGCCGAAGCGGCCATTAGCTTCTGCCAACAAAGGCGAGTATCGGCGAATTGAAGTAGCGGCGCGGAGGGTTGGATTAAGTTTGCGTTCCAGAAGGGGTTACGTGGTGCCCGCGCAGCCTGAAGAAAAGAAATGACGCGAGCAAAGCTACGATCTCGAATAATGTAGATCTAGTTGCCGACAACCTGGAGGTGCGGCTCAAGCATTTCAACCATGCGGCGCACTTCGTGTTGGTCTGCCGACCTTATCAGCGACTGGTCGCGCAGATCGTCCCAATCCTGCTGCGGCACTCGGTGAAAAGCCTCAACAACTTTTGGGTCAAACTGTGTTCCGGCCCAGGCGTCGAGTTCTTCTGCAGCTGCCTGATAGGGTTTGCCTTTACGATAAACACGGTCGCTGGTAATCGCGTCGAAGGCATCGGCTACCGCAAATATTCGCGCGCAGACGTCAATCTCTTCCTCTCGCAGACCAAGCGGATAGCCTGAGCCATCCCACTTCTCGTGATGCTGCGCTACGACCCTGGCCGCGCCTTCCAAAAATTCTATGCCGCGCAGGATCTGCTGACCGTGCAGCGGATGCAGGCGCATAAGCACCCACTCCTCCGCGGATAACTTCGCTGGCTTCCGCAGAATCAAATCGGGCACACCAATCTTTCCAATGTCATGAAGCAACGATCCAAACTCAAGCGCCTTCGAGCGCTCGCTATCCAGACCATATTCCCTACCGAGACGCATGCTGTAGCTGACGACACGCTCGGAATGCCCATGTGTCTCCAGGTCTCTGGTTTCGAGCGCGGCAGTGAGCGCTTTCAGCGTCGATCGATATGCGTTTTCAAGCGAATTCAAAGCCTGGTCGAGCTCGGCCGTTCGCTGCTCAACCAACTCTTCGAGATGATTTTCATAGCGCTGTTTGGCAACTATCAGCTCCTGATGGTCTAAAGCGCGCTTCACCACGGCTTCAACCTGACGCAAGTCAAACGGCTTCATTACATAGTCGAAAGCGCCCAACCGGAGCGCGTCGATGGCGCTCTCCATGGTCTGCATGCCGCTGATCATCACCACCACACTAGTGGGCCAATTTCTTCGTACATGCGGAATCATGTCAAGACCGCTCATGCCGGGCATCGTGATATCACTAATCACGAGGTGGTGGTCTTCGCCGGCCAAAAGCCTTAGCGCTTCTTCAGCCGAGCCCGCAGTCGTGCAGTCGTACCTGCCTTCGAAGAGATCGGACAGGATCGACGTTATTTCTGCCTCATCATCGACGATAAGAATTCGTGATCGGGCATCACCTGACATTCATTCGACTCCTGATTTGCCGGGGTTATTGAGGCACGTTATCGCACAGAACGTGCAAAGGCTTGATGAAGGCTCGAGGTAATTACCGATTTGTTCCGCCTTCAGGGAACACCCTAGATTTTACATATTTTGGCGGGCGGTGGCAAACATGTTTTTACCCGTCCCTAAGTGACTGACTTGTAGGCGTTTAGTATGAGAAGGCCGACCGCTGAGGGGAACGCTTTGCGCGTGCGCGTCCCTTCGGGGTTCTCCCCGAGGGGGCGCACCGCAATAGGCTTTGGTGAAACTCAGTACCGGGCGCCCTTACGGCGCTTGCGAATTCCATAGGTGTAAACGGCCGCACCACCACCACCTGCCAGTGCTCCGATAGCTGCACCCTTCTTGCCCCCCGCTATGCCGCCGATAAGCGCGCCGCCGACGGCACCGCCGGCTGTAGTTAATTTGTCGCGATGTTTCTGCCAGAAGCTTCTGCCGTGCTTGTGGTTATCGCCAACACACGCGTAATGCGTATGCCAGTAATCTCCGTGCCGGTGCCGTAACTTGCCGCAAGTCCTGGCTGAGACGGGCACTGACAACAGCGCCATAAACGTTAATACGAGCAGCATTGAAAGTATTTTTCTCATCTGTTCTTCTTCCTTTCGACGTGCGTGTCGCCACGGGAGAGATGGTTTTTCAGGAGGGGGTATAAACCGATTCTATTGTTCAGTTTGTCCTTTGTCGAGCAGGGGAGGTACAAATGACCGTGTCAGTGACGGTTGGGGAACTAAAACCCCTGCAGTCTGAACAAAAACTACCGAAAATGGTGCCGGAGGTCGGAACTAAACGGCGAAAAGCCTAACCATTCCACTTGTTGAGATTGAAATTCTGGAGACTTAGGGAGAAACCGAATGAGCACAAGCCTTGCCAAAACCCCAACGGATTCCGGTTTGCTTGATATTCCTGGCTGTAAGTTTAAGCCCACGAGTCTGACGTTACTGGAGCAATACTCAGCGACAGTAAAGCCTACCGATGGTATCTGGATCAATCAACGGGCTGTCTTTTCGTGACACCACAGCCGCAGCGGACAGGTGGAAGCTCTCTACGCTAGGCGTCTTAACTTACCAAGCCGGAACATCGGTAATTTTGACAATGGCATCAGCAACGGCAGGACCGGCGACTCTCAACAAACAATCGGGCGTGATTACTAGTGAAGCGTTGAGCATGAGTCACGCCGGGAGCCGGATCGGTTGTGATTCGGATAAGAAATACCCGCGCATCATCGGCGTTAAATGGCACCATCCAGATCGCGTTCGCTGTGTTCTAACTTGACACCCCTCCTTGTTCGAGCATCTAATCCTGTACCCGCATGTCCCATCTACAGGATCAGATAGATCGTGTTCCCTTTTGGTGGCACTCGATTGACGTGGGCGGAATAGTAACGCCCGGTCTTATTCCGGAAGACCAGCAGCAAAAGATACTCCGAAACATTCGTCTGCCCGATTTAAAGGGTAAGACTGTGTTGGACATTGGCACGTACGACGGCTTCTTCGCCTTCGAGGCTGAACGCAGGGGGGCCAGTCGAGTCGTGGCACTTGATCATTACGTATGGGAACGCCAGATAGATAAGTGCATCGCTTACTGGCAAGAGTGCAACAAAACCGGAACATCGCCCATTGCCGCTGAGTTTGATCAGTTCATCGACAGAGTAAACCTACCAGGCAAGGCAGCGTTTGATACCGCCAGAAGGTTACTGAATAGCAGGGTGGAACCACTGGTCGCTGACTTCATGGCGATGGACATAAGGGAGCTGGGTCAGTTCGATGTAGTCCTGTATCTGGGCGTGCTGTACCACATGACCGATCCCCTCGGTGCGTTGACACGGGTGGCGCAGGTAACTAAGGAAATGGCAATCATAGAGACTGCGGCAATGCGCGTGGAAGGGCAGGACGATCTAAGCCTCTTCGAGTTTTACCCTGAGAATCAATTGGGCAATGATTTCTCAAACTGGTGGTCTCCGAACGACGTGGCCCTCACTGGCCTATGTCGCGCTGCGGGGTTCAGGCATTTCGAACTCTTGCATGAGCCTGTGAAGCCCGCGTCCCCATATAGGCGGCTGCGTCGTAGAGTTGGGGATATATTAAAAGGCAGAGAGCGAGAGAAGATCAGCCGCTATCGTGCTATCGCACACGCAACGAAGTTGCCCAAAACTTAAACCTTCAATCAAAGCTAGTATCAACACATCTTCGGGGAGGTGTGTGGATGGGCACTGTAAGTACATCGGCCCGGTAATAATCGCTAGTTCAGGCACAATCAGCAATGCTATCGACTTAGGGGAACTTGCGGTTGTGGGCATTCAAAACGCTACCCTTACCGGAACAGCGTTTACCTTTCAGGCATCTTCAGATAACGCAACATTCGTGGCAGTAAAGAAAACCGACGGCACAGATTATTCTCTCGTCGTGGCCTCAAATACTTACACAGTGATCCCGCCCGCTGACCTTGCTGGAGTCAAATACTTGACAGTCGTCTCAGGAAGTACTGAGGGTGCGGTTCGCACCATCATCCTAAGTTTCTTGGGAAATTCGCACCGTGGTGCCGGAGGTCGGACTCGAACCGACATGAGTTTGACCTCGCCAGATTTTGAGTCTGGTGCGTATACCAATTTCGCCACTCCGGCTTTGCGGGAAAAGATAATAAGGCGAGTGGTTGGAGGATCGCAACCGGAAGGGTGGCGACCAAGCTGCCGTGTAAAGCAAACTTTTAGTTGCGGTGGTGCGTCGTCAATCGCTTGTACCCCAGCCAGAACCCGCAAACTAACAGTTTGCTTTACAGCACGGCCTCCTCCCTTGCCTAATCCGGAGTTGCTCCATATTCTTCCTTCTCAATTCGTAGTTAGGAAAGCGAGGTTTGGCGCAAAACTACATGGAGGATTTTCAAAAACTCGGCGCAGTGGTGGAAAGCCGCTGGAAAGCCGAGAACTACAGTGAACAACTCTTTCCGGAGATTGCCGCGCAAGCGCTCCGCGAGTCTGACTTGCCTGGACGCGTTGACCCCTGGGAAATTATCCGCTGGGTACACGCTGCCGGGTCGCTGCCGCAGCAGTACGATGTTGAAGGACGATTCGGAAATCCACCGATAACTCTGTTCTCCGGCCCGCGCTTTTATATCGACGTTTACTACTGGCTCGACGGCACCACCAGCATTCATCAACACGCCTTCACCGGCGCCTTCCAGGTCTTGCTTGGATCAAGTATTCACAGTCGCTATTCGTTTCGCGAAGACAAGATTATCAACGAACATTTTTCCGCCGGCGAGTTGGCGCTCGAAGAAGTCCAGTTGTTGAAGCTCAAGGACGTGCGAATGATCCAGGCCGGGAGAAATTTTATTCACTCCCTGTTTCACCTGGACCGGCCGTCAGCTACTATTACTATCAGAACCGAAAGCACGCCTTCCGCTGCATTACAATACGATTACCGTAAACCTCATTTCGCCTTGAATCCCTTTTTCAAAAACCCTGTAATGATAAAGAAGCTGCAAACTATCGGATTACTTTTGGGAATGAAACACAAAGATGCTGACTCGTTGATTGGCAATCTTGTTTGTGCTTCAGATTTTCATACGGCTTATTTTGTGTTGGCAGAAACCTTTCAACAACTCAAGAACAATGAGATGGATGCGCTGTTTGGTTTGTCCACCGGCAGAGACCGCTTCATGGCGATCCTGGAAAGATGCAAGAACACTCACGGCGGGCTTGCGGATCTTGTGTTACCCGTCCTGGAAGAGCAGGAACGGCAGATGAGTATTATTCAGAGGCGGGGGACTATCACCAGCGATGCACACCGTTTCTTTTTAGCGCTGCTACTGAACGTGCCGAGCCGCGAGAAGATTCTGCAATTGGTGAAGCAGCGTTATCCGGCTCAGGATCCGGTGGAAACTATTCTCGATTGGGTGGAAGAACTCGCACGAACCAGAGTACTGGGATCAAAAGAAACGAATGCCCTGGGAATGCCGGAATTTGATGACTCTTACGTTTTTGTGCTTGAGTGTTTACTCCAGGGACTCAGCAATGAGGAGATCCATCAGCGAGCCATGACTCAATATCCGCCAGAGAATGCGGCAGAGTTGATAACCAGGATACCAGCGCTCGCAGAAGCCCTCAGAGAGTCAACTCTGTTTAAGTCTTTGCTAGCCGATTAGCCCCGACGCGCGAACCTATCGGCAAACAATCTTTGACCCGCCGAATACGTGCTGTTATTTTCGCTTCCGCAAACGTGAAAGCTAAAACCTTTTTAGAAGCGAGCCACCCAGGGA
>WNGI01009540.1_pt1 | contig 16600 bp, 17 predicted proteins | sample 5400621 | NCBI WGS metagenome assembly WNGI01 (sample SAMN13153374, study PRJNA577476) | soil metagenome | isolation source: 20 cm soil or saprolite under Garry oak tree replicate 1 | place: USA:California | collected 2016-06-15 | reverse complement strand
TCTTCTTGACCTCGCCGCTCGCGCGCTGGGGGCACGCGCTGCTCTACCTGGCGCTCGCCGCGGGCATCGTGTGCTTCAGCCCGACGGCGCGCGCCGGCGTCCGGAATCTGCTCCCGCGCCCCCGGCGCCGCGCCGGCTAGGAGGCCGACCCGAGATACATCTCGGGTCGGGACGGGACAGGGAATTTTACCGTTCGATGGCCTGCGCGAGCGGCGTGTCGCGGCCGGCAAAGCCGGCGCGACAAAACGAGATACGCACGACACCCCGAGGCGTCTGTGGCGATGGGAGGTCGGTGCGGCGCGATCGGCCATCGTCCTGGCGGCGCGACCTCCAGCGCGAAGAGCCGCCTGCAACCCGCGCCAGCTCTTCGCGCTTGCTGTCGCGCCGGCGTAAAGGCGGGCCTGAACTGTGGTGCAGTGACACGGAAGGGATCAACCTCTCGCGCGTACCGCGCATGCCGCGCTGGCTTTGCCAGCCGCGGCACGGCGGTGGCGCGTGGTACTACCCCTTCACGCTCGCGTCTGGCTCCGACCCGAGACATGAGTCTCGGGTCGCGCTCGGTCAGGCCAGGATCTGGCGCGCGCGCAGCTCGGCGATCTCGGCGTCGGTGTAGCGGCACACCTCCGCCAGCACACGTTCGGTGTCCGCCCCGAGGCACGGGGCAGCTCGGCGGACGCGGCAGTCGCTCGCCGACATGCGCCAGGGTACGCCGATGTGACGGCGGACGCCGACCTCCGGATGCGGCAGCTCGACGAAGAAGCCGCGAGCGTCGAGATGGGGATCCTCGGCGACGTCGCGGTTCGTCGCGGCGGTGAACGCGGCGATGCCGGCATCCTGGAGGAGCGCCGTCGTCTCCTCGGGCGACCGGGCCCGGGTCCACGCCGCGACCAGCTCCTCGAGCTGGTCCTCGTGCCGCTTGCGGGCGACGAGCGTCGCGAAGCGTGCGTCGGCGGCGAGCTCGGGCTGCCCGAGGCAACGCGCGAACCGTGCCCATGCGGCGTCGTCCTCGATCGCGATGGCCACCCAGCGGTCGTCGCCGGCGGCGCGGAAGACGCCGTGCGGCGCCATGTCCGCGTCGCGGTTCCCGTCGCGCGGCGGCGCGACGCCGTTCATCGTCCAGGAGATGATCGCGTCGGGCAGGACCGTCATCGACGATTCCCACTGCGAGAGATCGATGTATTGCCCCTCGCCGCTCCGGGATCGGTGCAGCAACGCGGCGAGCACGGCGACGGCGCCATGCAGGCCGCCGGTCGGGTCGCCGTACGAGATGCCGACGTGCATCGGCGGCCAGCCGCGGTAGCCGGTGACCGACGAGAGGCCGGACAGCGGCACCTGCGCCGGCCCGTAGGACACCTTGTCGCGGTCGGGTCCGGTGGCGCCATAGCCCGAGAGCGAGATCATGACGATGTCGGGACGCAGTGCGCGGAGCACGTCGTACCCGAGCCCCATGCGGTCCATGACCCCGGCGGCGAAGTTCTCCACCACGACGTCGCTCGCCGCGCAGAGCCGCTTGGCGACGGCCACGGCCTCGGGCCGCTTGAGATCGAGGGTGATGCTCTGCTTCCCCTGGTTGTACTGGTTGAAATAGCCGCTCCGGTTCGGGCCCGGCGCAACGTCGCGCGGGTAGGGCGGCAGGAGCCGCGTGACGCAGATGCGCGTCGCCGTCTCGACCCGGATCACCTCCGCGCCGAGATGCGCGAGCTGAAGTGTACAGAACGGCCCGGCCCACACCCACGTGAAGTCCGCCACCCGCAGACCGGCGAGCGGGGCCGGGTCAGTCGTCACGGGAGCCCCGCCTCGGCGAGCACCTCGGCCGTGTGCTGCCCGAGGCACGGCGCGGGGCGACGGAGCAGCCACGGCGTCGCGGCGAGCTTGTACGGCGCCCCCGGCATCGTGACGGTCCCCGCGACGGGATGGTCGACGGTGACGAAGAAGCCGCGCGCGCGGAGATGCGGGGAGGCGACCAGGTCGCCCATCGTCGAGACGGGCGCGAACGGGATCCGGCGGCGCTGCGCCGCCTCATACAGCTCCTGGACCGACTGGTCGCGGCACCATTCCTGGAGGAAGGCCTGCAACGCGTCGAAGTTCGCCCCGCGCGCCAGACGGTTCGTGAACAGCTCGAGTCCGGCCCATTCGGGGTTGCCCATGATTTCGACGAACCGCTCCCACTGGTGCTCCTCGATCGCGCAGAGAAAAATCCACCCGTCGCGGCACTCCATGAAGCAGAGCGGCTGGATCGGCTTCTGGCCGAGGCGCGACGCGACGAGCTGCGTATACGGCCAGTACTCGAACGTGAGCTCGAGGATCGTGGCGACGCACTCCTGCGTCGACACCTCGACGTGCTCACCGCGGCCGCGCTTGATGCGGGCGAGCAGCGCGCCGAGCGAGCCGACGGCGGCGGTGAGCGCCGCCTGGAACCCGGACTGGTCCCCGAACGTCTTGAGCGGCGGCAGGTCCGGCTCGCCGGGCACCCCGTTCAGTGCCGCGACGCCGCCCGCACTCCACGTCACCACGTCCGTTCCGCGCCACCCGGCGTGCGGCCCCGAGAGGCCGAAGGGCGCGATCGACGTCACCACCAGCCGGGGGTTGCGCGCGCTCAGCCGTTCGTAGTCGAGACCCGACGCGGCCATGTCGCGCGGGTGGACGTTGTGGACGAGCAGGTCGGCACGCTCGGCCAGGCGCTCGAGTGCGGCGTGGCCCGCGGGCGTCGTCAGGTCGAGGACGATGCCGCGCTTGTTCGTGTTCAGATAGAGAAAGAGCCCGCTCTTCTCCGGGTGCGGCATGCCACCGGGAAACGGCCCCCGTCGCCGCGCGCGGTCCCCCGCGGGCGGCTCGATCTTGACGACGTCGGCGCCGAGATCGGCGAGCAACTTGGTCGCGTACGGCGCGCTCACCAGCTCCCCGACCTCGAGGACGCGGAGGCCGTCGAGCGCGCTCGCCATCGTCACGCCCCGAGGGCGAGGCGGACGAGCTCTTCGATGGTCTCGGGCTCCTCGTGCGGACCGAGCCGCGTCATGAGCTCGGTGTGCGAGTGCTCGGCAACGGGCCAATCGTGGCGGACGTCCCACCCGGCGGCCGTGCGCGCCAGCAGGTGGACGCGCTTCTGATCGTCCGTGACGGCGATCGCGGCGCGCTCGCTCGGCGTCATGCAGAACAGCGCGTAGCCGGCGCGCTTGGACGTGACGAAGTACACGGGACGCGTGTCCTACCAGGCCCGGGCCGGGACTGGCAATGCGTCAGCGCTGCGGGCAGACCCCGAGCGTCCCGAAGCGGACGCCCGTGGAGTACGCCGCGATACGGAGACCCTGCGGACCGAACTCGCCGATGGCGACGTAGCCGCGGTCGGTCGTCTCGCTGCGCGACCAGTCCCAGTGGCTGCCGAGGAGGCGCTCGCCGTGCACGCGCTGCCAGCAGAGCGTGTCGAAGGCGATCTCGACGGCGCTCCGGCGGTGCGGCGCCGACGCGTTCGATCCCGCCGCGGCGAGCACCGTGTCCTGGTCGCGATAGGTGCGGTTCAGGGTCGCGGCGAGCGGCTCCCGCCGCACGAGGCGCCAGCCGGCCGGGCAGGTCTCGGCGGCGGCGAAGGGCTGATCGTCGATGGTCCACTCGTCGCGGAGCAGATATCCGACGCCCGTGTGGACCTTCGGATCGAGCCCGCCGCCGAGGCGCTCGGCGAGGCGGAGCATGGTGAGCGGCCCCTCGACGTCCCGTGGGAGCCTCAGCACGAGCATCGCGCCGTCGGCCGCGGCTCGCTCGAGCTCCGCCGTCGCGAACGGGAGGCGCGCCACGGCTCGCCGTTCCGTGTCGTCGAGCACCGCGGTCGCGTCGAAGCCGAGGGCGGCCGCGATCTCGGGCGGACCGAGTACCGCGCCGCCGAGCACGCGCGAGGCTGCGTCGAGGCCGGCGATCTCCATTCGCCTACCCGCCGATCTGGTACATCTCGCGCGCCTCCGTCGAGCGGCCGAGATCGAGGCGGTGGCCGGTGGGCTTGGCGCCGACGGCACGGAGGAGGATCAGGCCGATCGCGTCGAGGTCGGCGCCGCTGCGCAGCGCGGCCCGCACGTCGATCTCGTCGTCGCGCAGCAGACAGAGGTGGAAACGGCCGTCGGCTGTGAGGCGCATCCGGTTGCAGCTGTCGCAGTACGGTTCGGAGACCGGGCTGATGAACCCGACCACACCGCGTGCTCCCGGCAGGCGGTAGTTGCGCGACTCGTCAGCCGCGTCGACGGCGGCCAGGGGAGCGAGCGGTCCGAGCGCGGCTTCGACGCGGGCGCGGTTCTCCGCGTTCGGGACGAGCCCCGCGCGTGCCACCGCTGCGACCTCGCCACGCCCGAGCGGCATCGTCTCGACAAAGCGGACGTGCCACTCGCGCTCGAGCGTCAGGGCGGCCAGCGGGACGACGTCCTCCTCGTTGAAGCGACGGACGACGACCGTGTTCAGCTTGATGGGCTGCAGTCCGGCGGCCTCGGCCGCCTCGATGCCCGCCCAGATCTCCGCGAGCGTCCCCCAGCGCATGATTCGCGCCAGGCGATCCGGATCGAGACTGTCGACGTGGACGTTGATGCGCCGGAGGCCTGCGGCGGCGAGTCGCGGGGCGAGCGCGGGCAGCCGGACGCCGTTCGTCGTGAGGGCGAGATCGCGGACACCGGGGACCGCGGCGAGTCGCGCGATGATCTCGACGAGGTCGGGACGCAGCGTCGGCTCGCCGCCCGTCAGCCTGAACTTGCGGAACCCGACCCGGACGGCGGCGCGCGCGACCGTTTCGATCTCCGTCGCGGTCAGCAGGTCGGGCGACGGCGCATAGTGATTGCCCGCGAGCGGCATGCAGTAGACGCAGCGGAGGTTGCAATGATCGGTGAGCGAGATGCGCAGGTAGTCGATCTCGCGGCCGAATCCGTCGTGCGGCACGGCGCGCATCTTCGGCCGGGCCGCACGTCAAGTCAACGCGTTGCGCGCCGCGCGCCCGTCCGCTACACGGCCGCCCGGTGGAGGTGGTGGCGGCGCGGCTGGTCGCGGCGGGGCCGCTCTTCAGCGGCGCTCAGGCGGAGCGGTCGCCGAGATTCTGTGCGAGCGCCTCGAGCGTGCGGCGGTAGGGTGACGCGGGCAGGCGGCGGAGGGCGTCGAGCGCCTCGGCCACGTGGGCCTGCGCGCGCGCGGTGACCGCCGACAGCACGCCGCTCGCGTGGATGCGGCCGAGGCCGGCCTCGAGATCCCCGCTCGCGAGCCGTTCGCGCGCGAACAGCCGCGCGAACTCGGGATCGGCGCGGAGGGCGAGCACGATCGGCAGCGAGGGGTTGCCGTCCCGGAGATCGATGCCCCGAGTCTTGCCGGTGCGGCCGGGATGTCCGACGACGTCGAGCAGGTCGTCGCTCACCTGGAAGGCGAGTCCGATGTGCTCACCGGCGACCGCCATCGCCTCGACGAGCTCCGGGCTGGCGCCCGCGAGGTGTGCCGCGGTCCGCGCGCCCGCCGCGAAGAGCGACGCCGTCTTCCGCCGGATGATCTCCACGTAGTCCGCCAGGGTCACCGCGGGATCGTGGCGAAACCGTCCCTGCATGATCTCGCCTTCGGTGAGGCTCACGCACGCGCTGGCGGCCCAGCGAATGACGACCGGCTCGAAGCGTGCGCAGAGGGCGAACGCGCGGCTGAAGAGGAAGTCGCCCGCGACCAGCGTGTCGGCCGCGCCGAACGTCCGGAGCGCCGACGGGCGGCCGCGGCGGACGTCCCCCGCGTCGATGATGTCGTCGTGCAGGAGCGTCGCCGAGTGAATGAGCTCGAGGGCGACCGCTGCCTCGATGGCGTCGTCCCGCCGCACGGCCCCGTTGCCCGCGGCATGAAACACCAGCAGGACGACGGTGGGTCGGATGCGTTTTCCTCCGGCGCCGAGGAGGTGCGTCGCGATCGTCGCGAGCCGCTCCTCGCGCGACACGAGCTCCTCGGCGAGCCGCTCCTCGACGCGCGCGAGGTCCTCGGCGATCGGAGGCGGGTAGGCGGCGGCCGCGGCAGTAGGCGCGAGGGAGTTCACGACGCAGGCGGCCGATTCCACTGCGAAGCGAAGGGCAATGTCAACAGCGACCCTGCAGCGTTGCCTTTTCGGGGGTCGGTCGCTATGTCCCGGCCAATGGCGCTGACGCCGGACCGGCTTCGCGACGCGCTGCGCGCCGTGCAATTCCCCGGCTTCAACCGCGACATCGTGCGCCTCGGGATGGTGACCGAGATCGAGGTCGACGGCGGCACCGTCCGGGTGCATCTGCGCCCGGGAACCGATCGCCCCGACGTGCTGCGGCAGCTCAGGGCGGACATCGAGCGTGTGCTCGGCGCCGATCCCGGGGTCCGCAAGGTCGAAGTCCGCATCACCGGCGCCGCCGAGGGCCGCGGGAAGGACCCGTTCGCCGAGCGCGCGGCGTTGCCCGGCATCGCGCACATCATCGCGGTGGCGAGCGCCAAGGGCGGCGTTGGCAAGTCCACGGTGGCGGTCAACCTGGCCCTCGCCCTCGCGCGCGTCGGACGTGTCGGCCTGCTCGACGCCGACGTCTACGGGCCGAGCCTGCCCATCATGTTCGGCACGGCGGAGCGGCCGCGGGCGACGGCGTCCAAGCGCATCCAGCCGATCGAGCGCTACGGCATCGGGCTCATCTCGATGGGCTTCTTCCTCGACGAGCGCTCACCGGTCATCTGGCGCGGCCCGATCGTCATGGGCATCGTGCGGCAGTTCCTGCGCGACGTCGACTGGGGACCCACCGACTTCCTCGTCGTCGACCTGCCGCCCGGGACGGGCGACGCGCAGCTGACGCTCGTGCAGCAGGTGCCGGTCACCGGCGCGGTGATCGTGACCACGCCGCAGGACGTCGCCCTGCTCGACGTGGGCCGCACGATGGCGATGTTCGCGCAGGTGAAGACCCCGGTGCTGGGCGTCGTCGAGAACATGAGCGGCTACGTCTGCTCGCAGTGCGGGACCGAGGATCCGATCTTCGGCCGCGGTGGCGCCGACGCCCTCGCCGAACGCTTCGGGGTTCCCCTACTGGCGCGGATCCCGCTCGTACCCGCGGTCCGCGAAGGCGGCGACAGCGGCCACCCCATCGTGGTCGCGGCCCCGGAGCATCCCGTGAGCGCGCTGTTTCGGGTACTTGCCGAGCGCGTCGCGGCGGCCGCCGCGCAGCCCGCCGTCCCGGTCCCCGGCGTCCACCCCTGACGTCCTTATTTGGTTGTCATCGGTCGCGCACCGCCGGTATAGTCGGCGCGCGACCGAGGGGGCCGCGTACGATGTCGACCATGATCACCACGGAGTGCATCAACTGCGGGGCATGCGAGCCCGAATGCCCGAACACGGCGATCTACGAAGGCGGCGTGCCCTGGAACGGCGACGGTGCCGCGCATCCGGCACTCGCCGCGGACGTCTACTACATCGTGCCGGAGAAGTGCACCGAGTGCGTCGGCTTCTTCGACCAGGAGCAGTGTGCGGCGGTGTGTCCGGTCGACTGCTGCGTGCCGAACCCCGACGATCCGGAGACCGAGGACCAACTGCTCGCCAAGGCGCGCCGCATTCATCCCGATCACGCGTTCGCCACCGACTTCCCGTCCCGGTTCCGAAAGAAGTAAGTTTGCGCGCTCACCGGGGCGGCATTTACAGTCCGCCTGCCGTTGAGTATATGGGGCGCGCTCCAGCCTCGCAGCGACATCGAGGTCGTGTGCGCGTTCGACGTCGACGCGCGGAAGGTCGGGCAGTCGCTCGACGTGGCGGCGAAGGCGCCGCCCAACAACGCCCGCCCCCTGTATCCCCGCCTGCCGCGCTCGTCCGTCGTGGTCCAGATGGGCCCGGTCCTCGACGGCATCTCCGATCACATGCGCGACTACCCGCCCGAGGAGGCGTTCGTGGTCGCCGAGCGGCGTCCGGTCGACGTGGTCGATGTGCTCAAGCAGAGCGGCGCCGATGTCCTGATCAACTACCTGCCGGTCGGCAGCCAGGCCGCCACCGAGCACTACGCGCGCGCCTGCCTCGAGGCCGGGGTGTCGTTCATCAACTGCATCCCGGTGTTCATCGCGTCCGACCCACAATGGGCGGCCGAGTTCGAGCGCCGGCGCATCCCGCTCATCGGCGACGACGTCAAGTCGCAGCTCGGCGCCACGATCCTGCACCGCATGCTCGCGCGCCTGTTCGTGGACCGCGGCGTCACGCTCGACCGGACCTACCAGCTGAACACCGGCGGCAACACGGACTTCCTGAACATGCTGAACCGCGCTCGCACCGGCGCCAAGCGTCGATCGAAGACCGAGGCGGTGCAGAGCATGCTGCCGGAGCCGCTGCCCCGTGAATCGATCCACATCGGACCGAGCGACTACGTCCCCTGGCAGCGCGACAACAAGGTGTGCTTTCTCCGCATGGAGGGGCGCGGGTTCGCGAACGCGCCGATCGAGCTCGAGGTGCGACTGTCGGTCGAGGACAGCCCCAACTCGGCCGGTTGCGTGATCGACGCCATCCGCTGCTGCCGCGTGGCGCGCGATCGGGGCATCGGCGGCCCCCTCAATAGCGTTGCGGCATACCTCATGAAGCATCCGCCGCGGCAGCTGGCCGACGATCTCGCGAAGGAACGGGTCGAGCACTTCCTCCGCGGGGAGATCGAGCGCTAGGCGTGCCGCCGGCCTGCCGGCCGGGAACCGCCGCGGTCGCGGCGGTCGTCGTCGGCGTCGCGGTGGCGCTGGCACTCCGGGGATACGCGCACACGGCGGTCGCCTCGGGGCCGACCGGCGACGAGCCGCCGCTCCTCGGACCGCGCGTGCGGGCCTGGTACCGCGGCGTGCTCGCGCCGTTCGAGGACCAGCTGGTCGTCTGGCGCGTCCATCCCGACCTGCTGACGTTCGCGCAGCTCGGCGTCAGCATCCTCGCCGGCGCGGCGTTCTGGGCGGGGTGGATCTTCGTCGCCGGCTGGCTCACGATCCTCGCGGGCACGCTCGACATCCTCGACGGCGGCGTCGCCCGGCGAAACGGCGCGGCGGGCCGCCGCGGCGCGCTCGTCGATTCGGTCGTCGACCGCTATTCCGAGTTCGCGACGTTCCTCGGCCTCGGCGCCTTCTTCCGCGACGACTGGGTGCTGCTCGCGGTCGCGGTGGCGGCGTTCGCGAGCCTCATGGTGAGCTACACCCGCGCGCGCGCCGAGGGCCTCGGCGTGGCCCTCAGCGCCGGGCGGGCGCAGCGGCCCGAGCGCTACGTCGTGCTCGGGTTCGGCGCCTGGCTCTCCGGGCTGGTCGCGCACCTCGCGTGTCCGGTCCTCGGGCATCCGACGCACGCCGTGCTCGGCGCCGCGGTCGTGCTGCTGGCCGCGCTGTCGGCCTGGACGGCGCTCGCCCGGGCGCGGCTCGCCGCCCGGGAGCTCCAGGGCGGCGCGGGATGAGCCCGGCGCCCGGCGGGAAGGCGCGGCCGCTCGGCTTCTTGCTCCTCGTCCTGGGACTCGGCGTCAAGATGGATTCGGGGTACGACGCGTTCGCGTGGCTGCTGATCGTCGCCGGTGCCGCGACCGCCGCGGTCGGGCTCTGGGAACTCCTCCGTCTGGGGACGCGCGAGGCTTTCGTCCCGCGGCGAGCCGGGGAATAATGCCGCGCGCCCGTTTTCCGGGCGCCGGGAGGACCGTCTGCGCACCGCGTTCCGCTCACTGGTCGGCATCGCCGTCTCCCTCGGCTGTCTCTACTTCGCGACGCGGGGGACGGACTGGCAGCGGGTCGGGGCCCTCATCGCGGGGGCGCGGCCCGGGTGGGTGGTGGCGCTGGTCGCCGTCAGCCTGATGTCGCTCTACGTGCGCGCGCAGCGCTGGCGCGTCCTGCTTCGCCCGGTCGGCGACATCGAGCTCTATCCGGCGCTCTCGGCGACGGCCATCGGCTTCGGCGCGAGCTCCGTGCTGCCGTTCCGACTGGGCGAGCTCCTGCGGCCCGCACTGCTCGGTCGGCGTGCCGGCGTCGGCATGAGCGCGGCGCTCTCGAGCGTCGTGCTCGAGCGGCTGTTCGACATGCTGCTGGTGATCGGCTGCTTTCTCGGCCTGGCGCTCGCGTACCCGATCCCGCGCGCGATGCGCCAGGCCTCGTGGGTGCTCGCGGCGATGGCCTCCGTCGGCTTCGTCGTGCTGCTCGCGATGCAGCGCAATCGGGCGCTCGCCGACCGGCTGATCGGGTCTGCGCTCGGGTTCGTGCCCGCGCGCGCCCGCCGCGGACTGGCCCCGCTGTGCACCGCGTTCCTGAATGGCCTCGCCGGGTTGTCGGACGGGGCCACCGTTGCGGTAGTGATCGCCTCCTCGGTCTACCTCTGGGGCGTGATCGCGCTCACCTTCCTGTTCGGTTTCCTGGCGCTCGACATCCACGTCCCGCTCGTCGCGGCGTCGCTCGCCGTCGTCGTGGTGGTGGCCGCCTTCGTCTTCCTCCCGCAGGCGCCCGGCTTCGTCGGCACCTGGCAGGCCGGATGTGTTCTCGCGCTCGGCTTCTTCGCCGTCCCGAAGGACGCGGCGGTCGGCTATTCGCTGTTCACCTGGGTGATCCAGATGGTGATCAACATCGCCGTGGCCGGGGTCTTCCTCGCGCGCGAGGACGTCTCGGTCTCGCAGCTGGTGCGGCTCGCCGAGCGCCAGGCGCCGCCCGCGGAGGCGGGCTAGCACGATGCCGCTCGACGGGAAGACTGTCGTCGTCGGCGTGAGCGGCGGCATCGCCTGCTACAAGGCGTGCGAGCTCGTGCGGCTGCTCGTGGGGGCGGGGGCGCGGGTCCGCGTCGTGATGACCGCCGCGGCGCAGCGGTTCGTCACGCCGCTCACGTTCCAGACGCTCGCCGGGCAGCCCGTGGCGACCGACACCTTCGATCTGACTCAGGAGTCCGAGATCGGGCACATCCGGCTCGCCGACGAGGCCGACGCGGTGGCGATCGCGCCCGCCACGGCGAACGTCATCGCGAAGCTCGCCGCGGGGATCGCCGACGATCTGCTGACCACCGTCCTGCTCGCCACGCGCGCGCCGCTCGTGCTCGCGCCGGCGATGAACGTCCACATGTGGGAGCACCCGACCGTGCAGGAGAACGTCGCTCGCCTCGTCGCGCGCGGGGCGCGCGTCGTCGGGCCGGCGAGCGGCTCGCTGGCGTGCGGGTACGAGGGAACCGGCCGCCTTGCCTCGCCGGAGGACGTCGTCGAGGAGATCCGGCACGTGCTGACGCCGCAGGACCTCGCCGGGGAGCGCGTGCTCGTCTCGGCAGGGGCCACGCAGGAGCCCATCGACCCCGTCCGCTACCTGTCCAATCGCTCGAGCGGCAAGATGGGATTTGCGGTCGCGCGCGTGGCGCGCCGGCGCGGCGCCGACGTGACACTGGTCGTCGGTACGACGGCGCTCACGCCACCGGCGGGCGTGCACACGGTGCAGGTGACGACGGGCGAGGAGATGGCGCGCGCCGTGCAGGCCGCCGCCGCGACCGCGACCGTCGTGGTGATGGCCGCCGCGGTGGCCGACTACCGCCCGCGGCATCCTTCGGAGCACAAGCTGAAGAAGAGCGCGCGACCCGCGGCGCTGGAGCTCGAGCCGAACCCCGACATCCTGCGGCGGCTCGCCACGCGCAAGGGACGGCGGGTCCTGATCGGGTTCGCGGCCGAGACCGAGCACGTCGTGCGGGAGGCGCGCCGGAAGCTCGCCGAGAAGCGGCTCGACCTGATCGTCGGCAACGACGTCACGGCGCCCGGCGCGGCCTTCGGCGGCGATACCAACGTCGTCCACCTGATCGACGCCGCCGGCGAGGAGCAGGCGCTGCCTCTCCTGTCCAAAGAAGAGGTCGCCGACCGGATCCTCGACTGGGTCGTGGCGCACCGCTCCGCGGCGACACGCCGTCCGACGTTGCGACGTGTCCGCTGACGGCGCGTCAGGCGACGAGCGCCCGCACCTCGGCGTCGAGCGCCGCCGTCATGCGGCCGCGACGGTGGAGCGTCCTGAGCTTGCGGCGCAACGCTTCGGCGCGGGACAGTGCTTCGCGTCCGGTCGGGTCGGACTGCTGGCAGACGCTCGCCCGGCCGTGCGCCAGGAGATCCTGGATCGCCCCGACGCACACGGCGTTGAAGCGATCCACCTCGCCGGGCGCGAGCGGATAGCGCGAACGCTCCGAGAGACCGCGGATCATGCGCTGCCACTGGCCGAATTGCTGGACGGCCATCACCGAGTTGAAGATGCGCTTGTTGGTGCGGAACGAGAAGAGCGTGCGCTCGACGACGCGTTCGACCAGCCGGTCGCAGTCGGCAAAGCGGTGGTCGAGCACGGTGCGGATCAGCCGGCAGCGGTCCCGCTCCTGCGCCGCGTCGAAACGCGCCTCCCAGTAGATGTGCTTGAGGGTCCGCGCGCGATAGCTGACGATGAGCTGCACGGGAACGTACTCGTTGTGCGAGTACACGTCGCCCGCGAGGTGCGAGAGATAGCCGTACGCGAACGCCTGCTCGCGTTCGCCGCGCGCGGACTCGACCAGCTGCCAGCCGACGGGCCAGCAGTGGCAGTGCGTGTAGAGGCTTCGGGTGTACTTCTTGGCCTGGACGATGTCCGCGGCGATGCAGCCGTAGAGGTAAGGGAGTCGGTGGGCGCGCAGGATTTCTTGAAGGGCCGGAGCCAGGGTGCTAAGACTGCCGAGGATTTGCGAGCCGTGGACGAGGTGGGTGACCGGCCCCCACGCGTGCGCCTCGCCGGGCCAGGCGAGGAAGAGAAGCACCACGGCGCCGGCCAGCCACATCGCTCGCCGATCGTACAATGGGGACCCCTGCCTCTCAAGGCCAGCTCGCGAAAATCGCCCGCGCGATCGCCACGTACGTCGAGTACCAGCGCGAGCTCGGTGTGCTCGGGTTTCCCCGCAGCGTCCCTGGCCATGCCGCGGGCGCTCGCCCGGCGCCCCGCGTGGCGGCGTCGGTGGACCTCTTCGCCGACGCCAGCGTGGCGCAGGCGCGCACCCTGTCCGAGCTGCGGGCGGCCATCGGCGACTGCCGCCGCTGCAAGCTCGCGCCGCACCGGACCCAGGTCGTCTTCGGCGTCGGCAACGAGCGCGCGCGGCTCGTATTCGTCGGCGAGGCCCCCGGGCACGACGAGGACGTCCGGGGCGAGCCGTTCGTCGGACGGGCCGGGCAGCTGCTCACCGAGATCATCACCAAGGGGATGCGTCTCCGGCGCGAGGACGTGTACATCGCCAACGTCATCAAGTGCCGGCCCCCGGGAAACCGGAATCCCGAGCCGGACGAGGTTGCGACGTGCGAGCCGTTCCTGCTGCGCCAGCTCGAGATCATCGCGCCCGAGGTGATCGTCGCCCTCGGCAAGTTTGCGGTTCAGACCCTCCTGCGGACGAAGACCCCGATCACGCAGCTGCGTGGCCGCTGGCACGACTACCACGGCATCCGGCTCATGCCGACCTTCCATCCCGCGTACCTGCTGCGGAACCCGGGAGACAAGCGGCTCGTGTGGGACGACATCCGCAAGGTGATGGGCGTGCTCGGCATCGGGGGCGCACCGGCGTGAGACGGGGCGTTGCGCTTGCCCTCCTGTTGCTCGGGGCGGCGCCCCGTTCCGCCGATCCCGTTCCCGCCGAGACGCTCGCCCGCATCGTCATCGACGGCACGATCAACCCGGCGGTCGCGGATTTCGTGCACGAAGCGATCGCGCGCGCCGAAGCCGACCATGCGCCGGCGCTCGTCATCCAGCTCGACACGCCCGGCGGCCTGCTGCCCTCGATGCGCGCCATCGTGAAGGACATCCTGGCCGCGCCGGTCCCGGTGATCGTCTACGTCGCGCCGAGCGGGGCGGGCGCGGGCTCGGCCGGCGTCTTCATCACGCTCGCCGGGCACGTGGCTGCCATGGCGCCCGGCACGAACATCGGCGCCGCGCATCCCGTGGGCGGACAGGGCGAGGACATCAAGGGCGTCCTCGGCGAGAAGATCGAGAACTTCACGGCGTCGTTCAGCGAGGCGATCGCCCACCGGCGCGGACGCAACGTCGAATGGGCCGTGAAGGCGGTGCGCGAGAGTGTGTCGATCACCGCCGAGGAGGCGGCGAAGATCCACGTCGTGGATTTCGTCGCGAAGGACCTGGAAGACGTCGTCGCGCAGGCGGACGGGCGCCAGGTGGACGTCGGCGGCGAGAGACGGAAGCTCGGGCTCTCGCACGTGTGGCAGGGCGGCCAGGTGCGCGTGCACAGCTACGATATGCGGGTCGCGCAGCGCTTCCTGAACGTGCTCGCGGATCCGAACATCGCTTACCTCCTGATGATGGCCGGCGTCCTCGGCCTGTACGTCGAGCTCACGCACCCCGGTGTGGTGTTTCCCGGTGTCGTCGGCGGTATCTGCCTCGTCCTCGGCCTCACCGCGCTCCACGTGCTGCCGGTCAGCGCGTCGGGGCTGGCGCTCCTCCTCCTCGGCGTCACGCTGCTGATCGCGGAGGCATTTCTCCCCACGTTCGGACTCATCGGTGCCGGCGGCATCGTCGCATTCCTGCTCGGGTCCCTGTTCCTCTTCGACACGGCGGGGACCGGCGTCGCCGTGGCGCGGAGCCTCGTCTTCGGTGTCGGAGGAACGCTCGGCGTGCTCATGCTGGGCATCGCCGCCCTCGTGGTGCGATCGCAGCGGCGTCCCGCGGCCGGCGGCGCCGAGGGGATGGTGGGAGCGGTCGGCGTCGCCCGCAGCCGGCTCGCGCCCGCCGGCACCGTCCTCGTGCGCGGAGAGTACTGGGCGGCGGACGGTGAGGAGGTCGTCGATGCCGACGAGCCGATCGAGGTGACGGCCGTCGAGGGGCTGCGGCTGCGGGTGCGCCGCGCGCGCGCGCGAGCCGCCGAAAGGAGATGACCATGCCGGGTGCGTTGGCCGCGGTGTTCGTCGTGATCCTCTTCCTGGTGAGCGGGCTCAAGGTGCTGCGTGAGTACGAGCGCGCGGTGGTCTTCCGCCTGGGACGCCTGGCCGGGGCGCGTGGTCCCGGGATCATCTACATCATTCCCGGGGTCGAAAAGGCGGTGCGCATCGACCTCCGCACCATTACGATGGACGTCCCCTCGCAGGACGTCATCACGAAGGACAACGTCTCGCTCAAGGTGAACGCGGTCCTCTACTTCCGCGTCGTCGAGCCGAGCCGGGCCGTGGTCGAGGTGGAGAACTACCTCTTCGCCACCTCGCAGAATGCGCAGACGACGCTGCGCAGCGTCTGCGGCGAGGCGGAGCTGGATCAGCTGCTCGCCGAGCGCGAGAAGATCAACGCGCACCTCCAGACGATCATCGACCAGCACACCGAGCCGTGGGGCATCAAGGTGGTGCAGGTCGCCATCAAGTTCATCGACCTCCCCGAGGAGATGCGCCGCGCCATGGCGAGGCAGGCCGAGGCGGAGCGCGAGCGCCGCGCCAAGGTGATCGCGGCCGAGGGCGAGTTCCAGGCCGCGCAGCGGCTGGCCGAAGCGTCGGCCATCATGGCGCGGGAGCCGATCGCGCTGCAGCTCCGCTATCTGCAGACCCTCGTCGAGGTCGCCTCGGAGAACAACTCGACGACGATCTTCCCCATCCCGATCGACATCCTGCGGCCATTCATCCTGGGCGCGCAGGCCAAGGAGCCCTAGCGCGTCAGTCGCGAACGGCGACGCCGCGATGCCAGCCCGGGAGGATCTCCGAGCCGATCAGCGTCAGCTCCACGGAGTTCAGCTTCACGCGAGGCCGTACTTCTTGATCTTGCGGTAGAGCCGCTGGCGGTCGATGCCCAGCAGGCGTGCCGCCTCGTTCTTGTTGCCGCCGCTCTCGCGAAGCGCGGCCGCGATGACGCGCTCCTCTTCCTCGCGCAGCGTCCGCGCCGCCGCGGCGTCGGCCGCGACCATCGAAGCAGGGACCGCGTCGTCCCGGAGCGGCGGCAGGTCGGCCAGCGTGATCGTGTCGGCCCCCGACAGGGCGAACGCCCGCTCGATCGCGTTTTGCAGCTCACGGATGTTTCCCGGCCAGCCGTAGCCGCGAAGCCGCGCCATGGCCTCGGCGGTGACGCGCTTCGGCGCCACCTGATACTCGCGGCTGAAGTGCTGGATGAAGTGATCGATCAGCAGGCCGACGTCGTCGCCGCGGGCGCGGAGCGGAGGCAGCGCGATGTGGACGACGTTCAGCCGGTAGAAGAGGTCCGAGCGGAAGCGTCCGGCGCGCATCTCGCCCTCGAGGTCGCGATTCGTGGCGGCGATCAGCCGGACGTCGACCGCGATCGGCCGGCTCGAGCCGAGCGGGGTGACCTCCCGGTCCTGGAGCGCGCGCAGGAACTTCGCCTGCAGCCCGAGGGGAATCTCGGAGACCTCGTCGAGGAACAGCGTGCCGCCCTCGGCCGCGCGGAAGACGCCGTCATGGTCGGCGACGGCGCCGGTGAAGGCGCCCCGGCGATGGCCGAACAGCTGGCTGTCGAGCAAGGTCTCCGAGAGTCCCGCGCAGTTGATGGCGATGAACGGCCCGCCGGCCAGCGGCCCGCGCCCGTGGATCGTGCGCGCCACGAGCTCCTTGCCCGTCCCGCTCTCGCCGCTCACGAGCACCGTGCTCTTGTTCTGGCTGACGGCGCCGACGACGCGGTACACCTCGTGCATCGCGGCGCTGTCGCCGATCAGCTCGCCGAAGCC
>WNGI01012672.1_pt1 | contig 16601 bp, 15 predicted proteins | sample 5400621 | NCBI WGS metagenome assembly WNGI01 (sample SAMN13153374, study PRJNA577476) | soil metagenome | isolation source: 20 cm soil or saprolite under Garry oak tree replicate 1 | place: USA:California | collected 2016-06-15 | reverse complement strand
TCGACCTCGCCGACCAGGTCATCGGCAATCGCTACGGCTATCGCCGGCCGGCCGGCGGATTCTTTCTCTGGCTCGACGTGAGGGCCCACGGCGGCAGCGAGGCCGTCGCCTTGCGGTTGTGGCGGGAAGCCGGACTGCGCGTGCTGCCGGGGCGCTACATCGGCCGTGAGGCCGGCGGCCGCAATCCCGGCGCCGACTACATCCGCCTCGCCCTGGTGGCCGACCGGGAGACCGCGGCGGAAGCGCTGCACCGCCTGGTCGCGGCGCTGGGCTGAGCGGGAGCGGGGGCGGGGGGGCAACGCATGCCGGCGATCCGAACGAGTTTTTTGGCCGAGGATTTCCTGTCCGAGGATGTCCGCGGCGCGATCCATCGCCGGATCCGGGAGATCGGAGGCATCGGCTTGCTGGCGATCGCCGCCGCCGCCGCGATGGCGCTGGCGAGCTGGTCGGTGCAGGACCCGTCGCTGAGCCATGCCACGGCCGCACCGGTCCGGAACCTGCTCGGCGCTCCCGGCGCGATCGTCGCCGATCTTCTGATGCAGCTCATCGGGCTTGCCTCGATCGCGCTCGTCCTGCCGATCGCGGTGTGGGGCTGGCGCTTGCTCACCCATCGATCGCTCGACCGCGAGTGGCTGCGGCTCGTGCTGATCGGCGACGCGTTGCTGCGGATTCCGGCCTCGCTCATGCATGCGCCGCTTTCCGGCGCGCTGCGCATCGCCATCGGCGGCGCAACCGGCATGGCCGCGATGGTCGCGCTCGCGTTCAGCATGGGCCTGGGATGGCGCGACCGCGTCGAGGGCGAGCCCGAGGATGCGGCGTCCGATCCGGCGGCGGAGGAGCGCAGCTTTATCTCGCTCGGCTGGATCCATCATGGGATCCTCAGCCTCCGGGCACGGCTGGGGCGCCTGTTCAGGACGGCGGGACGGCGGGCCGCGCCACAAGCGCCGAAAATCAGGATCGAGCCGGCGAGCGCCGAGTCCGATGACGAGGCATGGGAGGAGGAGGCGGAGGACGAGGAGGACGGGCCGGCGCCGCGGGCACGCAGGCGCGCACGGTCGCCGGCGCGGACCGGCACGAAGCGGTCGCGCAGCGGCTTCGAACTGCCCTCGCTCTCGCTGCTGACCGCCCCGAAATCCAGCGACCGCACCACGTTGAGCGCCGAAACGATCCAGGAGAACGCCACCGCGCTCGAAAGCGTGCTAGCGGATTTCGGCGTGCGCGGCGAGATCATCAATGCCCATCCGGGGCCGGTGGTCACGCTCTACGAGCTCGAGCCGGCTCCCGGCATCAAGTCGTCGCGGGTGATCGGGCTGTCCGACGACATCGCGCGCTCGATGAGCGCGCTCTCCGCCCGCGTCGCGGTGGTGCCCGGCCGCAACGCCATCGGCATCGAGCTGCCCAACCCGCGGCGCGAAAGGGTTTATCTGCGCGAGCTGCTCGCGAGCGAGGGTTACGCCACCAGCGGCGCCATCGGGCAAATCGGTCGCCATCAACACCATGATTCTGAGCCTCGTCTATCGGCTGCGCCCGGAAGAATGCAAGCTGATCATGGTCGATCCGAAAATGCTCGAGCTCTCGGTCTATGACGGCATCCCGCATCTGCTCACTCCGGTCGTGACCGATCCCAAGAAGGCGGTGGTCGCGCTCAAATGGGCGGTGCGCGAGATGGAGGAGCGCTACAAGAAGATCTCCAAGCTCGGCGTGCGCAACATCGAGGGCTACAACGCCCGCGTCGCCGAGGCGCTCGCCCGGGGCGAGACGCTGACCCGCACCGTGCATACCGGATACGACCGCGAGAGCGGCGACGCCATTTACGAGAAGGAGAACCTCGAGCTCGATCCGCTGCCCTATGTGGTGGTGATCGTCGACGAGATGGCCGACCTGATGATGGTCGCCGGCAAGGACATCGAGGGTGCGATCCAGCGCCTGGCGCAGATGGCGCGCGCCGCCGGGATCCATGTGATCCTGGCCACGCAGCGGCCTTCCGTCGACGTCATCACCGGCACCATCAAGGCGAATTTCCCGACCCGGATCTCCTTCCAGGTGACCTCGAAGATCGACAGCCGCACCATTCTGGGCGAGCAGGGCGCCGAGCAATTGCTCGGCCAGGGCGACATGCTCTACATGGCAGGCGGCGGCCGCATCAGCCGCGTCCACGGCCCCTTCGTGTCGGACGAGGAGGTCGAAAAGGTCGTTCGCCACCTCAAGAGCCAAGGCGCGCCGCACTATCTCGACGCGGTGACGGCGGACGAGCTCGAGGAGGAAGACGGCGCCGTGTTCGATGCGACCGCCATGGGCGGCGAGGCCAACGACCTTTATCAACAGGCGGTGCAAATCGTGCTGCGCGACCGCAAGGCCTCGACGAGCTATATTCAGCGCCGGCTGCAAATCGGCTACAATCGCGCCGCCTCGATCATGGAGCGGATGGAGGAAGAGGGCGTGGTCGGCGCGGCCAATCACGCGGGGAAGCGCGAAATCCTGGTTGGCGAAGGCAACGACGGCCGCTATTGAAAAACGGGCGGCCGGTGCCGCATCGAGTCGCGAAATCGCCACATGCGGCCGCTACCGCAATCGGCGCGGGGCGGACGCCCTGGCGCGGAGAATTCGTATGCGCAAAGCAAGCCTCGCGCTGGGGATCGGCGTGGCGCTGATGGGTTTCATGGGCGCCGCGGGCGCCGACAATGTGCCGCTGCCGCGCCCCGCGCCGCTGCCCAAGACCGGGCTTGCCGCCGCAACCGAGAGCGCGCCCCGGCCGCCGGCGGCGATTCCCGGCGCGGAAGCTCTCGCGCGGCCGCCCGCAAGCGCGGTCGCGCCGCCCCGGAAGCCGGCCCCCGTCGTCACCGCCCAGGTCGTGGCGACGCCCGCGGCGCCGGCGATCACGGGCGACAAGCCGGGGCCAGCCGTAGTGGTCGGTCCCAACGGCGTCCCGTTCGACGCGAAGCAGCGTTCCATCATCGATCGCGTCAACGCCTATCTGACCAGCGTGCAGAGTCTCGTCGGCGATTTCGTCCAGGTCGGTCCCGACGGCAGCCGCACCGAGGGCCAGTTCTACATGCAAAAACCCGGCCGCGTCCGGTTCGAATACGACCCGCCGAGCCCGGTCGAGCTGATCTCCGACGGCCAGTCGCTGGTGGTCCGCGACCGCAAGCTCGCCACCCAGGATTTCTATCCGCTGTCGCAGACGCCGCTGCGGTTCCTGCTCGCCGACCGCATCGATCTGCTCCGGGATGCCAACCTGGTCGCGGTCTATGCCGACGATCTGTTCGTGAGCCTGGTCATCGAGGAGCGGCACGTGATCGGCGGCACCCACCGGCTGATGCTGATGTTCGGCGCGAAGGACTTCCGGCTGCGGCAATGGACGATCACCGATCCGCAGGGCTACGACACCACGGTCGCGCTCTACAATCTTGACAGTAGCAGGCGGCCCGACCCCAGCCTGTTCACGATCAATTACGAGCGGGTATTGCAGTAGGCCGCGACCGCCGCCACGGCCGCGAATGGCGGTAGCGCGAAGGATCGACACCGATTTTCCCATGCGAATCTCGATTGCGACCTGGAACATCAATTCGGTGCGGCTGCGCATCGATCAGGTGGCGAGATTCGTCAAGGCGTTTCGCCCGGACGTGCTGTGCCTGCAGGAGACCAAATGTCCGGACCAGAAATTTCCGCTGAAACGATTCGCCCGATTGGGCTACGTGCATTCGGCCCTCAACGGCCAAAAGGGCTATCACGGGGTCGCCGTGCTTTCCCGGCTGCCGTTCGACCAAACCAGCATGCGGATCTTCTGCGAGAGAAGCGATTGCCGGCACATCGCGGCGGTTCTGGGCGAACGCGCCGGCCTGCGCGACCCTCTCGCGATCCATAATTTTTACGTGCCGGCGGGCGGCGACGAGCCCGATCCCAGGATCAACGCCAAATTCGCCCACAAGCTGGCGTTTCTCGACGAGATGCGCGTCTGCGCGGAGCTCGCTGCCGCGCCGCATCCGCGCGCCATCCTGGTGGGCGACCTCAACGTGGCGCCGCTCGAGCACGACGTGTGGAGTCACAAGCGGCTGCTCGACGTCGTCTCCCACACGCCGATCGAGTGCGAGAAACTCACCGCGGTCCAGGCCGCGGGGAGCTGGATCGACGTGATGCGCGGCTTCATCCCCGAGCCCACCAAGCTCTATACTTGGTGGAGCTATCGCTCGCCCGATTGGGCCGGCGCCGACAAGGGCCGCCGCCTCGATCACGTCTGGGTCAAGCCGGAGCTCGGCGACCGGGTATCCGCCATGACGGTCGCCAAGCAGGCGCGGGCCTGGCGGCGGCCCTCGGACCACGTTCCGGTGGTGGCGACGCTCGAGTTGTGATTGTCATATGAGCGCCGTCATTCCGGGGCGCCGCCCCGGATCAAGTCCGGGGCAGGCTCCGCGGCGAACCCGGAACCGATGAACACCGGGTTGCGAAACATCGCCAGGACCGTGGTCATGGATCCCGGGTTCGCGCCTTCGGCGCGCCCCGGGATGACGGCCTCCGGCCGTCACTTGCCGCCTTCGGTGCCGCCGAGCTTGCCGCGCAACTTGCGCATGTCGCGGGTCGCCTGCTCGGTGCGCGCCAACAGGCTATCGCGCAGGCGCCCTGCCGCGTCCGGATAGCCTTCCAGCATCTTGAGAAACAGCGTGCGCGGAATGCGCATCACGGTGGACGGCTCGCATGCGGTTGCGGTCGCCGGCCGCTTGGTCTCGGTGAGCAGCGCCATCTCCCCGATCAGCGCGCCGGGCCCGACCGTCACGCCCGCCTCGCCCTTCTGCTCCGATGCGAGCCGGAACGAGCCCTCCTGCACCACGTAAGCCGCATCGGCGCTCTCGCCGGTGCGGAACAGGATGTCGCCGCCGTGGACGTAGCGGCTCTCCGCACCGATCGCCAGGATGCGCAAGGGCTCGCGGCCCAGCAGCGCCAGGGTCGAAACCTGCTCGAAGAACCGGATATCGTCCTCGATGCTCATGCGGCCATCACGGCAGCAGCTTGTAGCCGCCCGCTTCCGTCACCAGGATCGAGGGATTGGAAGCGTCCCTCTCCACCTTCTGGCGCAGCCGGTAGATGTGGGTCTCGAGCGTATGGGTGGTGACGCCGGAATTATAGCCCCACACCTCCTGCAACAGGATCTCGCGCGAGATCGGACGCCGCCCGGCGCGATAGAGATAGCGCAGGATCGCGGTCTCCTTTTCGGTCAGGCGCACTTTGTTGCCCTTGGGGTTGACCAGGAGCTTGGAGCTGGGCCGGAACGTGTACGGGCCGATGGTGAAGACCGCGTCCTCGCTGGCTTCATGCTGCCGGAGCTGGGCGCGAATGCGCGCGAGCAGCACGGCGAAGCGAAACGGCTTGGTGACGTAATCGTTGGCGCCGGATTCCAAGCCCAGGATCGTATCGGAATCGGTATCGTGTCCGGTCAGCATGATGACCGGGGCTTTGAAGCCGTTCTTGCGCAACATGCGCACCGCCTCGCGGCCGTCGATGTCGGGCAGTCCGACGTCCATGATGACGAGGTCGATCTCGCCCGCCTTGGCGGATTGCACGGCCTTGGTGCCGGTATCGACCGCAACGGCTTCGAACTCCTCGTGCAACCCCAATTGCTCGACCAGCGCTTCGCGCATGTCGGCGTCATCGTCCACGACGAGAATTCTGCGGGAATTGGCCATGATGTCGCCCCGCGCACTGATCGCCGGCCGGACGACCGACGATAGGCTCGAAGTAGACCGATCGCGGGAAAAAGAGCAAGCACGGCGGCGCCGTTCCGACGGGCCGGAGAAATCCATGCGACCCAAACGGGTTTTCGAAGGCGAAACGCTGCGGAGGAGGACCACATTGCGGCAGATTCGCGTCCGCGCCCGGGCCGGACGCGCGACCCAAGGTTGGCTCGCCGCCGGCCATCTGCGGTTGCCGGTGGCGCTCGGCTCCGCGGGGATCCGCGCGAACAAGCGCGAAGGCGATGGCGCGACCCCGTGCGGCTCGTTTCGCCTTGTCCGCCTGTGGTGGCGCCGGGACCGCGCGTGCCGCCCGCGCACGCTTCTCCCCGTCCGCCGCATCGGCGAGGCCGACGCTTGGTGCGAGAATCCGAGCAACCGCCGCTACAATCGGCCGACCCGGCTGGCCGCCGACGCGGCAGGCGACCGGCTGTGGCGCGACGATCATCTCTATGATTTCCTCGTCGAGCTCGATCACAACGCGCGTCCGCGCGTTGCCGGCCGCGGCAGCGCCGTCTTTCTGCATTTGGCCAGGCCCGGGTTTCGCCCCACGGCGGGCTGCGTCGCGCTCGCACCGGAGAGCTTTCGCCGGCTTCTCGTCCGGCTGGGCCCCGGCACGCGGATCGTGATCGGGTGACGCTGGCGGATTGCACCGGGTGCTTACCCTTGTTTGTCGCGCGCGCCGAAGATCGCTGTACCGACCCGGACGTGGGTCGCCCCGAATTCGATGGCGAGGGCAAAATCGGCGCTCATGCCCATGGACAACAGCGCAAGCCCGTTGCGGGCGGCGATCTTTGCCAGCAAGGCGAAATGCGGCGCCGGCGGCTCCTCGAGCGGCGGGATGCACATCAATCCCTCGACCGCGAGCCCGTACTCGCCGCGGCAGCGCCGGACGAAATCGTCGGCCGCCTCGGGCAGGACGCCGGCCTTCTGCGGCTCGGCCCCGGTGTTGACCTGAACCATGAGGCGCGGCCGCCGTCCCTGCTGGGCGATCTCCTTGGCGAGCGCCGCGCACAGCGAGGGCCGGTCGACCGTGTGGATGCAATCGAACAGCGCCACCGCCTCCTTTGCCTTGTTCGATTGCAGCGGCCCGACCAGATGCAGCTCGAGATCGGGATCGCGCTGTTTCAGCCGCGGCCATTTGGCTTTGGCCTCCTGCACGCGGTTTTCTCCGAATGTTCTTTGGCCCGCGGCGATGACGGGCTCGATCAGCTCGGCCGCAAACGTCTTGGTGATGGCGACGAGCGTCACCGCGGACGGATCGCGCGAAGCCCTTCGGCAAGCCGCCGCGATGTCGCGACGCACGGCCGCAAGCGCCGTGACCGCGGGGTGCGCATGATCTAAATAGAGAGGGTCGCGGGCATCGCTCATGGGTTTTCAACCCCCATCGGTGCATTTTGATCGCGGATGGTTGCAATTTCATCAATTGGTCCGGCGCGGACCCGGGCACGCTGGCCTCCTGACGGAGCCTGCGGCGCTTGCGCTTGCGCGCTCGCCCGGTTGACCCCATGCCGGCTTTCGTGGCCTAGTCCGGACGATTTTTCGCGACCGCCGGAACTTAACCAGGCCGATGACCACGGAGCGCTACAACGCCCGCGAGGCCGAGCCGCGCTGGCAGAAGATATGGGAAGAGCGGGGCATTTTCCGCACCCCCAACGGGGATCCGCGTCCCAAATACTACGTGCTGGAAATGTTTCCGTACCCGTCGGGCCGCATCCACATGGGGCACGTGCGCAACTACGCCATGGGCGACGTGGTCGCCCGCTTCATGCGCGCCCGCGGTTTCAACGTCCTGCATCCGATGGGTTGGGACGCGTTCGGCATGCCGGCCGAGAACGCCGCCATCGCCAACAAGGTGCACCCGCGGCAATGGACCTACGCCAACATCGAGGCCATGCGCTCGCAGCTCAAATCGATGGGGCTGTCGCTCGACTGGACCCGCGAGCTCGCGACCTGCGATCCCGGCTACTACAAACATCAGCAAAAGATGTTTTTGGACTTCCTGCGCGCGGGCCTGGTGGAGCGCAAGCAGTCGAAGGTCAATTGGGATCCGGTCGATCAGACCGTGCTGGCCAACGAGCAGGTCATCGACGGCCGCGGCTGGCGCTCGGGCGCACCGGTGGAGCAGCGCGAGCTCACGCAATGGTTCTTCAAGATCACGGCCTTCTCGGACGATCTGTTGGCCGCGCTCGACCGGCTCGAGCGCTGGCCGGAAAAAGTGCGATTGATGCAGCAGAAGTGGATTGGCCGTTCCGAGGGGCTGCGGATCAAGTTCAAGCTGGATCCCGCAACGGCGCCATTGCGGGAAACCGAGGTCGAAGTATTTACTACACGGCCAGACACGTTGTTTGGGGCCAAGTTCATAGCACTGGCACCTGATATTCAGTGCACAGAGCATGCAACGCGGAACCGCGCAGGCTGAGATCGATACTGCGGAGAAGCTTGGCTTTGATACTGGAATCAAAGCGGTGCATCCGTTCGATCCAAATTGGAAGCTACCGGTTTATGTCGCGAATTTCATCCTGATGGAGTACGGAACCGGCGCGATCTTTGGCTGCCCCGCCCACGACCAACGCGACCTCGATTTCGCGAACAAATACGGCCTTGGCAATACGCTCGTGGTGTGTCCGCCCGGCCAGGATGCGAAGACCTTCGTGGTCACCGACACTGCCTATGAAGGCGATGGCACGATAATCAACTCGCGCTTCCTTGATGGCATGACTGTTGAGCAGGCAAAGAAGCAAGTGGCGAGTCGGCTAGAAAAGCAGATCTGGGGGTACAAGCTGGTGCTTCCTCCAGGAACAGAGGAAAAATCAGAGACCTTGGTTACGCCCGTAGTCCGGGACGCGCATGGCAGGCCGGTCCCCCCATTTGATATTAATTGGGAATTCGACTCAAAATCTTGTCAGTGGGGCCTGCTGCCTGGTCATTGGCATCCTAACCGGCGGTATTTCGTCGTCGGACAGAAGGAACTGTTCGAGGAGCGCAAAATGCTCCACCTTACAGAAGCTGTTCCCGTCGGCGAGCGGCAAGTGCAATATCGGCTGCGCATTGCGAGACCTGCGGCATCGTCCCGGTGCCGGATCGCGATCTTCCGGTGAAACTTCCCGAGGACGTCGATTTCGACCGGCCCGGCAATCCGCTCGACCGCCATCCGACCTGGAAACATGTCCGCTGCCCGTCGTGCGGCGGGCCGGCGCGGCGCGAGACCGACACGATGGATACGTTCGTGGATTCGTCGTGGTATTTCGCGCGCTTCACCGATCCCTGGATCGAAACCGCGCCCACCAACCGCGAGGTGGTCGATACCTGGATGCCGGTCGACCAATATATCGGCGGGATCGAGCACGCGATTTTGCACTTGCTCTACAGCCGCTTCTTCACCCGGGCGATGCGGGCGACCGGCCATATCGGGCTCGACGAGCCGTTCGCCGGCCTGTTCACCCAGGGCATGGTCGTCCACGAGACCTATCGCACGGCGGACGGGACCCATGCGGAGCCTGCCGAAGTCGAGATCAAGGTCGACGGCGATCGTCGCTACGCGGTGCTCGCCGCCACGGGCGAGCCGGTGGAGATCGGCCCGATCGAGAAGATGTCGAAGTCCAAGCGCAATACCGTGGACCCGGACGACATCATGGGCACGTTCGGGGCCGATACGGCGCGCTGGTTCATGCTGTCGGATTCGCCGCCGGAGCGCGACGTGATCTGGACCGAGGAGGGGGTGCAGGGCGCCGGCCGCTTCGCGCAACGCCTGTGGCGGCTCGTCAACGACATCGCCGAGATCACGGCCGCGGAGGCTCGCCCGGGCAAGGATCGCCAGGCTGCGCTGGAGATCCGCCGGGACGCGCACAAGACCCTCGACAAGGTCACCCGCGCGATCGAGGACTTGCGCTTCAATACCGCGGTCGCGTTCATGTATTCGCAGGCAAATCTGCTGGAAATGGCCGTCCGCGACGCGGCCGGCCGGGGCGGCGCCACCGCCGCGGAACAAGCTGCGCTTCGCGAAGCCGGCGATATGCTGGTGAAACTATTTGCGCCGATGATGCCGCACCTCGCCGAGGAATGCTGGGCGGGGCTGGGCCACACGTCGTTGGTTGCCGAGGAACCCTGGCCCACGCTCGACAAGACGCTGCTGATCGAGGACACCGTGACGCTACCGGTGCAGGTCAACGGCAAAAAGCGCGCCGACGTCACGGTCGCCCGGGACGCCGGCCAGCCCGACATCGAGGCCGCGGTGCTCGAGCTCGAGGCGGTGCGGCGGGCGCTCGCCGGCAAGGCCCCTAAAAAAGTCATCGTTGTGCCGCAGAGAATCGTCAATGTGGTGGCCTGACCATAGGGCGGCGCTCGGCCGCCTGCTTCGCTCGGCCCTGGCCCTCGGCAGCGCCGGGCTGTTGGCGGCGTGCTTTCAGCCGCTGTACGGCCAGCCGCCGCTGAGCGGCGCCCCGACGCTCGGCAATGCGCTGGCGGCCGTCGACGTGCAGCAGGTCGATGCCGCCCGGGGTAGCAACGACGCCCGCATCGCCGTCGAGTTGCGCAACGCCCTGCTGTTCGACTTGACCGGCGGCGAGGGCAGCATCGCCCCCACCCATCGTCTCAATATCAAGATGACCACCTCGCGCTCCGCGCTCATCGTCGACCCGCAGACCGGCCGGACCGAGGCGGAGGTCACCGGCATCGACGTGAAATACACGCTGACCGAGCTCGCGACCGGCAGGCCCGTGGTCAACGCCACGGCGTTCGCCCGGGTGAGTTCCGATGTTCCCGGCCAGCAGCAGCGGTTCGCCAGTTCTCGCGCGCGACGCGACGCGGAGGACCGCGCCGCAAAGGTCATCGCCGACCAGATCCGCTCGCGGCTCGCGTCCTATCTCATCGCCGGGACCTGAGCGCAGGGCCGCATGGTCGCGCTGAATCGAGCCGCAATCGAAGTCTACCTTGCCGAGCCGAATCCAGCCCAGCCGATTGCGCTGGTATTCGGACCCGATGCCGGCCTCGTCTCGGAGCGGGTCCAGGCGATTTTGCGCGCCACCGTCGAAGATCTGAGCGACCCGTTTCGCCTGGTTCGGCTCGAAGGCGACGAGCTTGCGGCGGACCCCGCCCGGCTGCTCGATGAAGCCGGCACGATCCCGTTGTTCGGCGGCAAGCGGGCGATCTGGGTAAAGGCCGGTGGGCGCGATTTCGTCCGGGCGGTCGAGATGCTCATCGCCACGTCCCTGGCCGATTGCCGGGTCGTGATCGAGGCCTCCGATCTGCGGCGCGGCGCGGCCTTGCGCACTTTGTGCGAGCGGGCGCGCAACGTCGCGGCGATCCCCTGCTATGCCGACGGCGAGCGCGAGCTTGCGCGCCTTATCGACGACGAGATGCGCGCCGCCGGACTGACGATTGCGCCCGACGCGCGCGCCGCCCTGGCGTCGCTCATCGGCGGCGATCGCCGCGCATCGTTGAGCGAAATCCGCAAGCTCGCGCTTTACGCCCGCGGCAGAGCGCGGGTCGAGCTCGCGGACGTGCTGGCGATCGTCGCCGACGCAGCCGCGCTGGCGCTCGACGGCGTGGTCGACGCGGCGTTCGCCGGGAAACCCGCCGAGGTGGAAAAGGAATTTGCCCGCGCGCGATCCTCCGGCATCGCACCGGGCCGGATCGTCTCGGCCGCGCTCATCCAATTGAGCCAGCTGCACCGGGCGCGCCTCGCGGTCGAGTCCGGGACGCCGATGACGGAGGCGGTCGATCGCATTACGCCGAAAGCCCAGTTCCGCCGCGTGCCGGCGGTCGAAGCGGCGCTGAAAAACTGGACCGCGGCGCGGCTCGAGCAGACCATGGCGCAGCTTGCAGAGGCCGGGCTCCAGACCCGGCAACTGACCGGATCCGCGGCGGCGCTGTCCGATCCGCTCGTGAGCCGCGCCCTGCTCGGCATCGCGCAGGCGGCGCGGCGGAGGATGCACTGACTGACTTTCCTGTCCGTTGCCGAGCGCTCGCTCAGCCGCGCTCCAGCCGGCGGACCACTTCGTCGAGCTGCTCGAGGCTGCGGTAGCGGATTTTCAGCTCGCCGCCCTTCCCGCGATGCTCGACACTGACGTTGAGCCCGAGCGCGTCGGATAATCGTTTTTCGAGCGCCAGGGTGTCGGCGTCCTTTTCGGCTCTGGGCCGGCGTTTTGCCGTCCTGCCGGCGGCGCCGGCGCGTTCTTGCGCGATCGCCTCGACGGCGCGCACGTTGAGGCCCTGCTCGACGATGACCCGGGCCATTTTCTCCGGGTCCGGCTGGCCCAATAGCGCGCGGGCGTGGCCGGCGGAAATCTTGCCTTCCCGCAGATAGATCTTCACCGCGTCCGGCAGCTTGAGCAGGCGCAGCGTGTTGGCGACGTGGCTGCGGCTCTTGCCGATCAGCCGCGCAATGTCGTCCTGGTTGTGGCCGAATTCCTCGAGCGCCTGATACCCCATCGCCTCTTCCAGCGGGTTGAGATCGGTGCGCTGCACGTTCTCGACGATCGCGAGCTCGAGCGCCTCGCGATCGCTGGCCTCGAAGAGAACAATCGGCACGTCGTGCATGCCGGCGCGCTGCGCGGCGCGCCAGCGCCGCTCGCCGGCGATGATCTCGTAATGGTCCGCGGAGCCGCGCAACGTGCGCGCCACGATCGGCTGGATGATGCCGCGCGCGCGAATCGATGCCGCGAGCTCGTCGAGCTCGACCTCCGAATAGGATTGCCGCGGATTGCGCGGATTGGGCCGCAGGAACTCGACCGGCACACGCCGCTGGCCGCGCGCGCGCTCGACCGCCGCGGTCTCCTCGCCGACGTCGCCGATCAGCGCCGCGAGGCCGCGCCCCAATCGCGATCTCGCCGCTTCCTCCGCCATCGCCGCCTCCCGTCAATCAGCCGAATCGTCATGCCCGACCTTGCGCCAAGCGTCCGCGGATCAGCTAGAAGGCCGCGTGGACGGCCGGGACAAGCCCGGCCATGACAAGAGCCGCGTTTCACACCGAATCACGCTGCGCGCAGAATCTTTTCCCGCTGGATGATCTCCGAGGCAAGCCGCAAGTAGGCCTGGCTGCCGACGCACTTGAGATCGTAGAGCAACACCGGCTTGCCGTAGGACGGCGCCTCCGAAACCCGCACGTTGCGGGGAATGATGGTTTGATAGACTTTTTCGCCCATGAACTGCCGCACGTCGGCCACGACCTGGCCGGACAGGTTGTTGCGCGCGTCGTACATGGTCAGCACGATGCCGTGGATCGTGAGGCCGGGGTTGAGCGTCGTCCTGACCTGCTCGACGGTCTTGAGCAGCTGGGAAAGGCCTTCGAGCGCGAAGAATTCGCATTGCAGCGGCACCAGGATCGCATTGGCCGCCGCCATCGCGTTGACCGTGAGCAGATTGAGCGACGGCGGACAATCCACCAGCACGTAGCTGAACGCCGGATCGGGCTCGCTACCCAGAGTCGTAATGGCATTGCGCAACCGGAACGCGCGATCGCGTTCCTGCGCAATTTCGAGCTCGATGCCCGAGAGGTCCAGGGTCGAGGGCGCGATGTGCAGCCGCGGCACCGCGGTTTCCAAAATAGCGCCCCGTAGCGGCGTCGATCCGATCAGCACGTCGTAGGTCGAGCGCAACCTGATCTTGCGGTCGATGCCGAGCCCGGTCGAGGCATTGCCCTGCGGATCGAGATCGATGATGAGCACCCGCTCCCCGATCGCGGCCAGCGCGGTTCCGAGATTGATCGCGGTCGTCGTTTTGCCCACCCCCCCTTTCTGGTTGGCGAGGGCGAGGATCCGGGGGCCTGTCTGCATCATGGCAAATCTCTCAATGCAATCGCTCGTTGCGCGCCGTCACTGCGCGGATCTCGACGATGCGGCCTCTGGAATCGGTACGGCTGGGCACAATTACTGTCTCGATGTTCCAATATTTAGTCGCCTCGGTCAATTCTGCCTCTACATCTTGTCCCTTCAGGAACAGGGCTTTTGCACCCTTTTTTACCATCGGGGCCGCCAATCCGACCAGAATGGAGAGGGGAGCGAGCGCCCGGGCGGTCACTACGTCGACCGGATGCTGCCACGCCGGGATGAGATCCTCGGCGCGGCCGTGGTGTACGGTCGCCGCCGCCTGGGTGGCCCGCGCGGCTTCGCGCAGGAAGCCGGCCTTCTTTGCATTGCTCTCGATGAGATGCACCATGGCGCCGGCCGTGTCCGCAAGCGCGCATGCCAGCACCAGGCCGGGAAACCCGGCGCCGGAACCGAGGTCGACCCAGGCGCGGGCGTCCGGCGCCAGCGCGATGAGCTGCAGCGAATCGGCTATGTGTCGCGTCCACATGTGACCCACGCTGGAATCGGCAATCAGATTGCTGACGCGCTGCCATTTCAACAGCAGCTCGACAAATCGATCGAGGCGTTGCGCCGTTTCACGTGAAACAGGATTCATCGCGAGCGCGCGTGCGCGGTCCTCGGACAGATCGAGGGTCTTTGGATCGCGCGCGCGACGGGGCGACATCGATGCGTCAACTGCGCTGGCCGGCTTGCCGCCATCGCGGCGATGCGGCAGACAAGCCAGTGGCTATGCCCCTGCTGCGACGGGGATTTTGATCCTCGCCATCAATGCGCGGCGGTCGCGCGCCGGGCATGCCTGCGTCTCACGCGGGCGGCCAGCAAGGTCAACGCCGCCGGCGTGATCCCATCGATTCGGCTTGCCTGACCGATCGTACGGGGCCGAATCGATTGCAGCTTCTGCCGCACCTCATGCGACAGGCCGGGCACGTCGCAATAGTCGAGCGCGTCCGGCAGTTCCAAACTTTCGTCGCGTCGGTAGGCGGCGACATCGGCCGCTTGGCGCCCCAGATAGACCGCGTATGTGGCGTCGATCTCCAGCTGCTCCGCGATCTTCGGCTCGAGGCGCGCGAACTGCGGCCACGCGCGGGCGATGTCGGCAAAGCCGATGTGCGGGTAGGACAGGAGCTCGAACGCGGTCCGCGCCTGGCCGTCCTTGTTCGTCGGGATGCCATGCCGCTCGGCCTCTCTGGGCTTGAGCGACAGGGATTGTGCCATGGCACGAGCCTGGGACAGTGCCGCCGTTTTGGCGCGGTGCTTGGAGGCGCGCGCGCCGCCCACACAACCGATGCGAATGCCCGCAGCGGTCAGGCGCTGGTCGGCATTGTCGGCCCGCAGCGTCAATCGATATTCCGCGCGCGACGTGAACATCCGATACGGCTCGCTCACGCCGCGGGTGACGAGATCGTCGATCATCACGCCCAGATACGCGTCGGCGCGATCGAACACGATCGAAGCGCCGGCGGCGCCGCCGGCGCGCGCAGCCGCATTGAGCCCGGCGACCAGGCCCTGCCCCGCCGCTTCCTCGTACCCGGTCGTGCCGTTGATCTGGCCGGCCAGGAACAGGCCCACGACGCGCTTGGTCTCCAGCGTGGGCTCAAGCTCTCTCGGATCGACATGGTCGTATTCGATGGCGTAGCCGGGCCGCATCATCTGCGCGCGCTCGAGCCCGGGAATCGTCGCCAGCAACTGCCGCTGCACTTCTTCCGGCAGCGACGTCGAGATTCCGTTTGGATAGATCGTCGGATCGTCCAGGCCCTCGGGTTCGAGAAAAATCTGATGTCCGTCGCGCTCGCCGAAGCGGACGATCTTGTCCTCGATCGACGGACAATAGCGCGGACCGCGGCTGCGGATCTGGCCCGAATACATCGGCGAGCGGTGTACATTGGCGCGGATGATCTCGTGGGTCGCCGCGTTGGTCCGCGTGATTCCGCAGCAAATCTGCGGGTTTTCGATGCGTTCGGTGAGTACCGAAAACGGCTCGGGGGGCTCGTCTCCGGGCTGCATTTCGAGCCCGGACCATTCGATCGTGCGCCCGTCGAGCCGCGGCGGCGTCCCGGTCTTCAGGCGGCCGAGCGCGAAGCCGAGATGCTCGAGCGTGCGTGCAAGGCCGATTGCCGGCGCCTCGCCCACCCGCCCCGCGGGCGTCTGGCGCTCGCCGATGTGAATGAGGCCGCGCAGGAAGGTGCCGGTGGTCAATACGACCGCGCCCGCCGTGAACACGCGCCCGTCCGTGAGTCGCACCGCCGCGATGCGGCCCTCCGCGAGAACCAGGTCGTCCGCCTCGCCCTCGAGCACTTCGAGCCTCTCGGTTTCGCGGATCGCTTGCTGCATCGCTGCGGCGTAAAGCTTGCGGTCAGCCTGGGCGCGCGGCCCGCGCACCGCCGGGCCCTTGCGGCGGTTGAGCACGCGGAACTGGATCCCGCCGTGATCGGCTACGCGGCCCATCAGGCCGTCGAGCGCATCGATCTCGCGCACCAGGTGGCCTTTGCCGAGCCCTCCGATCGCGGGGTTGCACGACATCGCGCCGATGGTCGCGAACCGGTGGGTCAGGAGCGCGGTGCGGGCGCCCACGCGCGCCGCCGCGGCTGCGGCTTCGCAGCCCGCGTGGCCGCCGCCGATCACGATGACGTCGAAATTCTCTTCCATCGCCGATGCTCTCGCCGCGCAGATGTAGCGAAGGGCCGGCGCAGCGTCAAAACGCGCGCCCCGGAGGGGAGGGTCGGCAGCGAGCCATTTCGCGAGCTGCCGGGGTGGGGTGACGCTCTTCACCCCACCCAGCTAGCCGCATTGGCGCTCCATAGCCGATGCTTTGCATTGGCGTTGTTCAAACGGCGGCCGAAGGCCGCCTATGCCTCCCCTCCGGGGAGGTAGGGAGCCCATGCGGCGGAGCCGCGGGCCCATGACCATCGTCACGGCGCCGAATCGACCGCAGATTCCTGTTTCACGTGAAACACCTACTTCCCGATGCAGAAGTCGCGGAAGATCACGTCGAGGATATCCTCGACATCGACCCTGCCGGTGATGCGTCCGAGTCGGCGTGCGGCCAGCCGGAGTTCCTCCGCGACCAGAT